>Ga0316622_100003101_pt1 | contig 11771 bp, 9 predicted proteins | sample OWC_Aug_OW2_C1_D_FD_207646 | JGI IMG/M metagenome (GOLD analysis project Ga0316622, IMG submission 207646) | Wetland soil microbial communities from Old Woman Creek delta, Ohio, United States - OWC_Aug_OW2_C1_D5_C | ecosystem: Environmental > Terrestrial > Soil > Wetlands | place: USA: Ohio... | reverse complement strand
ACCCCGGCATCTACGCCGTGCACGTCGAGGGCCAGCTCGGCGTCGCGGTCGGCGACGTCGGCATGCTGCTGGTGAGCAGGGATGGCGGGCGCAGCTGGGCGCGGCGCGAGCTGCCCAACGGGGACAAGCTGGCGTGGGTGCGCGACGTGAGCCTCGTCCCCGGGGAGCGCGGCTTCGTCGTCGGCAGCAACGGCTTCACCGCCGTGGTGGCCGGCGACCACGTGGCGCCGCCCGCCGGCTCGGTGCGCGATGCGCGCGGGACCGAGTGAGCGGCGGCACCGATGCTCTCCCGCAAGACGATCGAGGCCTACCTCTACTTCCTGCTGCGCCACAAGGTCGCGGTCTCGCTGGCGATCGCGCTGATGACGCTCGGGCTGTCGATCGTGACCTGGACGCGCATGCACGTGCGCCCCGACTTCGAGAGCCTCTATCCGCGCAACCATCCGTACATCGAGCTCTACCGGGCCTACCGCAACATGTTCGGGACGGCGTTCACGGTGCAGATCATCGTCGAGAAGAACGACGGGACGATCTTCGACTCGCCGCGCACCGTCCAGATCATCGACCGCATGACGCTGGCGCTGCTGCACGACGTGCCCGGGGTGAACGGCGAGCAGGTGATCTCGATCACCCACCCGAAGCTCAAGACCACGATGACCGCGGGGAGCGGGATCAAGGTGGTGCCGCTCATGTATCCCCGCGTGCCGGAGACCGCCGAGGATCTCGCCTTCCTGAAGCAGAAGGTCTACACGACCGAGGGCGTCCACGGCGTCTTCGTCTCCGACGACGACAAGGCGACGCAGATCGTCGCCGGCTTCTGGGAGGAGTTCTTCGACGTCCGCGGGATGTGGGCGACGCTGCAGGCCCTGAAGGCGGAAGCCGAGCAGGACGGGACGCACACCGTCTACCTCACCGGCATGCCGGTGCTGTTCGGCTACTTCACCGAGATCATGCCGCAGATGGTGCACGTGCTGGCGGCGTCGATCGTGATGATCCTGCTCATCCTCTGGATCGAGTTCCGCAGCTGGCAGGGCGTCGTCATCCCGGCGTTCTCGGGCTCGCTGTCGGCGATCTGGGGGCTCGGGTTGTCGGCGGCGTTCGGCATCAACCTCGACCCCCTGGTCCTCGTCATCCCGCTGCTCATCACGGCGCGGACGCTCTCGCACTCCGTGCAGTCGATGGAGCGCTACCACGAGGAGTACCACCGGCTGCGCGACAAGGATGCGGCGATCGTCAAGTCGTACACCGAGATCTACGCGCCGGCGATGGTGTCGCTGTTGGCCGACGCGCTCGCGATCCTCACCCTCCTGGTGGCGCGCATCCCCATGATCCAGAAGCTGTCGTGGCTGTGCTTCTTCTGGATCGCGTCGATCTTCGTGAGCGTGGTCACGCTGCACCCCATCATCCTGTCGTACACGCCGCCGCCCGACGAACAGGGCAGGGCGCACTGGACGCTCGAGCGGTTCATGTCGTGGATGACGGTCACGTCGCTCGCCTGGCTGCTGTGGCTGTACGGCTTCGCGCCGGGCTGGCCGGTGGCGTCGATGCTGGTGCTCGGCTGCGGCGGAGCGCTCGTCGAGCTGGCCACGGGCGCGGTCCTGCCGGTCTACGGGCAGGTCGGCGTCGCCATCAGCCGCTTCCTCGATGCCTTCGGCCGCTTCTTCGCCGGGCTGTACGACCTGGTCGAGCGCGCGCTCATCTGGCTGGCGGTCGGCAGGAGCCGGTACGCGATGGGCGTCGCGCTCGTCGTGCTGCTCGCCGTCGGCGTCTTCTACCAGTCGAAGCTGAAGGTTGGAGACACGACGCCCGGCGGCGCGCTGCTCTACCCCGACCACCCCTACAACGTCGCCTTCGCGCGGGTGAACGAGAAGTTCACCGGTGCGAGCCAGCTGGTGATCATCGCGGAGGGGCTGTCGTTCTGCACGGTGGAGGGCAGGGCCTGCGACGGCGAGGGGTGCCGGCGCTGCACGCCGGGGGCGGAGCGGGCCTGCACGGCGGGCGAGCAGTGCCTCCAGCGCGACGGGGCGATCGAGAGCGCCGACACGCTGAACAACCTCGACCTGTTCGCCCGCTACATGGCCGAGCAGCCCGAGGTCGGTGGCACCGTCACCGCGGCCTCGCTGCTCAAGAAGATCTTCCGCACCTTCCGCGAGGGCGATCCCAAGTGGGAGATGCTGCCGACGCGCAACGACCACATCGCGCAGCTCTTCTTCCTGCTGACGTCGAACACCCGCCGCGGCGAGATGGACCGCTTCTTCGACGCCGACTACCGCAACGCGACCATCGCGGTCTTCTACAAGGACTACACCCACGAGACGATCATGTCGTCGATCGCGCGGGCGAAGGAGTACATCGCGGCGCACGCGGCCGACGAGCACAACGTCCAGTACCGGCTCGCCGGCGGCATCATCGGCATCCTCGCGGCGGTGAACGAGGAGGTCGAGTGGTCCTACCGCGTGAACCTCGCCCTCATCCTGATCGCCGTCTTCCTGCTGAGCTACGCGACCTACGTGTCCGTCGTCGGCGCGCTGATCGTCATGCTGCCGTCGCTGGTCGCACAGCCGCTCAGCGAGGCGGTGATGTATCTTCTCGGCATCGACTTCAACATCAACTCGCTGCCGGTGGCTGCGGTCGGCATCGGCATCGGCATCGACTACGGCTACTACGTGCTCTCGCGCATCGTCGAGGAGCTGAAGGCGGGCGACGAGGAGGGCTTCGATCAGGCGATCCGCACGATGTTCCAGACCACCGGCAAGACGGTGATGTTCACGGGCGTGGCGCTGACGGCCAGCATCATCTTCTGGTGCATCTTCCCCATGAAGTTCCAGGCCGACATGGCGCTGCTGCTCGTGCTGCTGCTGGGCTTCCACCTGATGGGGGCGCTGGTGTTCATCCCGCCCATGGTCTCGCTCTTCCGCCCGCGCTTCGCGATCAAGTACGCCGAGGAGCGGCGCCAGCGCGCGGCGGCGGCGGAGGCGACGGAGGCGCTGGCGCGGATGGGGGCGGCGAGCGGCTGAGCGCTCGCGTGCGGGGCTTCCGCCGGGGGAAAGGGGGGCGCATGGGGAAGGGTATGGCGGTCTGGATGGTGGCGTTGGCGCTCGGGGTCACGAGCGGCGCCCGCGGGGAGGTCGTGCCGGGGACCGTGCTCGACGCGGCGACCGCGGCCGAGGCGCGGGACCTGCTGCCGCCCGAGGTGCACAAGCACTATGCGAGCGGCCAGTACCGTAACCCGGTCGTCGACTTCCCCGACGCGCGCTTCCGCTGGGACGACGGCTTCGTCGAGGCCACCAAGCGCAACGGCGAGACCATCGTCCTCGACGCGCAGAAGCAGCCCGTCGACCGGACCACGGGCCGGCGCCCCGACTACCTGACCGGCCTGCCGTTCCCGGACGTCCGCCAGGACGACCCCGAGGCGGGCACCAAGGCGCTGTGGAACCTGGCGTACGCGTACTACACGGGCGGCAACAGCCACAACTGGACCATGCTCGCCTGGCTGAGCCGCAGCGGCCTGCAGCGCAGCGCCGTGCAGGACGTCCACTTCCTCTACTACGACGGCCAGCCGCGGCAGTACTCGCCCCCGGCGAACCCGGAGAATCTGCTCTACCAGCTCCTCGCGGTCACCACGGCACCCGCCGACCTGCAGGGGACGGCGGCGCTCTCCTACCGCTTCCGCGACCCCGCCAAGCGCGATCTCAGCTGGGCCTACGTACCCGCGCTGCGCCGCGTGCGCGCGGTGTCGCCGGCGAACCGCTCGGACGGGTTCCTCGGCTCCGACCAGAGCCAGGACGACGGCTTCTTCTTCGACGGCAAGCCCGAGGACTTCACCTGGAAGGTCGTCGCCCACCGCGAGGGGCTCCGGCTGGTCGACCCGGACAGCGTGGCAGGCAAGGCGACGAACACGCCCCTCCAGGGCGGGGGATGGCGCACGGTGTCCCACAACGACGCCCGTGCCGTCGGCTACATGGTGAAGGGCTGGGACGGCGTGGCCTGGGCGCCGACCGCCGGCGCGCTGGCGAAGCGGCGGTTCTGGGTGCTCGAGGGCGTGCCCAAGGACAAGTACTATCTCTACGGCAAGCTCGAGCTGTGGATCGACGACACCACCTGGCAGGGCGCCTGGAACCGGAAGTTCTCCTGGCAGGGCGACCTGCTGAACACCTACCAGGTGATGGGATACGCGAGCGCCGATTTCGACGCGCGCGAGCGGTGGTGGGGCCAGACGGTCGGCTACCAGTGCTCCGAGAACGTGAAGGCCGATCGTGCCACCGTGTCGGGGATGAACGGGCCGGGCGCGGATCCCGCCAACGACCGCCGCATCCCGCTGAAGCCCGACTTCTTCGACTACCAGGCGCTCAACCGGTTCGGGAAGTAGCGTGCGCGGCGGTCCGATGGACCTCGCCGCCTCTCCCGCCGAGCGCGCGTTCCGCCGTGAGGTGTGCGCCTGGCTGCTCGCCAACCTCCCCGCGGGCTGGGGCGCGCCCGGGGGCGTCCGTCCCGAGGAGCCGGCCGAGCGGGTCGCCTTCGCCCGCCGCTGGCAGCGGAGGCTCCACGACCGCGGGTGGGCCGGCTGTGCCGCCCGTGATCGACATCGGCGTCGGGCCGGGGTTGGCTGGTCCCACGCTGATCCACCACGGGACCGAGGCGCAGAAGCGCCGCTTCCTGCCGCCGATCCTCACCGGCGACGAGGTGTGGTGCCAGGGGTTCAGCGAGCCCAACGCGGGCAGCGACCTCGCCGCCGTGCGCATGCGCGCCGAGCGGCGCGGCGACGCCTGGCTCGTGGAAGTGCAGCGGAACATCATCGCGCAGCGGGTGCTCGGGCTGCCGCGGGCGTGAGCCGCAGGCGCGCCATGACAGCCGCGCCGCGTCGTGCTAGAGCCCCCCGGCCGCGGGAGGTTTCATGGACGGAATCGTCGACGTCTGGACCCAGTACATCAGCCCGACGCCGCCGGGGGCGAACCCGGCCGGCGAGAACGTCTTTCGCAACTACGGCATCCTCGAGGTCTTCCACCAGGGGACCGACGTGGAGCGGATGGTCGGGGCGATGGATCGACACGGCGTCGAGGTCGCGCTCATGGCCGGCGACAACGAGGCGGTCGCCAGGGCGCAGAACGCGCACCCCGGGCGGATCTACGGCCAGTACCACGCCGACCCGCGGCACATCATGAAGGCCGTGCGCGAGCTCGAGCACTTCGTCCGCGACTGCGGCTTCGTGGCGCTGCGCATCGAGCCTTTCATGTGGCGCAAGGTCCCGACCGACCGCGTCTACTACCCGCTGTACGCGAAGGCGGCCGAGCTCGACGTCGCCTTCCAGACCCAGGTGGGTCACACCGGCCCGCTCTTTCCCTCCGAGACCGGGCGCCCGCTGTACATCGACGAGGTCGCGCTCGACTTCCCCGAGCTGCGCATCGTGTGCGGGCACATCGGCTGGCCGTGGACGGACGAGATGATCGCGGTGGCCTGGAAGCACAAGAACGTCTGGATCGACACCTCGGCGCACGTGCCGAAGCACTACCCGCCCGCCTTCGTCCACTTCATGAAGACGTTCGGCAAGGCCAAGGTCTGCTTCGCGACCGACTACCCGCTGCTCGAGTGGGAGCGTGTGCTGAAGGAAGTGGACGCGCTCGGGCTGTCCGACGAGGTGAAGGCGCGCTTCCTGCGCCAGAACGCGCTCGAGGCGTTCAAGCTGCCGGGCTGAGGGCCGGCGGGAGGACACCGACCGATGGCCGACTCGTTGAGCTTCCGCGTCGAGGACGGGGTGGGGTGGATCGTGCTGAACCGCCCCGAGGCCCGCAACGCCATGAACCCGGAGATGCGCCAGGCGTATCTCGACGCGCTCGCACGCTGCGCGGACGATGCCGGCATCCGGGCGGTGGTGCTCACGGCGAGCGGAGACATGGCGTTCTGCACGGGTGCGGACCTCTCCGGCTCGCGGGCCGCGACCGGCGCGGCGGGCCCCGCCCACCCTGGCGCCACCCGCGACGCCATGCGCCCGAGCCAGCGCGTGATCCAGACGCTGTGGGACCTCGAGAAGCCGACGGTAGCCGCCGTGAACGGGGTCGCGGCCGGCCTCGGCGCGCACCTGGCCTACGCCTGCGATCTCGTGATCGCCGCGGACACCGCACGCTTCATCGAGGTGTTCGTGCGCCGCGGCATCGCGCTCGACGCCGGCGGTGCCTTTCTGCTGGCGCGGCACGTCGGGCTGCACAAGGCGAAGGAGCTGGTGTTCTTCGGCGACGACCTCTCGGCCGAGGACGCCCTGCACCTCGGCATCGTGAATCGGGTGGTGCCCGGCGCAGAGCTCGAGGCGGCCGCCCGCGCCTGGGCGACGCGCCTCGCCGGAGGGCCGACCTTCGCCATCGGGCTGTCGAAGCGGCTCCTGAACCGATCGCTCGCTTCGAGCATCGACCAATGCTTCGCCGAGGAGGCGTTCACGCAGGCCCTGGTGGCCAACAGCGAGGACATGCGCGAGGGCATCCGCTCGTTCATGGAGAAGCGGCCCCCGGCGTTCACGGGACGCTGAGCCGAGCGTGGCGGCTCAGCTGCGGAACAGGAAGTTCCGGGAGATGACCACACGCTGGATCTGCGAGGTGCCCTCGTAGATCTGCAGCAGCTTGGCGTCGCGCATGAGCTTCTCGACCGGGTACTCCTTCGTGTAGCCGTAGCCGCCGAACACCTGCACGGCGTCGGTCGCGGCCTTCATCGCCAGGTCGCCGCCCCACGCCTTGGCGATCGCCGAGGTGGTGGTCCGCTTCACGCCGTGGTCGACCTCCCACGCCGCCTTCTGCCAGAGCAGGCGGACCGCCTCGTAGGCCATCACCATCTCGGCGATCATGAACTGCACGCCCTGGTGCTGCGCGATCGGCGCGCCGAACGCCTTGCGCTCGAGCGCATAGGTCTTCGACTCCTCGGCGCACCGGCGGATGATGCCGGCGGCGAGCGCCGCGATCATCGGGCGCGAGCGGTCGAACGTCTCCATGGCGATGCCGAAGCCCTCGCCCGGGCGCCCGAGGATCTGCTCGTCGCCGAGGCGCACGTCCTCGAAGATCACGTCGCGCGTGTCGGACGCGCGCTGCCCGAGCTTGTCCTCCTTGCGGCCCGTGGACACGCCCGGCTGGTCGGCCCCGACCACGAAGGCCACGATGCCCTTGTGGCGGAGCGCTGCGTCCATGGTGCCGAAGCCGGTGAAGAAGCTCGCATGGCCCGCGTTGGTGATCCAACGCTTCTGGCCGTTCAGGCGCCAGCCGTCGCCGTCGCGCACGATGCGCGTCTTCATGCCGGCGACGTCCGAGCCGGCCTCGGGCTCGCTGCAGGCATAGCTGACGAAGCAGAGCTTCTCGCCCAGCCGGCCGAGCCAGCGCTGCTTCTGCTCGTCGCTGCCCGCGATCAGGAGCGGCAGCGCGCCCAGGTGGTTGCACATGATGCTGGTGGCGATGGCGGCGCAGCCGAAGGCCAGCTCCTCCGAGACCAGGCAGCCGTCGAAGGTGTGCAGCCCGACGCCCCCGTACTGGTCCGGCAGCTCGACGTTGATCAGGCCCAGCTCCCACGCCTCCTTGAAGACGGGGAGCGGGAACTCGGCCTTGATGTCCCACTCGGTCGCGAAAGGGATGAGCTTCTCGGCCGCGAACCGCCGGGCGGTCTCGACGAGCTGCTCCTGCTCGGGAGTCAGAGTCGGGTCGAACATGACTACGCTGGCTACCACCTCGGCTGCCCCGAGGCCACGGGGGCCGGCGGCCCGCCGCGCCGGCGAGCCCCGGGGGCGGAAACGCCGCGCCGGGGAGCCCCGCAAACGCCGCCGCGCGCGCCTTGCGCCCTGGCGCGGTCGCGTCGTAGCCTCCGCGCCCGATGGTCGGGATCTGCTCCTACGGCGCGTACGTCCCCATGCTCCGCCTGCCGCTCGGCAAACCGGGGGGCCCCGAGCGCGCGGTCGCCAACTGGGACGAGGACTGCGTCACCATGGGCGTCGGCGCGGCCGTCGACTGCCTGCGCGGTCGGGACCGCGCCGCGGTGGACGCCGTCCTCTTCGCCTCCACGTCGTACGCCTTCAAGGAGAAGCAGGCGGCAGCGATCGTCGCCAAGGCGCTCGACCTGCGCCGCGACGTGGCCACGACCGACCTGGGCGACTCGACGCGTGCGGGCACGAGCGCGCTGCGCGCGGCGACCGACATGGTGCGGGCCGGATCGGCGCGGCAGGTGCTGGTGGTCGCAGCCGACGTCCGCATGGCGGCGCCGCGGAGCCCGCTCGAGGCGAACCTCGGCGATGGCGCCGCCGCCTTCCTCGTCGGCGCCGACGAGGTCGCGGCCGCGGTCGGCCCGGTGCACGCGATCGCCGACGAGATCGTCGACGTCTGGCGCACCGAGGGCGACCCGTTCGTGCACGCGTGGGAGGACCGCTTCGTCGTCGACCACGGCTACGGCGCGGTCGTGCGCGAGCTCGTGAAGGGCCTGTTCGCGCGCCACGGCTTCGGCCCGAAGGACGTCGCCCGCCTGGTGCTCTACGGCCCGGACGCGCGCAGCCACGCGGCGACGGCGAAGGCGCTGGGCTTCGCGCCGGAGCAGCTGCAGGAGCCGTTGTTCGGCAAGCTCGGCAACGCCGGTGCGGCGATGGCGCCGCTGCTGCTCGCCGCGACGCTCGAGCGGGCGACCGAGGGCCAGCGCCTGCTCGTGGTCGGCTACGGCGACGGCGCGGAAGCGCTCGTGCTGGAGACCACGCCGGTCGTCGAGAAGCTGGAAGGGCGGCGCGGCGTGTCCTGGCACCTGGCGCGCCGGGCCGAGCTCCCGAGCTACGACATGTACCTCCGCTTCCGCCAGCTGATCGCCACCGAGCACGACCGCCGCGCCGGCGCGGGGCTCTCGGCCACCAAGCACTTTCGCGACCGCGACACCGACATCACGCTGCTCGCGCAGCGCTGCCGGCGCTGCGGGCAGGCGCAGTTCCCCCGCCAGCGCGTGTGCTTCTCGTGCTTCGCGAAGGACGAGTTCGAGCCGCTGCGCCTCTCGGACCGGGTGGGCACCGTGAAGTCGTTCACCTTCGACAACTTCGCCGGCAGCCCGAGCCCGCCCCTGGTGGCCGGGATCGTCGACCTCGAGGGCGCACGGCTGTACGTGCAGATGACCGACGTGGCGCCGAAGGAGGTGAAGCTCGGCATGCCCGTCGAGATGACCTTCCGGAAGATCCACGAGGCGGGCGGCACGCCGAACTACTTCTGGAAGTCGACGCCGCTGCGCTAGGGTGCGCATCAGCGGATGGCGTCCCCACCGCATCTTGCGGTGGCACCCGGCGACGTCGTATGCCGGCCGGCGATGAACGCCGAGGCCATCCGCGACAAGGTCGCCATCGTCGGCATGGGCTGCTGCAAGTTCGGCGAGAACTGGGACAAGGACCCCCAGGACATGATCGTCGAGGCGGCCTTCGAGGCCTATGCCGATGCCGGCATCGACGACCCGCAGCAGCAGATCGAGGCCGTCTTCTGCGGCGCGCTCTACCCGTCGAAGGGCAGCGCCGAGGTCGCGGACGCGCTCAAGCTCTACGACCGCCCAGTCAGCATGGTGGTGAACTACTGTGCCACGGGGACGGATGCCTTCCGCTACGGCGTCTTCGCGGTGGCCTCGGGGATGTACGACAGGGTGCTCGTCGTCGGCTTCGACAAGCCGAAGGACCGCGGCGTCTCCGGCCCGAGCGTCGCCGTCACCGGAGTGCGCGGGCTCCCGGCGACGCCGGCCGGCTGGTTCTCGCTCTGCGCCGCGCAGTACTTCGAGACCTACGGCGCGGGCCGCGAGGACCTGGCACGCATCGCGGTCAAGAACCACCACAACGGCACGCTCGCGCCGAAGTCGATGCTGAAGCGCGAGATCACCGTGGACGACGCGCTGAACGCCCGCATCATCTCCTGGCCGTTCGGGCTCTACGACTGCGCCGCGCAGTCCGACGGCGCCGCCGCCGCGGTCATCACGCGCCGCGACCTGGCGAAGTCCCACCGTGACGACTTCGTGCTGGTGCGCGCCATCGGCATCGCGCTCTCGGCCAACCCGCAGGAGGACCCCGCGTTCGACTTTCTGCGCTGGCGCGCCACCGAGATGGCGGCGAGACAGGTCTACGCGCAGGCCGGCATCGCCAATCCCCGGAACGAGATCCACCTCGCGCAGGTCCACGACTGCTTCACGCTGACCGAGCTGCTCGCCTACGAGGACCTCGGCTTCTGCGAGAAGGGCGCCGCCAAGGAGCACATCAAGAGCGGCACCTTCGCCCTCGACGGCGAGCTCCCCGTGAACACCGACGGCGGGCTCAAGACCTTCGGCCACCCCACCGGGGCCACCGGCGTGCGCATGATCTACGAGAACTACAAGCAGCTGCAAGGCAAGGCCGAGAAGCGGCAGGTGAAGGGGAAGCCCACCGTCGCGCTCAGCCACAACATCGGCGGCGCGCCGCAGGCCTGCGGTATCTGCATCGTCGCGCTGCCCTAGTCGGCGGGGCGCTCGGCCCAGATGGTCCTGTGCTCGACGTCGTGGTGATCGGCGCCGGGGTGGCGGGAGCCGCGGCGGCGGCGCGGCTGTGCGAGGCCGGGCGAAGGGTCCTCGTGCTCGAGGGCCGCGATCGCGCCGGGGGCCGGGTCTGGACGGTGCGCGACTTCTGCGGGCAGCCCCTCGAGGCGGGGGCGGAGTTCGTGCACGGCAAGCACGCCGAGCACTGGCCGGCGATCCGCGCGGCGGGCCTGAGCGCCCGGCCGTCGTCGATGTGGCGGGGCGCGATGTTCGACCTGGGCCAGGGCCCGCGCTGGCTGCCGCGCGTGCTCTGCGACCCGGCGGTGTGGCCGACCTTCCCGATCCTGCGCCGGCTCGCGCGCCATCGGGGGGCGGATTGCTCTGCACGCGCCTTCGTCGAGCGCAACGGCTGGCGGGGGCGCGCCCGGCTGCTCGCCGAGCTGACGCTCACGGCCCACCTGCCGGGCGGTCCCGACGAGGTCGGCATCGGCGGGCTGCTCGCCGACCGCGTCCTCACGCTCGAGACCGGGGTCAACTACCGGCTGGACCCGGGCTACGACGAGCTCCCGCGCTGGCTGCTCGGCGGAGTGGAGCTGCGCTGCGGGTTCGAGGTTGCGGACGTCGCCTGGGCGCCGGACGGCGTGCAGGTCACCGCCCGCACGGGCGAGTCGGTGGAGGCCCGCGCCGCCATCTCGACCCTGCCGCTCGGCGTCCTGCGGGCGCGACGCGTGAGCTTCTCGCCGGTGCTGCCCGAGGCGAAGCGCGCGGCGATCGACGCGATCGTCGCCGGGCCCGTCGTGAAGCTGCTGCTGCGCTTCCGCGAGCGGTTCTGGCCGGCGTGGCTCGGCACGCTGGTGAGCGGCGTCGGTCCGCTCACGCTCTACTGGGCGCCGTTCGACTCGGGTGCGAGCGCGCCGCCCGTGCTGACGGCATATGCCACCGGGCCGCGCGCGGCCCGGCTGTCGGCGGCGAGCGAGGAGGAGGCCGTCGCCACGGCGTCGCGCGACCTCACCCGGCTCTTTCCGCGCGCCGATGCCGCGCGGCTCCTCGAGGACGCCCGCCGCATCGACTGGCAGGCGGATCCGCTTGCGTGCGGTGGGTACACGTTCCTGCCGCCCGGCGCGGTCGGTGCCCGCGAGCAGCTGGCGGCGTCGGACACGGGTGCGTTGCTGTGGGCGGGCGCGGCCACCGCCACGCCGGCGATCGCCGACACCGTGCAGGCGGCCTGGCTGAGCGGCCGTCGCGCCGCCGAGGAGGCGATCGCAGCGCTCACGGGGTGACGGGTCTCCCGGCGG
>Ga0316622_100003100_pt1 | contig 11771 bp, 9 predicted proteins | sample OWC_Aug_OW2_C1_D_FD_207646 | JGI IMG/M metagenome (GOLD analysis project Ga0316622, IMG submission 207646) | Wetland soil microbial communities from Old Woman Creek delta, Ohio, United States - OWC_Aug_OW2_C1_D5_C | ecosystem: Environmental > Terrestrial > Soil > Wetlands | place: USA: Ohio... | reverse complement strand
GAATCCGGCGCTTGCACGCATGCTCACCGACTACGCGCACGAGCGCTGGGCCGCCTCGCGCACCATCAGCCCCGAACTGTGGCGCTGCGTCGGACCGTTCGCGACCGGTGGCATGCTGGACGATCTGAAACGTGTGCTCACCACGGGCACCGACAACGAACGCGCGGCGGCGGCTCTCGCCCTGACCAGCGCGAACAACCCCGATGCAGTCGCACTGCTGAAAGCCCACCCTGTCCTCGTCAAGTCAATTGCCGAGGGCACGCTGACCTGGCGCTCGCTGGCGCAGGCGATCTGAACCCCTAGGAGACGACCATGCGATTCATCGATCCCCACATCCACATGAGCGCCCGCACCACCGATGACTACGAGCGCATGGCCGCAGCGGGCATCGTCGCCGTGATCGAGCCCGCCTTTTGGCTCGGCCAGCCGCGCACGAACGTGGGAAGTTATATCGACTATCTGTCGAACCTCGTGGGATGGGAGCGCTTTCGCGCCGCCCAGTTCGGCATCCGCCATTACTGCACCATCGGCCTGAACAGCAAGGAAGCCAACAACGAGGCGCTGTCCGAGGCGGTGCTGGAAATCTTGCCGCGCTATCTGCTCAAGGAAGGGGTGGTCGCGGTGGGCGAGATCGGCTACGACGACCAGACCCCGGCCGAGGACCGCGCCTACCGTGCCCAGCTGAAGATGGCGAAGGACTTGGAGATGCTGGTGCAGATCCACACGCCTCACCGCGACAAGAAAAGCGGCACGATCCGCAGCATGGACGTGGCGGTGGAGATGGGCGTGGCACCGCATCACGTGATCGTCGATCACAACAACGAGGAGACTGTGCGCGAGGTGCTCGACCGCGGCTTCTGGGCGGCCTTTACGCTCTACCCCCAGACCAAGATGGGCAACGAACGCATGGTGGACGTCGCGCGCAAGTACGGCTCGGAGCGCATCTTCATCGATTCCAGCGCCGACTGGGGCGTGTCCGATCCGCTCGCAGTTCCAAAGACTGCCCGTCTCATGCTCGAGCGTGGCATCTCGCGGGCGGATGTGGAAGCGATTTGCTACAGGAACGCCCTGCTCGCCTTCGGCCAGAGCGGCCAGATGAAGGAAGAGCACTGGCTCTCCCCCCAGCCGATCGACCAACGCGTCCTGTTCGAGGGTAATTCGGTGCTGCGCGGTCAGCAGCCGCGGGTGAACGAATTACCCCAGATTCCGGAACACTCCGAACAGATCGTCATCAAGTAGCGCCAGCAACCACCGCGGGAGGAGACCCACGTGAAGCTGCACATCGCAAGACAGAAAGACGAACTCGCTCACGGGGCGGTGTACCACCAGAGCTTCGCGATCCAGTACGACTATCCGGTGCACTTCACCGAGAATCTGTTCAGCTCCGACAACCCGGTGTTCGCACAAGTCCTGTCCCGCAAGGAATCCGCCAAGCGCCACCGCTTTGTCGTGTTCATCGACGCTAGCGTGGCCGCCGCGTGGCCGACGCTGGTGCATGAGGTCGCCTCCTACGCCAAGGGGCATGGCGAGTCCATGGAACTGGTAGGCGTGCCCGAGCTGGTCGCAGCCGGCGAACAGATCAAGAACGACATGGCGGTCATCACGCGCCTGCAGCAACGGCTGGTGGATCTGAACATCGACCGCCACGCCTACGTCGTCGGCATCGGCGGTGGCGCGTTTCTGGACGCCCTCGGCTATGTCGCCGCCACGACCCACCGCGGGATCCGGCACATCCGAGTACCGACCACCGTGCTCGCGCAGAACGACTCCGGAGTAGGCGTGAAGAACGGCGTCAACGCGTTCGGCATGAAGAACCTCCTGGGCACGTTTGCACCGCCGTTCGCGGTGCTCAACGACCTGCGTTACCTGCGCACGCTGCACCCGCGCGACAAGATCGCCGGTGTAGCTGAAGCCGTGAAGGTCGCACTGATTCGTGATCGCATGTTCTTCGAATGGCTGGAATCCAACGCCCAGGCGCTGCACCACGGCCAGCCTGCGGCGATGGCACGCATGATCCGGCGCTGCGCAGAACTGCACATGCGCCAAATCGCCCATGGCGGCGATCCATTCGAGACCGGCAGCGCACGTCCCCTCGACTACGGTCACTGGGCGGCGCACAAGCTCGAAGCGCTCACCGCGCACGAACTGCGCCACGGCGAGGCAGTGGCAATCGGCCTGGCTCTGGACACGCGCTACTCGGTGCAGATCGGGATGCTTCCTGCCGGCGGCGACGAGCGGGTCTATGCCCTGCTCAAGAAGCTCGGCTTCTACCTCTGGCATCCGCTTATGGAATCGCGCGATGCCGAAGGTCGTTGGACGCTCTTGCGCGGACTCGAGGAATTCCGGGAACACTTGGGGGGCGAGCTCACCATCACGCTACTGCGCGAGATCGGCCAAGGCGAGGAAGTCCATCACATGGACGCAGACAACATCCTGCGGGCGATCGCGTGGCTGCATCGCCGGGAAGCCGGGCAGTGAGACTGGCGGACGGCACTCACCTCACCTACTGCAGCAACATCCACCCCGGGGAGACTTGGGCGGAGGTCCGGGAAAATCTGGAGCGGTACGTCACCCGGGTTCGGGACCGTGTTTGCACTGGAAGACCGTTCGGCATCGGCCTTCGTCTGTCCGCACGCGCCGCGGCCGACCTGTCGGACGCCGCAACCTTCGACGAGTTCGCCGCCTTCCTCGCGCGCGAGCGCATGTACGTCTTCACTGTCAATGGGTTTCCGTACGGGACCTTTCACGGCACGCGGGTGAAGGAGGACGTCTATCTGCCGGACTGGCGCGACGACGAGCGCGTGCGCTATACGGATCAGCTGGCAGACCTGCTGGCACGCCTGCTGCCCGCGGACATCGAAGGCAGCATCAGCACGGTCCCCGGCGCGTACAAGGCTGCGCTGCAGGATGAGGGCGAAGCCCGCCTCATGGCCGACAACATCGTGCGCCATGTCGCCCACCTGGTCGAACTCGAGCGCTCCACCGGCAAGCACATCGCGCTCGCGCTCGAGCCCGAGCCGTGCTGCTACCTCGAGACGGTCGAGGAATCGGTCGCCTTCTTCACGCGGCATCTGTTCAGCGAGACGTGCGTGCGGCGCCTGGTCCAATTGACCGGCCTCGCGCCTTCGGGGGCGGCCCACGCCCTGCGCCGGCACCTCGGCATCTGCCTCGACCTGTGTCATGCCGCCGTCGAGTTCGAAGATCCCGCGCGCTGCGTACAAGATCTGCTCGACGCAGGTATCCGCATTCCCAAGGTACAGATCAGCTCCGGACTTCGCATCCCGCGCCTGACTCCGGACACGCTTGCCGCCCTGGAACCGTACCAGGACGCGGTCTACCTGCACCAGGTGGTGGAGAACGGCAGCGCCGGTCTGCGCCGTTTCGATGATCTGCCCGAAGCATTCGCCACGGTGAAGGGCGGGCTGCGCGAGGCTGAGTGGCGCGTGCACTTCCACGTGCCGGTGTTCGTCGAGGCGCTGAGCGGCTTCTCCTCCACGCAGTTCTTCCTCCGGGACATGCTGGCCGCGCATCGGCGCACACCGCTCTCGCCGCATCTTGAAGTGGAAACCTACACCTGGGACGTGCTGCCTGCGGCGCTTCGCACGCAGGCGGTCGAGGATGCCGTGGCGCGCGAAATGCAGTGGGTGCTCGGGCAGCTGGACGCGAGTTCGTCTATGCAATCAAGGGCGACCCGATGAACCTCGCGATCGCGCTCAAGCTCGGGCGCATCTCCAACCTGCCGACGGTGTGGACCAACGTGCTGGTTGGCGCTCTGCTCGCTGGTGGAACGCTTGCCGACGCACGCCTGCCGCTGCTGCTGGCGTCGATGTCGCTGTTCTACGTGGGCGGTATGTTCCTCAACGACGCGTTCGACCGCGAGTTCGACGTCCAGGTACGTCCGGACCGGCCCATACCCTCGGGACAGGTCAGCGCTGGGCAGGTCTTTGGCTACGGCTTCGGCATGATGTTCGTCGGGCTCGCCTTGCTGGTGCAGGCCGGCTACGGGTTTTCCGACGGCACCGGCTGGCGCCCGGCCGCCGCCGGCCTCGCACTGGGCTTCGCCATCGTCGCCTACGACCGCTGGCACAAGAACAATCCGCTCAGCCCGCTGATCATGGGATTGTGCCGCGTCTTAGTCTACCTGAGCGCCGCGTTCGCCTTCAGCAGGTCGCCCCCGGCAACCGTGTACATCGGCGCGGGGGTACTGCTGTGCCATCTCATCGGCCTGACCTTCGCTGCCAAGAAGGAGCACCTGGGCCGGCTCGACAGTGTATGGCCCCTTGGCTTCCTTGCCGTGGCGATGGTCTACGGCCTGGTGCTGGCGACCGACTCCCTGGTCACGCTGGCGCTGGTGCTGCCCTTCATCGGCTGGGTGATCTTCGCCGTGAAGCTGCTGATGCGGCGTGCGAAGGGGGACGTCCCACGCGCGGTGGTGAGCCTGATCGCCGGCATCTCCCTGCTGGACGCGATTCTGCTTGCTGGACATGGGCACCTCGGCGCCGCGACATTCGCGCTCGGCGCCTTTTTCCTCACCCTCGGCCTGCAACGCTGGGTGTCGGGAACCTGATCCTATGACGGACGCTGACAAAACGGACTGCGGCAATGCGGCCGGCACGATGGTGCCGGTAATCGACCCAGGCCGCTGCGAGGCTAAGGCCGAATGCGTGAAGGTCTGTCCCTACCATGTCTTCGAGATCCGGACCCTCACCACGGAGGAGCGTGCCGAGCTATCCCTGCTCGGCAGACTCAAGGCCTGGGCGCACGGTAACAAACGAGCGTTGGCCGTCCGTGCCGAGGCGTGTCATGCCTGCGGGCTATGCGTGAAGGCCTGCCCGGAGCAGGCGATCACGCTGCGGACTGCGGTGACGCAGCCCTAGGCTAGGGGGCTCCTCCCTCAGCCAGCCAGCTTCAGCGGATGCGGATGTCCAAGCGCGTACCCTTGCGCGTAGTCCACTCCGATCTTGCGCAGCATGGGCAAAATTGCCGGCCGCTCGACCCACTCCGCGATGGTCTTCAATCCCATCATGTGCCCGATGTGATGCACTGCCTCCACCATGGCCTTGTCCACTTCGCTCGTCATCAGGCCGGTGACGAAGGCACCGTCAATCTTCAGGTAGTCGATCGGCAGCGTCTTGAGATAGCTGAACGACGACATGCCGGTCCCGAAATCGTCCAGCGCGAAGCGGCAGCCGCGCCCCTTCAGCGCATCGATGAAGCGCAGCGCGTGAGCCAGCTCCGAGACGGCGGAGGTCTCTGTGACCTCGAAGCACACGCTGCCGGGTGCGGCACCCGTGGCATCGAGCTGATCGTTGACGAAGTCGAGGAATTCGGTCGAACCGAGCGATTGTCCCGATATGTTGATCGAGAACGTCAGCTTGCTTTGCGCGCGTGCGCGGGTCGACAGGTTTTCCAGGCTGCGCTGGACCACCCAGCGATCGAGCGCCAGCATCAGGCCGTAGCGTTCGGCCGCAGGGAGAAAGGCCCCCGGCGGCACCAGCCGCCCACTCTCGTCGAGCATACGCACCAGCACCTCCCCGCGCACCTCTTCCGGTCCGTTCGAAGCCACCGGCTGGATCGGCTGGTAGTAGAGGCGGAAGCGGTCATCGGCCAGCGCCTGCTGAATGCGCGGCATCCAGCGCATCTCGCCATCACGCTGCGCGAGCACCATGTCGCCGGCCTGGTAGACGTGCACGCGGTTGCGGCCCATCTCCTTGGCCGCATAGCACGAGCTGTCGGCCGCACTGAAGATGCCAGCCAGCGTATCGCCAGGATGGGTGATGGGCACCAGGCCGATGCTCACGCCGATGGTGAAGGTCTTGTCAGCCCAGGCGAAGCGAAAACCCTGCAGCAGCTCGCGCAGCGCATTCGCAATACGACGCGCCTCGTTCGTCGAGCAGTGCTCGAGTAGCACGCCAAACTCGTCACCGCCTAAGCGCGCCAGCGTGTCCTGCGCGCGCAGCTTGGTGCGCATGAGGGCGGCCACCTGGCGTAACAGATCGTCCCCCGCCGCGTGTCCGCAGGTGTCGTTGACCACTTTGAACTGATCCAGGTCGAGATAGAGCAGCGCGTTCGGCGCATGCGGGCCGGCCGAGGGAATGAGCGCGGCCAGCCGGCGCTCGAATTCGGGACGATTCACCAGGCCGGTGAGCGCATCGTGCGTGGCCTGATGCGCGAGTTGCTGCGTGAGCTTGCGCTCCTGCGTCACGTCGCGAAACACGAGTACCACGCCGATGCTCGCGTCCCTGCCGTCGCGGATGGCGGCCACCGACATGTCGATGTGCAGCTTGCGCTGATCACGCGCAACCAGCAGGCAGCGATCGACCAGCACCACGTTCGCGTTGCTCGACAGGCAGCGCACAACCAGTTCGTCTGCCCGTGCGCCCGTAGCGTCTTCGGCTGTGGGGAAGATGTCCGCGAGCGGCTGGCCGCGCGCCACTGCGTCCTGCCAGCCGGTCATGCGCTCCGCGACCGCGTTGAGGTAGGTGATGCGCGCCGAAGCGTCGGTGGTGATCACCGCGTCGCCGATGCTCGCCAGCGTCACGCGAAACAGCTCCTTTTCGGTGCGCAGGACGTCATTTGCCTGAGCCAGCTGCTCGGTGCGCTCGCGCACCTTCAATTCGAGCTCGTCGTATGCGTGCCGCAGCGCCTCGTCGATGCGGTGGCGCTCCTGGATCTGTCGCTGCAGTTCCTTGTTGATGGCCTGCTGGCGCTCGTGCGCCGCGGCCAGATCCTCGACCAGATCGCGGTTGGCGAATCGAAAGCGCAACGATTCCGCAACCGAGCGATAGTGCCGCATCGAAATGAGCGACATCAACACGACGAACAGAATCAGCATGCTGCTCATGGCGAGATACATGTCACCCTCGCGCAGCAGCAGTTTGACTCCGAAGGGGAGGATCGCCGGCATCAGGAACGCCGCGTACGCCCCCCGATACGACGACAGCGTGGACATCCCGCCGGCAGCCAGGCCGGCAAGAACGAACAACAGAAACAACTCTTCGAGGCTCGATCCCGGGAGGATGGGAAACATCCCCGCGATGCCCCATACCACGCCCGACACGAGGACGCCCGCCAGGAAGCGTCGTGCCCACGGCGCGGTGTCGATCGCGGTCGGTGCGGCTCTGAAGTACGCGCGCCGCAGTGCCGCGCGGGCAGTCGTGGCTACCGCGAGCGCCGCTGCCCACGGCAGCAGCCAGGATCGGGGAACGTGGCTCCACAGGACCAGCAGCACGAAGGCACCGACGATGGCTGTCCCGATCAGCGCCGAAGGCAGCTGGGTATAGAGCAGCCGCACCTGCTCCGCGCGGATCTCGTCGAGATGCCGGTTGGTGTCGAGCGCGGGCTGAGGATCGTCCGTTCCATCGAGCACTGCTGGTGAACTCATGGCCCCTCTCAGCGCGGAGAACTGCCGGCCCGCCGAGATTACACCAAACGCTGGCCAGCCGGCTGCTTGCCCGCTACAGCCGCTCCACGATGGTCACGTTGGCCATGCCTCCGCCCTCGCACATGGTCTGCAGCCCATAGCGCACGCCATGTCGTCTCAACGCGTGCACCAGGGTGGTCATCAACTTGGTGCCGGAACTGCCGAGCGGATGACCGAGCGCAATGGCCCCGCCGTGCACGTTGAGCTTCGCCGGATCGGCCTCCAGCGTCTTGAGCCACGCGAGCGGCACCGGGGCGAAAGCTTCGTTCACCTCATACAGGTCGATCTCGCCGATGGTCATGCCGGCACGCTGGAGCGCGCGCTGCGAGGCCGCCAGGGGCGCATCGAGCATGATTACGGGATCGCCGCCGAGCACGCTCATGTGGTGCACACGCGCCAGTGGCTTGGCGCCAAGGGCCTTCAGGCCACGCTCGTTCACCACCAGCACAGCGCTGGCCCCGTCGCAGATCTGACTTGCATTGGCCGCGGTGATCACGCCCCCCTCGCGAAGCAACTTCACACCCTGGATGCCTTCGAGCGAGGCGTCGAAGCGGATGCCTTCGTCGACCGTGTGCCATTCACCGGTCGGCTGGCCCTGCGCACCACGCACTTCGAAGGGCAGGATCTCGGCGGCGAACGCGGCCGCGTCGGTGGCGGCCGCGGCCTTGCGGTGGCTGCGCAGCGCGAATTCGTCGAGCTCGGCCTTGCTGAATCCGTGCTCGCGGGCCAGCATTTCCGCGCCGATGAACTGGCTGAAGTCCTGCGGATAACGGCTGCGCAGGCTGCAGTCCTGGTAATAGCCCATGCCCGCCTTCTGCGCGAGCAGTGCAGTGCTGAACATCGGCACCCGGGTCATGCTCTCGACGCCCGCGGCGATCACGACGTCGTTCACGCCGGACATGACCGCTTGCGCCGCGAAGTGCAGCGCCTGCTGCGACGACCCGCACTGGCGGTCGATGGAGGTGCCCGGCACGGTGCGCGGCAGCTTCGACGCGAGCACGGCGTTGCGGCCGATGTTCATGGCCTGCTCGCCGCCTTGCATGACGCAGCCCATGATCACGTCGTCCACCGCCGCCGGATCGACCCCGGTTCGATCGAGCAGTCCGTCCAGCACCTTCGCCGCCAAGTCGACGGGGTGCCACCCCGCTAATCGCCCGCCCCTGCGTCCGCCGGCCGTGCGCACGGCGTCGACGATGAATGCTTCCGCCATCGGATCTCCTCCCTCGGAATCAAAGCCCGCGCGAGATCACTTCCTTCATGATTTCGCTGGTGCCTCCATAGATGCGCTGGACGCGCGCGTCCGCATACATGCGCGCAACCAGATACTCGTTCATGTAGCCGTATCCGCCGTGCAGCTGCAGGCACTCGTCGATCACTCTGCACTGCTGCTCGGTGGTCCAGAGCTTCACCATCGAGGCCCCTACCGTGTCGAGCTTTCCGGCCAGATAGTCGGTCACGCCACGGTCGACGAAGCTGCGCGCGACTTTGACGGTGGTGGCGATTTCCGCCAGCTTGAACCGGGTGTTCTGGAAGTCCGCCACCGGCTGGCCGAACGCCGTCCGCTGACGCACGTAGTCGAGCGTCGCAGCGTAGGCACCTTCCATCGCGGCCACCGCGATTACTCCAATCATCAACCGCTCGTAGGGCAGGTCCGCCATCAGCTGAAAGAAACCGCGCCCTTCCTCGCCGCCGAGCAGATTCTCGGCAGGCACCTCGACGTCGTCGAAGAACAGTTCCGAGGTGTCCTGCGCCTTCAGCCCGATCTTGTCGAGCACGCGCCCGACGCGGTATCCGCTCGCCGTTGCGGTCTCCACGATCAGAATGGACGTCCCGCGCGCGCGCTGCGCAGGATCGGTCTTGACCACTACGAGAACCAGCCCGGCGAGATAGCCGTTGGTGATGAACGTCTTCGCTCCGTTGACGACATAGCTCCCACCGCGGCGCTGTGCACGCGTGCGCAGGCCCTGCAGGTCGGAGCCTGCACCCGGTTCGGTCATGGCGATTGCACCGACCAGTTCGCCGCGCGCCATGGGTGGCAGGTAACGCTGTCGCTGCGACTCGGTACCGTGGTTGAGCAGGTAATGCGCGACGATGCTGTGCACGGACGGGCTCATCCCGCTCAGCCCGCGGCGCGACATGGTTTCGTAGAAAATCGCCTCGTGGCGGAAGTCGCCCCCGCCTCCGCCATAACGCTCCGGAATGTCGGAGCACAACAGGCCCAAATCGCCTGCCCTGCGCCACAGTTCGTGGCCGACGTGACCGCGCTTGCGCGCAGCCTCGTCGCCGAGAAGCATTTCGGACTCGACGAAGCGCTCCACGGTGTCGCGGTAGCGCTCCAGGTCTTCGTCGAGCCAGGCAGGCCGGAAGTCCAAGGCCATGGTCAGCTCGAATGCTGCGCCGTCATGCGCGCTCGTCCGCCGGCACCGCGACAGGATGCGCTCGGTGCAACCTCGGCAGCAGGAGGACGATCAGCGCGCCGACCAGGGCGATGGCAGCCAGGGCCCAGAACGCCGCTTCGGCTGCGCCACCTGCCGCAGTGCGGATGGTGCCGATCAGGTCCGGTCCAAAATAGCCGCCCAGATTGCCCACCGAGTTGATCAAGGCGATGCCGGCGGCAGCGGCGGTGCCCGACAGGAAGGCCGTGGGCAGCGACCAGAACGTGCACACTTGCGCCGCCCAGCCCGACGTGATGAGCGTGAGGGCAATCATGGACACGATTGGCGACCTGTGCGCGAGGGCCAGGACGATCAGCCCAACCATCATCAGCAGGATGCCGCTCGCGCAATGCCAGCGTCGCTCACCGGTGCGGTCGGAGTGGCTCCCCCAGTAGATCATCACGACGATGCTGATCCCCCATGGGATCATGCTGAGCAGGCCGACCTTCAGGTAGTCTTGCTTGTCGATGCCAAGCTCCTGGATGATCGTGGGCATCCAGAACCCGACCGCATAGAAGCAGGTCGCCTGAGCAAAGTACACCGCTGACAGCGCCCACACCCGAACATCCTTGAACGCGTCGGCGAAGTGATGCTTTCCGCCAACCGAGCCCTTGCCCGCGTTGTCCTCCTCGATTCGCCGGACCAGCAGGTCGCGCTCCTCGCTGGTGAGCCACTTGGTGCTGCGCGGTCCGTTGGGCAGGATCGCGAGCACCAGCACGCCAATGATGACCGAGGGAATACCCTCGAGCAGAAACAGCCACTGCCAGCCGCGCCAGCCGCTCACCCCGTCCATGTACTGCATGATCCCGCCCGAGAGCGGCGAGCCGACCAGTTGCGCCACGCCGATGGCGGTCATGAACAGCGCCACCATCTTCGCGCGCCGCGCGCCCGGAAACCAGTAGGTGAGATACAGGATCACGCCGGGGAAGAAGCCGGCCTCGGCCACACCTAGCCAGAAGCGCAGGAAGTAGAAGGTGAACTGCGCATCGGTGCAGTTGAAGAAGGCGGCGATCGATCCCCAGTGGATGTCGCCGGTGAACATGAACGCCGAGGAGATCAGGCCCCAGGTGATCATGATGCGCGCGATCCACACGCGCGCCCCGACCCGCTCCAGGATCACGTTGCTGGGGACTTCGAAGAGAAAGTAACCGATGAAGAAGATGCCGGCACCGAAACCGTAGATCGCGTCGCTGAACTGCAGGTCCTGCGCCATCTGCAGCTTCGCAAAGCCGACGTTGACGCGATCGAGGAAGGCGATGATGTAGCACAGGAACAGAAACGGAATCAGACGCGAGGCGGCCTTCCGGTAGGTGGCCTCCTCGAACTGCGGCGTGACGGCGACGGACATGCGGCGCTCCTCCCTGGATGTTTGTACTTGTAAGCCAGCCCGGGGCGCTCTTTTCGGGGCCTTGAGACCAGTGCTTGGGGCATTGTACGTTGAGATGCACGCATTTCGGGTGCACGCTGGCCCTGCACGGTCGGGAGGACGATCGTCGCTAGAATGGCGTCTTCTCACATTGGAAGGCTGTCATGCAACGCAATCCCGCATCCGATTCCGACCGCGTGGCCCTGGTAACCGGTGGCGCAAAAGGCATCGGCGCCGAAGTCTGCGAACGCCTGTGCGCAGCAGGCATGACCGTCCTGGTGGCGGACCTGGACGTGCAGTCGGCAGAGAGCGCCGCTGCCGCGCTGCGCGCGTCTGTCGGGAAGGCCGCTGCTGTCGAACTGGATGTCGCCCGGCCGGAGTCGGTCGCGGCTGCATTCGCCAAGGTGGAGACCGACTACGGCCGCTGCGACGTGCTGGTCAACTGCGCGGGCATCGCCAAGCTGTTTCCCTTCCTCGAGTTCCCGCTCGATAACTTCGTCGCAACGATGAACGTGAATCTCGTCGGCACATTGCTGTGTTCGCAGCA
>Ga0316622_100003099_pt1 | contig 11771 bp, 13 predicted proteins | sample OWC_Aug_OW2_C1_D_FD_207646 | JGI IMG/M metagenome (GOLD analysis project Ga0316622, IMG submission 207646) | Wetland soil microbial communities from Old Woman Creek delta, Ohio, United States - OWC_Aug_OW2_C1_D5_C | ecosystem: Environmental > Terrestrial > Soil > Wetlands | place: USA: Ohio... | reverse complement strand
AACGGGCGATCGATAAAGTGGCCCGCAGCAAAGACAAAGAATCCGCTGCCGGCAGACTTCAGGACAGCTACCGCCCGCTGATCGATTATGCCCAGCGGATCGTTGAACGGGCGTTAGACAGCTATGCGCAGCTCAAGGCCCTCAATATGCTGGCGCCGCCGCAGGTCTGCCGACTCAGCGAAGCGCTGGGCTCCGAGCTTCAGTACTTTCTAGGGGCCACCGAATATATGATCGATCTGGCGGCCCGCCGGGTGCTTGAGGAGCAGAAGATCCCCCACGCTGAGAAGGTTTTCAGTCTCTTTGAGCCAGACACCGAGCTGATCAACCGCGGTAAAGTCCCTTATCCGATCGAGTTTGGCCACCGGGTGCTGATTGTAGAGGATAGTGCCGGCTTTATCCTCAAGGCCCGGGTCATGGAGCCTGGCCAGACGGATGAGAAAACCCCGGTGGCGCTGATGGCCGAGCTCCAGGACCGGTTCGATGGCCAAATCCAGGCGGCCAGCTTTGATAAGGGCTTCTGGAGCCCGGACAACCTGCAAGAGCTCAGCGCTATTGTGCCCCTGGTGGTGTTGCCCAAGAAGGGCAGGCGCTCCGCCACCGATGCCGCCCGCGAGGGGTCCAAAGCGTTTGGTAAAATGCGCAAGTGGCATGCCGGAGTGGAGGCGGCCATTCACGCGCTTCAGGCCGGCAACGGGCTCGGGATATGCCGGGACAAGGGCAGTGAAGCCTATCAGCGCTATCTGGCCCTGGGTGTTTTAGGTCGCAACCTTCAGCGGCTGGGAAGCATTTTTCTTCAGAAAGAGCGTAAGCGGCGCCGAGAGCAAATGCTGCTAATGATAGCCGCCTAAGTCCTGCAGGGTTCGGTAAATCTTACTTCAGACAGCAGTAGTGTTTGCAAAATTGCCGCCTCTCGCAGGATCATAGACAAAATTCGATAATTCTGAGCATAGGGCTCGCTAGCAAAGGCAAAATCAGGCCCTCGCCGTAGCCGGCTGCCGCGCGGAGCCTTAAATTGAGGCCTTTTTCGGACAGACACTAAGTATGCTTTGGCGGTGGTGTATCACAAGGTGGCAGCACTTTGTGATTTGTCGGATGAAATCTAAATTATCCAACATACTAAAATTATAGCAGATTAGTTCCGTGTATCTTATCCTTACCTCCATTGCCTCGCCCATGTCAAACCCAAACCGAAACACCTTAGACCGCCGGGGCCTGAGATACTGACCGTCAACCTCCCGTTTTCAGAAAACTGATATGGTGGCCTTCGCTGTCAGTATCGGCAGTTTTTTTATAGCTGCGTATCGTTTGATATAGCCGAACACAAGTGCCTTGTTGACAATCCACAAGGCTGGCTATAAGCTTATATAACATCCTAAGCCACCCCCTGAAAAAAACTCATTCCATTGGTATTTGAGGTTCACCATGAATAGGATGCCCCTCAAAATACCGAATCTTGGCCTCCCCAGGGATTAAACCCGGGGGGAGGCGCAATATCTCATTCAGTTATTCATAAAGCCAAACTCATCGCGAGATGAGGACGGAACGCCACGGATCTTTAATGTTCCAGTTGATCCTGTGACTTGGTTCCAAAGCGCTTCCCGAAGGTTCCTTTTCCGAAGATAGCCGAGCTGCCGAGCGTGACATCGTAAACGTCACCGTCGAATGTTCGGCTATTTGTTTTTGCGAATTGCGGTTTCCCCCCAAAAATACGATTGGAGGAAAAAATGACGCGGCTATTTCTCATACCGGTTATGATGATCTTCTTGTTCGTGCCAGCCGTTCAAACGGCAGACTCTTTCGAATCAGTGGCCTGCCGGTCAGGAGCGGCCACATACATCCAAAACACCAAAGAGCTGGTTATCATGAGTTTCGAGCTTAAAGGGATACTTCAAAGCAAAAGCAACGCGGAAATACTCAACAACGTTTCCGAACAATGTGTGGGCATGCTTAAAAGAGCTGGCGATCAGGCGATCCAAAGTGGTTTTTGCCGTTACATGTATCCCAATGGCGATATCAATGTCGTAGAATGGGATGGCGGGGCAAACGACGGCAAATGGGAGAACATCAAAGGCGGTGGAACCTGGAAGGCACACCAGCGCCCTAAACCGATCGCCGAGGGCACTTTTCAAAATTGCATTACCATAACCGGGGCATACGAATTGAAAAAGTAGTAAGCCTAAGGGGTGATCCCAATTCCGGGTTCACCCCTCACTCCCGATGGTAGAAACCTTCTACCTCACTTTTCCAAAAATCTGATATGGTGTCCTTCGCTGTCACAAACGCAGGTTTATAGAGAATTGAGTTTCTTGGTGATACTTTCAACGACCGTGTTGAGCAGCCGGACAACAGCAAGCGAAGCGCCGCTGGTGGACGGTCTGCTCCAACAAACGGTTGGGCGTCAATGAGAGGCAGCAAAGGAGAATGACATCGACGCGACCGAAGGCGATGGTGCATAAGGGGCGAGCGGCCGCTGCCCTAAACGCGATCAAGAAAAGTCCTCATCGCAGTCAGGACCGGTGTCTGACCTTCGTCCTGGAGATGCAAGAGGTGACCAACTCCGTCTATCCGGGAGCATTGCGCATTGCCGAAATTCTGTTGCAACCAGGAGATTTCGTCATCCGTCATTACCGCACCGAGCTTGGTCTCACCTCGCAGGAACAGCACAGGACAGTCGATCTTGGCCAGAATATTCTGGTAATCATAACCCTCGGTGAAGCCGTCGAAATCGTGTAGCAACGCATTGAAGTAGGTGGGATCGAGCTGCCACAGACAGCCGGCGAAGAACAAGATCCATGCGCTGGTCACGCCCGGATAATTCTTGTAGGCGTCGGCCAGCGCCAACGATAGTTCTTGTTCCGATTGTGCCGATTTCTTGAGGCTCAGCCAAAGACCAAACATGTCGCGACTCGAATTGACAATATTCCTGTAGTTATCCAAAGTCAGAGGCGAATCCTCGATGATTAGGGCCTTCACCTTGTGCGGGCATCGCGCGGCGACCATGAGCGCGATTACACCCCCGATCGAATGTCCCACCAGCGCCGCGGGCGCGTTCAATCGTTCGACGAATTCCGCGTTGTCTTGTGCGAAGTCCTGCAGACGATACGTGTCCGGAACCCATCCCGATCGCCCATTGCCTCGCAGATCTAACGCATAGGTGTGCCATCGTCGCGCCAGGCTTGGAATGAGGGAGAGGTATTCTTGCCAGCGCCAAGCGCCACCATGCAGCATGACCAGAGGTTGGTCCGACGAAGATCCATAGTCGAGGTAGTTCAGTCTCACCGACTTCGCGTCGAAAGTCCTTTCTTGTGACATGTGTAGCACCGTTTTATTTCGGCATGTTAGGGATTCTGTTGTGCGCAATTTGGAATGATATATGGTTTCTGTATAAGATCCTTCTGCAGCAACATATCACAGGTTTGGTGTTTTGGTGATACGTCGCATGGAATTACAATGTTCCAACCGCTCAAAATAATGACAGATTTATCCCGTATATCCTATTTTTACCTCGGTCGGGTTACTGGTGTCAAACCCAAACCTGACCACCTTGGACCGCCGTGGCCGGTGATACTGCCAGTCAACCTCTTGTTTTCAGAAAACTGATATGATGTCCCACGCTGTCAGTATCGCCTGAATGGCAGCAATCAATTTCTGTAGGATATATCCCCGAGGTGTAATCTATCAAGGTTCCTCACAGCCAAGATCATATCCACACTTTTCTGGAGCACGCTTTGTTTGAGATTACCTGGCCAACACCATCAAAAATGGGAAAGTCCTCAAAGATTGGTTTAACCGCCGTATATGAATCGTCCGCATGGGTGTTTAGGCGCTATCTCTATCCCCACACTCCGGCCAGGTTAAATCCTCCTCCGCACAATCCATCGAATCCGACAAAGGCCGCCTCCCGCATAATTCCGAGATCACCTTGGTCAGCGGCCCCTCTTGCCGGTTCAAAGACTGCATTCGAAATGTCGTAGCGTCTCATGTTCAGAAGGTAGGACCCACCTTGATCTGGAACATTCGGCAGTCCGCCTCGCATGCACAATTCTCGCTGTCAAGCTGGCAAAGGCATTATAAAAACTTTTCACCATCGTCCCGCATAAGCGACCTCACCGAGGGCGCCTTCTTTCGTGGCCAGTATAATAGAAGCTGTTGTTTTACCGCCGATTGTCTTCCTCCACGCATGCATTGAGTCGTTCTTGAAAATCTGGGATAGCAGCGGCAATGCGTACCCAGGCAGGCAGCATCGGAATGCCAACCGGATCGGCGACAAATTCGGCGATGGCGCAGCGTAACGAACTTACGAACGCCTCCACGGCGTCAATCTCCTCATGCCGGTCATAAAACAAACCGTTGATCAGGGAGAGACCGTGATACTTTTCTACGGCTACTTGCGCCTCTTGCATGTATGCAGTCAGGATTGTTCGGAAGAACGCATCGCTCATGACGATGCCATCCTGCGATAGGAACCGAAACAGGGCTTTGGCAATGTCGCAGGCCATGCGAATCAGGCCCTCATCCGGTCGATCTTTTTCCAACACTTGATGTTTGTGCTCATAGTTTTCGGCGATTTCAACCTGGCAAATGCGGTTGACCGACGCCCTTTGATAAATTTCGCTCAGCAGCGATATTTCAAGGCCCCAGGTGGGAGAGATTCGGATTCCGCTGGCCAGGCTAGCGATCAGAGCAAACTCTCCCGATAGCGCATAGCGAAAGTTGTCGAGATAGGAGAGAAAGAGGTTCTGCCCCAAGATCCTCCGCAACGTTCTGATCAGCGGGGTGTAAAACAGCCGTGTCACCCTGCCGTAAAGCTTATTGGTGACCCTGGCATAGTATCCCTTGCTGAACTCAAATTCGGTCGCCGGATGAACTACAGGATAGACCAGGCGAGCCAGCATTTCGCGGTTATAATTAACGATGTCACAGTCATGGGTGGCGACGGCGTATACAGCGCGCTCGGACAAGATGTACCCCAGCGTCATCCACACCGACTGCCCTTTTCCCGGGTTATCCAGGTCGAAATTCGCCTCCTTGAGCTCCCCATACAGAGCCTGCATGCCCGGACCGTCATGCCAAACGATTTTAACATCAAACGGAATTCCGCTGACAAATTTTTTGGCCTGTTTGAATTGCTCCCCGTCGGCGCGGTCAAGAGAAATAACGATTTGATGAAGGTATTTGACCTTCTTTAATTCTTCCAAGATCCGGGGCATTGAAGCGGTTTCGAATTCTGAGTAAAGCGCAGGCAGCAGCAGGACGATTCTCCGGCGCCGGGCAATCGCCTCGATTTCTTTCTCCAGCTCCTCGATGGGCCGGTTTTTCAACCGCTGCAAGACGGTAATGGTGCCTTGTTGCCAGAAATCAGCCATACATGTCATCCTTACTTAATCCTGCCGTTAAGATCCCAGGAGGCATTTTTCTGAACCGCTGCCTGTCTCGTAATACCGCGCTTCGATAAGGTTGTTTTCCGGGTCTCGAAAATAGACCGACGTTCCGCTGCCGTGGGCACCCCATCGCGGGACAGGGCCTTCCTCTATGGTGATATTCTTGGCCCGGAGCCGCTCAAAGAGATTCTCCCAGGTCCTCTTGGTTAAAACGATGCAGAAGTGGTTCAGGTTTCCACGACCCTTTACGGCCTGAGGGCCTTTTGACCACATGTTCTTTGGGAACAGGTCAATAACAGTGTCTGAATTCAATCGCACAGAGGGAAACGGCACCTTGCCTGCACGGTATTCCTCCAGGCGTTCAGGCATCATCTCAAGCACTTCCGTGTAGAATTCGATCATTTTCCCGTCATCCTCCACATTCAGAACGATGTGATCCATCGTGCTCTGCATATTCATCCCCTCCGAAATAGTTTCTTGGATTCGCCTGTCAGCCCTCACTCGCCTTCTTGAGTTCTCCTCTTTCTATGGCTTGAGATCAATGGCTACCTTGAAGCTGCCGTCCATATAGATGGGATAGAAGGGCAGCGATTGGTGTAAATGCGTGATGAGCCATTAATCGTTGATCTTTCGTAAACAGAAAGTCTGGCGAAACCAGATGATCCTTTTCCTCGTAACTCAACCCTCCGGGTAGATGCCCACCGAGCAGGCCGGACAGATCATGCCCGCCTGCGCACAAAGATGTGGATCGCCCGTTCGCCTCCGACGTGCTTTGCGCATTCATAGCCCAATGCATGCATATCGATGTCCTTCCAGAGATGCTCCCCGGAACCGAGTAAGACAGGTGGGATGGCAAGATGCAGCTCGTCAATTAGGGCCGCTTTCAGATACTGCTGAATGGTGGATACGCCACCACCGAGTCGGATATCGCGGCCGCCTGCCGCAGCAACCGCCTGCTCCAAAGCAGCGTGAATGCCTTCGGTAACAAAGCGAAACTCTGTTCCTCCCGCCATCCGAAGCGGCGGCCGCGGGTAATGCGTCAGCACGAAGACGGGCGTGTGATACGGCGGATCGTCGCCCCACCAGCCTTTCCAGCTGTCATCCGGCCACGGGCCTCTGACGGGGCCGAACATGTTACGCCCGATAATCCAGGCGCCGATTCCGGCAAAACCTTGCTCCGCAATTCCGTTATCGACCCCCGTCTCTCCATCGTCATGGCCGTGCATCTTACGCCATACACGGGTGTGGAAGACCCACTCCATCAACTCAGGACCCCTGATGCCGAGCGGATTCTGCAGATCCTGGTTCGGTCCAGCACCGTAGCCGTCGATGGAAATCGCGAAGCTTTGGACGCGGAGTTTCGACATTCTATTCCTCGCTGTTTTCATCCTTAAGCCGTTGGCGGCGGGCAAGTTCGGCTTCCGTGGGGACTTCAAGAGCGAACGATCCGGTCTTGACTTCTCCCGCGCGCACGTACTGGGCAACGATGACGCCCCCTGGTGAAACCTTGCTTTCAAGCAGCTTGAAGGCAACCGGAATTGTTCCTTCACCAAATAAGCGCTTCCCCCTGCCGAGAGTGATGGGGAATATTTTCAGCCAAAGCTCATCAACCAAATCGTGCGTTAAAAGGGTCTGAATTAGAGTTCTGCTACCGTGAACTTGCATTTCAGGCCCGTCCTGCCCCTTTAGGTTCCTAATCTCTTTCGCGACATCTCCCTTGATGAGTTCTGAATTGCTCCAACGGGGCGTTGTCAGCGTTCTTGAAACTACGTATTTCTTCGCGTTGTTAATCCCTGCTGCGATGGGGTCTTCTTTGTTCTCCACATACGGCCAGTGCGCCGCGAATATCTCGTATGTCTTTCGGCCAAGCAATAGATCAAAGGGCCTACTCATCTGTTCCACCATCACTTTGCCGAGGAAGTCATCAAAGTGACCCGCAACCCAGCCGCCGTGCTTGAACCCACCCGTGGGATCCTCTTCAGGCCCGCCCGGAGCCTGCATCACCCCGTCAAGAGTTATGAATGACAAAACAACAAGTTTTCTCATCCTATCCTCCCTGGTAAGCCCGCTTGATCGCTCCAAGGTCAAATTTTTTCAGTCTGAGAAACGCTTTGGTTATCGCGCGACCTTCTTTTTATCTACTTCGGTTTGAGATTGACCTTTCTATTTCGGCAAGCACCACACTTCTTTGATTTTACAGAGTCGCGCAAGCATCTCCTCATACTCTTTGTTGATTGCCGCTCTTTCCGTCGGGCCGAGAAGATGGATCATGTAACCATGAGGGCCGGGCATAATAACAAAAGGATAGAAGCCACTAACAATCATGGCATAACCTTCGAAACGTATGCTGGGTGGTTTCCCGCCAATGTCTTCATTGGACACATTGGGAGCGTAGTACATAACGTGTGGATTGTTGGAGGTGGCGACGCTGTCGCTTTCCTCCGGGTTAACGTACGTCCTCAGTATTGGGGACAGCATGTAGGAAACGCCGGCCCGTTCCGGCGCTTTATAGTACCCTGCCTTGAGACGGTCTTTCATGAGTTTCTTGAGTTCGTCGGCAGGGGTGCCCCTGGACTGCATCTCCGCCGCATCAAAGAAGATCCGCATTTGTGCGTTGATGCCCGCTTCATCAAAGGAAATCGGATAGAGAATATCATCCCGATATTCCGTTAAAGGCCAGGACCCCCTGAATGAATCATCTCCGGTTCGCGCGACAAAGGCGTGGAATCCATTCCTGCCTTTGCGGGCAACTTCAAAGCCCTTGTCAGGGTTTAAAACGTATACAGTTGCATTGTCTCGGAGGTGTGGCGGCAGAGCGCTCAGCGCCAGCTGAATTTCTAAATCGCGCGGCAACGGCTCGATTTTATTCATCACCTTGAGAGTCTGTTTACTTTCCGCGCTCACTACAAACGCGAATAATAGGGCCACAATTGTTTTAATTGTCTGAACCTTTTTCATCTTAATCTCCTCTTAATTTCAACCGCCTAACGCTCGGCATCAGCGGCGGCGCCAGGCGTCGTCCGCCGCTGATCTTTTCATTTGTTTCCGCCCGGCGTTCAACGCACGCGCGTCAGTTTGAACGTCAGCACTCCCTTGGCCTTGCCTTTCTCGAACGTAGTCCATTTCTGGACGATATGGTCATTATCCTCGAAGGTGATGCTCAAGGCGTGCATATGGGTCTCTTTCGCAGGATTGATGTCGTTATCCTTTGTGAACACGAAATCGAGCGTTCGCGCATCAGCCCTTTTGAGCGTCATGCGCGGCTGGTTGTGGAGCATGCAGTAATGGGTCATGGCAAGTTTGCCTTTGCGGTCGTGAAATATAGAGACCATCTCCTCGGGAGTGCCCGGAAGGAGCGTTTCAACGAGAGCGCTGTTGCCGGCCGTCAGGCGGTATTCCACCCGCACCTTCTCCCCCTCCTTACCCATGTCCGAAGTGCCTTCCCAGGCGCCGACCAGTTGCTTCAACCGTTCGAACTCCTTGGAATAGGTGTACTGACCGGATTGATGCTCTCCAGCATATGCCGCACAGAGTCCGGTAAAAGAAAGCCATACAACTGCTATCATCAACGTCGCCGATTATCTCATCTTTTTCCTCCTCTTCCGCACGCCTCTACTTTCTTGCGAGGTAACTGGTGATCAGGTTCCGGTAGTTGGGAATGTGATTGGAGAAAAGCGCGCCCAGGCCTTCGATATCGTTACGCCAGTCCCGGTGGAGCTCGCAGGCCACGCCGAACCAGTTCATCAGTTGCACGCCGGCCGCCGCCATGCGGGCCCAGGCCGTGTGCCGGGTCACGTCGTTGAAGGTGCCCGAGGCATCCGTGACGACGAACACCTCATAGCCCGCTTCGATCGCGGAAAGCGCGGGAAACGCCACGCATACCTCGGTGACCACACCGGCGATGATGAGCTGCTTGCGGCCGGTCTTTTCCACCGCCCTGACGAAATCTTCATTGTCCCAGGCATTGATGTTCCCGGGACGCGCAATATAAGGCGCATCGGGAAACATTTCCTTTAGCTCCGGCACCAGCGGCCCGTTCGGACCTTTCTCGAAGCTCGTGGTCAGGATCGTCGGCAGCTTGAAGTACTTGGCGCTGGCAGCCAGGGCCAGCACATTGTTTTTGAACTCACCGGGCGAAAAATCCTGAACCAATGAAATTAGGCCGGACTGGTGGTCCACCAGCAGGCAGGCGGCGTTGTTTTTCGATAGCCGGGTGTATTTGAATGAGCCGGTCATGATTGCTCCTCCTTCTAAGAAAGTTGATCCTCGTTACTGCCCTGTTTGGTGGGAGCGGCATCCTGCCGCGTTGAGCCGACTTCGCCACTGCAGCCTTGGCTGTGATGGCTGAATCTAATCTGGAGCCTACTCCGCCGAAATAGCATCGGCTACGAAGGCCGGAAGCCTCTCCCACACGCATCCCGATCATTTCTTTGCCATCCGGGCGAAGAAAGCCTGAGCGCCTTGCTGGATTTCCTCCCTCGTCAGATCCTTGATGTGGGTGGCCAGCATCCAGCTATAGCCGAAGGGGTCCTTCACGTTGCCGGCGCGGTCCCCCCAGAACATGTCCTCGACAGGCATCTGTGCTTCTGCGCCAGCTTGCAGTGCTGTGCGGAAAGCCTTGTCGGCGTTCTCCACATAAAGGTAGAAGCTGACGGGAGAGCCGCCCTTGGTTTCCGCGCTCTTACAGGCTTCCTGCGGATTTTCTTCGCCCATCATGATGATCGAGTCGCCGATCCGGACCTCGGCGTGCATCACTCCTTTGCCGTCAGGCCCCGGCATGGCGAAGAGCTCCTCGGCGCCGAATGCCCGTTTGTAGAACTCTATGGCTTTACGGGCGTCCTTAAACATGCACATCGGTGTAACGGAATGAAATCCTTCCGGTATCGCCTTTTTCATGGTAGTCTTCCGTGTTGGCGGCACCCTGCGTCATGCGAGGACCCGCCGATCGTTTTTCAGTCTTGAATTTTGCGGACTTATGGAAATTCCAGTTCCATCGCTCCGCAGGGCTATTTCTGCCGCCGGTAGTCGGCTGTCATGATTTCGCGCCACTGCCCGTCCTTGCTTAGCATGCGCGATGTCAGCACCCGGTGGTCTTCGCTCTTCCACTCGATCACATCCCTGAACTTGACCATCTTGCCTTCGGCGGCCATATCGGGACCCTCCGAGTTAAGGATCAACACTTTCCCGGCCGCATCCAGTTGACCTTCGTAGACCCAGAGGTGGGTCATCATCGACCCGATCCAGGTGCCCACGTACTGCTTTTTCTGCGGATCATAGCCGAGCGTCATAATCGTCGTCGCAGGGCCGTCGCAGGGCATGTCGCCCTGTCCCTCGGCCACGACCCAAATGCCCTCGAGCGACCGCGCGCTCTCGGTGCCCTTGAATTTCTCTGGCGGCTCACCTGGCTTCATCATTGCTTCGCCTTCGAAAGTCCATTCGCCGACAAGCCTCTGAAGCCACTGGTGCTCCTTCTGCGGTTCGGCCTTCATCGGCTGCTCCCGTTGTGCTTCGCTTTTAGCCATCGTCTCGTCTCCTTATGTCTTTCCCCCTTGTCTATTCATCTCATCTTCTCTGAAGGCGGGGTGAAGGAAACCTTAAGTCCGACGATCCTGCATGGGGACGGGGTGAATCATGTATTTTTCGCCGGGCCGTATCACCTGGTGTTCGAGGGCGAACGGCTCTTGCGCTGCCACGAGCGTAGTCCGAAGAGCGTCACCTTCAACCCGAGAAATTCGGCTCCGTCCCCGCTTTTCTTTTGCGTTCATCCCTCGCTCGTCCGTTTGAGCGCTGCGATGTCGATCTTTTTCATTTGAAGCATTGCTTTCATGGCTCTTTGGGGATCCGGGTCGTTGACCAGCCCGGTCAAAACAGTGGGAACAACCTGCCACGAAAGCCCGTACTTATCTTTGAGCCAGCCGCATTGCTGTGCTTTTTCATCCCCGCCATCGGAGAGCTTCTCCCAGTAATAGTCAACTTCCTCCTGTGATTCGCAATTGACGACAAAGGATATGGCCTCGGTGAATTTGAAATACGGCCCGCCGTTTAGCGCCACGAATTCCTGCCCTTCAAGCTGGAATGCGACCGTCATGACTGTCCCTTTCGGCCGCCCGGAGGCCTCCGCCCCTGCTTCCCCGTAACGGCTAACGCTCATGATCTTTGAATCTTTAAAAATCTGAGTGTAAAACCTCGCGGCCTCTTCGGCTTGACTGTCGAACCACAAGAACGGCGTAATTCTTTGAATCTTGGTCTGCATGACATTTCTCCTCCCTTTTTCCCAGCGAGTGAGCGTTCCGACCGATTTTGCATTTCGCCCCAAACGTGATTGCGGATTAATGGGGCCGCATAGCCTTGCGTAAATCACCGCGCTGAAGGAACATCGTCAGGCCGGAA
>Ga0316622_100003097_pt1 | contig 11773 bp, 9 predicted proteins | sample OWC_Aug_OW2_C1_D_FD_207646 | JGI IMG/M metagenome (GOLD analysis project Ga0316622, IMG submission 207646) | Wetland soil microbial communities from Old Woman Creek delta, Ohio, United States - OWC_Aug_OW2_C1_D5_C | ecosystem: Environmental > Terrestrial > Soil > Wetlands | place: USA: Ohio... | reverse complement strand
GTGCGCTTCGTGGGCGACCGGGTGGCGCTCGTGGCCGCGGAGACACCCCTTCTTGCCGAGAAGGCCTGCGATCTCATCGAGGTCGAGTACGAGGTCCTGCCGGCCGTGCTCGATCCGGCGCGTGCGATGGATCCCAGCGCGCCGAAGCTCCACCCGGAGCCCGACAAGAGCGGCATCGCGGACCCGTCGAGGAACCTCGCGGGGCACGTCGAGGCGTCGGCGGGCGACGTCGAGCGGGGGTTCGCCGAGGCGGACCGCGTCTTCGAGCACGAGTACCGCGTGCAGTACGTCCAGGGCACGCCCACCGAGCCCCACGTCACCCTGTCCTATCTCGACGACGCCGACCGCCTCGTGGTCGTGACGAGCACGCAGGTCCCGTTCCACGCGCGGAGGATCGTGGCGCGCCTCTTCGGGCTCCCGATCTCGCGCGTCCGCGTGATCAAGCCGCGCGTCGGGGGCGCGTTCGGCGCGAAGCAGGAGATCGTCCTCGAGGACGCGTGCGCGGCGCTTACGCTCGCGACGCGCCGGCCCGTCAAGATGATGCTCGACCGTGACGAGGAGCTCTCGGCGTCCCGCACCCGTCATCCGCAGACGCTTCGCATCAGGACGGGGCACAGGAAGGACGGCTCGCTCACGGCCCTCGAGATCACGACGCTCGTGAACACCGGGGCCTACGGGAGCCACGCCGTCACGGTCCCGTCGAACACGGGTAGCAAGACGCTGCCCCTCTACCGTGCGCCCAACCTCAGGTTCGAGGCGCACTCCGTGTACACGAACCTGCCCGTCGCGGGGGCGCTCAGGGGCTACGGCGCCCCGCAGGGCTACTTCGCGCTCGACTCCCACATGGACGAGGTCGCGCGCGCGATGGGGCTCGATCCCGTCGAATTCCGCCTGGCGAACGCGATCCGCGCGGGGGACGCCGATCCGATCGCGGAGAAGCTGGGGGAGGGAAAGGCGGGCTACAAGCGCATCGTCCGGACGAACGGTCTCGCCGAATGCTGGGCGCGGGTGCGCGAAGCGTCAGGGTGGGACGCCTGGATCGCATCGCTCTCGCCCGGGGAGACGGGCAGAGCGGGGTCGAGGCCCTGGTCCCGCCTCGGCCGCGGCGTCGCGTTCGCGATGCACGGAAGCGGCATCCCCGGCGACGACATGGGCTCGGCGACGGTGACCGCGAACGAGGACGGGACGTTCAGCCTCGCGGTCGGCGCGACCGATCTCGGCACGGGCAGCGACACCATCCTCGCCCAGATGGCGGCCGAGGTGCTCGGCGTCACGTTGGACCGCGTGCACGTGCACTCGTCCGACACGGACGACACGCCGTTCGACGTGGGCGCCTACGCTTCGAGCACGACGTACGTCTCCGGTGGTGCGGTCGTGAAGGCGGCGACCGCGGTGCGGGACCGGCTCCTTCGCCACGCATCGAGCATGCTGGGAGCCGACGCTGCCTCCCTGTCGTGCGCCGCCGGCCGCGTGGCCGCGCCGTCCGGGAAGAGCGTCTCCCTGGCCGAGGTCGCGACGCGCGCGATGTACGGCGAGGAGAAGGAGCAGATCGCCGCAACCGCCTCGCACATCACCTACGACTGCCCGCCGCCGTTCGCGGCCGCCTCCTGCGAGGTCGAGGTCGACACGGAGACGGGCCGCGTCGACGTCCTCGACTTCACGTGCGCAATCGACCTCGGGTTTCCCATAAACCCCGCGCTCGCGGAGGGGCAGATCCACGGCGGTGTCGTCATGGGTCTCGGTTATGCCCTCTCCGAGCAGATGGTCTTCGACGAGCGAGGGCGCATGCTGAACGCGAACCTGCTCGACTACAAGATCTTCTCGTCCGTGGACACGCCGCCCGTGAGGGCCATTCTCGTCACGACCCACGAGCCGACGGGCCCGTTCGGAGCCAAGAGCGTATCGGAGATCCCGGTGGACGTCGTCGCTCCGGCCGTGGCGAACGCGATCTTCGCCGCGACGGGCGTCAGGCTTCGCGAGCTTCCGTTCACGCCGGAGCGCGTGCTGACGGGGATCGAGGCGCTTGCGCGACGAGGAGGCGTGGAGGGCCCGTGATCCTCTTCCGGAACGTCTACCATCTCGCGACCATGAACGACGCCCGGGACCGGCTCTCGGGAGTCGACGTCCTCGTCGAGGGGAAGCGCGTCGCGCGCATCGGGGCCGGCATCGCGCCAACGCCCGGGACCCGGATCATCGACTGTTCCTCGATGCTCATGATCCCGGGGCTCGTGAACCTCCACCACCACTTCTACCAGACGCTCGTGCGGAACGTGCCCGCCGCGCAGAACCGCAAACTCTTCGACTGGCTCACGACGCTCTACGAGGTGTGGGCGCACCTCTCGCCGCGCGCCGTGCGCGCGAGCACGAGGCTCGCCTGCGCCGAGCTCCTGCTCACCGGCTGCACCATGACGAGCGACCAGATGTACGTGTTCCCCCGCGGCGTCGAGGAGGACCTCATAGCCGCGGAGATCGAGGCGGCTCGCGGGATTGGCATCCGGTTCCACCCGACCAGGGGGAGCATGTCGCGGGGGAAGTCCCTGGGCGGGCTCCCGCCCGACTCGGTCGTTCAGACCGCGGACGAGATCCTCGCGGACTCCTCGCGCCTCGTGGAGCGCTTCCACGACCCGGGCCCCTTCGCGATGGTGCGGCTCGCGCTCGCGCCCTGCTCGCCGTTCTCGGTGACGGACGACCTCATGGTCGAGACGGCCAGGCTCGCGAGGGACAAGGGCGTGCTCCTGCACACGCACCTGGCCGAGACCCTCGACGAGACCGCGTACTGCCTCGAGACGTACGGCATGCGGCCGCTCGCCGTGATGGAGAAGCTCGGATGGATCGGGCGCGACGTGTGGTTCGCGCACGGCGTGCACCTCGAGGACGCGGAGCTCGACCAGCTGGCCGCGACGGGGACGGGGATCGCCCACTGCCCGACCTCGAACATGCGGCTCTCCTCCGGCGTGGCGCGGGTGCCCGAGATGCTCGCCCGGGGCGTCCGCGTGGGGCTTGCGGTCGATGGGAGCGCGAGCAACGACACGTCGGACATGCTCGGCGAGGTCCGCAACTGCCTTCTCGTCCACCTGCTCCGGTGGGGCGCCGGAGCGCTGACAGCTGAGGATGCTCTCCGCCTCGCCACGCGCGGCGGGGCTGATGTACTCGGCAGACCCGAGACCGGCTCGATCGAGGTCGGGAAGGCCGCCGACCTCGTCCTGATCGACCTCTCGCGCCTGGGCTATGCCGGCGCATTCTCCGATCCGCTGGCCGCGGTCGTGTACGCAGGGTTCGAGCACCGCGTGGACTACACGGTCGTGAACGGCGAGATCGTCGTGGAACGAGGGCGACTCGCCCGCGGAGACGAGGAGGGGATCGCCCGCGAGGCGAACGAGGTCTCCCGCGACATGCTCTCCGCGGCCGGGGTCCGGACCCCGTGGCCGCTCCTGCCGCCTAAGAGGGCCTGACCGGGGTGGCCGACCGGCGCCCGTCCGGGCCCGGGTGGCCCGACGCCACACAGCCCGACTCCATGACCGCCCGAGAGCTCTTGTGCTTGAGCCGATTCTGTGGTAGACTGTCGGCGCGTTTCCGGAGACTCAGTTCTGGGGTCGTACCACAGTGCGGACACTCAAACAGGGGAGGTGCGCGGGGCGAAGAGGGAAAGCTGGTTTCGAGGCTTCCGCAGTCGTGTGCTGTGAACCGAACTCTCGATACCCTCAAGGATTCGCGAGGTGAGCCATGAGATTCCTCATCGTAGCGCTTGCGATGCTCGTCGCGACGACGGCCTGGGGCCAGATCCTCGTCGAGGACTTCGAGGCGGGCGTGCCACCGGCGGGCTGGACGATGATCAACAACGTCGCGCCTCCGGCGGTCGGCTGCTACTGGGCCGACAACGTGTTCTTCGGCAATGTCAACAACACGGGCGGGACCGGCAAGTGCGCCGAGTGCGACAGCGACTGGTTCGGCTCGGGCTGCTACCTGAACACCGAGCTCATCAGCCCGGTCTTCTACGTGGGCGTCGGTGCCGCTCTCGACTACGACACCGTGTACAGCGACCTTCTCACGGGCAACGACTACGCCGACACCGACATCTCGATCGACGGCGGCGTCACCTGGGTGAACCTCCTGCGGTGGGACTCCGACCACTACAGCGTTCCCTGGCATGTGACACTCAACCTCGCCGCCTACGTCGGCAACATGGCCCAGATCCGGTTCCACTACTGGGACGGAACCACGACGGGCTGGGACTGGTACTGGCAGGTTGACCACGTCGTGATCTCCGGCGCCTCGGCCGTCGAGTCCGAGTCGTGGGGCTCGATCAAGTCGATGTTCCGCTAGGATTCGGCGGAAGAGTCTGAGCGTCGTTCGTCGGGGCCCCGTGCGAGTGCACGGGGCCCCGTTTTCTTGCCGGGCAGCCCCTCGCTCCGTCCATTCCGTTGACAGCCACGTCTCCGGGGCGCTCAGCTCGCCCGTCGCATGTGCCCACTCGGCAGCCTTCCGGCGCGTGTCCCCGCACCGTTCGCCTCGCTGGACCGCCGCTTGCTACGCGCCGACCGACGTCCGCGCGGGGGCGCGGTGAAGGGGGGAGGTCATGCGGGCGGTCCTGGTCGTGCTGGCTCTCGTCGTCGCGCCGGTCGCGGCGCCGGGGCTCCAGGTCTGGAATCGCGTTGTCATCAACGAGGTCTTCTACTACCCCATGGGGCCGGACGCCTGGAACGAGTACATCGAGCTCACGAACGGCGGGGGCACCGTGTCGTTCCTCGACGGGGCGGTGATCACGGACGAGGGGTCCGACGGCATGCCGGAGGGCGTGTTCAGATTCCCCGGGGTGCACGGCGGCTTCACGTACCGCATCGAGCCCGGGGAGCACGTGCTCATCGCCGTGGACGCGGTCTGGGGCGGCATCGAGCCGGACCTGTCGAACGCGGACTGGGAGTTCTGGCATCCCGGTGACGACCACGACAACCCCGCCGTTCCGAACGTCGTCCTCTGCTCCGGGAGTAACGCGGACATGGCGCTCGCCAACGGCGGCGACGGGCTCCTGATCGCGACGGGAGAGGACTCGACGGCGGCCGTGGACTGCTGGACGGTCGTGGACGGGGTCAACTGGGGCAACGTGAGCGATCCAGTCCCCATCTCGTGGACGGACTGCTGGGACCCCGCGCCCGACCTGGGCTGTCCGCAGGGGAACTGCATCTGCCGGTGCCCGTTCGGGCTGGACAGGAACACCTCGAGCGACGACGACTTCTGCGTCGGGATGCCGACGCCCGGCGAGCCCAACGTCCCAATGCCCCCGAACACCTGCACGTCGCTCGTGAACGGCGGGCTCACGTGGGGAAGGGTCAAAGCGATGTACAGGTGAGGCCTCGCGCCATCGCTGGGGGCGCCCAGGGGCGGCCCCGCGGCCCGACCGCGGAGGCCGCCTTTTCGCGTGCCGTGAGGTTGACCGCCGAGCCGCGTGGAGGATACAATGCTAGGGTTCCCTTGGGCAGGAGCGCGGAGCGGTACCGTGATCATCGGGACCGGCATCGACATTGTGGACATCGCGGACTTCCGCGCCGGGCTCACCGACGCCCTCAAGCGGGAGGTCTTCCTCCCCGCCGAGATCGACTACGCGGAGTCGCGGGCCCGCCCGTGGGAGAGCTACGCGGTCCGGTTCGCCGCGAAGGAAGCGGCAATGAAGGCGCTGGGCGCCGGGCTCGCGCAGGGCGTGTCGTGGAAGGACATTGAGCTTCTGAGGCGCGCGTCGGGCAACCTCGAGCTCGCGCTCCACGGCCGCGCGCTCGATCTCGCGACCGGGAAGGCCGTCGCCTCGAGCCACGTGTCCGTGTCGCACTCGCGGGCGAGCGCGGCGGCGGTGGTGGTGCTCGAGCGCTAGCGCGGCCCGGCGGTCGACAGGGCCGCCGGCCTTCCGCGCAACCGCCACACACCAGACAGGAGAGGAGTCCCCTTGAGCAACATCGGGTCCTACGAGCAGCGTCTCCGGAACTTCGACTGGGGCATCGCGAAGGACGTCCTCGGGTGGCGCGAGGGCGAGCTTCTGAACATCGGCGCCATCTGTTCCGACCGTGTGTGCGCGCAGGGGAAGGGCGAGAAGCTCGCGCTCGTCTGGGAGGGCTTCGGCGACAAGCGTCACACGTACACGTTCAACGACCTCAAGGCGTACTCGAACGGGTTCGCGAAGTTCCTCGCGGACCAGGGCCTCAAGCCCGGCGACCGCGTCTGCATCTTCATGGACCGGATCCCGAGCCTCTACTTCTCGTTCCTCGGCGTCCTCAAGATGGGCGGCATCGCGCAGCCGCTGTTCTCCGCGTTCGGCGACGAGTCGCTCGAGGTCCGGCTCGCGAGCGCGGGCACGCGCGCCATCCTCACGACGCAGAAGCATGTGAAGAAGGTCCGCGCGATCCACGACAAGCTTCCCGCGCTCGAGAAGATCATCGTGGTCGAGGGGGACGCCTCGAAGCTCAAGGAGGGCGAGCTCTTCTTCGACGTCGAATCGGCGCCGCGCGTGGAGCGGTTCGACGCGTTCCGCTCCGGTCCGGAGACGCCCTCGGTGCTCCACTACACCTCCGGCACGACCGGCCAGCCCAAGGGCGCGCAGCACGTGCACAGCTCGATCTGGGGCCAGGTGCTCACGATGTCGTGGGTGCTGGACGTCCGGGACGACGACGTGTACTGGTGTACCGCCGACCCGGGCTGGGTGACGGGCACGAGCTACGGCATCATCGGCCCGTGGGCCCTCGGGATCACGCAGTGCGTTCTGGACTCGGGCTTCACCGCCGCCCGGTGGTACAAGTTCATCCAGGACAACCGCATCACCGTCTGGTACTCGGCGCCCACGGCCATCCGTTCGCTCATGCGCGAGGGCACGGACATCGTGAAGCAGTTCGACCTCACCTCGCTCCGTCACCTCGCGTCGGTCGGAGAACCCCTGAACGCCGAGGCGGTCGTCTGGAGCGAGCAAGCGTACGGGCTTCCGTTCCTGGACACGTTCTGGCAGACCGAGACCGGGTCCATCATGATCTCGAACTATCCTGGCATGAAGGTGAAGCCGGGCTCGATGGGGAAGCCCTTCCCGGGCATCACGGCGACCGTGCTCGACCTCAAGACGCACGAGCCCATCACCGAGCCTGGAAGGGTCGGGCTCATCGCGTTCCGGCCCGGCTGGCCGTCCATGTTCCGCGCCTACTGGGGGAGGCCCGAGACCTACCGCGGCAAGTTCGTCGGCGCGTCGGAGAACGCGACCCCGGACGAACTCCGCACGAACCCGAACCTGTGGTACGTGTCCGGCGACCGGTCGAGCATCGACGCCGAGGGCTACTACTGGTTCGTCGGCCGCGACGACGACGTCATCAACACCGGCGGCCACCTCGTGGGGCCGTTCGAGGTCGAGTCGGCGCTCATCGAGCACGACGCCGTGGCCGAGGCCGCGGCGGTCGGGAAGCCCGACCCGGTCAACATGGAGGTCGTGAAGGCGTTCGTGACCCTCAATCCGGGGGTCGCGGCCTCGGACGATCTCACTCTCGACATCATGAACTTCATCCGGAAGCGGCTCTCGCCGCTCGCGATGCCGCAGGAGATCGCCTTCGTCGAGAAGCTCCCGAAGACCCGCTCGGGGAAGATCCTCAGGCGCTACCTCCGCGCCCTCGAGTGGGGCGAGGACCCGGGCGACCTCTCGACGCTCGAGAACGACTAGGACTGAGTCACGCAGGAGGCAGGCACGCCAGGGAGGCAGTCAGCATGGCAGAGATGAAGGACGTGGTGCTCGAGTACGTGGTGAACGAGTACGTCGACGAGGACGACGGCACGACCGTGTCCTACGACACGCCGCTCATCTCCTCGGGCATCGTCGACAGCTTCTCGATGGTCTCGCTCAAGGTGTTCCTCGAGAAGAAGTACCAGATCAAGCTCCCGGACGACGAGGCCACTCCGGAGGCGTTCGACACGGTGAACTCCATCGTCAGGCTCGTGCAGAAGCACCAGGGCAAGTAGGGGGCGGGACATGGCGTATTCAAGCAAGACGCGTTCGCTCTTCGCGGGCGAGATCGACTCGATCAAGGAGAAGGGGCTGTTCAAGGAGAAGCGGTACATCTGCTCACCCCAGGACGCCGAGATCGAGGTCGAGTATCCGGAGGGCGCGCCCAAGCGGCACGTTCTCAACTTCTGCTCCAACAACTACCTGGGGCTTTCGAGCCACCCGGAGGTCGTGAAGGCGGCGCACGAGGGTCTGGACTCGCGCGGCTACGGGATGAGCTCCGTGCGGTTCATCTGCGGCACGCAGGACATCCACCGCGAGCTTCAGGACAGGATGTCCAAGTTCCTTGGTATGGAGGACACCATCCTCTTCCCGTCCTGCATGGACGCGAACGCCGGCGTGTTCGAGGCCGTGCTCGGGCAGGAGGACGTCATCATCGCCGACCGCCTCATCCACGCATCGCTCGTGGACGGCATCCGGCTCTGCTCCGCCGAGTACGACACCTACAAGCACATGAACATGAAGCACCTGAAGGAGAAGCTCGAGCTCCACAAGGACAAGCGCACGAGGATGATCGTCACGGACGGCGTGTTCTCCATGGACGGGGACCTCGCGCCGATGGACGAGATCTGCGCGCTTGCCGAGGAGCACGACGCGATGGTCCTCGTGGACGACTCGCACGCCTCCGGGTTCATCGGGAAGACGGGGAGGGGCGTGCACGAGCACTTCGGCGTCATGGACAAAGTGGACATCATCACGACCACCTTCGGCAAGGCGCTGGGCGGCGCGTCCGGCGGCTGCGTGTCCGGGAAGCGCGAGATCGTCGAGCTCTGCTTTCAGAAGGCCCGGCCGTTCCTGTTCTCGAACGCGCTCGCACCCTCGATCGTGAAGGCATCGATCAAGGTGATCGACCTCATCTCGAAGTCCACGGAGAGGCGCGACCGTCTCGAGACGAACACGAAGCGGTTCCGCGAGAAGATCACGGCCGCCGGGCTCTTCGTGCGGCCGGGCGAGACGCCGATCGTGCCGGTCATGCTCTACAACGCGAAGCTCGCGAACGACATGGCGCGCGACATGTACGCGGAAGGCATCTACGTCGTCGGGTTCTTCTTCCCGGTCGTGCCCGCCGGAGCGGCGAGGATCCGAGTGCAGCTCTCGGCCGCGCACACTGACCAGCAGATCGACCAGTGCGTCGCGGCCTTCCGCAAGGTCGGCGAGAAGTACGGGATCATCGGGCTGGAGAAGGACGGCATCATCGCGAAATACGGCATGTAGAAGCGCTGAGTCCCGTTTCGCTGTGACCGGGGGGTCGCGCAGCGCGCGGCCCCCTCTCCTTGGAGGGGACCATGAAGACTGACGCCTCGGGCGTCGCCCGTCCCGCCCCGCCGGCGCTCGCGAACCCTGCCCCGCTCGGGCTCCTCGGGTTCGGCATGACCACGGTGCTCCTGAACATCCACAACGCCGGGTTCTTCGGCCTGGACATCATGATCCTCTCGATGGGCATCTTCTACGGCGGGCTCGCCCAGATCATCGCGGGCATCATGGAGTTCAGGAAGGGAAACACCTTCGGCCTCACGGCATTCACGAGCTACGGGCTCTTCTGGCTCACGCTGGTGTTCATCCTGCTCGGGAGCGCGCACGGCTGGTTCGCGTACGATCCCGTGTTCCTCGGCTGGTACCTCTTCATGTGGGGGCTCTTCACCTGCTTCATGTGGGTGGGGACGCTCACGAAGAACGTCGCGCTCTCGTTCGTCTTCGGGAGCCTGACGGTGCTCTTCTGGCTGCTCGCCGCGGGGCACTGGTTCGCGGTGCCGGGCTGGTTCGCCGTGCTCACGGGGTGCGAGGGGATCGTGTGCGGGCTCTCCGCCGTCTATCTCGCGGCGGCCGAGGTGCTGAACGAGACCTTCGGCAGGACCGTGCTGCCGATCTGCCCGAGGTCGTAGGGAGCATGCGCTCGCGGGCCGGGGCCGCCCCGGCCGGCGGGGTACCGCGGCGTGCTACCCGTAGAGCTTCCCGGCAGCCTGGCGCGCCGAGAGCCTCGCGAGCATGTCCTTCGTCATGGACGCGAGGTCGAACGAGGGCTTCCAGCCCCACTCCCTGCGCGCGGCCGAGTCGTCGATCGACTCGGGCCAGGAGTCCGCGATGGCCTGACGGTAGTCGGGCTCGTAGGTCACCCTGAACCCCGGCACGTGTTTCCCGATCTCCGCCGCAAGCTCTCCAGCCGTGAAGCTCATCGCGGCGACGTTGAAGTCGCCGTGGTGCTCGAGGCGGTCGAAGTCAGCCTCCATGAGGTCCATCGTCGCCTTCAAGCAGTCCGGCATGTACATCATGGGGAGCCGCGTGTCCTCCCTCAGGAAGCACGTGTACCGGCCCTCCTCGAGCGCCTTGTAGAAGATCTCGACGGCGTAGTCGGTCGTGCCGCCGCCCGGGAGCGCCTCGGCCGAGATGATGCCCGGGTAGCGAAGCCCCCTCGCGTCCACGCCGAACCTGCGGACGTAGTAGTCGCACAGAAGCTCGCCCGTCACCTTCGTCACGCCGTACATGGTGGCCGGCTTGAGCACGGTCTCCTGCGGCGTGTTCACGCGCGGGCAGCCCGCGCCGAACACGGCGATGGAGCTCGGACAGAGAACCTGGCTCAGGCCGAGTTCGCGCGCTACCTCGAGCGCGTTGACGAGCCCGGTCACGTTCACGTGCCAGGCGCGCACCGGGTCCTTCTCGCCCGTCGCCGACAGGATGGCCGCCATGTGCACGACGGTGTCGATGCCGTGCTTCCTGCATGCGGCCCGCAACGCCGTCATGTCGGTCACGTCGAGCGCCTCGAACGGCCCGTCGTGCTTCGCCTGGCGGGCCGGATCGATCCTGACGTCGCTCGCGACCACGTTCGCGGCGCCGTAGCGCTTCCTGAGGGAAGCGACGAGCTCGGTGCCGATCTGCCCCTCTGAACCGGTCACGAGAACACGCGTGATGGGTTTCCTGGCCACTCAGTCATCCTTCCTGCGGCTGGCCCTTGGCTTGGTTTCACACGACAGAGCGAACATAGCAGATTCGGGCACCACAGGCGAGCGGCCATTCATGACCGCGCGCTCACTCGCGGCTTGCGATTCCGCGCGGAAACGGTACACTGGTGGGCCGAACCCGTGAGGAGGTGCGACGGATGTACGATGCACGGAAGCTGGGCTTCGCCGCCGAGCTCGCCGAGATGAAGGCCCAGGGCATCTACAAGGACGAGCGCGTGATTGCGAGCCGCCAGGGCCCGGTGATCCGGCTCTCGGACGGGCGCGAGATCCTGAACTTCTGCGCCAACAACTACCTCGGTCTCTCGGCGCATCCCGCCGTCATCGAGGCGGCGCACGCTGCTCTCGAGCGCTGGGGTTACGGGCTCTCGTCGGTCCGGTTCATCTGCGGGACGCAGGAGGTGCACAAGGAGGCGGAGCGGAGGGTGTCGGACTTCCTGGGCACCGACGACACGGTCCTCTTCGAGTCGTGTTTCGACGCCAACCTCGGCGTCTTCGCGCCGCTTCTCGACGAGCGCGACGCCATCATCGCCGACCGGCTGAACCACGCCTCCATCATCGACGGAGTGCGGTCCTGCAAGGCACGGCGGCTCGTCTACGAGCACGTCGACCTCAACGATCTCGAGGCCAAGCTCGCTGAGGCCGCGACGGCGCGCCGCCGCCTGGTCGTGACCGACGGCGTCTTCAGCATGGACGGCGACATCGCGCCGGTCGACCGCATCTGCGACATCGCGGAGCGTCACGGCGCCCTCGTGATGGTCGACGACTCGCACGCGACCGGCTTCATCGGCCCGACCGG
>Ga0316622_100003095_pt1 | contig 11776 bp, 9 predicted proteins | sample OWC_Aug_OW2_C1_D_FD_207646 | JGI IMG/M metagenome (GOLD analysis project Ga0316622, IMG submission 207646) | Wetland soil microbial communities from Old Woman Creek delta, Ohio, United States - OWC_Aug_OW2_C1_D5_C | ecosystem: Environmental > Terrestrial > Soil > Wetlands | place: USA: Ohio... | reverse complement strand
CCCGTTCATGGCGTCGATCTCGGTGCGGAACCCCCGCACCAGGTCCTGCCACATCGAGGGCCGGTTCTTCCCCAGCGCCTTCTGCGACCGGACCACGGGCGCGTATGGGTCCTTCTCGTCCTCGAGCCGGGTGCCGCGGGCCCGCATCACGCCGGCGATCTCCAGGCACAGGGCGCGCATGAAGGCCTGCATGTCCGCGTCCTCGAGGAGCTCGCTGCAGGTCATGCCGCTGAGGGCCGAGACCGGGTTCACCACCGCGTTGTGGACCAGCTTCTGCCACACCACGTCGTCGAGACGGGACACCACCTCGGTCTTCAGGCCGGCGGCGTTGAACATGGCGCCGATGGCCTGCACCTCGTCGGTCACCGGGCCGTCGAACGGCGCCATCTGGATGGGCTTGATGCCGGTCCGGTAGCGCATCCGGTTGGGGCCGGTGTGCTGGATGCTGTGGAAGGTGATGCCGGTGAGGATGCGGCTCGAGTCGACGACCCGGCGGATGCGCTCGACGTTGCCGATGCCGTTCTGGGTGGAGAGGATCCAGGTGCGCTCGCCGATCACCGGCAGGGCGCCGCGGACCGCGTCCTCGGTCTGGTAGCTCTTCACCGCCACGAAGAGCAGGTCGGCGGGCGGCATCCCGTCGACCGAGGTGGCCACCCGGACTCGCACCAGCCGCTCGCCCTTGTCGGCCTCGGAGAGGTAGAGCCCCTCCTCGTTGAGGAGCTGCGCGCGGGCGATGTTGGCGTCGAGGAGGGTGACCTCCTGGCCGCCCTCCGCCAGGCGGGCTCCGATGAAGCCGCCGAGCGCCCCTGCTCCTAGCACCACGATGCGCATGAAGCCTCTCGCTCCTGCGGGGATTTCACCACGTCCGGCCTCGCTCAGGGGGGCCGGACGGCGCGCCCGGTGTCGAGGGCCCGGGCCGGTCTGCCGCGCTTCGGTCGCGCGAGCGGTGCGGGCTGGAGCTCATCGACGTTCACCGCAGGAAGCCCCCGGCTGGTCCCGGTTGGAATGCTAAGAGACATTCTGGTACGCTTTAACGGATTTGTCCACCGTCGCCGGCGAACGACGCGCGTCCTCCCCGCCCGCAGGCCCGCCCGGGGCCGGCGGCGGGCGGTCGAGCGCGGCGCACGGCCGGCGCTGACCGGGAGTTGCCATGCACGTCGCCGTCATCGGCTCGGGATCGATCGGACCGGACCTGGCCTACGGGTTCCTCGCCGCCGGGGCCCGCAGCGGAGTCACCGTCCTGCTGCACGACATCCGGGCCGAGGCCCTCGAAGCGGGCGGCGCCCGCATCGGGAAGTACATGGAGAAGGCGCGCGCCCGCGGCAAGCTGTCCGCCCGCGAGGCCGACGCGATGCGGCAGAGGCTGGTTCCGACCACCGACCTCGAGAGGCTGGCGGGATGCGACTACGTCCTCGAGGCCGCCACCGAGAACCTGGAGACCAAGCGCGCCATCCTGGAGAGGCTGGAGCGGGTGGTACGTCCCGACTGCCTGATCGGGTTCGCCACCTCGGGGATCCCGCGGGCGCAGATCGCGGCCCGCGCCGCCCACCCCGAGCGCTGCTTCGTCAACCATCCCTTCTACCCCGCCTGGCGGGCGCTCCCGGTGGAGGTGGTCCTCTCCGGGGACGACGCCCTGGGCCGGCGGATGCTGACCCTGCTGCGGCAGCTGGGGAAGGTGCCCATCGTCACCGCGGACGTCCCCTGCTTCGCCGCCGACGACATCTTCGTGAACTACTGCGCCGAGGCGGCCCGGATGGTGGCCGAGGGCCTGGCGGATCCGGCCCAGGTGGACCAGGTGGTCGACCAGGCGGTGGGGGGAGGGGGCCCGTTCTGGGTGATGGACCTGACCCGCGGCAACCCGCTCAACGTGCACTGCCTCGAGCTCATGCGCGCGGCCCCGACCGGCGGGGAGTGGTTCGAGCCGCCGCCCATCCTCGCCAGCCAGGGGACGCGTCCCTGGCACCCGAGCGGAAAGCCGGAGCGGCGGGCCTGCCCGCCGGAGGTGGCCCGCCAGATCCGCGACCGCATCCTGGCGGTGCTGCTGGGGCGGACCTACTTCGTCGCCGACCGCGGGATCTGCGCGCCCTCCGACCTCAACTGGCTGACGCGCAACGCGCTCGGCTTCTCGCAGGGGCTGCTGGACCTGGCCGAGTCGCTGGGCGCGGAGGAGGTCCACCGCCTCTGCTCCGGGTACGCCGCACGCCACCGGGGCTTCGAGGTCCCGGAGAGCATCCGGGGGAAGCGCCTGGCGCGCTTCCACCGCAACCTGGTGGTGGAGAGGGACGGCGAGGTGGCGGTGGTGACGATCCGCAGGCCGGAGGTGCGCAACGCCCTCTCCGAGCAGACCATGCGGGAGCTCGGAGAGGCCTTCGACGCCCTGGAGCGGGATCCCGCGGTGCGCGGGGCGGTGGTGACGAGCTTCGACGGGGCGCTGGCCGGCGCCGACATCGGCGAGCTGGCGGCCCTGGCGGACGTGCCCGCCTGCGAGGCCTCCTCCTCCGGCGGCCAGCGCGTCCTCGACCGCATCGCCGCGTCGCGCAAGCCGGTGGTGGCGGCGGTCGACGGCCCGGTGCTCGGGGGCGGCGCCGAGCTGGCGATGGCCTGCCACGCCCGCGTGGTGGGGCCGCAGCTCGCCCTGGGCCAGCCGGAGGTGAACCTGGGGATCATCCCCGGCTACGGCGGCACCCAGCGCCTGCCGCGCCTCGTCGGGCTGGAGCGGGCCGCCGAGATGCTGCGGACCGGCCGGGTGGCCTCGGCGAAGGAGGCCTGCGCCTGGGGCTGGGCCGCCGGCGAGCCGGTCGAGGACGTGGTGGCCGCCGCCACGGACCTGGTCCGGCGGCACCTGGCGGGGAAGGCGAAGGTCGCCCCGGTCGACCCGGCCCCCATGGCGGTCCCAGACCGCCTGCCGCCGGTCGACCTGGGCCACCGCTCGCTGGCCATCGACGCCATCCTGGTCGACGTGGTGACGCAGGGCCTGCGCCTTCCCCTGCCGGAAGGGCTCAAGGTGGAGAGCCGGGGCTTCGGCCGCTGCAAGGGCACGGTCGACATGGACATCGGCATGAAGAACTTCATCCAGAACGGACCGCGGGTGCCCGCGGTCTTCCTGCACGAGTAGGCGGAGGAGCCCATGGGACGCGAGTCGATCGTCATCGTCGACGGCGGGCGCCGGCTGCCGCGCGCCGACATCCTCCTCAACAACCGGGAACCGGGCCTGTTCTCCCGGTTCTCCACCACCCAGCTGGGCGGCATGGCCATCCGCGCGGCGCTGGAGCGCAGCCGGGTCCCGGCCGATCGGGTCGGCCACGTGGTGATGGGCATGGCGCAGCACAGCCATCGCGACTCGATCTACGCGGCCCAGGGCATGCGATGGCGGGCCGGGCTCCCCGACGACGTCCCGGCCCTCACCGTGGCCCGCATCTGCGGCAGCGGGGCGGAGGCGCTGGCGGTGGGGTCGGAGATCATCCTGGCCGGGATGCGGCACGACCCCGACCGGCCCCTGGTGGTGGTGGGCGGGGCCGAGAGCATGCAGTACCCGTTCACGCTGTGGGGCGTGCGCGGCAAGCGCTTGGGGGACGCCGTCCAGAAGTACGGCCCCATCGACGTCAAGGCGCTCCCGGCCGGGACGCACCTGGCGGACCTGATGCTGGCGAGCCTCTACGATCCGAGCGCGCGCCTCGCCATGGCCAACACCGCCGAGGAGCTGGCCCGGCGGCACCGGATCACGCGGGAGCAGGCCGACGCCTTCGGGATGCGCTCCCACCGCAACGCCCGCCGCGCGCGGGACGCCGGCTGGTTCGACGAGGAGATCGAGCCGGTGGCGGTGCGGCGCGACGGCGCGGCCGAGCCGGTGACGGTCCGGTACGACACCCACATCCTCGAGGATCCGAGCCCGGAGGCCATGGCGCGGCTGCCGCCGGCCTTCGAGCCGGGCGGCATCGTCACCGCCGGGAACGCCAGCGCGGTGGTCGACGGGGCGGCGGCGATGGTGATCGGCCTGGAGGGGGACGTGGCGAAGCAGGGGCTGCGGCCGCTGGCCCGGGTGGCCGGGACGGGCGTGGCCGCCTGCGACCCGCGGATCATGGGCTGGGGCCCGGTTCCGGCCACCCAGCGCGCCCTGGCGCGCGCCGGGATCCAGGGGAAGGACCTGGACGTGGTCGAGCTGAACGAGGCCTTCGCGCCACAGGCCCTGGCCTGCGTGCAGGGCTTCGAGAAGATGGGCATCGACCCGGAGCGGGTGAACCCCATGGGCAACGCCATCGCCCTGGGCCATCCCCTCGGCGCCACCGGCGCCATCCTCTCCCTGACCTGCGCCTACGCCCTGCGCCGGACCCGCAAGCGCTACGGGCTGGTCACCATGTGCATCGGCGGGGGGCAGGGCATCGCGGTGGTGCTGGAGTCGATGGCCTGAGCCCCGGCCCGGCGGCCGGGGGGGTGGACAATTGGAGTATAAACGTACCAGAATGACGGTCACCGCGCCGATTCGGCTCGCGGCCATCCGGCGGGAGACGACGCGATGAGGAAGATGCTGCTGTCCGGCGACGAGGCGGTCGCCCTGGCCGCGGTCGACGCCGCGGTGGCGCTCGGGACCGGCTATCCGGGCACCCCCTCCACCGAGATCCTCGAGACCTTCGGGGCCCACGGCGGGAGGGCCCAGTGGGCCCCCAACGAGAAGGTGGCGCTGGAGGTGGGCCTGGGCGCGGCCTTCGCCGGGGCGCGGGTGCTCGTGACCATGAAGCACGTCGGCGTCAACGTGGCCGCCGACCCGCTCTTCACCGCGGCCTACACCGGCGTCTCCGGGGCCCTGGTGCTGGTCTCGGCGGACGACCCGGGCATGGCCTCGTCGCAGAACGAGCAGGACAACCGTCGCTACGCGGTCGCCGCCGGCATCCCCATGATCGAGCCGAGCGACTCCCAGGAGGCCTACGACTTCCTGAGGGAGGCGGTGGCCCTCTCCGAGCGCTGGGGGCTGCCGGTCATGCTGCGGATGACCACCCGGGTCTGCCACTCGAAGACCCTGGTGGCCCGCGGCGCCCCGGCGCCGGCCCCGCCGGCCCCGGCCTTCCAGCGGGACATCGCCGGGCGGGTGATGGTCCCGGGCTACGCCCGCCCGGCCCACCGCAAGCTGCGCGCCAAGCTCGAGGAGATCCAGAAGGCCCACGAGTCCTCGCCGCTCAACCTCTGGAAGAAGGGGGACCGCCGCCTGGGGATCGTCACCAGCGGGGTCACCTGGGAGCACGTCCAGGAGGCGGCTCCGGAGGCCTCCGCCTTCCGGATCGGAACGGTCTATCCGCTCCCCATCGAGGCCCTCCGGGCCTTCGCCCGGAGCGTCGACCGCTGCGTGGTGGTCGAGGAGGGCGACCCCTTCTACGTCGAGCAGCTGCGCTTCGCCGGGATCCCGGTGGAGGGGAAGCCGGACATGTACCGCTTCGGCGAGCTCAACGTGGAGCGGGTGCGGCGCATCCTGGCCGGCGACGTCTCGCCCGAGCCCCCGCCGCTCAAGGCCACTCCGCCGCGCCTGTGCGACGCCTGCCCCTACCACCCGGTCTACGGCACGCTGCAGAGGCTGGACTGCATCGTGGCCGGGGACATCGGCTGCTACACCCTGGGGGTGATGGAGCCGTACCGCGCCATGGACACCTGCGTGGCCATGGGGGCGTCGCTGGGCGTCGGGCTGGGGCTGCGTCACGTGCTCCCCGAGGCCCAGGCCCGGCGGGTGGTCTCGGTGATCGGCGATTCGACCTTCGTGCACTCCGGCCTGAACGGGCTGGTGGAGATGGTCTACAACCCGCCGCCCACCGGCCACGTGGTGATCGTGCTCGACAACGGAACCACCGCCATGACCGGCCAGCAGGAGCACCCGGGCACCGGCCGGACGCTCGACCACGAGGCCACCCAGAAGTTCTCCATCGAGGGGTTCGCCCGCGCCTGCGGGGTCGCCCGCGTCGACGTGGTCGACCCGGTCGTCGACCCGAAGGGCTTCGAGAAGCTGCTGCAGGAGCGCCTGGCGGGGAACGACCTGTCGCTCATCGTGGCCCGCAAGGCCTGCGTGCTCGCCGCCGCCGACATCCGGCGGTGGGACAAGCAGAACGAGGAGAAGGCGGCCGCCTGCGGGGGCGCCTGCGAAGGGGCCTGTTGATGGCCCGCATCGTCAACGTGGTCGTCGCCGGGCTGGGCGGGCAGGGGGCCATCAAGGCCTCCGACATCCTGGCCGACGCGGCCTGCCGGGCGGGCCACGACGTGAAGAAGGCCGAGATCCACGGGATGAGCCAGCGCGGGGGCTCGGTGACCTCCGACGTGCGCTACGGCGAGAAGGTGCTCTCCCCCATGGTGCCCCGCGGCGAGGCCGACTTCCTGGTGGTGCTGGAGCCGACGCAGGTGGAGGTGACCCGGCCGGTGCTGCGGCCGGGCGGGGTGGTCATCGGCCCGGACTTCGTGGACGAGCGCAGCCTTCCCAACCGCAAGAGCCTCAACGTGGCGCTGCTGGGGGCGCTCAGCCACCACCTGGACATCCCCGAGGCATTCTGGCTCGATGCGGTGCACGCGGCGCTGCCGGAGCGCCTGCACGACGTGAACGACAAGGCCTTCCGCATCGGCCGCGAGGCGGCCGCCCGGGCCGGCCTCGAGCCATCGACCGAAAGGAGTCCGACGTGAGGGCCAACTGGAACGACGCGCCGGAAGGCTTCCACCCGGCGAGCGCGCCCGACTTCCTGCCTCTCCCGCAGCTCCGGCAGGTGCAGCTGCAGCGCCTGCAGGCGGTGGTGCGGCGCGCCTACGAGCACCAGAAGCTGTTCCGCCAGCGGATGGAGGAGCGGCGCCTCACCCCGGCCAGCGTGAAGCGGCTCGAGGACCTGGGCCAGCTCCCCTTCACGGTCAAGGCCGACCTGCGCGACACCTACCCCTTCGGCCTCTTCGCCAGCCCCATGGAGGAGGTGGTGCGCCTGCACGCCTCCTCCGGGACGACCGGCAAGCCCATCGTGGTCGCCTACACGCAGTCCGACATCGACGTCTGGAAGGAGGTCATGGTCCGGAGCTTCGCCGCCTGCGGCGTGCACCGCTGCGACGTCATCCAGAACGCCTACGGCTACGGGCTCTTCACCGGCGGACTCGGGGCCCACTACGGCGCCGAGGCGCTCGGCGCCACCGTCATCCCCATCTCCGGCGGCAACACCGAGCGGCAGCTGATGGTGATGCAGGACTTCGGGGTGACGGTCATCTGCTCGACCCCCAGCTACTTCCTGCACCTGCTGGAGCGGGCCAAGGAGGCGAAGCTCGACTTCGGCAGGCTCCGGACCGGGGTCTTCGGCGCCGAGCCGTGGAGCGACGCGATGCGCGATCGCATCCAGCAGGAGAGCGGGGTTAGGGCCCAGGACATCTACGGCCTCTCCGAGATCATCGGCCCCGGCGTGGGCGTCGAGTGCCTGAACCAGAAGGGGCTGCACCTCTTCGAGGATCACTTCCTGCCCGAGATCATCGACCCCGAGACCGGCAAGGTGCTGCCGGACGGCTCCGAGGGAGAGCTGGTGCTCACCACCCTCTCCAAGCAGGCGATGCCGATGATCCGGTACCGGACCCGCGACATCACCACGCTGCTCCCCGAGCCCTGCGCCTGCGGGCGGTCCATCCGGCGCATCCGGCGCGTGGCCCGCCGCTCGGACGACATGTTCATCATCCGCGGAGTGAACGTGTTCCCGTCGCAGGTCGAGACCGCGCTGTTGCGGGTGGAGGGGACGCTGCCCCACTACGAGATCGTGCTCACCCGCGAGAAGGGGCTCGACCAGATGGAGGTCCGGGTCGAGGTCACCCCGGAGATCTTCTCCGACAAGATCGGAGCGCTGGAGGCCGTCCACCGGGAGCTGGAGGAGGCGCTCGAGCAGGTGCTGGGGATCCGGGTGCACGCGGTCCTGGTCGAGCCGCGCTCGGTTGCCCGCAGCGAGGGCAAGGCGAAGCGCGTCATCGACCGGCGCAACGTCTGAGGGCCGGATGGATCGGGCAACTTGATCTGCTATCCTGCGCCGAACGCGGCGCGGGCCAGCGAGGAGGCGGCATGGAGGTCGCGCAGATCTCGATTTTCCTCGAGAACCGGTCGGGCGGACTGGCCGACATCGTCGACGTGCTGGCGCGCAACGGCATCGACATCAAGGCGCTGACCCTGGCCGACATGTCCGATTTCGGCATCCTGCGGCTCATCGTCGAGGACCCGGAGCGCACCCGCAAGGTGCTCAAGGACGGCGGGTTCACGGTGGAGAAGACCCGGGTGGTGGCGGTCGAGGTCCCGGACCGCCCCGGGGGCCTCTCCGACGCCCTGCACGCGCTGCGGGGGAAGGGCATCAACATCGAGTACATGTACTCGGCCGCCCGCAAGAGCGGGGAGCGGGCCATCATCGTCCTGCGGGTCGACGAGGTCGGCAAGGCCGCCGAGGCGCTCCAGGGGGCCGGGGTGGCGGTGCTGGACCGCCTCGACAAGATCTGAAGCGAAGCTCGAGAAGTCCCTGTCGAAGTCAGCTGGACACGCCACAGTCGGCCGCACGGCCGCCAGGAGCCAAAATGCGGAAGAAGATCCTTGCAATCGCTGCAACCCTGCTCGCCGGATGGGCCACGCAGGCCCTCGCCAAGGAGCCGATCAAGGTCGGGGCCCTTCTGGCCGTCAGCGGCCCGGCCTCCTTCCTGGGCGCGCCCGAAGCCAGGACGCTGGAGATGATGGTCGCGGACCTCAACGCCAAGGGAGGCATCGACGGCCATCCGGTGACGATGATCATCAAGGACACCGGGGCCAGCCCGGAGAAGGCCATCTCCTTCGCCAAGCAGCTCATCGAGGAGGACAAGGTCCTCGCCATCATCGGTCCCTCCACCAGCGGCGAGACCATGGCCATCAAGAACCTGGCCGAGGAGGCGAAGACCATCCTCCTCTCCTGCGCCGCCGCCGAGGTGATCGTGAACCCGGTGGCCAAGTGGGTCTTCAAGACCCCGCAGAAGGACAGCTACGCGGTCGTCAAGATCTTCCAGCAGATGAAGAAGATGGGCATCAGCAAGATCGGCGTGCTCTCCTCCAACACCGGGTTCGGCAAGGCGGGCAAGGAGCAGATCGAGAAGCTGGCCCCCGAGCACGGCATCCAGATCGCGGTGAACGAGGTCTACGACAAGGCCGCCACCGACCTCACCGCCGAGGTCACCAAGGTCAAGGCCGCCAACGTGCAGGCGATCGTCAACTGGTCCATCGAGCCGGCCCAGTCCATCGTCATCAAGAACGTGCGCCAGCTCGGCCTGCAGTTCCCCATCTTCCAGAGCCACGGCTTCGGCAACATCCAGTACGTCAAGGCGGCGGGCGCGGCGGCCGAGGGGGTGATCTTCCCGGCCGGCCGGCTGCTCATCGCCGACTCCCTGCCGGCCTCGCACCCGCAGAAGGCGCTGCTGGTGGCCTACGCCAAGGAGTACGCCGCCAAGTTCAAGGAGGACGCCAGCACCTTCGGTGGCCACGCCTACGACGCCCTGATCATCCTGGAGGCGGCGGTGAAGAAGGCCGGGACCGACAAGGAGAAGGTCCGGACCGCCATCGAGAACATCAAGGGCCTGCCGGGAACCGGCGGCATCTTCAGCTTCTCGGCCACCGACCACAACGGCCTCGACCTGGACTCCTTCGCGATGATCACGGTGAAGGACGGGCGCTTCGTGCCGCTCGATCGCTAGTGCTGGGGGAGCTGCTACTCCAGTACCTGGTGGCGGGCCTGACGTACGGCACCATCTACGCCGTCGTCGGGATGGGCTTCAACATCATCTACAACGCCACCGGCATCATCAACTTCGCCCAGGGCGAGTTCGTGATGCTGGGCGGGATGACCGCCGTCAGCCTCCACCAGGTGCTTCCCCTGCCGCTCGCCATCCTGGGGGCGGTGGCCGTCACCATGGCCATCGGCGCCCTCATCGAGATGGCCTTCATCCGCTGGCTGGCGGCCCCCTCGGTGCTGCGGATGATCATCATCACCATCGGGGTCTCGATCGTGGTGCGGGAGGCCGCGCTGCTCGTCTGGGGCCAGCAGGTGCGGGCGCTGCCCTACTTCACCGGGAACGAGGTGACCTCGATCTCCATGGGAGGGGCGCGCGTCTCGCCGCAGGTGCTGTGGGCGGTGGGGACGACGGCGCTGATGGTGGCCCTGGTCACCGCCTTCTTCCGCTGGGCCAGCTGGGGGCGCCAGATGCGGGCCTGCGCCTCGAACCGGGTGGCGGCCTCGCTGTGCGGCCTCCCCACCCGGAACCTGGTCACGCTGGCCTTCGTGCTCAGCGCCGGCATGGGGGCCCTGGCCGGGTGCGTGGTGTCCCCCATCACCTACACCCAGTACGGCATCGGCACCGGGCTCGCCATCAAGGGGTTCACCGTCGCCATCCTGGGCGGCCTCGGCAACAGCCTGGCCTCGGTCGCGGCGGGGCTGGTCTTCGGAATCCTCGAGTCCTTCAGCGTCTCGGTGCTGCCGACGGCCTACAAGGACGTGGTCACCATCGCGGTGCTGCTCGCCATCCTGTTCGTCCGGCCGAGCGGCCTGTTCGGCGCCCGGGAGGCCTCCCGGCCGTAGGGACCCATGCGCTCCGCCCGGTGGTTCCAGGTCGCGCTGTTCATGGCCGCCGCCGTGGCGGTCGAGCTGGCGGCGGTGTACGCCGGCAAGGCCTTCCTGCTCACGCAGCTCACCATGTCGGCCTACTACACGCTGGTGGTCATCGGCCTGTCGCTGCTCATGGGGTACGCCGGCCAGATCTCCATCGGGCACGCCGGCTTCTTCGCCATCGGGGGGTACGCCGCCGCGGCCCTCACCACCTGGGACCTCTCCGGGCGGCGAGGGGGGTGGCTGGTCTCGGCCCTGGGCGCCGCCGGCGCGCTGGTGAGCCGCCCCGACCTCTACGGCGGCACGGTGCTGGTGGTGCGGCCCTGGGTGGCCTTCGGGGTCGCGGTGCTGCTGGCGCTGGTCATCGCCTTCGCGGTGGGCATCCCGGTGCTGCGCCTCAAGGGCCACTACCTGGCCATGGCCACCCTCGGCATCGGGACCATCGTCTACAGCATCGCCCTCGGCACGGGTGCGCTGGGCGCGGCCGACGGGATCTCCGGGGTGCCTCCCTTCCCGCTGCTGGGCGGGCTGCAGGTCGGCGGGGCCGCCTCGATCCGGGTCGCCAACTACTACATCGCCTTCGGCCTGCTGGCCCTGGGCATGCTGCTGCTCCTCAACCTGGTGAACTCGCGGGTGGGCCGGGCGTTGCGTGCCATTCACGGGGCCGAGGAGGCGGCCAGCGCCATGGGCGTGGACACCGCCCGCTTCAAGCTGCAGACCTTCGTCCTCAGCGCGGTGCTGGCGGCCGTGGCCGGGGTGTTCCTGACGCACTTCAACGGAGGCGTCGGCCCCTCCGAGGCCTCCATCATGAAGTCGGTGAAGTACGTGGCCATCGTGGCGGTGGGCGGCATGGGCAGCCTGTGGGGAACGCTCACCACCAGCCTGGTGCTGAACTTCCTCTCGCTGCGGGGCTACTTCGGGACCTTCGACGACGCGGTCTTCGGGCTGATCCTCATCGCCGTCATGCTCTTCGCGCCCAGCGGCATCTTGGCGCTGAGCTTCCGGCGATCCCTGGAGCCGGTGCTGGGCCGCCTGCGGACTGCGCCGAAGCCCGCCACGCGGGAAGGGGAGGCGGGCGATCCGGACTCGATGCCCTACCGGCTGGAGGAGAAGCCCAGCGAGGACGGCCGCTGATGGCGCTGCTCGAGGTCAGCGCGCTGTCGAAGCGCTTCGGCGGGGTCCAG
>Ga0316622_100003094_pt1 | contig 11779 bp, 9 predicted proteins | sample OWC_Aug_OW2_C1_D_FD_207646 | JGI IMG/M metagenome (GOLD analysis project Ga0316622, IMG submission 207646) | Wetland soil microbial communities from Old Woman Creek delta, Ohio, United States - OWC_Aug_OW2_C1_D5_C | ecosystem: Environmental > Terrestrial > Soil > Wetlands | place: USA: Ohio... | reverse complement strand
GCCGAGCAGCCGGTAGAGCAGCGGGCTGGTCTTGTGGACCACCATCTCCGTGAACTGCACGGCCGCCGCGATCACGAGGATGAAGGCGATCGTGCGCAGGTACTCGACACCGAGGGGGATGAGGAGATAGGTGTCGACCAGGTAGCTGAGGGCGGCGGAGAGGGTGATCACGAAGGTGGTGGCCAGCCCCATGCCCGCAGCCGTCTCGACCTTGCGCGAGACCCCCATGAAGGGGCAGAGGCCAAGGAACTTGACCAGCACGAAGTTGTTGACCAGCACCGTCCCGACCAGGACGAGGATGTAGTCGGCCATATCGCCCGCTCCGAAATTCCTCCAGGCGCGCCGGGGCGTTACCCTACATGGTCCACACGCCGCGACGGCCAAGGAATATCACAGTTGGGTTATATACCGGTATAGGCGAGAACCGGGGCCAGCACGCCGCGCGGGCGGCAACGACCCCTGCCTCGCCTCAGCGAACCTGCATCCCCGGGGTGGCGCCGTCGTCGGGGCTGAGGAGGAAGATCTCCCGCCCGCCGGGCCCGGCCGCCAGGACCATGCCCTCGGAGACCCCGAAGCGCATCCGCCGCGGGGCGAGGTTCGCCACCACCACGGTGAGACGCCCGACCAGGGCTTCGGCGGCGTAGGCCGTCCGGATCCCCGCGAAGACCGTGCGGGTCTCGCCGCCCAGGTCAAGGGTGAGCTTGAGGAGCTTGTCCGCCCCCGCCACCGCCTCGGCGGCCGTGACCCGGGCGACGCGCAGGTCCACTCTGGCGAAGTCGTCAATGGTGATGGTCGCGGACGAAGCCGGTGCGACGGGGATAGGCGCAGCGCCCCCTGCACGAGCGGATTCATCTGCGACCTCTCCCGCCCCCCCCTTGGCCGCATCGGTCATGGCCTCCACACGCCCGGGGTCTACCCGGGTCATCAACGGCGTGAACGGTCGGATGCGATGGCCAAGGAGCGGCCGGTCCAGGTCCTCCCAGGTCAGCGGCGCGACGTCGAGGAAGTCCTCGGCCTTGGCCGCCAGCCGCGGCAGGACGGGCTTGAGGTAGAGCGCCAGCACGCGAAACAGCTCGAGCCCGAGGCTGCATGTGGCCTGCAGCTCCGCCTCGCGCCCGGGCTCCTTCGCCAGCTGCCAGGGCTTGCGCTCGTCGATGTAGGCATTCGCCTGGTCGGCGAGCGCCATGACCTCGCGCATCGCGCGGGAGTACTCGCGGCCTTCGAAAGACTCGGCGATCGCCTCGCCCCGATCGACGAAGGCCCGGTAGAGCCCCGGGTCGGCGAGCCGATCCGCCATCCGCCCATCGAAGCGCTTGGTGAGGAAGCCGGCACAGCGCGAGGCGATGTTGACGACCTTGCCCACCAGGTCCGCGTTCACCCGCTGGACAAAGTCACCCAGGCTGAGGTCGATGTCGTCGATGCCGGGGCCGAGCTTGGCCGCGAAGTAGTAGCGCAGATACTCGGGGTCGAGGTGATCGAGGTAGGTGCGGGCGCTCACGAAGGTGCCACGCGACTTCGACATCTTCTGGCCGTTCACCGTGAGGAATCCGTGGCAGAAGACCGCAGTGGGGGTGCGGAAGCCCCCGCCGGTCAGCTCGGCAGGCCAGAAGAGGGTATGGAAGTAGGCGATGTCCTTGCCGATGAAGTGGTAAACCTCGGCCGCGCTGCCGGGCGCCCAGTAGTAGTCGAAGTCCAGGTCGCCCCGCTGCTCGCAGAGGTTCTTGAAGCTCGCCAGGTAGCCGATCGGGGCGTCGAGCCAGACATAGAAGTACTTGCCGGGCCGGCCGGGAACCTCGAAGCCGAAGTAGGGCGCGTCGCGGGTGATGTCCCAGTCCTGGAGCCCGGCCTGGAACCACTCGTCGAGCTTGTTGACGATCTCGGGCTGCAACGCACCGCTCCCCGTCCATTCCCGCAGGAGGGGCTCGAAGTCCGAGAGCCGCATGAACTCGTGGTCGCTCTCCCGGGTGACCGGCGCCACCCCGGAGAGGGCCGACACCGGGTTCCTTAGATCGGTTGGGCTATAGGTCGCGCCGCACACCTCACAGCTGTCGCCGTACTGGTCCTTGGCCCCGCAGCGCGGGCACTCCCCGCGTATGAACCGGTCCGGCAGAAACATCTCTTTGACCGGGTCGTAGGCCTGGCGGATGGTCCTGGAGACGATGTGGCCGCCGCGCTTGAGTCCCTCGTAGATACGGTTGGCGAAGGCCTGATTCTCCGGCGAGTGGGTCGTGTAATAGTTGTCGAAGGTGATGGCGAAGTCGGCGAAATCCGCCCGGTGCTCGGCCCCGACGCGGGTGATCAGCTCCTCGGGCGAGACCCCTTCCTGCTCGGCCTTGAGCATGATCGGGGTGCCGTGGGCGTCGTCCGCGCAGACGTAGATGCAGCGGTGGCCCCGCAATCGCTGGAACCGCACCCAGATGTCCGTCTGCACGTACTCCACCAGGTGCCCGATGTGGATCGGACCGTTGGCGTAGGGCAGCGCGCTGGTGACGAGGATCTCGCGGGTCGTGGTGGGCATTGCGCCGGGCTCCCTGGGGCGGTCGCGGGCAGGTTACCACGGAACCGCCCATGACCCCGGTTTTGGCCCGGATAGGTTGGTCGCGGCCACGGATCGGTTAGACTTGCGCGCCACAGCGTCAGCGTGGATTGCGGCAGGAGGAGAGAGCCATGTCAGCGGTGACCCGAGAGCAGGTGGAGACGGCCATACGGGAGGTCATCGACCCGTTTCTCGATAGGGACCTGGTCTCCGCGAAGTGCATCAAGGACATCGAGATCGGGGACGGGAAGGTCGTCGTGAAGGTCGTGCTGGGCTATCCGGCCAAGAGCCACGTCGCGACCCTGGGCGACATGGTGAAGGCCAGGGTCGCGGCCCTGCCGGGGGTCTCCGAGGTGGAGGTCGAGGTCGCCAGCAAGATCGTCTCCCATGCCGTCCAGAAGGGCGTCACCCCGCTCAAGAACGTCAGGAACATCATCGCCGTCGCCTCGGGCAAGGGCGGGGTCGGGAAGTCAACGGTCGCGGTCAACCTCGCCCTCGCCCTCTCCCAGGAAGGGGCGCGGGTCGGCATCCTCGACGCCGACATCTACGGGCCGAGCCAGCCGCGCATGCTGGGTGTCCACGCCAAGCCCGAGTCCCGCGACGGGTCTACCCTCGAGCCCATCGTGAGCTACCACATCCAGTCGATGTCCATCGGCTACCTGATCGACGAGGAGACGCCGATGATCTGGCGCGGCCCCATGGTCACCCAGGCCCTCGAGCAGCTCCTCAAGGACACCAATTGGCAGGACCTGGACTACCTCATCGTGGACCTGCCGCCGGGTACGGGCGACACCCAGCTCACGCTGGCCCAGAAGATCCCGGTCTCAGGGGCGATCATCGTTACCACGCCCCAGGACATCGCCCTCCTCGACGCGCGCAAGGGCCTCAAGATGTTCGAGAAGGTCAACGTGCCGGTGCTCGGGGTGGTGGAGAACATGAGCATCCACATCTGCAGCAAGTGCGGCCACGAGGAGCACATCTTCGGCCAGGGCGGGGGCTTGCGGATGGCCGAGCAGTACAGCGTCGACTTCCTCGGCGGCATCCCCCTGGACGGCCAGATCCGGGAGGACACCGACGTCGGCAAGCCGACCGTGGTGAAGGACCCCGGCGGACGCATCGCCCAGATCTACCGGGACATCGGCCGGCGCGCCGCTGCCAAGCTCTCGCTCAAGGGCAAGGACTACACCACCAAGTTCCCGAGCATCGTCATCCAGAACAACTAAGGCATACCCTGGCTCGGGTCGCGCGGGCCAGGGACGCGAGTTGACGGCGAGAGGGGCGGCGATGTCAATCAAGCCTGACCGCTGGATCCGCCGCATGGCGCTCGAGCACGGCATGATCGAGCCGTTCGAGCCGCAGCAGGTGCGCGAGAATGCGGGCGGCCGAGTGGTCTCCTTCGGCACGTCGAGCTACGGCTACGACGTGCGCTGCGCCCGCGAGTTCAAGATCTTCACCAACATCAACTCGACCATCGTCGACCCGAAGAGCTTCGACGTGAACAGCTTCGTCGACTTCACCGGCGACGTCTGCATCATCCCGCCCAATTCCTTTGCCCTGGCCCGCACGGTCGAGTACCTGCGCATCCCCCGCAACGTCCTCACCGTGTGCCTGGGCAAGTCGACCTACGCCCGCTGTGGGATCATCGTGAACGTCACGCCCCTCGAGCCCGAGTGGGAGGGCCACGTAACCCTCGAGTTCTCGAACACCACCCCGCTGCCCGCGAAGATCTACGCGAACGAGGGGGTCGCCCAGGTGATCTTCCTCGAGTCCGACGAGGTCTGCGAGACCTCATACCGCGACCGCGCCGGAAAGTATCAGGGTCAGCGGGGTGTGACCCTGCCCAAGGCCTAGGGCGCAGCGCCAGCGCACGGAGACTCGGCTGCCCTCGCCCCCTCCCCGCCCCCAGGGCGACGGCGGCCATCCCCCGCCGGCGGGACTCCTGCGGCGCCTCGCGGCGCTCTTCTACGACGGCCTGCTCCTGCTCTCGGTGCTCATCGCCGCGACCTTCCTCGCCCTGCTGGTGACGGGGGGAAAGGCAGTCCCGGCGGGCGAGCCGCTGTTTCGGGCCTATCTCCTGCTCGTGGCCTACCTCTACTTCGCGCTCGCGTGGGTGCGCACCGGTCAGACCCTGGGACTCAAGGCCTGGCGACTGCGGGTGGAGCGCCGTGACGGGGCCCGCCTCACCTGGGGCGACACCCTGCGCCGGTTCCTCGCCGGTGGGCTTGCCCTCCTGCCGCTCGGACTGGGCCTGCTCTGGGTGCTGGTCGACCGCGAGCGGCTCGCCTGGCACGACCGGCTCTCCGCAACCCGGGTGGTCCGCCTGCCGCCGCCCTCGACACGTCGCCGCCGCTAAGCGCGCCGGCCCACGGCGTGTCCCGCGGGGCCGCACCCGGGACCCGCCGCAAGTACCCGCGAGGAGTTCTGCGCAGGCCCTCAGCGCGCCCGCTGCAAGAGTCCGATCGCCGCCCCCAGCACTACGACCGTGGGCAGCGTGGCCCCGAGCGCGGGGGGCAGGCCGTAGACCAGGCCGAGCTGACTCGTGGCCTGACTCACGATGTGGAAGCCGACCCCGATCAGCGAGCCGGTGAGGATCCGCTGGCCGAATCCGGCGCTGCGCAGCGGGCCGAGGACGAAGGGGACGGCGAGGAGCGCCAGCGTCGCCGCGGACAGGGGCACCATGGCCTTCCCCCAGAGGGCGAGCTCGTACGGCATCGAGTCCTGTCCGTTCGCACGCAGAAAACCGATGGATCGCAACAGCTCCAGCGCGGAGAGCCGGTCGGGGCGCAGCAGGGCGAGGTTCACGAGGTCGCCCGCAAACGGCGAGGGCCAGCGGTCGGCGGGCCGGAAGCGATTCTCGACGCGGTCCTCGCCGAGGACGCTCTCCGCGACCTGATCGAGCACCCAGACCCCGTCTTCCGTGCGTACGCGCTTGGCATGGGTCGCGAGGACGAGGCGGCGGGATTCGTCGAACGCGTAGACGTACAGGTCCGCGAGCTGCCGGTCCGGGAGCACCTGGCGCACATTGATGAAGCGGCGGCCGTCCCGCAGCCAGAAGCCGGTGCGGGTCTTGAGCGCGATCCGCGAGGTCATCGCGATCGAGCGTTGGGCCTCGGCCAGGTCGTCGGTGATCGGGACGACGAGCTCCCCGAGCAGGACCGCAGCCAGGATCACGACGCCCGCGGCCTTGAGGCCGGTGAGGGCGATCCGCCAGGTCGAGACCCCGGCCGCCCGCATCACGGTGAGCTCGGAGTGGCTCGCCAGGACACCCAGGCCCAGGAGGGTCCCGAGCAGGACGGCCACGGGCGTGACCTCGTAGAGTCGGCGCGGCGTGGTCAGCGCCAGGTACTCGGCGGCCTCGGCTAGGCCGTAGCTACCCCTGCCGACGTCGCCAAGCTCGTCCAGGAGGGTAAACACGGAGAAGAGGGCGAGCAGCACGGCAAGGGCCAGGAGCGTGCCCCCCAGCACCCAGCGGGCGAGGTAGCGGTCGAGGGTCCTCACCTCAGGTCCCCGCCCGCCTGCGGGCGCGGCTCAGGCGCGCCGCGAGCCGGCCCACCCGCGCCGACGAGGCGAAGAAGATCGCACCTGCGAGCAAGGCCACCGCAGCGTGCACCGGCCAGAGGCCCAGGAGTGCGGGCATGCGGTCCTGCTCGATCAGCTCGCGGCCCGCCCCGAGCAGGTTGGCGTAGGCGAAGTACAGGAGCACGGCGTTGAACAGGCCGCCGTAGCGGCCCTGGCGCGGGGAGGTACGCCCCATCAGGAAGCCGAGGGCGCCGAGGACGACGCTCGAGACCGGCACCGCGAGACGCCACTGCAGCTCCGCGCGGTAGCTGGGGTCGGCCGAGCCCAGGAGCTCTGCGGTGGGGATCCCCTGGATCCGCCGGGAGCGAGCCTCCTCCCGCCCCTCATCGATCCGCACGGCGTGCTCCCGGAAGCGAGTGACGAGGAAATCCACAGCCCCGGGCTGACCCTGGTACCGGTGACCGTCGACGAGCACCAGGAATCGGTCGCCGGTGAGCGGGTCGCGCATCTGGTACCCGTGGTCGGCCGCCACCAGGTGCAGGCGCTTCGCGTCCCGGACCTGAGCGAACACCCCCTGCAGCGTGCGCCCGTCCTCCCCGGCGCCCTCGGCGTAGAACACCCGGTCGCCGTCGGAGAGGGCCTTGAAGCGGCCGGCGAGGATGTTGGAGTAGTCGGCGCTCTCCTCGGCCCGCGACTCGAGCTCGTCCGAGAGCCGCGCCGCCGCGGGCGAGAGGTAAAGGGCAACCACCGCGGCAAGCGTCGCGAAGCCGGCCGAGAAGGTCAGGGTCCCGCCGAGCAGCCGCGCCGGGCTGACCCCAGCCGCCGCCATCGCCGTGACCTCGCTGTCCCGGTAGAGCCGACCGATGGCAAAGAGCAGGGCGAGGTAGAGCGAGACCGGGAGCAACAGCGCGAGATTGGCCGCGAGCTTGAGACCGAGGAGCTCGAGGAGAAAGTCGCCCGAGAGGTTGCCGGCCGCCGCCCGGGCCAGGTAGCGCACGAACCGGTGGCTGACCCATACCAACACGAGGACGCTGAGTACCCCGGCGAAGGCCGTGCCGACCTCCCGGTAGAGGTAGCGCTCGATGATCACGCGCCGCTGCCCGCCAAAACCGTGCGGAGATCCCCCAGCACCCGTCTTTTGCGACCGACGGCGGGACTGACTACACTTGCCGCGGCCTGCGCCCCCCGGTCCTGGACCGCGGTCAACCCGCCCCGAGCCCCAGCCATCCTAACAGATGCCCCGGAGGGACCTCATCAGCGCCCAGCGAGGGTCCATGAGCGAAGCGATCGAGTTCAGTGTCAGGACGGGGAGCCCGGAGAGGCTGCATGCGGGCTGCGTGGTCGTCGGCGTGTTCGAGCGGCGCAAGCTGTCGGCAGCGGCTGAGGCCGTCGATGCGGCCTCGGGCGGGCAGGTCGCCGCGGTGCTGCGCCGGGGCGACCTGGAAGGAAAGGTCGGCCAGACCCTCGTGCTGCACGGCGTTCCCGGGGTAGCGGCGGACCGCGTGCTGTTGGCGGGCTGCGGGCGTGAGCGCCCGCTTGCCGGCCCGGAGTACGCCAAGGCGGTGGCCGGCGCGGCGCGGGCCCTGGCCGGGACCGGCGCGAGTGACGCCGTGAGCTTCTTGCCACAGGTCGCCGTCGCCGAGCGCGACTTCTACTGGAAGGTCCGGGAGGCGGTCGTCGGCACCCGCGCCGCGCTGTATCGCTTCACGCAGATGAAGACGGAGAAGGAGGGTCCGGCGCGGCCCCTGCGCCGGCTCACCTTCGCCCTCGCCGAGCGCGCCGGGCTCGAGCAGGGCGGCCAGGGCGTGCGCGACGGCGTCGCGATCGCCGACAGCGTGGACAAGGCCCGCGACCTGGCCAACCTGCCGCCGAACGTCTGCACGCCGTCCTACCTCGCCGAGCAGGCCCGCGAGCTGGCCGAGCGCCACCCCACCCTCAGCGCGACGGTGCTGGACGAGAGGGAAATGGAGCGGCTCGGCATGGGCGCCCTGCTGGCCGTGGCCCGGGGCTCTCGGGAGCCACCCAGGCTCATCGTCCTCGAGCACCGGAGACCGGGCAAGGAGGGCAAGACGGTAGTCCTGGTGGGAAAGGGCGTGACCTTCGACTCCGGGGGGATCTCCATCAAGCCGGCGCAGGCGATGGACGAGATGAAGTTCGACATGAGCGGCGCGGCGGCGGTGATCGGCGCGCTGCAGGCTGCCGCGGCGCTGGCCCTGCCGCTGCACGTGGTCGGGATCATCCCGAGCACCGAGAACCTGCCCGGGGGCAACGCCACCAGGCCCGGCGACATCGTCAAGAGCCTCGCCGGTCAGACCATCGAGGTCCTCAACACCGATGCCGAGGGTCGACTCATCCTGTGCGACGCCCTGACCTACGCGGCCCACTATGACCCGGCCGTGGTCGTCGACGTCGCCACCCTGACCGGGGCGTGCGTCGTGGCCCTCGGACGCGTCGCGAGCGGCCTGTTCTCGAACCACCCGGCCCTCGCCCGGGAGCTCCTCGCGGCCGGCGAGTACTCCGGCGATCGGGCCTGGGAGCTGCCGCTGTGGGATGAGTACCGGGAGTCGCTCAAGAGCAACTTCGCCGACGTCGCAAACATCGGCGGGCCGGAGGCCGGCGCGGTGACCGCGGCGGCGTTCCTCGCCCGCTTCACCAAGAAGTATCGCTGGGCCCACCTGGACATCGCCGGCACGGCGTGGACCACCGGCAAGGAGAAGGGCGCCACGGGACGACCGGTGCCGCTCCTCTGCCAGTTCCTGCTCGAGCGCGCCCGTCGCGCCTGACCCGGCGTCCCCCATGCCGCGGGTGGACTTCTATCTGGTAGGGGACGGGAGCCCGGGGGCCGCGGCGGCCACCGCCTGCCGCTTGGTGGAGAAGGCCTGGCTGGCCGGCCACCGCGTGTACCTGCGGGCGGCATCCGCCGAGGCGGCGGCGCGCCTGGACGAGACCCTGTGGACCTTCCGCCAGGACAGCTTCGTGCCTCACGGCCGTTACCCCGAACAGGGCGCGCAGGGGTCACCGGTGCTCGTCGGCTACGGCGCAGACCCCGAGGGCTTCGGCGACGTGGTGGTGAACCTGGCCGCGGACGTGCCGCCCTTCCACGCACGGCTGTCGCGGGTGCTAGAGGTGGTCCCGGCCGATGCCGACGCGCGTGAGGCCGCCCGCGCGCGATACCGGTTCTATCAACAGGAAGGGTATTCTCTGCAGACCCACGAGGTGTAAGCGGCTGGCAGGGGCAGGTCAAGCCGACTAGAGACCGCGGGGGTCATCCCAGGGGGCATGGATCATGGAACCGAGCGGGACGGCACGCGGTGACAGGCCAGACCCGGCGCTGACCGAGGCACTCCACGGGGCGCTCGATACCCTGCAGGCCATGATCGAGAGGCGCCAGGGCGAGGCCAGCGAGGCGGCCGGTGGCCTCGGGGGCGATGACCCCGCCACGGACCCGGAGGACCTCCCGGTGCTGCGGGAGGTCGTCGTGCCCGGCCACGAGGTCGGTCTCGCGCCACCTGGACCCGCCGCCCAGGCGGCTCGCCGGCCGGCGGCGACGAGCGCGGGCCCTGCGGGCTCGAGCCCGGAGCCCCCGCCCGCAGCGCGTCTGCCGAGCCACGAGGACCTGCTCAGGCGCCTGGTGAGTGAGGCCGAGGTGATCATCGAAGACGCCGTCGCCGAGGCCATGACGCAGGCGCGCAAGGAGGTCCGCGCCCGCCTGCGCCGCCACCTGCAGATCGTCCTGCCCGAGGTACTCCAGGAACTGCTCCAGCGGGCCGCCGCCCCCCGGGGCGGCACGCGGAGCGAACGGTAAGAGGCCCGATGGACAAGACCTACGACCCCCGCGCGATCGAGCAGCGCTGGTACGAGAGTTGGGAGACACGCGGGTACTTCGCGCCGCGGGGCACGGGAGCGCCCTACTGCATCATGATCCCGCCGCCGAACGTGACCGGGACGCTGCACATGGGGCACGCGTTCCAGGACACGATCATGGACGCCCTCATCCGCTACCACCGCATGCAGGGACACCCCACCCTGTGGCAGGCCGGCACGGACCATGCCGGCATCGCCACGCAGATGGTGGTCGAGCGCCAGCTGGCCGCGGAGGGCAAGACCCGCCACGACCTGGGCCGGGAGGCGTTCGTGGACCGGGTCTGGGCGTGGCGGACCCTCTCCGGCGGAACCATCACCCGCCAGCTCCGGCGCATGGGCGCGTCGCTCGACTGGGCGACCGAGCGCTTCACCATGGACGAGGGGCTCTCCCGGGCAGTGGCCGAGGTCTTCGTGCGGCTCTACGGCGAGGGCCTGATCTACCGGGGAAAGCGCCTGGTGAACTGGGACCCGGTGCTGCACACCGCGGTCTCGGACCTGGAGGTCGTCGCCGAGGAGGAGGACGGCTTCCTCTGGCACATGCGCTACCCGCTGGTAGACGGTGAGGGCGCCCTGGTGGTCGCGACGACCCGCCCGGAGACCCTCCTCGGTGACGCCGCGGTGGCCGTGCACCCGGGCGACGATCGCTACCAGCACCTGATCGGGCAGCTTGTCGAGCTGCCGTTGACCGGGCGTCGCATCCCCATCATCGCCGACGAGTACGTCGACCCGGCCTTTGGCTCGGGCTGCGTCAAGATCACCCCCGCCCACGACTTCAACGACTACCAGGTGTGGCTGCGTCATCGCGACACGACGGCGCTGCGCGCCGTGCCGCAGAATGGCCTGATCAACATCTTCACGGTCGACGCCCACGTCAAGGCGAGCGAGCTCGATGACCAGGGCTGGGGCCACCGGGGACCGAACTCCAGGGGCGTGACCCCGAGCGACGGGCCGGGGGTGGTCGGCCCACCCACGGCGGTCCTGATCCCGCCCCCCTACCGCGGACTCGATCGCTATGAGGCACGGCGGCTCATCGTCGCGGACCTCGAGGCCCGGGGGCTGATCGAGAAGACCGAGCCCCACAAGCTGATGGTCCCGCGGGGGGACCGCTCGCACGCGGTCATTGAGCCCTACCTGACCGACCAGTGGTTCGTGCGGGTCAGGCCGCTGGCCGACGAGGGGATCCGCGCGGTCGAGGAGGGGCGCATCCGCTTCGTGCCGGAGAGCTGGGCGAAGACCTACTACGAATGGATGCGCAACATCGAGGACTGGTGCATCAGCCGCCAGATCTGGTGGGGCCACCGGGTCCCCGCCTGGTACGACCACGACGGCAACGTCTACGTCGGCCACAGTGAGGAGGAGGTCCGCGCCACGCACCGACTGGCCCCGGGCCTGGCGCTCACCCGCGACCCCGACGTCCTGGACACCTGGTTCTCGTCCGCCCTCTGGCCGTTCTCGACCCTGGGTTGGCCGGACCGCGGCGAGCGTCTCGCGAGCTTCTACCCCACCAGCGTGCTGGTCACGGGCTTCGACATCATCTTCTTCTGGGTCGCCCGGATGATCATGATGGGCCTGAAGTTCATGGGGGACGTCCCGTTTCGCGAGGTGTACATCCACGGCCTGGTGCGCGACGCCGAGGGCCAGAAGATGTCGAAGTCAAAGGGCAACGTCCTCGACCCGCTCGACCTGATCGACGGCATCGACCTCGAGTCGCTCGTCGCCAAGCGCACCCGCGACCTGATGCAGCCGCAGATGGCAAAGGCCATCGAGCGGGCCACCCGCCAGCAGTTCCCGGAGGGCATCCCGGCGTACGGCACCGACGCCCTGCGCTTCACCTTCTGCTCGCTCGCCACGCAGGGCCGC
>Ga0316622_100003093_pt1 | contig 11779 bp, 9 predicted proteins | sample OWC_Aug_OW2_C1_D_FD_207646 | JGI IMG/M metagenome (GOLD analysis project Ga0316622, IMG submission 207646) | Wetland soil microbial communities from Old Woman Creek delta, Ohio, United States - OWC_Aug_OW2_C1_D5_C | ecosystem: Environmental > Terrestrial > Soil > Wetlands | place: USA: Ohio... | reverse complement strand
ACCGGCACCAGGTCATCCGGGACCACGAGCCAGCCCAGGCGCCAGCCCGTCATGCCGAAGTACTTGGAGAAGCTGTTGACGACAATGACGTCATCGCCCAGGGCGAGCGCCGTGTGGGAGGGCCCCCCGTAGACCAGTCCCTGATAGATCTCGTCGACGACCACGGTGATTCCCAGCTCCTGGGCCTCGGCGTATAGCGCGCGCAGCCCCGCGGGCGAGAGCACCGTGCCGGTCGGGTTCGACGGGGACGCGAGCAGCAGGAGGCGCGAGCGGGGCGACCAGAAACGGCGCAGCCGCTCGGGGACGGGCTGATAGTCCGTATCGGCCCCGACCGGCAGGGGGACGGCGCGACCCTCGACGAGCCGGACGAAGTGGCGGTTGCACGGGTAGCCGGGGTCGGCCAGCAGGACCTCGTCGCCGGGGCCGACCAGGGCCAGCATAACCAGTTGCAGGGCCCCCGATGCGCCGGGGGTCACCACCACCCGTGAGGGGGGGACGCGCACGCCATACCGCTCCCGGTAATAGGCCGCGATCGCCTCCCGTAGCGCCGGCAAGCCAACCGCCGCGGTGTAGCGGGTCAGGCCCCTCTCCAGCGCGGCCTTGCCAGCCTCCAGGATCGGCGCCGGGGTCGGGAAGTCGGGCTCGCCGACCTCCATGTGCACCACATCCCGGCCCTGAGCCTCGAGCGCCTGGGCCCGGGCCAACAGCTCCATGACGTAGAACGGCGCGACCTCCGCCGTCCGCGCCGCGACCGGGATCCGTGGGCTCACGCGCGAGCCTCCTGCCCGCGCTCGTGGGCCGCGCGAGCGTGCACCTCGCGCAGCAGGGCGAGGTCCACATAGCGGTGGCTTCCGGCGTCGCCCGCGAGCACCGTGAACGGCTGGTCGGGCTCGCCCAGCTGGTCCAGCACGAGCGCCGCGCCCGAGAAGTCGTGCCGGCGGGTGAAGTCATTCACCGTGACCACCGTGGTCAGACCGGCGGCTCGGGCCGACCGGAGCCCCCCTTCGGAGTCCTCGAAGGCGAGGCAGGCCGCCGGGTCGAGCGCCAGGCGCTCGAGCACGTGGTGGTAGATGTCCGGGGCGGGCTTCTTGCGGGGGACGACGTCACCCGCACCGATGTAGTCGAACCAGGCCGTCGCGCCTCGGCCGAGCGCCGACTCGAGCAGGGCAGTGACGTTGGCCGGCGTGGTGGTAGTCGCAATGGCGAGCCGCACCCCGGCAGCCCTCGCCTCCGCGAGCAGCCGTGCCACGCCCGGGCGCAGACCGAGCCGCCCGTGCTCCGTCAGCTCGACGTAGACGCGAGTCTTCTCGCGGTGCAGGTGGGCGATGAATCGGTCCAGGTCCGGCGGCGGGCTAAACGCGCCAGGGTGCTGGTCGATATAGTGGCGGATACGCTCCTTACCGCCGGTGACGGCGAGAAGGTCGGTGTAGAGCGGCACTGACCAGTGCCAGGGCAGGTCGGCCCGGCGAAAGGCCTGGTTGAAGGCCTCGAGGTGCGCCCGCTCGGTGTCGGCCAGCGTGCCGTCGACGTCGAACAACAGGGCAGCAAGTGGTGGCATGATGTAGCCCTTTGTCAGGGTGAATCGGCAGGGACCCGGCGGCGGCACGGCACGAAAGGGGTACACTTGGCGGCCATTGGCCCGTCGCGGGGGACTGCCCGCGGCGGTCGAACCGGGGACGGAGTCTCAGCATGCCAGAGAGCATCTCGACGGTGAAGTTCACCCCCTACCGCGAGCGGCAGGGCGAGGACTACATGAACGGACATCAGCTCGAGCACTTCCGGCAGATCCTGCTGGCCTGGAAACGCCAGCTCCGCCAGGAGGTCGAGCGGACGGTGCAGCACCTGCAGGACGAGGCCGTCGTCTGTGCCGACCCGAACGACCGCGCGAGCCAGGAGGAGGAGTTCGCGGTCGAGCTGCGGGCCCGCGACCGGGAGCGCAAGCTGATCAAAAAGATTGACGAGGCCCTCGCCCAGCTCGACAGCGGAGCCTACGGCTTCTGCGAGGCCTGCGGTGAGCCGATCGGGGTCCGGCGCCTGGAGGCCCGCCCGACCGCCACCCTGTGCATCGACTGCAAGGAGCTCGAGGAGCGCCGCGAGCGTCAGTGGGCGTGAGCACGGCGTCCGACACCGACGGGGAGCCGAGCGCCGATCGGGGCCGCCCGCGAAAGGCCCTTCAGCGGACAGCACCGGTCCCCGAGGCCAGAGCGACACGCCGCTCGTAGGCCTCGCGCGCGATCCGGACGTCCTCGACGAACGGCGAGAGCTCGGACAGTAGCAACGCCTGGGGGCCGTCCACGAGCGCGGACGACGGCTTCGGGTGGAAATCCACCAGGACCATGTTGGCGCCGGCGATCACGGCCTGCGCCGTGACGTGGAACACGTCCAGCAGACCGTCGGGGGCCCGGTCGCGGCTGCCGACCGAGTGGGAGGGGTCCACGCAGACCGGCATGCGGGTGAGTCGCTTCACGACCGGTACCTGCGCGAAGTCCACGAAGTTCCGGTGCGGGTCCCCCAGGTTCGTCTTCATCCCGCGCAGTCCGAACACGACGTTGCGGTTACCCTCGCTCGCCAGGTACTCGGCCGCGTTCAGCGATTCCTCCAGGGTGATGCCGAAGCCGCGCTTCAGGAGCACGGGGAACTCCTGCTGGCGGCCGACGGCCTTGAGGAGCTCGAAGTTCTGGGCATTGCGAGTCCCGATCTGAATCATCACCCCCGTCGGGCGCCCGGTGCGCTCGAGTGAGTCCCGGATCTCCTCGACGTGGGACTCGTGGGTCACCTCCATCGCGATCACGCGGATGCCGTGCTTGCCCGCCAGATCGAAGACGTAGGGCAGGCACGCCTTGCCGTGCCCCTGGAAGGAGTAGGGGTTGGTGCGCGGCTTGTAGGCCCCCATCCGCGTGCAGACGAGACCCTGCTCGGCGAGCGCCCGCATCATCAGGTCCGTGTGATCGCGGGTGTCGACGGCGCAGAGCCCGGCGAAGATGTTCAGGTTGTCCTGGCCGAAGCGCACGCCGTTGTAGTCGAAGTGGGTCGGGCGGGTGTCGCCCTGGTGGCGCCCGAGGATCCGGTACTCGCGCGAGACGCGCACCACCCGCTCGACACCGGGCAAGGCCCGCATGTCCTCGGTCTGCAGCGAGGCGGTGTCCCCGATGAGATACACCTCGGTGACCGTCTGCTGCGACCCCACCACCTGGTGAACCCGGAACGTGATCCCGGGCAGCTGCTCGAGGTAGGCGGAGAGCTGGAGGAAGGGCTCGCTGTCGGTCGCGGTATCGGGCTGGAGGATCAGGATCATGGGGGCACGTCCTCGCGAAGCAGGAAAGGGGGATTATCCTCCAGCGGCGTCGCCCCGGGCGAGGCGCGGAGCCTGCCTGCGGGCCTACGCCGCCAGCAACGGGCAAGGCGCGGCGATGGCGTTCCCCTGGACGTAGTCGACCCCGATCTCGCGGATCCTCGCGAGCACCACCTCACGCTCGACGTACTCGGCGATCGTCTGGAGCCCCATGACGTGGCCGATCTTGTTGATCGCCTCGACCATTGCGTCGTCGACCGGGTCCTCCGTGACACCACGCACGAAGCTCCCGGCGATCTTGAGGTAGTCGACGGGCAGGCTCTTCAGGTAGGAGAAGGACGACAGGCCGCTGCCGAAGTCATCCAGCGCGAATCGGCAGCCGAGCGACTTCAGCTCGCGCACGAAGTGCGCGGCCCGGGTCAGGTTGACGATGGCAGCGGTCTCGGTGATCTCGAAGCAGATCGTGCGCGGGGCCAGGCCGTGGCTCTCGATCAGCCCGTGCAGGAAGCGCAGAAAGCCGTCGTCATTGACCGACGCGCCCGAGATGTTGATGCTGCACCCCGCTCCCGGCAGGTCCCGCTGCCAGCGTCCGCACGTCGAGACGACCTGCTCGACCACCCAGCGGTCGAGCGCCGGCATCACGCCGTAGCGCTCGGCGGCCGGAACGAAGGCCTCCGGCATCACCAGCTCGCCGTGCTCCCCCACGAGGCGCAGCAGCACCTCCCGGTCGCGGGGCTCGCCGTCGCGGGTCGCCACAATGGGCTGGGCAAAGAGGCGGAATTGGCCTTCGCGAAGGGCGTGCTTGATGCGCGAGACCCAGTCCATCTCGCCCCGGCGCCGGGTGACCTCGGTGTCGTCCGTCCGGTAGACGTGGACCCGGTGGCGGCCGAGGTCCTTGGCCGTGTAACAGGCCACGTCGGCCGCGCTCAGCACACTGGAGGCGTCCCCGCTCGACCCGTCGATGGGCACCAGGCCGATGCTGACCCCGACCTCGAAGGTCTTGCCGAGCCAGGCAAAACGGAAACGCCGCACCCGTTCGAGAAGATTCTGGGCCGCCCGCTCGGCGCTCTCGAGACTGCAGTTCTCGAGCAGCAGCCCGAACTCGTCACCGCCGAGCCGCGCCAGCGTGTCCGTCTCGCGCACGCAGCCGCGCAACTGCACGACCAGCTGCTGGAGCAGCTCGTCGCCCGCCCCGTGGCCGCAGACGTCGTTGACGATCTTGAACTGGTCGAGGTCCATGTAGCACAGGGCATGGCGGCGGCCCAGCTCGCGCGCCTCCCGCAGGGCCCCTGCGAGCCGCCGCTCGAACTCCCGGCGGTTGATGAGCCCGGTCAGCGCGTCGTGGGAGGCCTGGTGGCGGAGCAGGTCCTCCGCCTGACGGCGATCGTGGCGAACCGTGGCCTCCCGCAACTCGCGATCGACCGCCGGGACGAGCCGCCCCAGGTTATCCTTCAGGACGTAGTCATGGGCGCCGGCCTTCATCGCCTCGACCGCGATGTCCTCGCCGATGCTCCCCGAGACGATGATAAACGGAATGTCCCGCCCGCTCTCCCTCAGCACCTCCAGGGCCGCGGTGGCGCTGAACTGGGGCATGTTGTGATCGGCGATGACGAGGTCCCACGGCTCGCTGGCAAGGGCGCGGCGCATCGCCTCCGCCGTGAACACCTGGCGGTAATGGGGGGCGTATCCGCCGCGGGTCAGGACCCTCACGACGAGCAGCGTGTCATCCTCCGAGTCCTCGACGATCAGGACCTGCAGCGGCCTCCCGGTGCCCGGCCTGTCGCGGATGCGTTCAGCCAGCTCGCTCACGGCTCCTGGGGCCCTCCGACCCGCACCTCGGTGGCAGGCAGCGTGAAGTAGAAGGTCGCGCCTTCCCCGGGCGTGGCCTCGGCCCAGATCCGCCCGCCGTGGCGGTGGACGACACGCTGGACAATCGCAAGACCAATACCCGTGCCCGGGAATTCGTCGGCGGAGTGCAGGCGCTGGAAGGGCGCGAACAGCTTGTGGGCGAAGGCCATGTCGAAACCGGCGCCGTTGTCGCGGACGAAGTAGGCCCCGTCCGGCCGACGGCCGAGCTCGACCCGGGGCTCGGCCTGCCGGGCCGTGAATTTCCAGGCGTTCTCGAGGAGGTTGGTGAGCACGAGGCGCAGGAGCCGGGGATCACCCTCGGCGCCGAGCCCCGCGCCGAGCCGCAGGTCGACGCGCCGGCCGTCCGCCGCGGGGACCAGCTCCTGGCCGACCTCCGACGCAATGGCGCCCAGGTCCACCGGCTCGCGATGCATCTCCTGGCGCGTAACCCGCGATAAGGTCAACAGCTCGTCGATCAGGAGCCCCATGCGCCGGGTCCCGGCCCGTACCCGCTCCAGGTATCCCCGAGCCGTCTCGTCGAGTGTGTCGCCGTAGTCCTCGAGCAGGGCCAGCGAGAAGCCGTCGATGCCGCGCAGCGGAGCGCGCAGGTCGTGAGATACCGAATAGCTGAAGGCCTCGAGCTCCCGGTAGGCGTATTCGAGCTCGGCGGTGCGCTTGCGCACCCGATCCTCCAGCTCGGCATTGAGCGCCCGGATGGCCTCCTGCGCGCGATGCCGCTCGGTGACATCACGGTCCATCCCCCGGTACCCAAGGAGCTGGCCCGACCCGTCGAAGAACGGCACGCCACTCGTCTCCAGCACGACCGTATGCCCGTCACGGTGAAGGTTGACGTTCTCCACGCTGACGATCGGCTTGCACTCCGCAACGAGCCGCCCGAACAGGACCTTCATCCGGCGCGCGTCCCGGGGCGGCATCAGGTCGAAGGGCGCCCGACCGATGAGCTCCTCCGGGCGATACCCGAGAAGGTCCTGACACTGGGGGCTACAGTAAGTATAGGCACCGGCGGGGTCGACCTCCCAGACCCAGTCCCGCGTGCTCTCGATCAGCTGCCGGAACCGCTCCTTGCTCCGCTGCACCGCGTCCTCGGCACGCCGTCGGGCGGACACGTCCTGGAACATCGCGACCATCTCGCCGGGGGCGGTCCGGAACGCAAACACCTCGAAGACCCCGGCGGTCCGACCGTCCTGGTAGCTGACCTCGTCCCACTTCCAGGGCTCACCCCCGCGGCACACCTGCCGGTAACGCTCGGGGATCCTGGTCTGGGCGAGGGACGGAAACGCCTGGTCCAGCCTCAGACCCACGAACTGGCGATGGTCCAAGCGGAGGATCCTGTCGGCGGCGGGATTCGCCCCCTCGAAGACGAGCTGCCCCTCGGGGTCCAATCGGTACGCGTGCACCCCCATCGGCGAGGCCTCCACCACCCGCTGGCAACGGGCCTCCGTGACTTGCCGCGCCACCTCGGTCGCGCGCTGCCGCGCCTGGGCGCGCAGCACCACGCCGGCCGAAGAGGCGAGCGCCAGGAGCACGAGCAGGGTGCTCACGACGATGTGCTGCCAGTGGCCCAGAGGGGAGCCGAGCCAGGCGTGGAGCCAGGGATCGAGCCAGAGCTCCCAGACGGCCGAAAGGACCAGTGCGACGAGGAGCGTCGGCAACGCAAGCCACAGGAAGTCGCGGGTGAGCGACGGTCCGGCACGGACGCCATCGGCCGCGATGCGCAGCGCGTCGACAGCGACCCTGAGCGCTTCCGATGGCATAGGGTTACCCGCCCAGGGCAAATCCTCCGGGCAGACGCCGGATGGGGGCGGGAGCCAACGGCAGGCGTGGGCCCCGGGCACGGGGCCGGCAGCCAACGGTCATCGGACGATCGATCGCAGCCATGGACCGTACAGGTTATCGGCAACCGACCGCAGATGCTGGACCCTCTCGACCAGACGCTCGCGGAGCGCGCTCGGGCCCTGAACCGCGGGCGAAGCCGTCGCAAGGTCCCCGTTGTAGAGCGCGGCCCACTCCTCCACCATCGGCCCGGTCACTTCAACGTGGAACTGCAGGCCCAGCACGTTGCCCAGCGCGAAGGCCTGATGGGGACAGTGCTCGCTGCGCAGGAGGTGCTCGGCGCCAGGAGGAAGGGTGAAGGTCTCGCCGTGCCAGTGGAACACCTCGAACCGTTCCGGCAGCCCCGCGAGCCGCGGGTCTGACGCCGCTTCGGGGACGACCTGGACCGGCCACCAGCCGATCTCCTTGACCGGGTTGGGAGCCACCACCCCCCCGAGCGCCCGCGCGATCAGCTGGCTGCCCAGGCAGTGACCGAGCATCGGCAGACCCCGCTCGGCAGCCCGCCGGATGAGCGCAAGCTCCTGCTGGATCCAGGGTAGGGGGTCGTTGACACTCATGGGCCCGCCCATGAACACGAGCGCCGACGTCCCGTCGGGGGACTCAGGTATGGCCTCGCCCTGGTCGATACAGACAAGCCGGAAGGGTACGCCTCGCGCCGCGAGGTATTCGGCGAGGTAACCTGGGCCCTCGCAGGCGACGTGACCAAAAATGAGGATGGGATCCATGACCTCCCCACCGTTCCAGCGTTGTGGTGACCCGCAGGGCCCCGGGGCGCGCGGCCGCGCCGGACCCTCGCCAAGGGGCCCGAGAGGCAGACGCCGGTTGACCCTGATCCGGCGACCTTTTAGCACAAGCCCGGCCAAGCCGAAACCGGTCGCGATCCAGGCCCTGACGCTCTTCGCCCTGGTGGTTGCGAGCGGCTGCGCGCAGGCGGTCGAGTCGGTCCAGGTGCTTGGCCTGTTCAAAGACCGGGCGGTGGTTCAGATCGGGGACCGCCAGCGAGTGCTTCGCCCGGGTGAAACCAGTCCGGAGGGTGTGCGACTCGTCAGCGCCAACGCCCGCGAGGCGGTGCTCGAGGTCGATGGACGGCGCGGGACCTTCCCCCTCGGGAGCCGGATCAGCACCCAGTTCGCCACGGCCGACCAGCGCGGCCCTTCCGTGCAGGTCTGGCCCGGCGAGGATGGAACCTACACCGTGGCCGGCAGCATCAACGGGTTTCCCGTCACCTTCCTGGTGGACACCGGCGCCACCCAGGTGGCGATGAACGCGATCCAGGCGAAGCGGCTCGGCATCGACTATCGGGTCGCCGGCAAGCCCAGCATGGCAGCGACGGCCTCGGGTGTGGTCAGGGCCTACGAGGTGGTCCTGGACCGGGTCAAGGTCGGCGAGATCGAGCTGCAGCGGGTAGAGGCCGGGGTTATCGATGGCCCGCACCCGCGGGATGTCCTCCTCGGGATGTCTTTCCTCCAGCGGCTCGACATGAGCCGCACCGGCAAGGTGCTCGAGCTCCGCAAGCGTCCGTGACCGCATGAGGGGGACGGGTGGCGGGCGCGCCAGCCCCGACGCCTGCGTCAGGCCGTGGGAGAACGCAGGCCGGCGTCTCTCAAAGCCGTCGAAGAGCCACGTTGCTGGAGACCCCGCCAGGAGAACGCCCTCCGCGCCGGATGGCCTCAGAGCCTGTGAAATTATCACCGCAGAGACGCGGAGTCCGCAGAGATGCGTCTATAAATCAGACACCTACTATTCGATCTCTGCGCCTTTGCGCCTCTGCGGTGGATTTTTTCACGTGCTCTCAAGCGCCAGTGGCTCCGCCTGGCGAGCGCTCACGCCCCGGTCGAGCCAGTCCAGAAGGCCGAACAGGACCCGGCTGTAGAGCAGGTCGGCGATCAGACTCTTGCCGTAGAACGGCAACGCGGCTACGTAGCAGGCCATCAGGCCCTCGAGGTCTGGCGCGTAGAGCCCGTCGAAGGCCCATACGCCCAGGTTCGTGACGACGAAGAACAGGGTCGAGCCCGCCACGGCAGCCGCCGTGACGGGCACCAGGCCGCGCCGGCCGCCGAGGCGCGCACCCAGCCAGACGACCGCTGCGAGACAACCGTAGACAAGGACCATCTGGCGATGCAGACCGAGGACGAGGTCGGCGGCCAGCATCCCCGCGAGGGGCACTCCGTAGGCAAGCCAGCGGCCCCCCAACACCGACCCCGAGACGAGCGCCAGGGCGCCTGTCGGGACGAAGTTCGGCGGGTGAGGCAACAACCGGGTGAGCGCGGTAACCGCGATCAGGATTGTCACCCGCAGTCCGTCTCGTCTAGCCATTTTAATCCTCCGCGACGGCAAAGCCGCCGGACGCCCCTCAGCCCCCGCTCCCGCGCTGTGGCTCCCAGAACACCTCACCCCCACTCGAAGCCCCGGCCACCGAGCGGGCGAGGACGAAGAGCAGGTCCGAGAGCCGGTTGAGGTACTCCCGGGACTTCGAGTTGAGCGACTCGGTCCGGCCTAGGGCCACGAGCCGCCGCTCGGCCCGGCGGCACACCGCTCGAGCCACGTGGCAGACTGCCGAGGCCGGGCTTCCGCCCGGCAGGATGAACTCCCGCAGACTGGGCAGGTCGGCATTGAGCGTATCCATCACGCGCTCCAGGCGCCCGACCTGCTGGGGACCCATCACCGTCCGTCCTGGCACCGCGATCTCCCCGCCAAGGTCGAAGAGGTCGTGCTGCACCGCGATCAGGGCCTCGCGAGCAACATCCGAGAGCGGGTGCGCGAGAACGAGCCCGATCAGGCTGTTCAACTCGTCGACCTCGCCGATGGCCTCGATCCGAGGCGAGTCCTTCGGCACCCGGCTGCCATCGCCGAGGCCCGTCGTTCCGTCATCGCCGGTGCGGGTGTAGATCCGGGTCAGTCGCTGGCCCATGCCGTGAGCCTACACCGCAGGCGATGGGGCTGGCTAGGCACGCGAGCCGAATTGCAGGTCGGCTCGGGGCCTCCCTGGCTGATCTGTTCGCACCCCCCCGCTCTCGTCGAAACCCGAGCCGAGGGGCCCTCCGGCCACCCGGGACGGCACCCGGCCGCGCCCGCGTCAGCGCGCGGCGTAGATGACCGAAACGAACACAGCCATCCCCGGCGCCGGGTAGTCGGCCACCGTCTCGTAGTCCTTGTCGAACAGGTTTGCAATTCGCGCTCGCAGCGTCCAGCCGCCCTCGAGATCGTACTCGGCCCGCAGGTCCACAAGGCCGAAGCCAGCGGTGCGGAGCAGGTTCTCCGGGTCGTCGTAGCGCGGCCCCTCGAGCTCCAGGGTTGCCCCGATCCGCAGCGCTCCGACCTGGCGGTCCAGGTCGAGTGCGGCGGACTGGCGCGGGCGCCGAGGAAGCTGCTTGCCGGTGGTCTCGTTGCGCGGGTCGAGCCAGGTCAGGGAGAGCCGGGCGTCCCAGTCCGCCACCTCGGTGGCGAGCTCCAGCTCGAGCCCGTCAATGACCGCCTGGTCGATGTTCTCCCCGATGTAGGAGGGCGGCGGAAAGACGATCAGGTCCCGGACCCGGGTCCGAAAGGCGGAGAGGCGCGCCTCGTTGGTCCCAAAGCGCCCGATGAGCCCGAGCTCCAGGCTCCGCGCCTCCTCCGGCTTCAGGTCGGGGTTGCCGAAACCGGGGTAGTAGAACTCGTTGAAGGTCGGGGCTCGGAATGCGCTGCCCCAGGCAAGAAGGGACTGCCAGCCATCGGCGATCTCGTAGCCCCAGGCGAGATTGCCGGTCGACACAGAGCCGAACTGCTCGTTGTCGTCCACCCGACCGCCCAGGACGAGGCGGTGACGGTCCGCCTGGCCCTGGACCTCGCCGAAGAGCCCGGTGTCGCGCTGGGACGCACGGGTGTACCCGACCGAGCTGTCGACCGTCTGGTCCAGGTGATCGAGGCCGAGCGTCACCAGCACCGGGCCCAGGGTCAGGTCGTTCTGCCAGGACAGGGAGCGGGCCTCGGTGTCGAAACGCGTCTCCGGCACCGCTCCGGTGTCCCGATACTCGCGTCGGCCGTCCAGGCTCCGGCCAGCCACCAGTCGGGATTGCCAGACGTCGGTCGGGGACAGGTCGAAGCTGGCCGACAGGGCCTCCTGGACGAACGCCGTCTCGTTCGTGTCGAAGGCGAAGGCGTCGTACTCGGTCGTCCCGCGCGCGTGCAGGAGACTCAGGGCAAGCTCGGCCCGCGGCCCGAAGCGCTGGGCAATGCGCCCGGACACGCCGGTATTGTCATGGCCGTCCGCGTCGGGCTCGTCGAGTCGGAGTCCGAAGACGTCCGCGGGCCTTCGTGTGTTGTAGCCATCGGTCGCGAAGCGGCTGGCGTGCACGCTCGCCTCGCCGTCCCCGTACCCACCCGAGACACCCGCCGCCAGGCTCCAGGTCTGTCGGCTACCTGCACCGACCTCGGCCGACGCTCGGGTCGCCCCCACGCCCCGGCGGGTGAAGACCTGCACCACACCCCCGACCGCCCCGGATCCGTAGAGGCTCGAGCGGGGTCCCCGCACGACCTCGATACGGTCGACCTCGGCAAGCGGGAGGAGCTCCCAGGCCACTGCGCCGGTCGTTGCGGAGCCGATCCGAACACCGTCCACCAGGACCAGGACGTCATTCGCGTTGGTGCCCCGCAGGAATACGGAGGCCTGTTTGCCGGCCCCGCCCGCGCTCGCGACGCTGAGCCCCCGCAAGCCGCGCAGCAGGTCCGGGACGGTCAAGGCCTGACGATGCTCGATGGTTGCGCGGTCCAGGACCGTGACATCGGCCAGGGTCCGGGCCGCAAGCT
>Ga0316622_100003092_pt1 | contig 11780 bp, 9 predicted proteins | sample OWC_Aug_OW2_C1_D_FD_207646 | JGI IMG/M metagenome (GOLD analysis project Ga0316622, IMG submission 207646) | Wetland soil microbial communities from Old Woman Creek delta, Ohio, United States - OWC_Aug_OW2_C1_D5_C | ecosystem: Environmental > Terrestrial > Soil > Wetlands | place: USA: Ohio... | reverse complement strand
TTCTTCGAAACCGCGGAGGGCCACTCGCCAGTCGCCAGTGGCCTCGACGGCACCTGTCGGACAGTGCGTCAGTCGCCAAATGCATCCGACCCGGTGGCCCATTGTCACTTCGACCGCGACCCGGAAACCGGCACCGAGACCCTCTGGGGCATTTTCATCCGATCCGAGTTGCGGCACCGGGGCCTGACCACGCTGCTGACCCGGATCACTTTCCGCGAGTTGCTGACTTCCGGCCGGCGGCACTGGTTTGCCATCCGCAAGCTGATGCAGGTTGACTCCGAGGGCCGCAATCAGACTCAGGCTCCGGGAGGTCCGAAACCCGAAGCCCAGAACCCGCAATCCCCCCGCGTCTCGCTCCACAACCTTGGACTCGGCCTGGTCGCGCTCCGGCTTGGGTTCAGGCCGGAACCGGACCTCGAGCGGCTGCTGGCAGCGGGCAACATCAAGACGATACAGGCAGTGCCGCCCGAACCGCCGAGCCCGCCCGGACTGCTCCTGCGAATCGAGACTCAGCCCGGGCTGCTGGTCGCCGCGTTCCTCGCCCCCGACACCGGTCACCCCCTCACGAACCCCGAGGCCTACGAACGCTTCGTCAGCCCGCGGCAGCTGCACCGGCAGGCGTTGGCCGGCCAGGCAGTCATCGGCAACATTGACTACATCCTGCCGCGCGCCGCCATCGAGACCTTCGCCGCCCGGCTGGCAAACGACCATGCCGAACTCAGGCACTTCATCGCCGCACTACGCCGCGGCGCCCGGAACTAGATGCCGACAAAGCTCAGGCTCGATCTGCACCGGTCGCTGGAAATACTCTCTGCCACCCTCAGCCCGGCCTACGGATGCGGCCTGATGCTGCGCGGTTTGCCGCGCCTCAACGCGTCCGACCCTTTGTTAAACGCCATGTCCAGCTATGGCTACGAGAACCTTTTTGCCGACAAGGCAGCCCAGAAGATTGTTGAGAACTCGGGTCTGCTCAAGCAGTTCTATGACAACGCCTTCACCAACAAGGTCGCGCTGCGGCAGAACTTCAAGAACGTCTACGGGAATCTCGATGTCTTCATGGCAATTGACGCGACGGCGAAGACTGCCTGGTTTGTCGCCGACCCGTCCAACCGGATGGCGCTGATGAACTACTACCGCGACGCCTTGTCGTTCGGCCTCAAACCGCTCGGCGTGGTGCTGCTCGGCTCCACGGTCCGGCTCACCGCGGCGGGCTGGCAGAATCTGCACGACGTGCTGACCGACAAGTTCTTCAACGCCCACCCCGGAATCCAGAAGATCGAAATCCTGGGCGCGTCGGACGGAGCCCGGCTCCGGGCCAACACCTTGGGCTTCGGCGTCACGCTGCTGAACTTCCAGGAACTACCGGAGGTCGTGGCTGCAGTCCGGACGGCGCTCCGCGGCCCGACCGGTACAGGCCGGCCGGACTGATGGCCGACGACCTACACAGCTTCATCACTGGTGCTCTCTGGATGAGGCTCAAGGCCGACGTGCGCGACTTCCGGGTATTCAACCGCGAGGACCTCGTCTGCGCCGCCTACTTCCACATCCGCCGGACGCTACTCATCCAGCCTGGCTGGGCTTGCCGCGCCAACCCGCCGCTGGTGCATGACAACCAGCCGCCGCTGACCGATCCTGACCTAGCCCTCTTCTCAAGCGGGAAGCTGAACGCCCTCTTCCAGCTCGAATTCCATCTCACCCCCGGCATGACCGGCGGATTCCCGACCGCCGTGATGAACGAAAGGATGGCGTCTCTCCGCAAGTCAGTTGAAATCGGCGAGTGGTCGCGCACGGCGGACTCCGACCGAGCTGGACGCGGCTACCTGCTCGCCGTCTACGATACCGAAGAAGAGTGGTTCTATCCTGGCCAGGCGGTCTGGGAGAGGCAATCCTGCTTCTGGCTGCCGGTCAACTGCCGCGCGTTTGCCGACTATGCCGACTGGCATCAACGCTGGGAGCGGCTTGCCCGGCTCTCGAACCAGTAGGAGTCGAGCCGCAGTGAACGTCATGCGGTCGGCACGGGGACGAGTCGGCGCCCTGCTGCTGGCATCCGGTTTCGCCGTCGCCCTGGCCGGCATCCCGACAATGACAGTCGACGAACTCAAGCCCGGCATGAAGGGCACGGGCCGGTCAGTCTTCTTCGGTACCGAGGTCAAGGAGTTCGGCGCCGAGGTGGTTGATGTCATGCACCATGTGTCGCCGCGCGGCGACCTGATACTCTGCCGCCTGTCAGGACAGGGACTGGAGGAATCCGGTGTCGTCGCCGGCATGTCGGGAAGCCCCGTGTATATCGACGGGAAGCTGATCGGCGCCGTCTCCTATGCCTGGGGCTTTGCGAAAGAGCCGCTGGCCGGCGTCACACCGGCGGCAGAGATGCTGCGAATCTGGGATGAGCCAGACCGCCCGGAAGGCCGGCGTGGCTCACGCTCCGGTCGCGGGTCGGACAGCAGCGGGCTTGCGGGTCTTTCCGCCCTGCCGCTGCCGGTTGCCCTTTCCGGGCTCTCACCTGCCCTGGCCGAACTGGTCGCACCGGCGCTCAAGCGGTTTGACCTCGCGCTGGTCGGCGCTGCCGGCAGCGCCTCGGCCGGGGCCGCCGACGCGTCAAACCTGATCCCGGGCGCGGCGGTCGGCGTGGCCTTGATTGATGGCGACGTGCGACTCTCAGGCATCGGCACGCTCACCTGCCGCGACGGCAACCGCATCCTTGCCTTCGGCCATCCGATGCTGCAGGCGGGCAATGTCCGGATGCCGATGGTCGGCGGCGTGATTCACTCGGTTGTCTCGTCGGTCATGAGTTCGTTCAAGCTCTTCTCCCCTACCGCACCGATCGGCACCATCAATCAAGACCGGTTGGCCGGCGTCGGCGGCACCATCGGCCCGGTCCCGGAGATGCTTCCCGTCACGGTCATGGTATCGTCGCCATCCGGCCTCGACACCTACCGCCTTCGCATCGTCGAACAGGAGGACCTCGCACCCATGCTCGCCGCGGTCGGACTCACTGACGTCGTCTACGAGACCGAAGGAAACCTTGAGGAAATGACGCTGACATCGCGCATGACCGTTCACCTCCGGAGTCCGGAGTTCGCAGTTCGGGGTTCGGCGTCCGGCGTTGGTCCGGCCGACTCGCTTGTCGTCGAGCATCGCTTCAGCGGCACCAACCCGGCGGCAGAATTGTTCCGGTCGGCGCAGAATGAACTTGCCGTCCTCTTCGGCAATCGTTTCCTGCCCGCGCCGATTGCGGCGGTGGAGTTCGACCTCCGCTTCAGCCCGGGCCAGGAAATCGCGTATCTCCTCTCAGCCCGGCCGCATGTTGCTTCGGTGCGCCCGGGCGACTCGGTCCGCCTCACGCTCGGTCTCCGCGACTTCCGCGGCGACGACTCCGAGTTGGCCATCGCCGTCGCGATTCCCGAACCGACGCCGGAAGGAAAGCTGAGGATCGTCATCGCGCCACGTGACTCGCTGCTGGCGCTTGAGATGACACGGGCACCAGGCAGGCTCGAACCCAACTCGTTTGCGGGTCTTCTCGAACTGCTCTCGGAGACCGGCCGGGAAGACGAGCTGGTGGTTGCCGGGTTCTCAGCGAAACCCGGCCTGACCATCGCGGGCAAAGAGCTCCCGGCGCCGCCGCCCTCGCTCCGCTCGGTCCTGCTCCATCCCGGGTCCGACGAGCCGGTCATGGCAACAAACGAGAGCCCGGTCTTCCGTCAGACATTCCGCCTCGGCCGCGTCATCTCCGGAGTGGCGAGGCTCGACTTGGAGGTAGAAAGATGAAAGGACAAAGTTGTAAGGACGAAGGACAGAACAACTCAGAGAAAGGACAAGTCAGGACCGGACTTTGGACTTACCGATCTTCCCCTTGCTTTGTCCTCTGTACTTTGTCCTTTGCACTTGGTCTCTGCTCCGGTTCGGTCTGGACCACCGACGGCACCGATAGCCTGCTTGGGCAGCTCGACCGCGTCGAGTTCGAGAACGTTTCGATTCACCGCCAGGGAACGGTGACGCTGTCACCGGCCCTCGCCGCCAGGACACTCGACGACGCGGCCGCAGTCTGGCAGACAGCCGCCGACCGCAGCGGAAATGTCTACGTGGCGACCGGCAACCAGGGCCGCCTCTACCGTCTGCGTTCATCGTCCATCGTTCATCGTTCATCGTTGCCCGAGGCGGTGTTCGACTCCGGAGCCGGCGAAATCCTTGCTCTGACCTCCGATGCGTCCGGCACGGTCTACTTCGGAACGACCCCCGACGCAAAGGTCTATCGTATTCGCCCCGGTGGCAAGCCCGAGCTTCTCTGTACCACCGGTGAGAGCTACATATTCAGCTTGCTCGCCGCTCCCCCCTCGACCTCTACCTCAACCTCAGCCTTCATCCTCGCCGCGACCGGCGAGCACGGCAGATTCCTGCGCATCACGCCCGCGGGCAAGGCGACCGAGGTCTTCACCGCCCAACAGGCGCACCTGACCGCTCTGGCCTGGCTGATTCCGGGCAAAGAACTGCTGGTCGGGACGTCGCCCGACGGCGTCGTCTATCGTCTCAGCTTCACAGCCGGCGACACCCGGCCCGTTGTCTCGGTGCTCTACGATACGCCACTGAACGAAGTGCGGGCGATTGCCGCGGACGCCGCCGGCCGAGTGTATATCGGTGCCAACGCCGGTGAGGGAACTGACTCGGACTCAACCCGCGCCGGAGTCTTCTTCATTGACCGGACCGGCGTCCGCCGCTGGCTCTGGTCTGCGCCTGACTCCATGGTATTCGGGCTCGCGCTGATGGAGTCGCCCGGACAACCGCGCCTGCTGGTCGCGACCGGCAACAAAGGGATGGTCTACGAGCTCGACACGCTTGGTCGCGTCTCGGTCCGCTACCGGCTGAAGGAAGCCCAGGCGCTCTGCCTGACGCCGTTGCGTGGCGGGCTGCGGCTCGGAACGGGCAACCCGGGCAAGCTCTACGAGGCCGGCTCGTCATACGCCGATTCGGGCTTCATCACCTCGGCGCCGCACGACTGCGCCAACCCTGCCCTGTTTGGCACGCTCTCCTACCGCGCGAACGTCCCGACCGGAACCGGGCTGGCCTTCGAGACCCGGTCCGGCAACTCGGAGAAACCGGACTCGACCTGGAGCCAGTGGTCGGCCGCAGCCCCGGCAATCGCATCCCCGTCCCGCCGCTTCGTCCAGTGGCGAGCCCGCTTCCGCACGTCGTCCCACAATCTAACGCCTGAGCTGCAGCGCGTGGACGTCTACTACCGCTCGGCCAACCTTGCGCCGGTCATCAAGAAACTCGACGTCCCCGCGCCCTCCCTGGAGGACGCGAAGAAGGGCGTGAATAAACCATCGCGCCAGGTCACTTGGGAGGCAACTGACCCTGATTCCGACTCGCTCTCGTATGAGCTCTTCTTTCGAGGCCAAGCCGAGGCGTCATGGCAACGTGTGGGGCGCGAGGTCACGGACAGCCGCTTCGACTTCGACACCCGTGCCCTGCCTGACGGCTGGTACGAACTGAAGCTTGTGGCGTCCGATAGCCCGGCACAGCCGGCTGGCGCTGCGCTGACTGCCGAACAGGTTACCCGGCCACTCCTCGTTGACAACACCGCCCCGACTGTGACCGGACTGAAGGCACAAGTCCTATCTGCCGGCGGCTCCTCACTCGCCAATCGCCAATCGCCAATCGCCAATTACAGGCTCTGCCGAGTCAGCTTCTCCGCTCAGGATGCCCTCTCCCCAATTGCCGCGGCCCGCGTCTCGGTCAACGCCGGCGACTGGCTGGCGCTTGAGCCGGAGGACCGCGTCTTCGACTCCGGCGCCGAACGGTTCAGCGCCGACGTCCGTCTTCCGTCCTCCGTCCTCGGTCTTTCGCCAATTGTGGTCAGTGTCTGGATCGCCGACGCACAGGGCAATGTCGCTGCGGCACGCACGACCGTGCGTGCCAAGTACTAAGTACCAGGGACAAAGGACTAATCAATGCGGCAAATGGGAAAGTCGAAACCGGACTCCGCATTTGTCCTTTCCTTGGTTGCTTTGTCCTTAGTCCTTTGTACTTAGTACTTGCCTCGATATCGCCTTCTCGAACACACCTCCGACGTTAAGGTCGAGATCTACGGCGCGGACCTGGCCGAGCTTTTCACCAATGCCGCGATCTGCCTCTTCGACCTGATTCTCGACCGGAGCAAGGTACACGAAGCCGCGTCCGTGCCGGTATCCCTGGAATCGGCCGCGCTGCCCGAGCTCTTCCTTGACTGGCTCCGCGAACTGCTGTTCCTCTTCTCCACCCGCTCACTGGCAATCGGCCGCGTCGAGATCGGCTCAATCGAGCCGACGCGGATCAAGGCGATTGTCTTTGGCGAGGAGTTCGACACTGAGCGCCACGGACTGAAGGTCGAGGTCAAGACCCCGACCTATCACGAATACCGGATTGAAGAAGGGAAAGACGGCTACCGGGCCACAGTCATCCTCGACGTCTGAGTCAGCTCGCGGCGTCTAGCCGCGTTTCTTCCAGATCGGAGAGATGGACCGGAGCCGGGCCACAACCTTCTCGAACACCTCGATAGTGTAATCTATCTCGGCCTCGGTGTTGCCCGGCCCCACCGACATCCGTACCGGCGAGTTGGAGAAGAGCGGCGGCACGCCAATCGCCTTCATCGTCGGCGACGGCTCGGCGCTGCCGGTCGAGCATGCCGACCCTGAGGCAACGGCGATGCCCTCTATGTCGAGGTTCATTAGCAGGGCTTCGCCTTCCACGTAGCCGACGCTCAGGTGGCAGACGTTCGGCACGCGCCTGGTCGGATGGCCGTCCGTCAGGACTTCAGGAACGCGGGCGACAATCGCCTGCTCCAGCTTGTCGCGCAGCCTGCACTCATGCTCGGCGTTCTGCTGCCACTCAGTCGCGAGGATTTGGCATGCCTTGCCGAGCCCCGCGATGCCGATGACATTCTCGGTCCCGCCGCGAAGTCCGCGCTCCTGGTGGCCGCCGTGCACCAGCGGGTGAATCTTCGTGCCCTTCCTGATGTAAAGTGCGCCCACGCCCTTCGGGCCCTGCAGCTTGTGGGCGGAGATCGTCAGCAGATCAACACCCAACTCGTTGACGTCCACACGGATCTTGCCTGCGGCCGCGACCGCGTCGGTGTGACTTGTGACCCCGGCCTCCCGGCAGATACGGGCAATCTCCGCGACCGGCTCGATTGTCCCGATCTCGTTGTTGGCGAGCATCACCGACACCAGCGCGGTCTCCCTGGTGAGAGCACGTTTCACATCTTCCGGGTCAACCAGGCCGTACCGGTCGACAGGCAGGAACGTGACCCGGAACCCCAGCGGCTCAAGGTAGCGGCAACTCTCCAGCACAGCGCTGTGCTCAATCGAACTGCAGATGACGTGCTTCCGGTCGGGCCGCGCGCCTGCCGTGCCCTTGACCGCCCAGTTGTCCGACTCGCTGCCTCCGCCGGTGAAGAATATCTCATCCGGGCCCGCGCCGAGAAACGCGGCGACCTGCTCGCGCGCCTCGGCCATGGTCTCGGTGCACTCCCGCCCGAAGCTGTGGATGTTGGACGGATTGCCGAACAGCCCGTGCAGGTACGGCTCCATCGTCGCCGCCACACGCGGGTCAATCGGCGTCGTCGAGTTGTTGTCGAGGTAGACTCTGGTCATGGCCGGCTAGTCTCCCTCTGCCGTCGCAGTCTCGGCCAGGGCCCGGGGTTCAGTGGCCGGGGTTCGGGGTTCGGACCCTGACCCCTGATCCCTAACCCCTGGCGCCCTGCCAAACAACTCCTTGCCGAGCAGCATCCCGGCACCGGTGAACACAAGCGCGTCGGCAAGGTTGAACACCGGCCACGGAACCAGGCTGAGACGGTTGAGGAGTACAACCGGGTGGCCGGGTATGTCGAAGAGCAGGAAATCGATAACGTAGCCCAGCGCGGCCCGGTCAATCACGTTGCCGAGCGCCCCGCTCAGAATCAGTCCGAACGCGGCCGCCGACCATCCGCTCTTCTCGCGCAGGCCGTACCAAGCGACAAGCGCCGCCGCCGACAGCGGCAACAGGAAGTACATGAACGGCGGCCCGTAGTTCAGGCTGAACAGACCCTGCGGGTTCATCGCGTAGGTAACGCTCAGCACGTCCCCGAGCAGCCGGACCTCCCGTCCGTCGCTGAACGTCCCGCTGATGAACATCCCATGCACGACGAACTTTGTAATCCGGTCGAGGGCCAGACCGGCAATCGCGGCCCAGATGAAGAAACGGCGACTCATCGGGGGAAAGCGTAGCCCTGCCTGTGCGGAGAGTCAAGCAAAGGCCTGCCCCGAGGACAAAACCCGAATCCCGAGCCAAAGCGGGGACAGTCCCTGGGAGTCGCACAGACCCTGCGAAGGTACAGTCCCCGTTTTGGCTCCGTCTCGGTGGTGACTCCGCCCTGGCGTGCTCGGCGGCCCTGGAACTCTGATTCTGCATTCTGCCTTCTGATTTCCGAATTCTCCGGCGGCCTGACGCCCCGTTCGGTTGACACGCCCTTGCGCGGTTCTATAATCATCCGCCGTTATGCAGCGCCTTGTGACCGCGGGTCAGATGCAGGAGCTCGACCGCCGTACGATTGCCCAGGACGGAGTCCCGGGCCTGACGCTAATGGAGAATGCGGGCCGCGGCGTAGTCGACGCGATGGAGAAACGCCTGGGCAGACTCGCGGGGACGCAGCCTCTGGTCGTATGCGGAAAGGGCAACAACGGTGGGGACGGGTTCGTGGTTGCGCGGCTTCTGCTCGCAAAGGACGCGAAGCCGGACTGCGTCCTGCTCGGAGCCGCTTCCGGCCTGTCCGGCGATGCGCTCACCAACTACAAGCGGCTGGTTGACTCAGGCTTCGGCGTTCGCGAGGCCTCGTCGCGCGCCGATATCGAGCCGCTGTTCCAGAACCGAAAGGTAGTGGTCGACGCCATCTTCGGAACCGGGCTCGCCCGCGCGCCCACCGGGCTTGTCGCCGAGGCAATCAAGCTCATCAACGATTCCGGCGCGTATGTCGTGTCAATCGACCTGCCCTCCGGGCTCCAGTCCGACACCGGTGTGCCCTACGAACCGTGCGTTCGCGCCGACCTGACCGTGACCATGGCCCTGCCCAAGCTCGGGCTCTGGCTATACCCGGGCCGCGGCCTCGCCGGAACGGTCGAGGTCGTGGACATCGGAATTCAAGATGACAAGCGTTCGAGCGGCCAAGGGTCCAAGGGTCCAAGCACCAGAACCCCAGAACCCCAGGACCCCAGGACCCCCTCCGAAGAGACTCTCCTGCTTGATACCGCCTATGTCCACTCACTTCTGCCCCGGCGCAGGCCGGACGGCAACAAGGGATCGTTCGGCCGGGCGCTCCTCATCGCCGGCTCACGGGGCTACTCCGGCGCCGCCATCCTTGCCGGCAGGGCTGCCGTCAGGTCCGGTTGCGGCATCGTCCAACTTGCAGTACCGGAAGGAATTGTCGACCTTGTCGCCTCCTGTGTCGTTGAGGCGGTCAAGTCTCCCCTGCCCCAGACCGAGAACGACGCACTCTCCCCGGCCGCGCTCGAATCCCTGCTCGACATCAGCACTGATGCCGCAGCAATCGCCATCGGCCCGGGCATCGGGACCGACAAACGCACCCAGAAACTGGAACTCGGCTTCCTCGCCGAGGTCGAGAAGCCCACTGTAATCGACGCCGACGGCATCAACAACCTCATGGGTCGTCTGGCCCTGCTGTCACGCGTCAAGCCGCCGCTGGTGCTGACTCCGCACCCCGGCGAGTTCTCACGTCTGACCGGGCTCAAACCCGCGGATATCAACGCCGACCGCGTTGGCCTATCCCGCCGGTTCGCGACCGAACGCAAGGTCGTGCTCGTGCTCAAGGGCGCTTCGACCGTCATCGCGGCTCCGGACGGGCGCGTGTTCGTCAACCCGACCGGCAACTCCGGCCTGGCTACCGGAGGAACCGGCGACGTCCTGACCGGGCTTATCACCGGCCTGCTGGCGCAGGGCATGTCGCCGCTCGACGCCGCCTGCGGCGGTGCGTTCCTCCACGGCCTCGCCGCCGACATTGGGGTCCAGTCACTCACCGAGTACTGCCTTGCCGCCGGCGACCTGCTCGACTACCTGCCGAAGGCATTCGCCGCAGTCCTAGAAGAAGGGTCTGGGGGCTCCGGGGTCCAGGGGTTCGGGCTCGGAAACCGGAACCCCGAGACCCGCGAACCCGCGAACCCTCTCCCTGAGTCCTAAGGCTCGATGGTCAACCTGCTCCTGCTCGCCCTGCTCGGCCTCTACCATCCCGAGAACTGGCAGGTCTTTCCCTCGCTGGATGAGGTCCGCTGTATCTCGACCACGGGCTCGGAAATCTACGTTGCGGCTCCGGCCGGCGTCTGCGTCTTCGACCGCACCCGATACCGCCTGGTCCGGACCCTGACTGCGGCCGACGGCATTGCCGGTGAAGTCCGGCTCTGCGCCCACAACTCGGCGCGCGGGGACGTCTTCATCACCACCGACGGACACATCTACCGCTTTGTCCCGGCCACCGGGCAGGTCGAAGAACTCCTCGCGCCGTTCAAGTCGGTATCGTCCATCGGCACCGCCAAAGACGGCGCCTACTTCGAGACCGACGCCGGTCGCTTCTTCCGCGCCCGCAACGCCGCGGACTTCGCGCCCGTGGACGAATGCCCGCCCGACCTCACCTGGTACGGCAGCCGCGACACGCTCGACCCGCGCGACTTCCCGATCCTCGCCCCCTACTTCGTCATGGACGAGCAGCTCATCAACCACCAACTCACGCGGGTGCGGCCGGACAGAGGCAGCAAGCGGTTGTTCGCCGCTGCCCAAGGCTACGGCATCGTCGTGTACAGCACCCGCACCGGGTTCAGCGAAGCCCACATCCGCTTCGGCCCGTCGTCCGCCCAAGTGCGCCGCATCGCCCGCCTCGACAACCGGCTCTGGTTCGTCGGTGGCCAAACCGCGGTCGCGCTCGACTCGGCAGGAGACTGGAACTACTTCCTCACCCGGCCCGGCGACCTCTCGACCAGCGGGTTCCGGCTCCTGCTCGGCAACGTCACGAACCTCGAACGGAATGAAGGCCTGAGCGCCCTGCTCGCCGACTCGGCCGGGCTCCTGCTCGGCACCGACTACGGCATCTACTCGCTGGGCTCAGACAACAAGCTGACGCAACTGCTCGACCTGCCGCGAAGGGTCAGCGGCCTGCTCCGACTGCGCGACTCGATTATCTTCGGCACCGAACAGGGCCTCTTCCTGTCCTCGGCCGATGGCGTCGTCCAATACAGCGACCCTTACGGCGCGACCGACTGGGGCGTGTTCGACATCGTCAGGGCCGCCAGCGGCACCGCCTACTTCGGCACGCTCGGCGGCATCGTCTCACGGACTTCTGACGGCGCGTGGTTCCGCTACGTACCCCCGGGCATTGACTTGAGGCAGCCGGTCAGCGCCCTGGCTGCGTCCGGCACGCGCGTCTTCATGGCCATCGGCTCAGCCATCACCGTGCTCGACACCAAAGACGGCCTATACACGACAATTGACGCGGACCGCGGCCTGCCGGTATCGGAGATCACGTCGCTCCACGCCGACGACCGCTTTCTCTGGATCGCCTCCCCTCGCCTGATCGCCCGCCTCGACTACAACCGAGAGCTTCGCTAGCCGCGTCAGTCCTTCCCTTCACTTCCGACATCCTACATCTGGCTTCTGACATCTGACTTCGCCCCCTAGTCAGATACCTACTTGCCTCGTCGCCCGACTCGACCACGTCAACGAACCCCGTTGTCTGATGACCCCTGACGATCGAGGCTTGGTTATTC
>Ga0316622_100003091_pt1 | contig 11781 bp, 9 predicted proteins | sample OWC_Aug_OW2_C1_D_FD_207646 | JGI IMG/M metagenome (GOLD analysis project Ga0316622, IMG submission 207646) | Wetland soil microbial communities from Old Woman Creek delta, Ohio, United States - OWC_Aug_OW2_C1_D5_C | ecosystem: Environmental > Terrestrial > Soil > Wetlands | place: USA: Ohio... | reverse complement strand
ATTGCTCAATTTTCACTCTTTCTGGAAAAAATCCCCGAGAGATTCCGGCAAGGTCAGGATGACGGGCTCAAGGTGGAGTCGCTCCATGAAGGCAGAATCACTCATTGACAACGTGTTTGGATTTATCCGTGATATAATCGAACAGATTGATGAGAATCCATTTTTTCCATTGCTTTTATCAAAAAAGAGGGACATATTGAATGCGTATGTCCCGAACTTTCGGTACATGCCAATAATTTTGAGAAGATCTTCAGCAAATGGTTCAATATAGGCAGTGAACTCCTCTAAGGTCGCAATGGGGAGGATGCACCGCACTTCCTTTTCGCCAAGGGGCACCGGATTGGCATACCAGAATAATTCATCACCGAAAAGGTATCGGGGTGAGCCTGATTCAAAGGAGCGTACATCTTCCCAGTAGGTCCGTCCATGCTTCATAAGGTAGTGGAGCCCCGCAGTGATATACCGCTCAGCGGTGACAGGGGCTCTCCTGTCGGCCAGCCCCTGGAGATGAGGATGAGTTATGCTTGCTCCCGCTGAGGGGAGATAGTTCCAGTTGATGCTCTTGTATCCTTCTGCCTTCAACAACGATTCCAACTGTCCTGATAATGCATCTGCGATCTCTCTCCTGCTGAAAGTATCAACGACATGTCTTCTGGTGATAACGGTGACAGTGTGCCACTCTCCGAACGGAAAGAGATTTGGAACAGTGATGCTCTCCCCCCGGCAGATACGTGTTCCATCAGGAAAAACCGGGGTGTCTGAAAAGATCCGTTCGGTGCAAAACGGACAGTTTTCCGGGGTATTTTGGGGATGGTAAGGGGAATCAATGCCACGGTCGAGGCGTCCGGGTGAGATCTTACACCGGTGGCCCGTGAGACGTTCTTCTCTCATCTGGAGAAGATGGGGACCGGTACGGATCTCTGTCACGGTGAACATGACTACTCATCTTCTCATTCGAAGCCTTTCTATTAAAACTGTGTGAAAAAAGGGGAGAGTTGTTCTGCCCTGAGCACATCAGACGACATACTTGCCGAGCAGGCGGATAGATGTAGTCATGTCCGGTCCGAGAGGGGATCCGAAGATGATCTGGGTTACACCGGCCTTGGCAAGGTCTTCACACTTCTGCTTCACCGTGTCAGGAGTTCCGGCAATGGTGAATGCATCGATGGTCTTGTCATCAACGTTCTCACCAGCGGTCTTGAAGTCGAACTTGGCAAGTGCACCCTTGATGGTTGCCACCTTTGCAGCATCGAGGCCGTGGCGTGCAATAAGGTCAGGAGGGGATCCAGCTGCAATGAACGCAGCGACGATCTTTGCGGCGTTCCGGGCCTTCTTCTCGTTCATGTCAATGGACATAGCAGTGTATGCACCGACATCGAATCCCTTCTTTCCAACCTTGTCACAGGCTGCCTTAATAATCGGGATTGCAATGGCGAAGTCCTTTGGATTGGATGCATTGATCAATGCCCCGTCTCCAACCCTTCCGGCAAGGTCAAGAACCTTTGGCCCCTGTGCACCGATATAAATCGGTACGCCCTTCTTGCCGGGGAGGTTAACTCCTGTGAGCTTTGCTCCGTCGTAATCAAAGAACTGCATTCCTGATTTCTTGACTTCTTCACCGGCACAGAGCCTGCGGATCTGTGTGACTGCCTCTTCGAGACGTGCCACAGGTTTCTCGGCCTGAATAGCAAGTTTTGGAAGTGTTGAAAGGTCACCGGGGCCAATCCCCAGTACTGCGCGTCCGTCAGAGATCTCATTCAGTGTGCAGAAGAATGAGGCCATCGCTGCCGGTGTGTCAGTAAATGAGTTCATAATACCCGGGCCCATCTTCAGGGTGGTGGTCGCCTGAGCGATGGCAGCAAGGGTGGGGTAGCAGTGACGGTTGTTGTAGTGGTTGGTAATCCAGGCATAGTCAATATCTTTGGACTCTGCAAGTTTACAGAAATTTACCACCTGCTTGACATTTACATTGCCAGGCACAAATTCTATTCCATACGTTGTCAAGGTTAGTTCACCTCACTGTAACATATCGGGCACAAAATTAAATACCTTATCATTTTCAGTCATCAAAACTACGAAACGTTCCGGAGTGTGAAGAAATTACCAGAAAAACAATTTTTTAAAAATTTTTATCACCGTCGTCAGCCCGGGGCGCTCCCGGTTTTCGGAGAGAGGGATCCCTCCGATAAAGAGAGTCCGATAGTCTTTTTTTAAATCCGGTTCCAATGGTAAATCAGTGAACTCCCCAAAACAGTATTACTATCCAGGTCAGGTGTCGTTCCATTGAGGGTATTGATCGTCGGTATAGGAGGGGCAGGGTGTCGGATTGCCGACACGCTCTATGATTATGACAAAAAGTCTCCCTCCTTACGGTGCACCGACGGAATCGCTATCGATAGCGATGCCCTATCCTTGAGTACCCTGAAAGCACTTCCCAAAGAAAACCTCATTTTTTCGAAGACACTCGATCTGAACCACGATGAGAAAAATCCCATGAGTCTGCCCAACGATGAGATTATTGCCAGGCTCCAGTCCCTTGATCCTGGAGATATTGATGCTTTGATAGTCTGTCTTGGCCTTGGCGGGACCATGGCAGGGCTCGCTCCATCCCTTATCAGGAGTATCAGGAAAACCATGGTTGAACCTGTTTTCGGCCTTTTTACCCTTCCTCGTGACAAGGAGGGGGAGGAGGTTCTCGTACGGGCAGCCAACCAGATTGATGCTCTTGCCGAAATATTGGATGGGATGCTCCTGTTTGATAACGAGATATGGACCACGAAAGTGGCCAATGACCCTGATCTTCAGATTCACCCCCACGAGGAGGCGGGGCTGCTCCCTTACAGGCGACGCCAGACCATACCCCAGCCGACCATCGCATCAGAATATGAAGGTATCAACCACGTTATTGGAAAACGACTCAGTCTCATTTTGCGGGCTGGCGAGGCAAGTGAACGCCCCGGTTCTGAAGTGGGAGAGGTCGCACTGGATGCGGGAGAGATTGTCAATACTCTCCGTGGAAGTGGTCTTGCGGCAATAGGGTATGCGCGGGAACCAGTCTCTACAGTTCACCCTGACCTTATCCGGAAATTGCGTCCTGCAGGCCACGCTGTTGGCGAGGGACATGAAAAAGCGTCAAGAATCATCGCTCTCGGTAAGAAGGCGGTGCTTGAGGAGATGTCAGTCTCCTGTAACCTTGCCGATGCAGAGAAAGCATTGATCCTCATTGCAGGACCTTCCCAGGAGCTGAACATGAAGGGATATATGGCATTCAGGCACTGGGTGGATAACAATATCGGGGGTTTTGAGGTACGTTCGGGGGATTACCCGTTAAAAAGCAGCCGTTTCGTGGGAGTGGCGGTAATTCTCTCTGGTTTTCTCCATATTGCCCGGGTTGACTCAATCCGGGCAATACGGGACATGAAAAATGCTGTCACAGAACTGGGGACGGAAGAGTAAGAAATCCCTGCACCGTTGGATCAGTTCACCTGCATAATTTTTGAAAATGGGATATTACCTGCACCTATCTCAGTCCTGATCGGAATTTTCTTCTCAAAGACAGTTGCCACGAAATTCATCCCCGAATACGAGACGAGGGAAAGCCGGTATGGATCAGAGGGCAGATTAAAAGGGGAGGTCCCCATGGTGACAGGAAATACAAATCCACTCTTCCGCATCTGGGCGACGGTCTCCCGCACCAGGCTTTCTGCTGCTGCCGGCACCTCGCGAACATTTGCAAGGGCAATACCGGTCCCTGAGTTGATCATGGATACGACAGAGGTTAATCCTGCAGAGACGAACAGTTGGAGCGGGTCGATGGTTGTCCCCCGATAACCTATCAGATCTACAAAACGGATAGGTTCGCCATGTTCGACGGAGAGCCTGCCACCAAATGCCATATGTACAGGGATACCTCTGTTCTGAAAGACCCCATCCATTGTTATACTACAGACGGTTATGATCCCAACATTGCCTTCAGGGACTCGAGGGTCGCGATCAAGGACACGATATGAGGAGAAAAAACCACACCGTGCATCAACCACCGCTTTAAAGGCATTGAGCACCTCATCTACCCTCTCTTCAGGAACGAGAGAGAGGTTGTAGGCAACATCACCAGTCTGGGTAACAGGATCAAATGTGCTCCTGAAGGCCAGGCGCTCAAGCCTCGATATAATGAAACCAATCCTCTCACCGACAAGGGCGCTCTCGGTCTCAGTCATGCCATATGGGGTGAGAATACGACCCATGTTCCCTACCTTCTCGGTGAAGCCCATCTCATCGAGGTATCGGAGATAATACTGAACCGCACGGTCGCTCAGCACAAATCCGCGCTCGGCCATCAGCTCGGAAAGTCTCTTTGCCCCCATCGGCTCCTGATGCTCTTTTAATATTCTTAGAATTTCGATATATTTTCGTTCAGTCCGTATCATCGAATCACCGGGCTTTGACAACCCCGTTGCTGTCCTGATATCTCCCCTCGTACGTCTGACCCGCTCCAAGAACCTGGTGGAGGATCATCTGGACAACCCGATCATGCCGCTTAAGATACATCACTTCCTGGCCCATATTTACCAGGCCAAGGGTAAGTTGGCCACGAAAACCGGGGTCGACAAAACCTGCGGTGACCAGCAGACCCCGACGGCCATACGAAGACCGGGTCCGGATTGTGGCAGCGATGTCAGCCGGGAGCTCCACCCTTTCAAGAGTATGGGTGAGGGTGCAGAGACCTGGCTTCAGCTCGGCATCCTCTGCAACCCTCAGGTCATATGAAGCGGGTTGCTGGCATTCACTCCCGTAGGGTGAGATAACGAGATCGCCATTCCGGCTCTGATCTCCGAGCCTTCTCTGAATTTCCTGTGAAGAGAGAATCATCTCATACAATACTATCCCGGAAAATGCTTAATATCTTATGATACCAATGAGAAGGACGGATCCATGGGGTAGAGGACATCCTCCTGGGCTTCGGACCCAGGGACGCGGGTTCAATTCCCGCTGGGTCCGCTTCCCAAGCATCAGGCCATGCATCGTTCCACGCCTTTTTTCATCGAACGGGACACCCATTATGTACTTGGCGGATCCGCCATGAAAGGAGAATGGTTTTGATTATCTGGTTCTGTCACCGCTTATCCTGATAGACTGAAGAACCGGATTCTCCGAACCTTTGGAAAAAACCGGGAGCGAATCAGGGACTGGTGAAGAAGGAGTGGTATCAGAGACCTCCTCGTTTTCCATGCGAATGGGGGCGAGATCGTCTTCTTAAGAGAAGAAAGGCCCCAATAACTGCAATAATTCCAATTCCTGCAATCCCCAGGATCATCCAGTTGAAATTCCGTTCCATCGTGATATCAATCACAGAGGTCCTGTTTTGAGAGGTGATCACGTGTTCTCTGACAGCCCGGTGATAGCCTTCTTTCTCTGCAATGATGGTGTAATTCTGATTCAGCGGCAGTACTACAGCAATCGTGCCTGTATCACCCGTGATCCCTGCTTCCCTCCCATTCAGGCTTATCCTGACACCCGCAACCGGGTTTCCCGGTCCTTCCACCGTTTTGATGGTTATGTTGTCCCGCCGATACATGAGCTCGGTGGCAATATCCTCTCCCTGTATCGCCACCGTTACAGACTGTTTTGCAGGAACATAGTCAGGATGCTGAACTTCCACCAGATACAGACCAGCGGTGAGATTCGTGATGACTACCCGTCCATTTCGGCTGGTCTTTCCCGCAGTACGATTATCGATAAGGACCAGAGCGCCTTCCACCGGTTCGGCCTCTTCATTGGAGACTGATATAAAGACGGTGTACGGAGCTTTGGAGAGGGGAATTGTAAGGAATGCGGTATCGCTCTGCACGATCTGATGACCGTTATACTCCTGGTATCCGTCCATCACGATCCTGATCAGGTAGACCTTCTCCCTGGGCATAGGGAGCGTCAGTATCCCCCTGGAATCCGTGGTTCCTCTCTCACTCCCGTCAACAGATACATGAGCTCCTGACAGCGTTTCGCCCGTATCTCCATCTCTAACCATGATTGAGAAACGATCATTCCTGAAGAGCAAAACCTGGATATCTTTTTCGGCGAGCCCTGCTTCGACTTCCATACTGACCGGTTGATACTGTTCCGTTATTACCCCAATATGGTAGGAGCCCCGCGCCTGCACGGTAAACATGGCAGTACCATTCTGGTCAGATACAACCGATTTATTTGCACCCTCTCCTTCAAGGGTCACATTCACACCGGTGAGAGGATCCATGGTATCCGCATCATACAGGTGCGCTGACAGGAAGATCTCTGCCTTCCGCAATTCAACGAGAACCTCATCGGTTTTTGGTCCGATCGTCTCCTCCCAGGTATCGTATCCAAATTTTTCTACCCTTAACGGTACAGAATCACTAGCAGGTGATACTGCCTCGATCAACCCTTCCTCATCGGTTTTTCCTATCAGGGTTCCATTGGAATATACAAGAGCACCTGGGACCGGAGCGACCTGCGCTCCCTTTTCTACAACCTGAACAATTACCACTGCTCCGCAGGAGGTCGCAGTCAGGATAAGCACAAAGAAGATGGCAATGAAGAGATTAACTCCGCATCTCTGCATAATCTGATATCAGGAGTAATCGGTCATAATAGTGGTTGTCGTAGGGAAAAAATCGGGGATGGGAGATCAGTTCTGCTCTTTCATTCCCATTTCGATTCGTGTGGCACCCGATCAAGCAGCATCCCTTCAACGAGGACCGGCATCAGCCGTCGCCCGTCCTCTACTGCGCTCTGGAGCCTCCAGCTCCGTTCGGCATAAATGGTGAAAATCGGCTCTCCTTTTTCAACGCGACTTCCCTTTTTGGCGTGGAGCAGGATCCCTGCACCATGATCATGGGGTGCCCCGGCAGATCGGGCAAGGCTGATCAGCGACTGGTTATTCATCTCGATCACGTAGCCATCAGCGGGTGCATTAACGACAAACTCGTATTTCCCGGGAACGATGTCATCGGCTTTGACAGTTGGATCACCGCCCTGGATAGCGATAATCTCCTTGAATTTTTTCAGGGCATCGCCGCTCTTGATGATATCGAGAGCGAGTTTGCTTCCCATCCCATGGGCAGCCTTGCCGGACATCTCAAGGGCTATGCCGGCAATAGCGATGCTCTTCTGGAGAAGGGACCCGGGTTCATCACCTCCTTCAAGGATACGAAGGGCTTCGCTGACCTCGAGGTTCGGGCCAATGCTCCTTCCGACAGGAGAGTCACCGTATGTCAGGGCACATTCAACCCGCATATTCAGCCTTTCGCCGATATCGATGAACTCCCTTGCAAGTTTCCGCCCTTCCTGCACATTGGGAACTTTGGCATGCTCCCCTATAGGAATATCAATGACCACGAGGTCAGCACCCACGGCAAATTTCTTTGCCATCACGCTGGCAAGCATCTGGCCACGGGCATCAATCCTGAACGGGTATTCCTGGATGATGATATAATCGTCAGCAGGAGCGATATTTGTTGCACCCCCCCAGACAATCGCCCCTCCTACTTTCAGCGTCATTTGCTGCACTTCAGCCGCTGAGAACTCGACCGGTGCCAGAACCTCCATCAGGTCGGCGGTTCCCCCTGCACCGGTAATTGCACGTGAACTTGTCTTAGGGATCTTCAGGCCGCTTGCGGCAATAATTGGGACAACGAGCAGTGAGATTTTATTACCGGGAACACCCCCTATCGAATGTTTATCGACAATCGGGTGGGTATGAAACGTGAGCCGTTCCCCTGTATCCACCATGGCGCGGGTGAGATGTTCGACCTCATCCATATCCATGGAATTGATATAACAGGCGGTAATGTAAGCGGTGAGTTCTGCCGGCGTCAGATCTTCATTTACGACATCCTTCACAATCTCGTATGTCTCCTCCTTGGTAAGGCGTATGCCGTCCATCTTCTTTCTGATATACTGGAGGGAGACAGGCCGTTCTGCTATCCTGACTTCAACAGAGATACCATCTTCGACACCCAACTTCTCGTTCGTAATCCTGTAGATTCCTACAACACCTTCAGGGATCAGCGAGGTGGTGGTATCGACAAACGCCGCGGTTGAAACTCCGGTCTTCTGGTTGAGAATCTGTACACGGTCGCCCGCTAGGACTCCGATATTACGGGCATCCCCGATATTCAGGAGGACTTCCCGTGTCCCTATATCGATCAACTTGACACTCAGTTTCATGGTATTGCAGTTCCTGGCTTATCGTGATCCAGGGCAGATGAATGGGTCTCCCTGAATGCTCAGCCGATATACTAATCATCTGGGATATGCCCCTATATGCTCTTTTTTATGCCGGATTCGAAGTTTTCCACACCTTTTTCATACGGATTCCCTGCATTGAAAAAGTCGCCCGGTAATTATAGGCAATACTATTCTTCCTCGTTCCGGCATTCGCTCTAGAACGGATTAGCAAGCCGGCACAAGAGTACTACTCTGTCAGAAGTACGCCAGAAAAAAGGGGATTTTTGTGTTTAGTGCTTGCGCACGATGAGGAATGCCACTGCTCCAAGCCCGATCAGCGCAACAAGTGCACCGAATCCGGGGGTTGTGGTTGGCGGCACAGTGGTCGGCACGGTGGTCGGCACGGTTGTGTTTGCAACGGTGGTCGGCGGCACGGTGGTCGGCACGGTGGTCGGCACGAATTCAACTACGTTGAACAGCGTGGTGGCAGTCACATCGTTGGTACTCTGGAGGCCGATGGCCGAGACCGAGGCGATGTACTCATCGGCCTTGAAGGTAGTAGTGTCAACCGGGAAGGACCATGTGTTGAAGCCCTCGGTTCCCTTGACAACCTTCACGGTTCCTGATGAGCCGCTGAACTCTCCGGTCTGCTCCTTCGGGGTTGGTCCGAACGAGGAGGAGTAGATCTCAACGAGCAGCTCATCATCGACAGCCAGGTTGGTGGTTCCCTTGACCTCGAACTTGTCTCCGATCATCTTCTCGGTGATCGGGAGGATCTTGATCTCGGCTACCTCTACCAGGAACTGGAGCTTGGTGTAGGTATCGTCAACGCTCGGGTTGTCGAGTGCAACGGTGAGTGCGTTTGCTGCATCAGATCCCTGCAGGCTGCCGGATCCGTAGAGCTTGAAGATGTTCGAATTGGGTGTTGGGTAGGGTCCGACAACATAGTCGCCATTGACGTACACATCAAACTGGTCGTTGTACATCGGGTGCTGGACGACGACGAAGTACTGTCCGCTGGTCATGCCAGACGTGACGTCTCCACCAACTTCCAACTCGAAGGTTCCGTCGTCATTCACGCTTTCCGTCTCGGCGGTTGCGTAGTTCTTACCCATAATCCAGACGGCAACACCATCTGAGGGCTGGCCTTCCGCAACACCGCGGACATAGAGGTCGTCACCCTGTGCAACGGTGCTCTGGGATGCCTGTGCGGTCACAAACGGCTTCCTGATGATGACTGAAACGGTTCCGTACTGGGCACCGGACAGTTCATCCTTGGCAACCGGGGTTGCGACGGCATAGATGGTGTAGGTCCCTGCATCGATATTGAGGTTGGCAGTCTGCCACTTGTACTCCCACGTGTTGTCATCATTGACATCAGTCTGGGTAACTGCTGGTGGGACGGCATACGGGTTGAACTGGCTCCTCGGGTCGGTCATAAGTCCACCGTTTGTGGGCAGGTTCGGACCGGTGATGAACAGGTACACGCTGTCGGTCTCGGAGTTGGTACCGGAGAGTTTGACTTCCTGTCCGAGGTAGTAGCTCTGATCGCCGGCTGCAACAACCGTGACGGTTCCCTTCTCGACCTTAACATCGACCTCATCGGACTTGTACAGGCCATCGAAGTTCTGCTCAACACGGATGGTGTACTTCTTGTCGTCAGTGTCTGCTCCGGTCATGAATCCGATGGTGCGGGTTCCGCTGGATGATGTCTTGATTTGTGCATAGTAATAGACACCATTGCTCGGTGAAGTCGGAACATCTTCCTTGATGGTCTTTCCTGCGCCACCCTCATAAGCATAGGCACCGATGGTATACGGCCCGGCTGCCGGATCGTTGGCAACGCTGTCCTGGTTAGCCGCCATCATCGGGGGCTGGTCGCCGGCAAGTCCGGACATCGAACTGGTTCCCTTGACCCACACATAGTAGAGCTGGTTTGCCCTGCCAGTGACGGTCACTGAGAACTGGTTGCCACGGACAACGGTATCCTTGGAAGCCTCGATCTTCACGGTGTCGCCGGTGATCGCAATGGTCTTGAGTGCGGTCACGGTCTTGCCGGAGTAGTCGGTGCCGTCAGGAGCCTTGTAGTTGTCCTTGATCTTGTTGAGGGCCAGCTCTGCGCTTACCGTGTAGGTACCTGCCTTGTACAGGCGGGCGCCTGCAGCATCGGTGGCCTCGGTGTCCCACCCAACGGTGGTGTTGCCTGCAGGCTCAACCCAGTACCAGAGTGAACTGTCAACAGCCTGGCCGGTCAGCGCGTTCGTGCCACCGCTCGGGTTCTGCAGTGCGGTATAGGTCGCACCATCAGAGGTCTTCACCTTGATGGTAACGAATCCCTCGCCAGCATAGAGAGGCCTGGTCGTCACGGAATAGGTGTTGGTCTCGACCCTGAAGTTCTCGACATTACCTGCCGGAACCTGCTTGCCAGTTACGTCCTTGTTGGCGTTCTGGTCCCATATCTTGATGTCGATATTGGGGTCGACAACATTGATTGCAACACCAAGGTTGGCTCCGTTCCAGTTGTACCAGTTGCCGGTCCTTCCGACAAAGTCAGCAGGGGCAACGTAGAAGCTTGCGGGGTTTCCCACAGCTACAATATAATTCGGTGTGTCGGTGTTGGGGTTAGTCCCTGATGCAAACCATGCAATGTTTGGCGCAGTTATAGCGGCAACTACATTCAGGTTTTCTTCACCGATGAACACATCTCCGCCTGGACCAATATTGTTGAGCGCTGCGGATGCCGGAAGAATCAGCATCGCGAGTGCTACCAGTGCAATAAGTCCAAGGCTAAAGCGCTTAGTCATCTTTGTCCTCCTTATACTCATGTCCAATTTGAAACGTTCAATCCAATGCACAGGTCCCGAACAGTCATCGGCAATTGCCGAATACCGGTTCATTGTGCTCCATACTCCGAATAACGGAATATGATTCAATATTTGTGGAACACTTAATATATCTTTTTTGGTCGAATACAGGGGGATAAGCGGGCCTTTTTGGGATAAAATCGGCGATTGGGGGAAAAACAGGCATTATTTCCCGGTTCCCTGCATCCTTCATTCCCTTCGTACATAAACGTGGTCAATCCACAGCTTCAGGTACTTCTCGCGCATTGCCGGAATTCCACCAGGAATTATATTCATGAATTTATTCAATTCAATTATTTTTTTTCTTTTTATATCCTTTCCCTTAAAATTACACGCCCTAAGCCTATCCGGATAGAGACAAGTTGTTAATTTTATTGAATTGATCCATTCGTACGGCAGATTGAAAGGTATCTGCATGCATAACCAGAATGGTGACAGATATCCGTGGTTCTTATCATCATTCCTTTCTTTCTCTGTTCTGATGGCTTGAGCCCGGTTTAATTTCCATATCTTTACATTCCTTTGTTCTGCATAAGGTACCCGTATGCGAATTATCAGGGCCGCCTCCATTGGCACAGCCCATGAACTGGTAGTAAAAATGGTGCTTGAAAAGGGCCGGGTGCTTGACACAGAGGATAATGAGGCTACCATTGAATTTGATGAAGTTGCCATGCGGGTTGACCATCCCCTTACCGAGCCGATGGTGAGCCCTCAT
>Ga0316622_100003089_pt1 | contig 11783 bp, 8 predicted proteins | sample OWC_Aug_OW2_C1_D_FD_207646 | JGI IMG/M metagenome (GOLD analysis project Ga0316622, IMG submission 207646) | Wetland soil microbial communities from Old Woman Creek delta, Ohio, United States - OWC_Aug_OW2_C1_D5_C | ecosystem: Environmental > Terrestrial > Soil > Wetlands | place: USA: Ohio... | reverse complement strand
TCGTCCTGCGGAGTGCCTTTCCTCTTGCGCCTGGCCACCTGAGGAGCGGCGCGGCGCCTGCAGCGCCGAACCATCTTTCCAAGGAGTCTGCGTTCCGCGCGCGCAGGCTGTGGTGTCGAAGCCCAGTGCGGGGGATCGGCAGCCCGTGGGCTGCCTCACCCGGTGTTCTCCGCGCTCTGCGTGCTTGCGTCCCGGGCTTGCCGAGGAGAAGCAAACCACGGGCAATGCGCAGGGCGCGGAGAGAGGAGGCCGATGTGCCGCGCGGCGAATCCCCGGGGGTCGTAGCGCCGGGCAGGCTCTGGATCACTGCCGTCCTCGCTGCGCGCCAAGCCTCTGTCTCCAGGCTCGTTGCGAACGCTGCCGAGTGGATCCTGCTGCCCCTGCAAGCGGCCCCGCGCCAGGAATCAGCGCCGCGCAATCGTCGGGACGAGCGATCAGGGCCGACGCCCGTCGGCCAGGAGCGCCCCAGGGTAGTAGTGGAGCAGGATGCGCTCGGCGCTCCAGCCGCGTTCGGCGCAGCCGAGCGCGCCCCGCTGGCACAGGCCCACGCCGTGCCCGTTTCCACGGCCGCGCAGCAGGAGACCGTCGCGGAGCTCCTCGCCGGGCTGCGGCCAGGTGCCGCTCACCAGCGCGCTGCGGACCCGGCCGGGGCCCAGGAGCCGGCGCACGGTCTGGAAGTCGAGCCGCGCGCGGCCGGCGGCGCCCTCCAGCTCGACCGCCAACCAGCGCCCGCCCTCGTCCACCTCGAGCGGGCGCAAGCGCCGCAGTCCCGCGGCCAGGCCGGCCTCTTGGCAGAGCAGGTCGAGCTCCGCCCGCGTCGCAGTCGTGCTCCACTGCTCGGGGGCGGCCTCGCGGCAGGGCGCGCACTCGACCGAGCGCAGGCTCTCGAAGTCGCTCTCGGGGAAGACGCTGCGGCCCGCGGCGGTGCGGCCGCCGCAGGCGGCGTGGAAGCGCGCATCGAGCACGCGCGCGCCCTCGCGCAGAACCGTCCCGCGCGTGCGCTCGAGCGCCGCTGCGATCCGCGCGCGGATCGGCGGCGGCGCGGCGGGCTCGCCCCGGTAGACCATGTCGCGCGTGTCGTCGAACAGGTAGGGCGAGCTCGAGGTCCGGCCGCGGTGCTCCAGCTCGGCCACGGCATAGCTGCGCGCCGCGATGGCCTGGGCTTCCAGCAGGGCGTCGGGAGCCGACCAGACCGAGAGCTCGGCGGCGAGCACGCCTGCCAGGTAGTCCTCCAGGTCCACGACGGCGCGCACCTCGAGCCCGCCCTGGGCCAGGGGGCGGATGCGCAGCCGACCCGGGTAGCTGCGGTCTTCCACGCGCAGCAGGCGGCCGCCGGCCAGCGGGGCGACGAGCCATTGCTCGCGCTCCTCGCCGTGCGCCCGCACGCGCCCGCCGCGCCGGTCGAAGCGCAGCTCGCCGCCGAGGGGGTCGTGCACCGTGAGCGCCGCGCGTCCGCACACGCCGGCGAGGAGTACTTCGATCGCGCCCTCGGCGCGCCGCACGGTGGCGCTGCGCGCTGCGGAGGCCACCGGGGCCACCGCGCCGGAAGGCGCTGCCGCCGGTGCCGCTACGGCGCCTGCTGCGGGATGTGACTGCGTCGGGGCCACGCACGAGGCCAGCCCGAGCAGGCAAGCTCCCAGCCGGGCCGCAGACCTCACCGGAACAGGTCGCCGCTGGGTCCGGCGCGGCGGAGAGGGCCATCGACGGCGCGTTCCCCTTCGGCCGTGATCACCCGGCCGCGGCCGGTCTTCTGCACGAAGCCGAGGCGCAGGAGGTGCGGCTCGAAGACCTCCTCGATCGTGTCCTCGCTCTCTCCCACGGCGGCGGCGATCGTCTTGAGGCCGACGGGCTGTCCGCCGCTGTGGGCGAGACAAGCCAGGATGCGCCGGTCCATGTCCTCGAGTCCGTGCTCGTCGATGCCCAGCCGCTCCAACGCGTCCCGCACTACGGCGGCGTCGGCGCAGCGCAGGCCGCGCACCTGAGCCAGGTCGCGCACGCGCCGCAGGAAGCGGTTGGCGATGCGCGGCGTGCCGCGGCTGCGCTCGGCCAGCAGCTGTGCGGCATCCACGGTCAGCTCCAGCCCGAGCAAGGCGGCCGAGCGGGCGAGGATGCGTACCAGCTCTGGGGGTGGGTAGGGCACAAGGCGCTCGAGCAGCCCGAAGCGACCGCGGAACGGGGCCGAGAGCAGCCCCTCGCGCGTGGTCGCGCCGACCAGCACGAAGCGCTGCAGCTTGAGCGGGAGCACGCGCGCGTTGGGTCCCTGGTCGAGTGTCAGCTCGACCGAGAAGTCCTCCATGGCAGAGTACAGGTACTCCTCGACAGCGGGGGGGACGCGGTGCACCTCGTCGATGAAGAGCACGTCCCCGCGCCGCAGCTGGGTCAGGATCCCGACCAGGTCGCGCGCGCGCTCCAGAGCCGGCCCGGTCGTGCTGTGCAGGCTGGCCCCCAGCTCCGCTGCCAGGATCCGCGCCAAGCTGGTCTTGCCCAGCCCCGGCGGTCCGCTGAAGAGCACGTGATCGGGCGGTTCGCCCCGCTGCCGGGCGGCTTGCAGCGCGATGCGCAGGTTCTCCACCACCCGTTCCTGGCCGACGAACTCGGCGAAGCCGCGCGGTCGCAGGGTGTTCTCGAATTCGAGCTCGCGGGCCGCCTCCGCCGGCCTGTCCCCAGGCGCCTCGGCAGCGTCCTGGAGCAGGTGCGGGTCGAAGATCGAGTCGGCGGCAGACATGCGGCCGAGGATAGCCTGCGGCGCGCCCGCGCCCACAGGCTTTGTCTGCGCCTGTGCGGCATCGCACAGCAGGGGCGCCGCAGAGGGGCACTGGACGCCGGGCTCCGGCAATACAAACTCCTTCCCGGAAGCAACTTGCGTGCTTCGGCTGCCATCTGCCCGCCGCGCTTGTGCCACCGGGCACGTTCCTTGTACCCTGCGACTCCAAGCCGGCCGGCCGCTCCCTCGGCGAGGAGCGGTGGGGGCCCCGGATACCTCTTCCAAGGCGTTTTTTGCAGGCTCGGGCAGCGCGCCGGCTCACTAGACTGAGCGGCTTGCAGGACGTCCCCGGGTTCGGGCCGAGCCCGGACCAGATCCGACAGCAGCGAACCGACCATCACGACATGGCGACTCCGGTGAACAAGCGAATCCTGTCCCGCGGTCTCGCGGCAGCCCTCCTCCCGTGCGTTTCGCTGCTCCCGGTCCTCGGCTGCGGCGGCGGCGACAGCGGCGGATCCCAGTCCGTCGCAAGCCTCGAGGAGGTCTCCAACGGCTTCGGCCTCCTGCTTCCCTACCAGGTGTACAAGGCGGACTCGCTCGGCAACCCGACCAGCGAGATCGTGGTGGTCCGCAGCTACGACGACCTGATCAACAACGTGACCCTGTCGAACCCGATACTGCCGGTGACGGAGTGGCCGACCACCGCGGTCCTGCCGACGGGCGAGGCGGGCAATCACTACATCTACGCGCAGTTCGAGCAGCCGCTGTTCATCAACTCCGTTCTGGACCCCCTGGCGGCGGGCCAGAGCAACAACGGCCTGCTGGGAACGATCACGGTCGTGGAGCTCGATCCTTCGACCGGCCAGACCAGGCCCGTGACAGGCCGCGCCTTCATCGGCGGCAAGACCTACGCCGGGACGCCGAGCGGCAGCCCGCCCGCGCTGCAGTTGCAGCAGTGGGTGGCGTTGGACGGCGAGAAGCCGGTGGCCGTGGACATCGGCGGGGAGAAGCCCGGACTGGGCTTCCCCGGCACCGAGAGCGCAGCCTACCCGTCGGGTACTAAGCTCTTGTCGGACAGCACGTTCGTGTTCGTGGTCGACAGCGACAACGACCTGACGACCTACGAGACCTTCCCGACCGGACGCCAGATCCGCCTGCAGGCCACCACGGCCGTGCGCTTCGCCAGCGGCAACGCCCTGGCGAGCCAGGTGGTCGGCAACGCCACCGTGGACGTCGACACGCTACCGCCCGAGGTGGCGCTGACGCCGCCGCCCAACAGCGTGCCGGTGACGACCCCTAGCTTCGGTGACGACAACGTCGACCCCGCGACCAAGATCACCATCACCTTCACCGAGCCGTTGCAGCCGCTGACGGTCGGACCCTTGCCGACCGGCAAGCCGCCGCCGCTGTCCTCGTCGATCCAGATCGTCTTCGGGCCGGCGACCCAGCTGACCCAGGTGCCTTTCACCGCGCTTCCCAAGAGCATCTACGACTTCTCGGTCTGGGAGCTGACGCCGATCTTCGCCTTCCCGGGCAACGGCCCCTCCACCCTGGAGTGCGGGACCTTCAGCACGATCTCGATCAACATCGTTCCCCAGCAGCTGCGCGACCTCGCGGCGCTGCCGCCGCCGGTCTCCGGCGGCAACGTCAACACCCTCCCGGCCAGCACGAGCTTCACCACCGGCGAGGGTCCCGGGATGGTCAACGCGCCGGTCTCGCCCGACGTGATCTACGCCGTGCGCAAGGGCGCCAACCCGGGCATCTCGGTCATCGACCTCAACGGCTTCGGGCAGGGGACGGGCAACCCGACCTTCGACAAGACCTACACGACCTTCCCCAAGGGCAACACCAACTTCCCCAACAACCCCAACCTCAAGCTGCAGGGCGGCACGATCCGCCCGCAGATCAAGCCCGGGACCTGCACCGTGGACGGGGGCTCGGAGGGGGTCTTCACGCTGGCCAAGGACAGCAATCTCAACTCCCTGCTCATCTCCAGCCCGCTCTTGACCTCGGTCGGTGACGTGATGATCGGCCAGTCGCTGGACCTGGTGTTCAACAACGCCAAGGACACCTCGGGCTGTCAGTCGGGCGGCGGCAACATCTGCACCCTGACTGGCCTCAAGGTGATCCAGGCGGCCTTCGGTACGAACAGCTCGAACACCTTCGTGGTGCCGAGCAACGTGCCCGGCCAGCCCAACGTGGGCCTGGCCACGCAGGTCACTGGGGGCGGCAACCCGATCTCCTGGTCGCCACACCCCAACCCGCCGGCACTGATCTACCCGCCGCTGTGCGTCCAGCCCTTCATCGGCGGCGAGGAGCCGACCTCGTACTTCACGATCGACCCGCCCCCGCCGACCGGCAAGGGCCTGGGCCTGACCAACCTGTTGATCCCCGGTGACGCCTTCGGGGACCCCAACAACGGCATCCCGCCCAGCGGCCTGCTCGCGTCCCTGCCCAACGTCTTCTTCGAAGGGCCGGACCTGCCCGGCACCCTGCTGGCGGGCTGCCTGACCTACATGCAGCGCCAGCAAGTCGGACACTTCCTGTACGTGGCCGACCGCGCCCGGCGCGAGATCGTGGTGCTCAATTCCAACCGCTTCCAGGTCCTCGACCGCATCCCGGTCTCCGACCCCACGGACCTGGCCATGAGCCCCAACGTCGACTATCTGGCGGTCTCCAACCAGAACTCCGACCTGGTCCAGTTCATCGACATCGACCCCAAGTCCGCCACCTTCCACAAGGTGGTCAAGAACACGCCCGTCGGGCGCGGCCCGCGCGGCATCGCCTGGGACCCGGGCAACGAGGACATCCTGGTCTGCAACGAGCTCGACAGCACGGTCTCGGTCATCTCGGCCTTCAACTTCGAGGTGCGCAAGACCGTCAAGAGCCAGCTCAACCTGCCCTTCGACGTGGTCATCACCCAGCGCCAGAGCGGCTTCGGCTTCGTGCGCAACGTCTACTTCGGCTGGATCCTGAACCGCAACGGCGACCTGGCGATCTTCGAGTCGGGGCCCAGCGGCGTGAACGGCTGGGGCTACGATGACGTGATCGGCGTCACGCCCATGCGCTTCGACCAGCCCAAGCGCGTGTCGGTCGACTTCAAGAACATCTTCGGCAGCGTGTGGGTCGTGCACGAGAACAAGCTCGACTTCAACGGCGTCCCCACCGGCCAGACCGGCGGCGCGATCAGCAACGTGGTGATCGAGTCGACCACCTTCGGCCAGCTGCAGCTGGGTGGGATCGGCGGCACGGCCAACCCGACCTTCCGCGACATGACCTTCAAGATCCGCGCCTCGGTCGGCTCCGACGAGCTGACCGGGACCCCGGTCGACATCGCCTTCGACGACATGGTCAACTACGGGTCGACCGTCAACTTCTTCGGCCTCAACCCGCAGTTCTCGGCCGGCGTGCCCTCGCCCATCAACGGCAAGTCCTACGTGCGTCTGGTCAACGGAGTGCCGCAGGGCGCCAAGCTGGTGCGCTTCCTGTTCGCGGCCATCCCCAACTCGACCGAGGGCCCGGGCGCGGTCGACGTGATCAACGTCCAGAACGGCGTGCGCTTCGACACCGACGCCTACACGCCCGGCGTGCAGTCGGTCCAGGTGCCCAGCGTCAGCGCCGTGATCGACTACTGGCGCCAGTAGCCGCCTGCGCGGCGACGCGCGCTCGTGCAGCCGGCGCCCGCGAGGCCACGCGCCTGGCGGGCGCCGGCCTTTGGCGTGCTCTGGCGCAGGCTGCTAGGCTCTCGCACCGCCCGGGAGTCGCCGCGCGTGCCCCAGCCGGAACAGGTCCGCTCGATGTTCGCCCGCATCGCCGGGCGCTACGACCTGCTCAACCGCATCCTCTCGCTGGGGATCGACCGGCGCTGGCGCCGCCGGACCGTGTGCGCCGCCGGCGAGCTCGCTGGGCGGCTGGTCCTCGACGCCTGCTGCGGTACCGGCGACCTCGCGCGCGACTTCGCCCGCGCCGGCGCGCGGGTGGTGGGGGTCGATTTCACGCCCCAGATGCTGGGACGGGCCGGCCCCAAGCTGGCAGGGGGTCGCCCCGTGCACCTCTTCGTGCAGGGTGATGCGCTGCGCCTGCCGGTCGCCAGCGGCTGCGCGGACGTGGCGGCGGTCGCCTTTGGACTGCGCAACCTCTCCGACCCCGACGCCGGCCTGCGGGAGCTGGCGCGCGCCGTGCGCCCCGGGGGCCGTGTGCTCGTGCTCGAGTTCGCGACGCCGCCCGGGCGCATCGTGGGCGCGCTCTACCGGCTCTACTTCACGCGCCTGCTGCCGCTCGTCGGCGGGCTGGTCTCGGGCGACCCGGGCGCCTACCGCTATCTGCCGGAGACGGTGCTCGCCTGGCCCTCGCCCGACGAGCTCGAGGCGCGCTTCTTGCGAGCCGGCCTCGAGGGCTGCGGTTACCGGCTCTTGAGCGGTGGGATCGCCTGCCTGCACTGGGGGCGTGTGCCGGGCGCGGCTGCTGGGGAGCTCGAGTGAGCCGTCCCCAGCGAGAACCGCCCCCTGCGGGAACTCCCCCCGGGGTCCTGACGAGCCTGGCGCTGGGGTGGCTCGCGATGGCGCCCCAGCTCGTCGCCTACGAGTGGGGCTTGGCCCAGACCGGTGGGGTCGTGCGCAATACTGGCGAGCGGCTGGCGCTGCTGGCGCTCGCGCCCCTGGGCGAGTGGGTCAGCTGGGTACGCTGGGCGGTGATCGCCGCCGGCTGCTGCGCTGCCGCGGCGTTGACTCGAGCGCGCGGCGCGCGCCTGGGTGCAGGAGTGGCGCGCGTCGTGCTCGAGGGCATCGGCCTGGCGATCGTGCTGGGCCCTGCGCTGGTGATCCTGCTCTCGCTCGCCTCGGGCTGGCTACCGCGGCTGGACTCCTCCTGGGAGCCCCGCGGGCCGCCTCCGCTCGACACGGCAGCGCTGCTCTTCGGCGGGGCGGCGTGGGAGGAGCTGTGCTTCCGCGTCGGCGGCTACGGCATCGCCTACCTGCTGGCGCGCACGATGCTCGGGGCGCTGGGGGCGGGCCCGCGCGCCAGCGCGCTCGCGGCCGAAGGAGTCGGCCTGGCCGGCTCGAGCCTGGTCTTTGCGCTGGCGCACCTGCGCGCGTTCACCAGCTGGCTGGGGCCCGGTGGGGCCGAGTTCGACCCGGCGCTCTTCACATGGCTGGTCGCGGGGGGCATCCTGCTCGGCCTGATCTTCCGCCTGCGGGGGCCGGGGGTGGCGGCCTGGACCCACGGCCTGTTCAACGTGGCCCTGCTCGTGGGCGTCGACCCGGACGTGCTCTTGTGAAGCGCTACTTCGTCGGCATCACCGGTGCCAGCGGGCATCCCTACGCCGAGGCCCTGATCCGGGCGCTGGTCGCGGCCGGAGCGGAGGTCGACGTGAGCATCACCGACGCCGGCTGCAAGGTGCTGCGCCACGAGCTCGGCGTCGAGGCGGGCGAGCGCGGCGAGCGGCTGGCCGAGGCGTTGCCGGAGTGGCTGGGCGCCGACGTCGCCGCGCACGTGCGCGCGTTCGCCTCCGACCGCATCGAGGCGCCGCCGTCCTCGGGCACGGCGTTGACCGGGGGGGTGATCCTGTGCCCGTGCAGCATGGGCACGCTGGCGCGCGTCGCAGCCGGCTTCAGCTCGAACCTGGTCGAGCGCGCCGCCGACGTCGCGCTCAAGGAGCGCCGGACGCTGATCGTCGTGCCGCGCGAGACGCCGATCTCCCAGATCCACCTCGAGAACATGCTGCGGCTCGCGCGGCTGGGGGCGCAGGTGCTGCCCGCCAGCCCGGGCTTCTACCACCATCCGCGCACGCTGCAGGACCTCGTGCACCACGTGGTGGGCAAGGTGCTCGACGCGCTCGGGCTGCCGCACGCACTGGCCGAGCGCTGGAAGGGGATCCCCCGCCCGGCCGAGGACGCGGGCAGCGCAGCACCGGCCTCGCGCGATCCCCTGGCGGACGGCCCGGCGGCCTAGCTGGCGATGGCGCGGATCCAGGGTCCGGCGCAGCGCGGCTTGGCGCCGTACCTGCGGCTGGTCGCCTTCCAGCACTCGGTCTTCGCGCTGCCGTTCGCCCTGCAGGGAGCCTGGCTCGCGGCGCGCGGCGTGCCGCCGGCGCGCGTTCTCGTGCTGATCGTCGTCTGCGCCGTCGCGGCGCGCACCGCGGCGATGGCCTTCAATCGACTGGTCGACGTTCCCTACGACGCCCGCAACCCTCGCACGGTCCAGCGCGAGCTGGTCAGCGGCGCCCTGGATCGCGGCCGCGTCGCGGCGCTGATCGCGGCCTCGGCAGCGGTGTTCGTAGCGGGTGCCTACGCGCTCAATCCGCTTTGCGGGGCGCTCGCCTGGCCGGTGCTGGCGGTGCTGTTCGCCTACAGCTTCACCAAGCGCTTCACCTGGCTGGCCCACGGCTTCCTGGGACTCTCGCTGGGCCTGGCGCCGCCGGCCGCCTGGCTGGCGGTGCGGGGAGTCCTGGAGGGCGACCTGCTGGTCCCGCTCCTGCTCGCGGCGGCGGTTCTGGCCTGGGTCAGCGGCTTTGACCTGATCTACGCCTGCCAGGACGAGGAGTTCGACCGCCAGAGCGGTCTCCAGTCCGTGCCGGCGCGCTTCGGCCGCGCGGCGGCCTTGGCGCTGTCGCGGGGGCTGCACGTGGCCACGGTCATGCTCCTGCTCGCGCTGTGGTGGCGCGCCGACCTGGGCTGGATCTACCTCGCGTCGATCACGCTGGCGGCGGCGCTGCTCATCTGGGAACATTCGCTGGTCTCCCCGCGCGACCTCTCGCGCGTCGACATGGCGTTCTTCACCCTCAACGGCTGGGTCGGCGTAGGTCTGTTCGTCGGGCTGGCGCTGGACCTGTGGCTGGTCTCCGCGGGGGCCGCCTAGGGAGCCGCGCGCGTGGCGAAGGCACCCGATCCGCGACAGGAGCTGCGGCGGCTGATCCAGGGCCTGAAGCAGGGTCTGGCTCCGGGCTACGTGCTGCGCTTCGACGAGCGCTGGTTCGCCGAGCAGGCGCTGGAGCGTATCAAGGCGGCCGCTGCTCAGGCCGGGTTGGAGCTGTGCTACCACGACGGCAGCGATCCGGGCTTCGAGCCCGCGCTCCTGCTCGACGACCTGTGCGGGACGGCGATGTTCGCCAGCGCGCGCTGCGTGGTCTTCCGTGCTCCCGAGGAGCACCTGAAGAAGTGCGGGGAACGCGAGTCGCCCGCTACGCGCGCGATCCGTTCCTTTCTGGAGGGCAAGCGCGGCACAGTGGTGCTCTCGGCCTCGGGCCTGCGGGCCGATCACGCCGTGGTGAAGGCGGTTACGGCCTGCGGTGGAGTGAGCCTCACCTTCCGCGCGCTCTACGACACGCCCTTCTCCAGCCGCGACGACCCGGCACGGGTCGAGCTCGTGCAATGGATCCGCGAGCGGGCCGGGGAGCGCGGCGTGCGACTGGCGAGCGAGCCCGCACTGCTGCTCGCCACGGCCAAGGGCAACGACCTCTTTGCGCTCGACGGCGAGCTGGAGCGCCTGGCCGCGGCCGGGCCAGCAGCCGCGCGCGAGCTCTCGAGCGACGCGCTGGGCTCGCCCCAGCGCCTGGCCGACCACCTGCTCGCCGGCGACCTGCCGAGCGCGCTGTACGAGATCGAGAAGCTGTGGCGCAGCGGCTTCGACAAGGGCAAGGGCGGCGCGCGCGAGACCAGCGCGGCGGCGATCCTGGCTGTCCTGGCCGGGAGCCTGCGGCGCGGCATCCGCCAGGGGCTCGCGGCCTCGGCGGCCGTGGCCGGCGGTGCCTCGCCCGATGCGGCAGCGGCGGCGGCGGGCGTGCCCGCCTGGCCCAAGGCGCGTCAGACCTTCTTGGCCCAACTCGCGGGGCGGCCAGCGGCGGACTGGCCGCGCATGCAGCGCGAGCTGCTCGATCTGGAACGGCGCTCGCGCCTGGGCGCCGAGGTCGACGCCGGCCACCTCACGGCGCTGGCGCTGCGCTGGCGCGTTTCGCCGCGTCCTGCGGCCCGTGCGGGAGGTCGGCCGTGAGCGCACCCGCGACGCGCCCCCGCATCGCGGTGCTGAGCGAGCTGGTGCGCAACCAGATCGCCGCCGGCGAGGTGATCGAGCGGCCGGCCTCGGTGGTCAAGGAGCTGGTCGAGAACGCGCTCGACGCCGGGGCGACGCGCATCCTGATCGAGCTGGAAGAGGGCGGGGTCAAGCTCGTGCGCGTCAGCGACGACGGCGTGGGCATCGAGCCCCCGGACCTGGCGCTCGCCTTCGAGCCGCACGCCACGAGCAAGCTCGCCGACGTCTCCGACCTCGAGCACATCGCGACGCTGGGCTTCCGCGGCGAGGCGCTGGCCTCCATCGGTTCGGTGGCGCGCTGCCGGCTGTTCTCCCGCCCGCGCGGGGCGGCGACCGGCGCCGAGATCTGGAACCAGGGCGGGCAGCGCAGCGCGGCGCGCGAGGCCGGCGGTCCAGAGGGCACTTCCGTCGAGGTGCGCGACTTGTTCTACAACACACCCGCCCGCCGGCGCTTCCTGCGCACCACGGCGACCGAGCTCGGTCGCGCGCTGGACGTGATCCAGCGCCTGGCGCTGGCCAGCCCGGGCGTGGGGTTCGTCGCCACGCACGACGGCCGCCGGCTCTTCGACGTCGAGCCGGCGATGGATCTGCGCGCGCGCGTGCGGCGCACCTTCGGTGCGGAGCTGTCCGAGGCGCTGGTGGCGCTCGAGGCGCGCGACGGCGGCAGCGCACTCTCGGGCTTCGTCGCCCCGCCGCGCTTCGCACGGCGCGACACGGCGCGCCAGATGTGGTTCCTCAACGGCCGGCCGCTGCGCGACCGCGTCCTGTCGCGAGTGCTCAAGGAGGCCTACCGCGGCTTCCTGGTCGAGGGACGTCAGCCGGTCGTGTTCCTGGCGCTCACGCTCGACCCCGCGCGGGTCGACGTCAACGTGCACCCTTCGAAGGCCGAGGTGCGCTTCCGCGACGAGCGCAGGCTGTTCGGTTTTCTCGTGCAGCACCTGCGCCAGGCCGTGCGCTCGACCGACATGGCGACGCCCGGCGAGCGGCTGGTGGCACTGGCGCGGCGGCGCGAGGAGCAGCTTCCTCGCGCCGGCGGTAGCGTGCGACAGTACAC
>Ga0316622_100003088_pt1 | contig 11783 bp, 9 predicted proteins | sample OWC_Aug_OW2_C1_D_FD_207646 | JGI IMG/M metagenome (GOLD analysis project Ga0316622, IMG submission 207646) | Wetland soil microbial communities from Old Woman Creek delta, Ohio, United States - OWC_Aug_OW2_C1_D5_C | ecosystem: Environmental > Terrestrial > Soil > Wetlands | place: USA: Ohio... | reverse complement strand
CTCCCGGACGATCGCCACCGCCTGCGTCGGCGCGATGTTGAAACGCGGGGGGAGGGCGGGGAAGTCGGGCAGCCCGAGAGCGGCGGCCACGGCCTGGGCGGGAGAGGCCAGCGTGAATCGTCCGCACATCGCGGGGCATTGTAGACTCCGGCGCGGAGACCCCATGGGCGACGAACCGAAGTCGGCCTACGAGCTGGCCATGGAGCGGCTGCGCTCGCGGGACCGGGATGAGCGCGTGCCGCTCACCGCGGAACAGCGGCATCGCATCGGCGGGGTCCGGGCCGAGTTCCAGGCCAGGCGGGCCGAAGCGTCGATCATGGCCGACGCGCGCAAGGCGGCTGCGATCGCGGCGGGAGACGACGTTCGGCTGGAGCAGGTCGAAAACGAGCTCCGGCGCGAGGTCGCGCGGCTCAACGCGGAGGAGGAGTCGCGGGTCGACGCGCTGCGCCGCGGGGAATAGGCATCCCAGGCTGGATTAGGCGACCCTCCGCAATAGTCAGTCGGTGTTCCAACCGATGCGGCGAACGGCGGCCGTTGACTCGCGGCGCAATCTCGTTTACCGTTTAGTTTGTCGCGCGTAAAGATACCGGCTCGTCGAGCCGGTTATTTCCCTTACGCCTACCCACTCAGGGAGGTTTCCAATGACCCGCCGGATGGTGACAGTCGACGGCAACGAAGCGGCGGCCAGCGTCGCGCACCGCACGAGCGAGGTGATCGCGATCTACCCGATCACCCCCTCCTCGCCGATGGGCGAACTGTCCGATGCCTGGTCCTCGGACGGCCAGCGCAACATCTGGGGCTCGCTGCCGAGCGTGATCGAGATGCAGAGCGAGGGCGGCGCCGCCGGCGCCGTGCACGGCGCGCTGCAGACGGGAGCCGTGACGACGACCTTCACGTCGGCACAGGGCCTGCTCCTGATGATCCCCAACATGTTCAAGATCGCGGGCGAGCTGACGCCGACGGTCTTCCACATCGCGGCCCGCACGGTGGCCACGCACGCCCTGTCGATCTTCGGCGACCACTCCGACGTCATGTCGTGCCGCTCCACCGGGTACGGAATGCTCGCTTCGGGGTCGGTCCAGGAAGTCCACGACCTGGCGGCGATCGCGGTCGCGGCCAGTCTCGAGTCGCGGATCCCCTTCATGCACTTCTTCGACGGCTTCCGCACCTCGCACGAGGTGGCGAAGATCGAGGAGCTGACCGACGACCAGCTGCGGGCCCTGATCCCGATCGAAGCCGTCCAGGCGATGCGGACCCGCGCGCTCGACCCGGCCAAGCCGGTGCTGCGCGGCACGGCCCAGAACCCCGACGTCTTCTTCCAGGCCCGCGAGGCCTGCAACCCGTACTACGCCGCCGCACCCGCGATCGTGGAGAAGGTGATGGAGCGCTTCGCCGGGATCGCCGGGCGGCGCTACCGGTTGTTCGACTACTTCGGCGCGCCCGACGCCGAGCGCGTCGTGATCATGATGGGTTCGGCCGCCGAGGCGGCCCAGGCGACGGTCGAGCACCTGGCCGCGCAGGGCCAGAAGGTCGGGCTGATCAAGGTCCGGCTCTACCGGCCGCTCGCGATCGACCGCCTGCTGGCCGCCGTGCCGCGCACGGCGCGTGTGCTCGCGGTACTCGACCGGACCAAGGAACCAGGCGCCGCCGGCGAGCCTCTGTACCAGGACGTGGTCACGGCCTTCGCCGAGGCCGCCGCCGCGAAGGCGCTGCCGACCGCCGCGATGCCGGCGATCGTCGGCGGGCGCTACGGCCTGTCGTCGAAGGAGTTCACGCCCGGAATGGTCAAGGGGCTGTTCGACGAGCTGACGAAGCCGGCGCCGCGCAACCACTTCACGCTGGGGATTCTCGACGACGTAGGCGGGACCAGCCTGGCCTACGATCCCGCCTTCACCCTTCCGTCCGACGACGTCAAGCAGGCGCTGTTCTTCGGCCTCGGAGCCGACGGCACCGTCAGCGCCAACAAGAACACGATCAAGATCATCGGCGAGGAGACCGACTTCAACGCGCAGGGTTACTTCGTCTACGATTCAAAGAAGGCCGGCGCGGCGACCGTCTCGCACCTGCGCTTCGGCAAGCGCCCGATCCTGGCGACCTACCTGCTGGACCAGGCCGACTTCGTCGGCTGCCACCAGTGGGTCTTCCTCGAGAAGTTCGACATGCTCGAGAAGGCGAAGCAGGGCGCGGTCTTCCTGCTCAACAGCCCGTACCCGGCGGAGCAGGTCTGGGACCACCTGCCGCGCCTGCACCAGCAGCGGATCCTCGAGAAGAAGCTGCGGTTCTTCGTGATCGACGCCTACAGGGTGGCGCGCGAGTCCGGCATGGGGAGCCGGATCAACACGATCATGCAGACCTGCTTCTTCGCGATCTCCGGTGTCCTGCCGCGCGAGGAGGCGATCGCCCAGATCAAGGCCGCGGTCGAGAAGTCCTACGGCATGAAAGGCGAGGCGGTCGTCCGCCAGAACTTCGCGGCGATCGACCTGACGCTCTCCAACCTCTTCGAGGTCCAGGTGCCCGGCCAGCTCAGCTCGACGATCGAGCTGCCGCCGGTCGTTCCGTCGTTCGCGCCCGAGTTCGTCCAGAAGGTGACGGCCGAGATCATCCGCGGCCACGGGGACGACCTGCCCGTCAGCGCGATGCCGATCGACGGGACCTTCCCGACCGCCACCGCGCAGTACGAGAAGCGCAACATCGCGCTGGAGATCCCGGTCTGGGACCCCGAGACCTGCATCCAGTGCGGCAAGTGCGTGATCATCTGCCCGCACGCCGCGATCCGGATGAAGGTCTTCGACCCGGCGCTGGCCTCCAAGGCGCCGCCCACCTTCAAGCACACCGACTACAAGACGAAGGACTTCAAGGGGATGGCCTACTCGCTGCAGACCGCGCCGGAGGACTGCACCGGCTGCGCGCTGTGCGTGCACTTCTGCCCGGCGAAGAACAAGACCCAGCCGCGGCTCAAGGCGATCAACATGGAGTCACAGATGCCGCTGCGCGAGAGCGAGCGGGCCAACTACGCGTTCTTCCTCGACTTGCCGGAGGTGGACCGCACGCTGCTCAACGTGGCGACGGTCAAGGGCTCGCAGTTCCTGCAGCCGCTGTTCGAGTACTCCGGCGCCTGCTCCGGCTGCGGCGAGACGCCGTACGTCAAGCTGATGTCGCAGCTGTTCGGCGACCGGGCGGTGATCGGCAATGCCACCGGCTGCTCGTCGATCTACGGCGGCAACCTGCCGACCACGCCCTGGGCGGTGAACCGGGAGGGCCGCGGGCCGGCCTGGTCCAACTCGCTGTTCGAGGACAACGCGGAGTTCGGGCTCGGCTTCCGGCTGACGATCGACCAGCACGAGCAGTTCGCGCGCGAGCTGGTGCGCGAGCTGGCGTCCGAGGTCGGCGGCGACCTGGCGGCCGGGATCCTCGACAACCCGCAGCGGACCGAGCAGGAGATCGCGGCCCAGCGCGCCCACCTCGCGGCGCTGCGCGACAGGCTGGCGGGCATGACGGGAGAGAGGGCGCTCCGGCTCAAGGACGTCGCCTACGCCCTGGTCCGGCAGAGCGTCTGGATCGTCGGCGGCGACGGCTGGGCCTACGACATCGGCTACGGCGGCCTGGACCACGTCCTGGCCTCCGGGCGCGACGTCAACGTCCTCGTGCTCGACACCGAGGTCTACTCCAACACCGGCGGCCAGATGTCGAAGGCGACGCCGATCGGCGCCGTCGCGAAGTTCGCGGCCGGCGGCAAGCCCCGTCCGAAGAAGGACCTCGGCTTGATGGCAATGGCCTACGGCGACGTCTACGTCGCGCAGATCGCGATGGGCGCGAACGACACGCAGACGGTCAAGGCCTTCGTCGAGGCCGAGGCCTGGCGCGGGCCGTCGATTCTGATCGCCTACTCCCACTGCATCGCGCACGGCATCAACATGGCGAAGGGGACCGACCAGCAGAAGCGGGCGGTCGATTCGGGCCACTGGATGCTCTACCGCTACAACCCCGCGCTGCTGGCGGAGGGGAAGAACCCGATGATCCTCGACTCCCGGCAGCCGACGCTGCCGATCGCCGAATACATGCTGAGCGAGGCGCGCTACAAGATGCTCACCAAGTCGCACCCCGATGCGGCAGAGCGGTTCCTGGCCGAGGCCCAGCGCGAGGCCACCGCGCGCTGGCGCCGCTACGAGCAGCTCGTCGCGCTCCACGCCGCGGAAGTCGGTGCGCCGGCCGGCGCGCCGCGCTCCTGAGAGAGAGGGAGGGAAGACCGATGATCGACCTCAGCACGACCTACATGGGCATCGCGCTCAAGAGCCCCCTGGTGCCGTCGGCCGCGCCGCTCTCCAAGGAGATGGACACGCTGCGCCAGATGGAGGATGCCGGCGCATCGGCGGTGGTGCTCTACTCCCTCTTCGAGGAGCAGATCGACTTCGAGGCGCTCGAGATCGACCACTACCTGGAGTACGGATCGGAGAGCTTCGCCGAATCGCTGTCCTACTTCCCCGAGCCGCGCGAGTTCCGGCGCGGCCCGGAGGAGTACCTCGACCACATCCGGAAGGCCAAGGAGGCACTGGACGTCCCGATCATCGCCTCTCTCAACGGGCGCTCGCCGGGAGGCTGGACCGAGTACTCGAAGAAGTTCGAGCAGGCCGGCGCGGATGCGATCGAGCTGAACGTCTACTTCCTGCCGACCGACCCGCACCAGCCGCCGCACGAGATCGATGGGATCTACGGCGACGTCGTGGCCGACATCAAGAAGGAAGTGAAGGTCCCGATCGCGGTCAAGATGCACCCCTACTTCACCTCAATCCCGTTCACGGCGCGCGACCTGGTCGACAAGGGGGCCGACGGGCTGGCGCTGTTCAACCGCTTCTACCAGCCCGACATCGACCCCGAGAACCTCGAGGTCTTCCCCAACCTGCAGCTCTCGACACCGTGGGACTCGCGGCTGGCGACGCGGTGGCTGGCGATCCTCTACGGCCGGGTGCGGGCCGACCTCGCGGCAACCGGCGGCGTGCACAGCGGACGCGACGCGGTGAAGATGCTGATGGCGGGCGCGGCGGTGGTTCACATGACCTCGGCCCTGCTGAAGTACGGCGTCTATCACCTGAAACGGGTCGAGGAGGAGCTGCGGACCTGGATGGAGGAGAACGAGTACCCGTCGGTGAAGCAGCTGGTCGGGGTGATGAGCCAGAAGTCGTCTCCTGACCCGGCGGCGTTCGAGCGGGCGAATTACATCAAGGTCCTGCAGTCCTTCAAGTAGCCTTCCGGGGTTCGTTCTTCGAGCGGGCGCGCTGCAGCCGACGGGCGCTGCGCGCCCGCGGCTGCGCGCTCCGGAGGCGGCTACGGAGGCTGCCGGTCCGCGAGGGGGGTGGGGTCCGGATCCGGGCCCGGACGTGCGCCGTTTCGCCGCTGGGGGTGCATCCATGAACCGTCCGCTCGCTTTTCTGGGCTGCCTTTTCGCTTTCAGCGCGGTGGCGGCGGGGGCGTTCGGCGCCCACGCGCTGCGGGAGCGGCTGCCGGCCGACCTGCTGGCGGTGTTCGAGACGGGCGCGCGCTACCAGATGTTTCACGCGCTGGCGCTGCTGTTCGCCGCGATCGTCGGCGGCGCCCGTGGCGCGCGGGTGGCGCGGGCGGCGGGGTGGCTGTTCGTGACCGGGATGGTCGTGTTCCCGGGCAGCCTGTACCTGCTCGCACTGACGGGCGTCCGCGCCTGGGGGGCGGTGACGCCGGTCGGCGGGGTCGCGTTCCTCGCCGGGTGGGTGCTCCTCGCGTGGGCGATCGCGCGGCCCGCGGACGGAGGGCCGGGGGCGTCGCACCGGCCGGGCGGCGTCGATTGACCCCTTCGCGGGGCGGGTGCTAACCTGCCTCTTACCGGTTTCTAAGACGACAGAAGCTCCACTCGTTGGCCCAACGAGGAAGGTGCCATGCTGCGACAGGTGCGCATCGAGAACCTGGTTCTCGCCCGCGAGCTGCTGCTCGAGTTCGACCCGGGACTGAATCTGATCACCGGCGAGACGGGGGCGGGAAAATCGCTGATCGTCGGCGCGATCGCGCTGGCCCTCGGGGGGCGCGGCGAGGCGACGATGGTGCGCCAGGGCGAGGAGCGGGCGGTCGTCGAGGCGCTCTTCGACGTGACCGAGCGTCCCGACCTGCACCAACGGCTCACCCGCGCGGGGTACGACGTCAAGGGAAACGAGATCCTGGTCCGGCGCGAGGTCGGCGCGGACGGGCGCTCGCGCGGCTTCCTCAATGGTGCCTCGGTGACCATCGCCCTCCTCAAGGACCTGCTGGCCGGTCTGGTGGAGATGCACGGCCAGCACGAGCCGCAGACTCTGTTCCAGCCCGAACTCCATCGCGCGATCCTCGACCGGTTCGGCCGCCATGAGGAGCTGCTCGCCGAGGTGCGGCGGGAGTCGACGGCGATCCGCGACATCGACCAGCGGCTGGGCGAGCTGGCCGACCGGGCCGCGCAGCGGCGGGCGCGGATCGAGCTCGTGACCTTCCGGCTGGCCGAGTTCGACGCCGTGCGGCCGCAGGTCGGGGAGGAGCAGAAGCTGCGGGCCGAGCGCGAGCGGCTGCGGCACGCCGAGGCGCTGGGCGAGGCGCTGCGGGCCGCGTTCGAGCTGCTGTACGAGGGGGAAGGCGCGGCGGTGGATCGCGTCCACGCGGCGGCCCGGCGGCTGCGGCCGCAGGGGACGGTCGACCCGGTCTACACCGACCTCGCGGACCGGCTCGACGACGTCCGCTCGCAGATCGACGACGTGGCGGCCGACATCCGCGGGCAGCTCGATGAGGCCAGCGCCGACCCGGCGCGACTGGAGCAGCTGGAAGAGCGCCTGGTGGCGCTCGAGCGGCTGCGGCGCCGGTTCGAAGGTGCGTCCCTCGAGGACATCGTCGGCGACGCGGAGTCCATGCGCCGCGAGCTGGCCGAGCTGGTCGGGCAGGCCGACTCGGCCGAGCAGCTGGCCCGCGAGCGCGGGGGACGGGTGGCGGCGTATGCGGCTGCGGCTGAGCGGCTGACTGCGGCCCGACGCGAGGCCGCGGACCGGCTTGCCGCCTCGACCGGCCGGATGATGCGCGAGCTGATGATGCCGAATGCCAAGCTGGAGGTGGCGTTCCAACCCGGGCAGATCGAGGAACTGGCCGGGTCGCCGGCGGGCGCGGAGGGGGCTGAGCAGGTCGAGTTTCTCCTGGCTGCCAACCCGGGCGAGCCGGCCCGTCCGCTGCGGAAGGTCGCATCGGGTGGCGAGCTGTCGCGCGTGATGCTGGCGCTCGACCTCTCGCTCGAGCGCGGGCTGCCGCGCCGCACGCTGCTGTTCGACGAGGTCGATCAGGGGATCGGCGGCGAGGCCGCCGACGTGCTGGCGGAGTTCCTGGCCAAGGTCGCGCGGCGCCACCAGGTGATCTGCATCACGCACCTGCCGTCGATCGCGGCCCGGGCGGAACGCCACGTCTCGGTGACGAAGAAGATGAAGGCGGGTCGGACCCACGTCGTCGTCAAGGTGCTCGACGACGACGACGACCGGGTGGAGGAGGTCGCCCGGATGCTGGGCGGCACGATGGTCACGGACACGGCGCGGCGGCACGCCGAGGCGATGATCAAGGCCTCCCGGGAGGGCCTGTGAGCGTGCGGGAGGTCCGGGCGATCTACCCCGGGACGTTCGACCCCGTGACCCACGGTCACCTCGACCTGGTCCGGCGCGCTGCGGGGATGTGCAGCGAGCTGGTCGTCGCGGTGCTGCGGAACACCGAGAAGGCGCCGCTGTTCGACGCCGAGGAGCGGGCGGCGATGTTCGCCGAGGCGCTCGCCGAAGCGGGGCCCGCCGGCGTGCGCGTCGTCGCCTTCGAGGGGTTGCTCGCCGAGTACGCGCGGGCCGAGCGCGCGACGTTCGTCGTGCGCGGCCTGCGGGCGATCTCCGACTTCGAGTACGAGCTGCAGATGGCGCTGATGAACCGCCGGCTCGATCCCGGCCTCGAGACGGTGTTCCTGACGCCGGGCGAGGACGTCTCCTTCATCTCCTCGCGCCTCGTGCGCGAGATCGCGCGCCTGGGCGGAGACGTCTCGCGGCTGGTGCCGGGGCCGGCGCTCGACCGGCTCGAGCGGCTGTTCGGGCCCGGCGTGAGGGGAGGGCGGCGATGAACGGGCATGCGATCCGGTGCGCGTGGGCTGTCGTCGGGCTGGCGCTGGCGCTGGGCGGCGCGGAGTCGGCCACGCCCGGCCGGCGCGAGCTGACGAAGGCGGAGAAGCTCTACCAGGACGGCCTCGAAAAGGAGAAGAAGGGCGACGTGCAGGGCGCCCGGACCGATTTCCTGGAGGCCCTGAAGGTCTACCCGGATTACGGAGTGGCCCAGCTCGAGCTCGGCAAGCTGCTCCTCGCCGAGAAGAAGTTCCCGGAGGCGGTCGATGCTCTGAAAAAGGCGGAGGAGATCTTCACGCGGACCGCCGACGAGCGGCGCAAGGCGGCCATGAAGAACTACCAGGACGCGCAGCGCGAGATCGTGCAGCAGCAGGAGCAGATCCGCGCGCTGCAGAACCCCGGCCCGATCACGAACAAGATGAACGAGACGCAGATCACGACCGAGATCAACAGCCGGGAGGACCGGGTCAGGCAACTGCAGGCGATTCCCCAGCCGTCCGAGCGGGACTTCCAGAAGGCCCCGGGAGACCTCTACTTCTACCTGGGCAACGCCTACCTTCGCGAGGACCGGCTGGACGAGGCGCTGACCGCCTGGGAAACCTGCCGGGACCTGATGCCGACCTTCCCTCCCGTCTACAACAACCTCGCCTTCGCGTACTGGAAGCGTGGACGGATCGACGAGGCCCGGGCGGCGCTGGCCAAGGCAGAGGAGCTGGGCGCCCCCGTGAACCCCGAGTTCAAGGCCAAGCTGGAGCAGGCGGCCGGTCGCTGACGCGACGGCTGGGCCGGGTTCCCCCGCCGCGCCCCGCCCCGTGCGGGGATACAATGAGTTCGTGAGATTCCGCCGATCCTGGCCCGTCCTCGCCTTGACGGTCGTGACCACGCTCTCCGCCGCGTGGGCCGCGCCCGCGGTGCGCGTCTACCGGCACGAGGGGGTGATCCATGGCGTGTCGGCCGACATCCTGGAGCGGGTGCTGGCGGACGCCGCACGTGAGGACGACGCCCTGGTACTCTACGAGCTGGACACGCCGGGGGGGCTCGTCGATGCCGCCGAGCGAATGGTCCAGCAGATCCTGAACAGCGAGGTGCCGGTCGCGGTCTTCGTCGCACCGAAGGGGGCTCACGCCGCATCTGCCGGGTTCTTCCTGCTGCTCGCGGGCGACGTGGCCGCGATGGCGCCGTTCACCCGCACCGGCGCCGCGCACCCGATCACCGCCGGGGGCGAGAACAAGGAAGGCGACATCGCGCTGAAGAAGGCCGCGGAGGACCTGTCGGCGCTGATCCGGACGACGGCCCGGGCCCGCGGCCGCCCGCCCGAGCTGGCGGAGAAGGCGGTCAAGGAGGCGCTCTCCTGGTCGGCGGAAGAGGCGCTCGAAGCCCGGCTGATCGACCTGGTCGTCGCCGACCGCGAGACGCTGGTCCGGCAGCTCGACGGGCGCGAGATCGTCCGGCCCGACGGCTCGCGTGTGACCCTCGCGCTGGCGGACGCGACCCTGAAGGAGCACAGCCTGGACTGGGTCGAGCGGATGAAGGACGTCGTCCTGCACCCGGTCGTGATGGCGCTCCTGCTCTCGATTGCGGCGCTCGGGATCTACATCGAGTTCACGCATCCGGGGCTGATCCTGCCCGGGGCGGTGGGAGCGGTCGCGCTGCTGATCTTCCTTTACGGCTCGCGGATCCTGCCCGTCAACTACCTGGCGGCGGCGCTCGTCGCAGCCGGGATCGTCTTCTTCATCCTCGAGATCAAGGTCACCTCGTACGGGATGCTCGGGGTGGCCGGAACGGCCTCGATCGCACTCGGCCTGTGGCTGCTCTTCCCGGGCTCGGTCCCCGGGCTCCGGCTGCCGCTCTCGATGCTCGCGCCGATCGTGCTGTTCATGGCCGCAGCGCTCGGCCTCGTGGCCTTCGTCGTGTCGCGGGCGATGCGCCGGCGTCCGACGACCGGGCGCGAGGGGATCGTCGGGGCGATCGGCCGGGCCACGGAGGCACTCGAGCCGGAGGGCTGGGTCTTCGTCTGGGGCGAGCGCTGGCGCGCCCGCAGCCCGCGGCCGATCGCGGCCGGCCAGGCGGTCCGCGTCACGTCATCGGAGGGGTTGGTTCTGCTCGTGGAGCCGGCGCCCGAGAGCGCCGCGGCCCCGGAGCAGGGCAGGGAGGCACAGTGATCATTCCAGGGATCTCCGCCGGCATCCTCGTCGTCGTCGTCTTCGGCATCTTCCTGCTCAGCCAGGCGATCAAGATTCTGCCCGAGTACGAGCGCGGGGTCGTCTTCCGGCTCGGCAAGCTGCAGCCCCACGACTACGGCCCGGGCCTGGTCCTGATCATCCCGTTCGTCGATCGGCTGATCCGCGTCTCGCTCCGGACCGTGGTGCTCGACGTCCCTCCGCAGGACGTGATCACGCGCGACAACGTCTCGGTCAAGGTCAACGCGGTCGTCTACTTCCGGGTCTTCGAGCCGCGCAAGGCGATCGTCGAGGTCGAGAACTACATCTATGCCACCAGTCAGCTGGCGCAGACGACACTGCGCTCGGTGCTCGGCCAGGTCGAGCTGGACGAGCTGCTCGCAGCGCGCGAGCGGCTGAACCACCAGCTGCAGTCGATCCTCGACGCCCACACCGACCCCTGGGGGATCAAGATCTCGGCGGTCGAGGTCAAGCACGTCGACCTGCCCGAGGAGATGCGCCGGGCGATGGCCAAGCAGGCGGAGGCCGAGCGCGAGAAGCGGGCCAAGATCATCCACGCCTCGGGCGAGTTCCAGGCGGCCCGCGAGCTGCGCGAGGCAGCCGACGTCCTGGTCGAGGCCCCGATGGCGCTCACGCTGCGCTACCTGCAGACGCTGACCGAAATCGCGACCGAGAAGAACTCGACGATCATCTTCCCGCTGCCGATCGACCTGATCAGCCTGTTCCTGAAGCGAGAGGAGCGCAGCGCGGCTCCATGACGACGGCGCCGCACCCGCGCGGAGCGATCCTCGCGGCCGCCCTGGCGGCGACGCGGCGGCTGGACCGCGAAGGGACCTTTTCCGCGATCGCGGAGCACGCGCTCGGACTGTTCGGCGGGCTCTTCGCGCTCGGCTTCGCTCTCGGTCCGGGGGGCGACGACTACGAGTGCTGCGCGGCCGCGGGTCTCGTTCCGGTGGAGCGGATCCGCAGCTCGCTCGCGATTCTCGACGCCGGGCTCGTGCGACACCTTGCGCCGTCCGGCGCGGCGCTGCTCGACGACGCCGAGGTGCTGCTTCCGACCGGCGAGCACGAGGGGTTGCCCGCTCTCGGAGCAGCACTGGTCGTCCCGCTGTCCGCGCAGGCCGGCCCCGCGGGCCTGCTCGTCGTGATCGCCGCACGCGGCGAGATCTTCTCCGCCGAGTCGCCGCGACGCGCCGCCGAGCTGATGCGCGAACTCGCTCCCGCTCTGGAGAACCTCCGGACCGTCGAGTCGCTGCGCGATCTCGTGATCCGCGACGACACCGCCGACTGCTTCAATCGCCGCTACCTCGATCAGTCCCTCGACGACGAGGTCGAGCGCTGCCGGCGCTTCGGCGGAGGATTCGCGCTGATCTTCGTGGACATGGACAACCTCAAGGACGTGAACACCATGCACGGCCACGCCGCCGGGTCGCGGGTGCTGTACGAGGCCTCGGTGCGCATGGCCCGGTCGATCCGGAGCATC
>Ga0316622_100003087_pt1 | contig 11783 bp, 9 predicted proteins | sample OWC_Aug_OW2_C1_D_FD_207646 | JGI IMG/M metagenome (GOLD analysis project Ga0316622, IMG submission 207646) | Wetland soil microbial communities from Old Woman Creek delta, Ohio, United States - OWC_Aug_OW2_C1_D5_C | ecosystem: Environmental > Terrestrial > Soil > Wetlands | place: USA: Ohio... | reverse complement strand
TTGAGGACGGCCGGACGAGCCGGCTGACTCACCGGCTGCAAGTCGGAGACCGGGGCTTCCCGGTCAAGAAGCTCTGGGTCAAAGAACAGTATGTCCGGCCGCCCCCCGAAGTTCAGGAACGAATCCAGAGGGAAACGGAGATCCTGGAGCTGGCCTACAGCGTGAGCTCGAGCCGCTGGCTGGGAGAGGGCGCTTTCGAGCTCCCCCATCCCGGAGAGATGGCCCGGAACTTCGGCGAAAGAAGGGTTTACAACAACGTGCCGCGCTCCACTCATTCCGGAGTGGATATCGCCGCCCCCCTCGGGTCGCCGGTCCGGGCCGCCAACTCGGGACGCGTGGTCCTGGCCAAGGACCTCTACTTTTCCGGGAAGACGGTCATCATCGACCACGGGCTGGGGCTATTCACATTTTATGGCCATTTTTCGAGCCTCAAGGTAAGCCGGGGAGAGGCTGTCAAGAAAGGGACCGTTATCGCCCTGGCCGGAAGCACGGGGCGGTCGACGGGACCGCATCTCCATTGGGGCGTCCGCCTTCAAGGCAGCCGTGTCGACCCGTCGGCCCTCCTGGAACTGGTGCTCCCGGATTAGTGCCCCGATGTCCGCCGACCGCGGAAATCGAAAACCGTCCGCCTGATGGGGGATTTGGATAACATTTCCTATGGTTCCAGGGGTCCATTCTCGGGCACATTTTGGGTGAGTCAAGGCATGGAGTTGACATGGCCCGCAGCCTCCCCTATAGTACTCCTTCTTTTGGATGCTTCCGAGGATGCTCATGAATTCCCAAGTTCGAGAACTCTCGTTTCCCGCCGCCATCCGGGAGGCCTATTCTCTCGGCCAGGAAGACGAAGCCCTGGAGCCGATCATCAAGGTGGACGGTCTGGGCCGTCCTAAGGGGAGGATAGCGGACGGCTCAAGCGTCATCTTCTACGATATCCGGGGGGAGAGAGAGGTCGAGCTGACGCAGAGCCTCGTCGACCGGGACTTCGGGCACTTCAGCCGCCTCCGGCCTCTCCGGCTCCATTTTGTTTCCATGATCACCTATGACCCTTCCCTCAAGGTCGGGATCGCCTTCCCGGCGCAGGAAAAAATCCGGAACACCCTGGTGGAAGTCTTGGCCCGGGCGGGGCTTCGGGTGGCCAAGGTGGCGGAATCCGAGAAAGCGGTCCACATCGGCTTCTTCCTGAACGGGAAGAACGGTGACCCCTTTCCCGGAGAGGAAAGGTCCATCGTGCCCTCGCCCCAGGGGGCCCGCTCCTACGCCCATACGCCGGAGATGAGCGCCGCCGCGGTCACCAAGGAAGTCGTCTCCAAGATCAATGACGCTGCCTATCCAGTGGTCATCGCCAACCTGGCCAACGTGGATGTGGTGGGACATATCGAGGATCGGGCCGCCGTCCTCAGGGCCGTCGGGGCCGCCGATTTGGCCCTGGGAAAAATCGTCGAGGAATGTCGGCGCCACGAGGCGACGCTCGTCGTCACCGCAGACCATGGGACGGTCGAAGAATGGCTCTATCCCGACGGCTCGATCAACACCGGCCACACCAAGAACCCCGTGCCTTTCATCATCGCGGACTTCTCGGGCGGACAGACGACCACCCTGCGGTCCAATGGGGAGCTGGCCGATGTGGCGCCGACCGTGCTCGGACTCCTGGGAGTTGACAAGGCCCCCGAAATGACGGGAGTGGCGTTGATCGACCCGGCCCCGGGAAGGAAGCCCCGGCGGAAGCTCGTGCTCCTCATCCTGGATGGATGGGGCCTCAGGGAGGATGCTTTTGGCAATATCATCCGCGAGGCCCGGACGCCCCATTTCGACGGGCTCTGGGCGGAATTTCCCCACAGCGTCCTCGAGGCGGCTGGAGCCGCGGTAGGCATGCCCGACCGAACGGTCGGCAACAGCGAGGCGGGCCACCTTCATTTAGGTGCCGGACGGAGGGTTTTTTCGGACCGGGTTCGGATCGACCGGGCCATCGCGGACGGGAGCTTTTATAGGAACCCCGCCTTTTTGGCGGCGATGGGCGAGGCCAAGAAAAACGAAAGGCCCCTTCATCTCATGGGGATCATCTCCCATTACAGCTCCCACGGCACGCTCGATCACCTGTTCGCGCTGATGCGGATGGCCAAGGAGCACTATCTGGACGAGGTCTACGTGCACGGGTTCATCGGCCGCCGGGGCGAAAAGCCGGAGAGCGGCGCCATCTATGTTGAAAAGGTCCAGGAGATGGGCCGGCAGCTGGGTCTCGGGGAGGTCGTCACGATCATGGGCCGCCACTGGTCCCTCGACCGGGAAGACAACTGGGACCGCATCGAGAAGGCCTACCGGGCCCTCGTCGAGGGCCAAGGGACTCGGGTCACGGGATGAAGTGACGTCTCTGGCTGAACTTCTCCGGGCCGAGTCACGTATTATGGAAAGATGTCACTCGAGCGGACGCCGACAAAACAACCATGATCGCTGAAATCACCGACCTTCACTTCTCGTATGGCTCCGTCCAGGCTTTGAACGGCATCAACCTGAACCTCGCCGAAGGAGCGGTCGGACTGCTCGGCCCGAACGGCGCCGGAAAAAGCACGCTGCTCCGCATCCTTCTCGGATTCCTTGCTCCCCAGCGCGGTTCGGGCCGGGTCCTCGGGTTCGATATCCGGCTGGAGCAGGGCCGGCTTCGTCGTCATGTCGGCTACATGCCCGAAGACGACTGCCTCATCCCCGGCATGGATGCCGTGACCTTCACGGCCCACTTCGGGGAGCTCTCGGGCATGCCCCGTCAGGAGGCGATGAAGCGGGCCCACGATGTCCTCTACTATGTCGGGCTGGGCGAATCCCGCTACCGGAAGCTCGAGGAGTACTCAGCGGGCATGAAGCAGCGCTTAAAGCTGGCCCAGGCGATCGTCCATGACCCCCGGTTGCTTTTCTTGGATGAGCCGACCAGTAACCTGGACCCGCAGGGGAGAAGGGAGGTTCTCGAGCTTATCCAGGACATCTCCTCCAAAAAAGACATCCACGTGCTGATCTCCTCCCACATCCTGCCGGACATCGAGACGGTCTGCGCGGAGGTCGTCATCCTGAACAAGGGCCGGGTGGCGGCCCAGGGGAAGCTCGACGAGCTCAGGGAGCTCAACTACCGTCTCTACGAGATCCGGATCAAGGGGGAAGGGGAGGGGTTCAAAGACCGGATCAAGGCGCTGGGCTGCCGGGTTGAGGAGACGGAAGACAAACTGATCAAGGCCTACATTCCGGCGGACCTGGACACCCGCGAAATTTTCCGGGCCGCCCTGGCCGAAAACGTCCAGGTTCGCCATTTCGTGCGCAGCCGGACCTCGCTCGAAGACCTGTTCGCCCAGTCGGTGGGAGTCGACTGATGACCATCCGGGAGAAGGGATACACCCACTGGGACGGCCGGCTCAAGGAGCGCCGTTTCTCCTGGGCGCCGATCACCTGGCTGGGGATCCGGCTGGCCTTCCGGAAGAAATATTTCAAGTTCATCCTGTTCAGCTCGCTCGTTCCGGCCGTCGTCTTCCTGGCCGGCATCTACATCTCGGAGAGGATCCAGGATTTCCAGTATCTGTTCAAGGGGAACCAGCAGGTCCTCGAGGTCAACCCGGCCTATTTCAAAAACTACCTCTGCGGCGATTTCCTTCTTTTCATGATGGTGATGATCCTGGTGGTCAGCGGGGCCGGGCTGATCTCCGACGACCTGAAGCACAACTCGCTCCAGCTCTACTTCTCCCGGCCGCTGAGCAAAGGCGGTTACCTCATCGGCAAGGCCAACGTCATCGTCTTTTTCCTGCTCCTGCTGACGCTCGTCCCCGGGCTGCTGTTCATCGTCTTTAAGCTGCTCTTCGCCGGGAGCTTCCGCTTCCTGGCCGACTATCCCTGGCTCCCGCTCTCGGTCATCGGCTATTCCCTGTTCGTCACCGGGTTTTTCTGCGCCTACACGCTCCTCCTCTCGTCGCTGAGCAAGAACAGAAGATACGTCTCCATCCTCATTTTCGCGGTGTATCTTTTTTCCAACATCCTTTTCGGCTTCTTCTATGAGAACTACAAAAAGCCGGCCTACGCGCTCCTTTCGCTGAACGCCAACCTCCAGCAGGTCGGGGCTTGGTTCTTTCGGCTGAAGCCGGCCTATGCCGTGCCCTGGTACTGGTCTCTGGCGGTTCTCCTGGCCTTTGGCCTCGCGGCCGCCGTCGTCTTGAACAGGAAGATCCGCGGGGTGGAGGTCGTCAAATGACGGCCGTAATCGCCACCTCGAAGCTGTCTAAATGGTACGGCAATGTTCTCGGTCTGAGCGACGTCAGCCTGGAAATCGAGCCCGGCGTCACCGGCCTGCTGGGGCCCAACGGGGCCGGAAAATCGACCTTTCTCAAGCTCATCACGGGACAAATCAAGCCGAGCATCGGCACCGTCCGCATTTTTGACCAGAAGGTCCAAGCCAACCAATCGATCTTCAGCCGGATCGGGTATTGCCCGGAGCACGATTCCTTCTACGAGGAGATGAGCGGCTGGATGTTCCTGACGAGCCTTCTCAAGCTGCACGGATTTTCCCCGGAGGAAACGCGGGCCCGGGCCGAAGAGGCGCTCGACATTGTCGAGCTCAGCACCGACAAGGACCGCCTGATCCGGGCCTACAGCCGCGGCATGCGCCAGCGTCTCAAGTTCGCCCAGGCCATCGCCCATGATCCGGAGGTCATCATCCTCGATGAACCGATGAGCGGCCTGGACCCCCTCGGAAAGCGAAAGCTCATCCGCCTCATTAAGACTTATAAGGAGAGAGGGAAGACCGTGATCGTCTCGAGCCATGTTCTCCCCGAAATCGAGGCCCTCACCCGGACGATCATCCTCATTCACCAGGGCAAGATCTTCGCCAAGGGCGATATCCATTACATCCGCGACCTTATCGAGTCCCACCCCCATATGGTCTCGGTCCGCTGCCCCGACCCGCGGCGGCTGGCGGGCCAGCTCCTGCAGGAAGAGTATGTTCTGAAAGTGCACTTCGGGCCGGACGGCCGGTCCCTACTGGTAGAGACGAACAACCGGGACAAATTCTTCGCTCTGCTCCTCTCCCTGCTTGTCGGGAACCGGACGGAGGTCGAGGAGATCACCTCCCCCGACGACAACCTCCAGGCTGTCTTTGATTACCTCATAGGGAAATGAAATGACGCCCAACGCCCCCATCACGCTTCGGTCCTTCCTGGATTCCGTGGGACGCATCTTCGCGGTCTTCTTCCGGCAGGGGAGGAGGTCCCGCCGAACCCGTTTCTTTTTTCTGTTCAGCTTCCTCCCGGTGGCCGTTTCTCTCGTCATCAAGTTCAACCAGATATTCTCGGGAAAGACAGGGAGAGAAGGAACCTATCTCTTCACCAACCTGATCATGCTCTTCTATCTGCAGATGATCATCCTCATCCTGGCGCTTTTCTACGGCACCTCGGTCTGCTCGGAGGAGGTGGAAGGCAAAACGCTGCCCTATCTCATCACCCGTCCGGTGCCCCGGGCGGCCGTCGTGCTGGGCAAGTACGCCGCTTATACGGCGGTCACGACGGGCATGGTCACCCTCGGCCTTCTGTTTTCTTTCCTCGTCCTCAACCTCGACCGCCTGTTTGACCCGTCGCTTTATGGTCAGCTGGGACGATACCTGGGGGTGCTCATTCTCGGACTGGTGGCCTATGGGGCGCTGTTTACCTTCTTCGGCAGCACCTTCAAGCGCTCGATCTTTTTCGGGCTGCTGTTCAGCTTCGGCTGGGAGAATGTCATCCAGTATTTCCCCGGCTCCACCCAGCGGCTGGCGATTGCCCACTACCTGAAGTCGTTCCTGCCGGCGGCCCCTCAGGGCCGCTTCTCCTTCCTGACTTTCCGCCTGGAGGCAACCCCGCCGGGCCTCGCCCTCCTGATGTTGTTCGTGATCGCGGCCGTCGCCTTGGCGGCGGCCTGTCTGGTCTTCTCGATTAAGGAATATAAGCTCGAAGACTAATCCTGTTCCGGCTGCTGTTCGGGCTCCTGGGGCTGTTCTTCCTGGGGCTTGCTGACCTTCATTTTCTGGGTGAGGCTTTCGATCAAGGCTTCGGGCAGGTTCGCCGCGATCTTGACATGGTCGGGCGCCGAGCTGATCTCGATCTTGTTCAGGACGTCGCCCAGCAGGGGCTCCTTGGCCGCGGCTCCCGCGCCCAAGGCCTTAAATCCATTCAGCGCGTCCGCCATCTGCTTGTTATTCGCCTCCTCGGGGCTCATCGCCTTGATTTCGACCAGCACGTTCTTGTCTTTGTAGTCGAAGGACAGGACGAGCGCCTGGATGTTGGAGAAGGCGCCGAGCATCGGGTTCTGAGAGGAGGCCTGTTTCATCGCCTCCGGCGGCACGGCGAAGCCCGCCCAGAGCATGGCATTGGTGTTCATCCCCTTGAGCAAGGCGGAAATCTGCGGGTTCTTCCAGACGTTGTCGGCCTTTTTTCCCCGGACGTCGATGGCTTTCTTGACCGCGGGAGAGGTGCCGAACAGGATGTTCGATTCATCCAGGAAAACGGCGCTGACCGGTCTTTTTTCCTCTTTCGGGGCACCCGTATAGATCGTCAACCCGCTGTATTCCTCGGTGGTCATTTCTCCGCCCTCTTTCTGGAGCAGGGCCAGGAGCTTGTCCTTCTCGTATTTCAGGTTGACCAGGGCGACACCGTCCATATCCTTCTGTCCGAGGTCGCCGAGGACGGCCCCGACAAAAAAGAAGACATCCTTCTGAGGGTCGATGCCGGTGGTCTGGACGAACTCGTCATACTTGGCCTTGTCTTTGCTTTCCGCGATGGCCTTGCCGGCGGCGGCGGTCTGCATGATCCGATGGATGTCGACGACCACGACTCCTTTGGAGTCACTGGGGAGCAGGTTCAGCAGGTCTGCGGCCTGGGCCGACCCGGCCTTGGGCGCCGCGGCCTTCTTGGCGCAGGACGGAAGTCCGAACGCCACGAGCAGCACAGCGAGCAGGATGACGCTTTTCTTTCTCATATTTTCTCCTCCGCGTACTTCGTCACGGGCACGTCCGGTGCCGGACGTCCCCTGAATATAGCAAAACGGCCACCGGGACGCAATCTTTTTTTAGCGCTCGAAGAGATAACGGAACCCGATCGCCCCAAACAGCTTGATCTCCGAGAAGTTGAATGTCGGGACGAGCTCGAAGAAAAAATTGAGCGGTGACTTGCGGAGAAGGAAATCGACGCCCAGCGGCACCCGGAACCAGGCGCTGTCGTCATCACGGAAGATGATCTTTCCCCCCACGCCCAGGTAGAAATCCAAGTCCAGGTTCCTATCACCGGCCAGGCGGTGGCGGAAAAACAGGAAATCGGCATGGATGTGGAGGTAGTGCTCATGCTCGGCCGACCAGCCGATCCCGCCGGCCAGAGCGTTGGAGCGGCTGAGCCAGGCCTTGGCGCTGAGCCCTGAGGGGTCGAACAGGATGATCCCGACTCCCAACCTACCCGGGCCGGCGGCCGAGGCGGCCGCGCTGACGGCGAGAAACAGAAGACAAGTCATTAGAAGCCTTTTGGTCATGACGTCCTCCCGTTCCGATGCACCTTGGGTATGACAATCACCGGACAAACATTTTAGCGCAAAACCCGCCCCAGCGGTAGACCGGCAGGCTCAGCCGCAATGGGTCTTTCCCGGGAATCCGATTTGTGGTATGGAAAAGGAGGTGAAGATCATGGATGTCCCGCCAACCCGGTTCCTGGAGCTTGTCCGAAGCCGACGCAGCGTCCGGCGCTTCCTGGACAAGCCGGTGGAGAAAAACAAAATCCTGGCCTGCCTGGAAGCCGCCCGGCTGGCGCCTTCCGCCGAGAATGTCCAGCCGTGGCGCTTTCTGGTCATCGACGACCCCGGCCTGAAGGAACGGTTTGCCGCCGCCGCCTTCACCGGTATCTATTCGTTCTCCCGTTTTGCCGCCAAGGCCCCGGCGCTCGTCCTGCTGTTGGCCCGGCCCGACCTCTTGGCCAACCGCATCGGCAAGCAGATCCAGGATATCTCTTTTTATCTCATCGACGTGGGCATTGCCGGCGAGCATTTCGCCCTCCAAGCTGAGGAGCTCGGGCTGGGCACCTGCTGGATCGGCTGGTTCAACCCCCGCCGGACCCGCAAGTTCTTCGGAATCCCCCGCCCGTTCAAGGTCGTCTGCCTGCTTGCTCTCGGCTACCCCGAGGGCAAACCGGGCCGGGAAAGGGCCAGGAAGCCCTTGGAGGAGATTGCCTGGTTCAACCATTTTCCCGGCTAGCCAGTGCCCTTCCGCCGATCCGGGGCCAAAAGAAGCAACAGCTGTCCTCGGGGAAGGACATCCGGAAGGGCCAGGCGGATCACGACCGGGTTTTCCAGGCGAAGAGGGGTTATGAGGCTGGCACAAAAATTGCAACAAGCTAAGTGAAGAATATGCTAAAATCGAGGCGAGAAGGTTGGTCTTCAGCCGACCGAGAAAACGGATTTCGCGGTTGTCCAATTCCTAGCAATTTGATATGATTAATAGTGTTAATCGGCAACGTCGTCCTTGGTTCGGCGGTTGTTAAAGTGAGAATGGAGGAAAACCATGTCGCGTAAGTCGAGACTCTTCCCTTGGCTGTTCCTGACGGCCCTGGCCGTTTTTCTGTTGAATCCGGCCCTTGAGGCTCAGTACTTCGGGCGCAACAAGGTCCAATACCAGAGGTTTGATTTCCGGATCATCAAAACGAAACATTTTGACGTCTACTACTATCCGGAATTCAAGGGCGTGGCCGAGGAATCGGCGCGCCTGGCCGAACGCTGGTACGCGAGGATCTCGCGGATGCTCGGCCACGAGCTCAAGGGGCGCCAGCCGCTCATCCTGTATTCGAGCAGTCCCCATTTCCAGCAGACCACGGTCCTTTCCGGCCTGATCGGAGAGGGAACGGGCGGCGTCACTGAATCCTTCAAGCGCCGGATCATCCTGCCGGTGGGTTCCTCGCCCTACGAAACGGACCACGTCATCGGCCACGAGCTCGTCCATGCCTTTCAGTATGATATGACCTCGGAGGGCGGCCCGAGCGCCGGAATGGGCCAGGGATTGGCCCGGGTCCCACTCTGGTTTGTCGAGGGGCTGGCCGAGTACCTGTCGATCGGGTCCGTCGACCCCCATACGGCCATGTGGATGCGGGACGCCAGCCAGAGAAACTTCCTGCCGACGCTCAAGAAGATGGACAACCCATACAAGTATTTCCCCTACCGCTACGGGCAGGCCCTCTGGTCCTACATCACCGGCCGGTGGGGAGACGAGATGGTCTCGCGTCTGATGAAGAGCGTCGGGCGGGTGGGGGAACTCGAAGGCGTGCTCAGCAAGGTGCTCGGGATATCTTACGAACAGCTGGGCAAAGACTGGCACGAGGCCTATAAAAAGGCCTATGAACCCATCTTCCAGCAGACCCAACCTTCCGACCCGGCTAGCCGGGTCCTCCTGAAGGGAGAGGAAGAAAACCCCTACAACGTCTCTCCCGTCATCAGCCCCGATGGCCGGAACCTCATGTTCCTTTCCACCCGGGACCTGTTTTCCATCGATCTGTACCTGGCCGACGCCCGGACCGGAAAGATCAAAAAGAAGATCACCCAGACGGCCGTCGACCCAGAGTTCGAAAGCATCCAGTTCATCCGCTCGGCCGGCGCTTTTGACGCTCAGGGGAAGACCTTTGCCTTCGGCGCGATCTCCAAGGGCAAGCCCGTCCTCACCTTCTTCGACGTGGACAAGGAGAAAATCGTCGAGGAAGTCGAGTTCAAGGATCTGGATGAGATTTTCAGCCCCACCTGGTCTCCGGACGGGAAGTCCATCGCCTTCTCTGCCATGACGGGGGGAAAGTCAGACCTGTTTATCTACGACTTGAGCACGAAGGCCTCGCGGCAGGTGACGGATGACTTTTTTGCCGACCTCCATCCGAGCTGGTCTCCCGATGGCCGGTTCATCGCCCTCGTGACCGACCGCTTCACGACGGATATGGCCCTGCTGAGCATCGGCGATTATGAACTGGCGCTCCTCGACCCGATCTCCGGGAAAATCGAACGCGTTCCCGCCTTCTCCGCCGCCAAGAATACCAACCCCCAGTGGACTCCCGACTCCAAGAGCCTTGTCTTTTTATCCGACCACAGCGGCAAGACGGACATCTACCGCGTCGAGCTGGACGGCCAGAAGCTCTATCAGATCACCAACCTCTATTCGGGGGTGAGCGGTATCACCGACCTCAGCCCGGCCATTTCGGTGGCCGAGAAGACCGGCCAGATGGTCTTCTCCGGGTATGACGGCGGTTATTATACGGTCTATGAGATGGACGGCCCGGAAGCCCTTCGGGGAAACCCCGACATCGCCTCTTTCGGCGGAAAGCTGCTCTCCGTCCTGCCCCCGCGGGAGGAGCCCGGTGGCGCCTTGATGGGACTCCTGCGGAACCCTCTCTTCGGACTCCCCGAGCAGGTGGAATTTGCCTCCTCTTCCTACAAGCCCAAGCTCACCCTCGACTATGTGGCACCGCCCCAGATCGGCGTCGGCGCCGACCGGTTTGGGACCTATACGGGAGGAGGGGTCGGGCTCTACTGGACGGACATGCTGGGATATCATTCCCTTGGAACCATCGTCCAGACCTCGAGCCGCCTCAAAGACCTGACGGGGATTCTCAGCTACCAGAACTCCCAGCACCGCTTGAATTGGGGTGGGGTCATCGGCCGCATTCCCTACGTCTACTATGGCGGCTATAGCTTCTCTTTTGATCCCCTGAACGGTATCTACCTTGAAGATGAGATCCTGATTTGGCAGATCAACTATCAGCTTTCCGGATACCTGGCCTATCCTTTCAGCCAGGTGCAACGCGTGGAGATGCGCGCCGGCTATCAGTTGATTGACTTTGATGTCGAACGGATCACCCAGGCGTATACCCCCGACGGCCTGCCGCTCTATCGCGATATCGTCAAGCTTCCCTCGAGTGAGAGCATCAGCTACGCGTACGCTGCCACGTCGCTTGTCTACGACAGCGCGCTCTTTGGGGCGACCGCGCCGATCCTGGGTCAAAGCTATATGATCGAGGCCATGCCGACATTCGGTTCATTCAAGATGTACACGATCATGGGGGATTACCGGCGCTACTTCATGCCGGTCAGGCCATTCACACTCGCCGTCCGCGCCCTCCACTACGGCCGGTACGGTCGGGATGCGGAGGATGACCGGATGTATCCTCTTTTTATCGGCTACGAGAGCATGGTGCGGGGGTACGATTACTACTCCTTCAGCCGCGATGAGTACTCGGGGAACGGGGGATTCGATTTCAACCGGCTCCTGGGCTCGAAGATACTCGTCGCCAATGCCGAGCTTCGTTTTCCCCTATTCGGAGTCCTCGGCATCGGGAAAGGCTACTACGGCGTTTTTCCGATCGACATGCTCCTCTTCTATGATTGGGGAGTTGCCTGGGGATACAGAGACCCCTCCGGACAGAATATCAAGCCGACCTTCCTGAATGGAACGCGCAAGCCGATCTCGAGCGCCGGCGTCGGCTTCCGGCTGAACCTCTTCGGCTACCTGATCGTCGGGGTCAATTACGTCAGGCCTTTCGACCGGGCCGATAAGGGCTGGTATTTCCAGTTTAGCTTCTGGCCGGGCTTCTGACGGGCGGCCGACTTGGCCGGCGTTACGAACCTTCGACCTGAATAGGGAACAAGACCTGCCGTTCGGCCTAGCTTAACCCGGCCAGCAATTCCCCGACCCGGGCGAGGCCTTTCTCCGTGTATTCGGGCTCGGACCCGAAGCCGATGCGGAGATAGTGGTCCATCTCGAAATGGTCGCCGGG
>Ga0316622_100003086_pt1 | contig 11784 bp, 15 predicted proteins | sample OWC_Aug_OW2_C1_D_FD_207646 | JGI IMG/M metagenome (GOLD analysis project Ga0316622, IMG submission 207646) | Wetland soil microbial communities from Old Woman Creek delta, Ohio, United States - OWC_Aug_OW2_C1_D5_C | ecosystem: Environmental > Terrestrial > Soil > Wetlands | place: USA: Ohio... | reverse complement strand
CCTGGTCGTCTTCTACCTGCTGGCCTACTTCTCGGTGGGCGCGTTCATGGCGGCCGTCGGATCGGCGGTGAACGAAATGCGCGAGGCCCAGGGGCTGATGACCCCGGTCATGGTGATCATCATGATCCCGTGGTTCCTCTGGATGCCGATCAGCCGCGACCCGGACTCCGTGCTGGCCGTGGTGTTATCGTTCGTGCCGCCGATCAGCAACTTCGTCATCATGCTCCGGCTGGCCTCGTCGACGCCCCCGCCCCTCTGGCAGACGCTACTTTCGATCGCGGTCGGCGCGGCGGGCGTCTATGCGTCCCTATGGTTTGCGGCGCGGGTGTTCCGGATCGGGCTGCTCATGTACGGCAAGCCGCCCAACGTCGCCACTTTGGTCCGCTGGGCGCGAACCGGGTAGGCGGGCGAAGTCCTCCGGCGTGTCGATGTCGCGGCAGGCGCCTTCGTCATCCACCGGAACGTCGCAGACCTCGGCGGCGTGCGCCTGCACCACCGCCCTCGCACCGATCGCCGGGTCGGCCCGCCGCAGCTCGTCGAACACGCTCCGCGTGAAGAGCACCGGGTGGCCGTGGCGCCCGCCGACTGCCGGGCGGACGATCGGGGCGTTCGTGCGCCGGTAGGCGTCGAGGACGGCACGGACTGTCTCCGGTCGCACGAGCGGCGTGTCAACCAGGTGGACGAGCACCGCGTTCACGCCCGGCCGGTCCGCCACCGCCAGGCCGGCGAGCACCGAGGAGAGCTGGCCTTCCTGCCGGCGCGCGTTCTCGATGACCCGCGCGCGCAGGCCCGCTTCCCCGATCTCGGCGGCCACGGCATGATGCTCGGCCCCGGCCACGACCAGCAGGTCGTCGACCCCGGCCTCGAGGAGCGTCCGGCAGACGCGCGTCACGAAGCTGCCGTCGCCGATGGGCAGCAGGGCCTTCGGCCGCCCCATGCGCGACGACGCGCCGGCCGCGAGAATGAGGGCAACCACCATGATGGGCCGCATGGTATCGCCAGCGCGGGCCTGATGGCAACGCGCCATCCGCGTGCTAGAATCCGCTGATGAGCGACACGCTTCCGCGCGTGCGGTGCCAGCGCTGCGGCGAACAGATGGACATGAAGGATCCCGGCCCCGGCATGGCCTGGACGCCGGATCAGTACTGGGTCTGCCCGAAGTGCGGCCGGCATTTCTGGTCCACCTATCCCCCGCCCGGACCCAAAGAAAAGCTCGCCGCAACGTAATCCGGCTTGACTTTCCGGGCGCTATCTCCCTAAACTTGGCCCAAATTTCGGCGCGGCCAGTCCTGGGTGCCTCCGGTGTGCGTGTACGCCGGAAGGTGCCGGCGGTGGTGCCGGAACCCGGGCCCGGGTGTGTGCCCAGGGACTTCGCATCGGAGGTTGAGGTATGCCGACCGGGACGATCGCACGTCTCCTCATCGACAAGGGCTTTGGATTCATCCGAGACGAGAATGGCCTCGAGCACTTCTTCCATCGGAGTTCGGTCCGGGGCGCCGTCTTCGAGCTGCTGCGTGACGGCCAGCGCGTGGAGTTCACGCCCGAGGACTCGCAGAAGGGCCCGCGGGCCGGCGATGTCCGCCTGATCGAAGACTGAGCGGCTTTTCAACAGCCGGCTCCGAACCGCTCGGAGCCGGCTGTCGTGTCTCTAAGCGGTCTTGCCCTCATAAGGAAGCGAACGGGGCCCGGTGGCCCTCCCGGTCTTCAAAATCGGTCGCCTCCCGCTGACCGCGGGAGGGCTGGGTTCGACTCCCAGGCGCTTCCGCCACCGCTCAAACGGTTCGAATCGCTCGTTCCGGCTGATCCGCCGATTTCAATCCGCGACCTACAAGATGTGCCGTGTCGGCTTCGCCGCAGCCCACGATCTTGAGACGCGGGTGGGGCGCCAACCCGCTCCCCCCAGTCCATCGCTGGAACCTGCCGTCCCTGGCCAGATGCCCACCACGGTCTTCGCGGTGGACGTCATCACCACGCGCGTCATTCTGGCCGTCACCACGGTCGTCGTGCCGACCAGCATCATCATCGTCATGCCGATCGGATGACCGCCGGGTACGGTAACGGTCGCGGACACCGGTGGGACGGAGCCGGGTGTCGGGACGCGCGTTCTCAGGACAATCCGTCGAGTGCGGCGTCCAGTTGCTCACAGAGTTGCCGGTGGCGACGTGGTTGCTCCAGCGCGAGCTTCTGCACGTTCTGCAACCGCCAGCGAATCGCGGGTAACTCCTGGAGATGGGGAATCGGGATCAATGACCAGTCCGGCTCTGCGCGCAGCAAGGTCCTCAGAAACTCGCGTTCGTTCACGCTGAGCGCTGAAGGCAGGTCGCGGAACAGACGGTCGCGCGTCTCCCGCAGCGCCGCCAGGCTCACCGGCAAGGCCGTCATCCCGACGAAGGCGCTATCGTAGGCAAGGCTGATGTCCTTCGGCGCCGGACACAGCACTTCGTGGATGGTGCGATTGTGGCTCGCCAAGTACACCACGAAGCATTGCGTGATGCCTGGTGTAAGACCGCCGTGCGCGAGCATCTCTCTGACATCGAACAAGTCTCTCGGGTGCTGCCGGTCCATGGCGGCGACCAACTTGCTTCCGTAGATCTCCTCCTCCGCGAGCAGAGGGAGTTCAACGTCGGCCATCAGCATGTCGCTGGCTGAAGGGGTAAGCCCTCGTCTCCGCGCCGGATGCACGGTCCCACGAATGACGGTGTTGACCTCGATCTTCACCGAGATGTCGTCGCGCTGCACGATCAGCTTCGTCTCTCCCGTGTCAGCCGAGGACACAGGGTGCACCTTCAGCCCGCGCCGACCGAGTTCGTGCTTCGCGACTCGCAGCGCTTCATTGATGGCCGCCAGTGCCGTTCCACGAGGAAGGCGATGATCGAGAAACACGAGGTCGAGATCGACGGAGAGGCGCGGCACGTTCCGGAAGAACAGGTTGATCGCCGTGCCGCCCTTCAGGGCGAATTGCCCGCTCCCGAAGACAACGGGCGCCACTTCAACGAGAAGCTCTGCGGTGGCGACGTAGACGGGGTTCATGCCTTGAGCACCAGCAGGCCTTCTTTCGAACGACCGACCCATCGCTTCTGGCTCCCGGTGGGCAATCGCGTCGGGTCGAGCTTGAGCACCCACGGGAGGTTGAGTTCCCGGCCGAGCGCGAGGCAGAGCCGGACGGCTTTGACTTGTCGGCATCGAGCCAGCAGGTCCTGCAGGACCGAGGCCCGCAGGGCTGTCGTCGATTCGAGCAGTTCTCGCGCGCCCTGAAGCGACTGCCGGACGCCGACGTCGCTTAGCAGCTCAAGGACCGCACGCTCGGGCTCGGACACGAGGGGACTTTCGGCAAGCCGCTGAAGGCGCGACACACGAAGGGGCGCGTCTGGTTGTTCGTCGAACAGCCGGAGTCGACGGTAGGTGCCCGGAAAGCTGTCAGTGAACCACGTCGGGATTGAACCGGACGCCCAGCCGTAGAGCTGCAGGTGAGGACGGCGGACGACCTGGTGCCGAACGCCGTGCCAATCGAGCGCCGACGTGCCACCCACGTGCAGTCCCTCCGAGCGACGCTCGAGAAGTCGAAGGCTCGCGTGCAGGTCGAGCGGCGTCTCCGGTCGAGTGAACACGCCACGGGCGAGACGTCTGAGCCAGCCTGCACGCACGTAGTGGACGGCGAGATCGGGCGATATGCCCAGCGCTGCGAGGTCCTTCGACGTCACCGGATGACCGGGCTGGAGGTTGAGGTACAGGTCGTTTAGCTTTCCCATATGTTGTCGTAGCCAAGCTACGATTTAATTACATATAGTAAACGATGTGTTTTGTAAACACAACTAAGTCGTAGCCATACTACGATACAGTCTCACGACCACAACATCCAACCGACGGCACTGCGAATGTTCGGCCTGGACGATGTCAAGCGTGTTCTTCGCTGGGGGCAATTTGGGGGTTCACCGCGGCAAAGGACAGGAATCTGAGGATCGGCAGAATCAGACAACGCCGTAAGTCGTTTAGAATCAGTAATCGCAGCGGGTTCGACTCCCAGGCGCTTCCGCCATTCGACTCGGCCCGTGAATCATGAGGGCCTCGCTCATGGCAAGCCATTCGACTCGGCCCGTGAATCATGAGGGCCTCGCTCATGGCAAGCCATTCGACTCGCGCGCGCGAGGGTCTCAGCGGCATGAAGTCGAGGCGGTGTGTGTACAGGCGAGAGTGGCCATCGGACAGCCTTGGGTGGAGGGTCTGCCTCCGCCCCCGATGCCATGTGTTGAGCACGCGGACACTCCGCACGAGGAGCGACATGAAACGACGGACTGCGGCTGCTGTGGCAACCCTTCGGTGCCTGCTGCTCCTGCCGGGGATCGCCGCCGCGCAGAACCAGCAGACGCCGAACACGCTCACGCTGAGTGCATCTGCGCCTCGGCCCAAAGCAATGCTTGCGGATCTCGCGCTGCTCGTCGGCCACTGGAAGGGGGGATTCTCCTGGGCTCGACGGCGGAGGAGGTCTGGCTTCCGCCGGCTGGCGGGAGCATGTTCGGCGCTGCTCGGATCTACAAAGACACGGCAGTCATGTTCTACGCGATCATGATCGCGGTCGAGGAAGAAGGAAGTGTCTCACTCAAGCTCAAGCACTTCCACCCCGACCTGAAGGGCTGGGAGGAGAAGAACGAGACGGTCACCTTCCGACTCGTCAAGGCGAGCGGGAACACGATCTGGTTCGAGGGGCTCACGTTCCGCAAGCGGGAGGACGGCTCCCTGCAGGGATTCATCGCGATCCGCTGCAAGGACGGCACGGTCAAGGAGGAGTCGTTCACCTACCAGCCGGTCAAGACGCGGTAGCCGGCGGCTTGCCGCAGGATCTCACGGCACGGACGGCCGGGCGCGCAGGTCGAGCGCGGCGGCCCCCCGCATGAGGAACGCGGTGCCGAGCGCGCCGTCGATGACCAGGTCGGCGGTGGCGGCCCGAGCGGCGAAGGCCGGCCGCGGCCCGACGCTCAGCGACATGTCGCCCCCGGATCCGGTCGTGAGCAGCCCCTCGCGCACGACATGCTGCGCCACCAGCGTGCCGGCGATGTTGCCGCTGTCGAGCAGGAACCACAGATGCCCTCGCGTAGCGGCAACGGGCACGAACGCGGAGAAGAACCGGCCGTTGTCCCCGGTCGCGATCCGCACCGGCAGACCGTGCTGACGCAGCGCTGTGTCGGCAACATCTCGGGCGTGCACGGTCACGAGGCCCGCCGGCCAGTCGAGCGTGACCACCTCGCCTTTGAACGCATCGAGCGCCACAACCCCGTCCAGCCTCGGCAACTCCGGTGGCAGCAGGGCGTTCACATCCAGGACACCGACGGGCGCGGCAGGCCGGCGCCAGTCGCCCGCGGACAGGTCGAACGCCTCGCACTGTCTGAACTCCACCTGCTCCCCGCTCATGCGGTGCCCCACGTCGCGCCCGAACGGCCGGCAGCCCAGCCGGCCGGCGACGTCGGGGGTGACGAGCGTGGCGCCACCGCCGGTGTCGAACAGCATCGTGAGGAACGTCTGTCCGGCCCGGATCCGGACCGTCTTGAGCTCCCGGAAGTACGGTTGAAGCGTCAGGGTCGCCTGGCTCGAGCGCGCCTCGCCCGGCGGTGACGCGCGATCGGACCCCACACTGCATGCCGCGGCTGACATCGCCAGCAACAGGACACCGCTCGCCCGCAGGGCAGTTCTCGTCGTCGCCAGCCCGGCACGCGCGTCACACGCTCGTTGTCGATCACGGAACTGCATGCCACCGTCCTCCTGACGCGACGTCAACAGCCGGCGGACCGGTCCCTGGCATGCCCACGACGTGGTGGACGGTGACGCCGGTCCACAGGCTTCTCTTCGGCCGCCTTCCGCACCGAGTGCGAGCTACCCTGTCGCCAGCCGGACCCGGACGCCCGGACGAGTCAGCGAGCCGGCTGTTCGGTCCCCGTGAAGCGGGCCAGCAGAATGGTCTGGTCGTCCGTCTGCGCACCATGCGCGCCCACGGCCGACGCCACCGCATCCGCGATCGCCTCCAAGGGGTCTTCCAGGCGCTCGGCGACGATCTGCTCCACACGATGCATGCCGAACTCCTCGTCCGCCTCGTTGAACACCTCGGTGAAGCCGTCGGTCAGCAGAAGGAACACGTCACCCTTCGCCGCCACCACGTCCCGCTTGAAGAACGTCTGCCCGGGCATCACGCCGAGCGCGATGCCGCTGGAGATGAGCGGCTCCGGGCGCCGGTCAGACGCACTCACCCGGAGTACCGGGAGATGACCGGCCGAGGCGATGTCGAGCCGTCCATCGGTGCGGCCGAGGACGAGCGCCGCGGTGACGAACATGCTGGGCTCGAGAAGCGTGCACAGCACATCGTTCAGCTCGGAGGCCAGCCGGGCGACGTCGAACTCCCGCCGCAGGTGCATGCGGGCGCCGCTCTTGACCATGGCCATGACGACGCCCGAGGCCACGCCGTGCCCGGACACATCGGCCACATAGCCGAGCCAGTCGCCGTCGATCGGCACGACGTCGACCAGGTCGCCGCCCACCTCCCCGCTCGGCACGGATCGGCCGTAGTACTCCCAGGGCCCGCGTGCGCCTGTCACCACCGGGACCAGCGATGCGTGAATGCGGCTCGCGAGTTCCACCTCGGTGAACGCCCGCAGCGACCGGATGCCCTCACGGCCGATGAAGGCAATGAAGCACGTGTACCCGAGCACCATGCACACCAGGACGCCGGCGCCATCCAGGGTCAGCCGCTGTCCCAGCTCTGCGAAACCATCCGGCCCTGGCGACCGCAGGGCCGGACTGCCAGGGAACAGGCGAGCGACAGCCCACGGAACCGAGAGATGCACGAGCAGCACCGGGGCTACCCACAGCGGCCCTGCTTCGAGCGCAACGAGGAGGTAGCACACCGCGATGATCCCGGCGAAGGCGACATTGAACGCCAGGCGCCACGGCTGGGTACCGCCGAGGCTGACGATGTCGGTGACAAAGCCGATGGTCGCGAACGTGAAGCCCACTGCCAGCATCAGCAGCAGTCGCGCACGCAGGGGCACGCGCCGCCAGAAGGGTCTCATGCCTGCGGCGGACATCCACTGTCGCCAAGCGCGCCACGTGAGGGTCGACATTCCTGGTGATCTCCGGTCCTCCGCCCGCTCTCCGTGCCCGCTCCGATGGCCGCCGGGCTATTCGGGCGTCCGAATCCCGAGCACGATGCTACCTGACGCCGAACCTGCGCAGCATGTTCACGTTGAACGCACCGCGCGGACGGGCCAACGGCCCTGCGTCCCGGACATCCTGCTGCCGCGCGTCGAACCCGCGTCTTCGTTCGGCGGACAGAGACGCGAGGCGATGGCGCCATACAGGCTGAATTCGATGACGCCGCCGGCAAACCACTGGATCGCGACCGCACCCGGAATCGGGAACAGCACGTATTGGTTCAGATCAACGAGCAGCCCCGCCAGAACCGCGAAGAACAGCCCGTAGCCGATGCCCTCGCGCACCGAACCGCTCCTCGCGACCCGGCCGTAGCCTCCGACGAACATCACGACGATGCCCGCCGTCAGCACCAGCGAGAGCCACGCCTTGTCGGCGAGGTCTGCGCGGCGCAGATGCTGCACCGACGCGTTCGCGGCCTGCAGCACGACAAGGTGGACAAGCGCGTTCCATGCGATGGCGACACACAGGAGAACGGCGCATGTGAGGAGGAATCGTCCTGGTCGCATTCGGCCTCCACTGGCGGCGGCGCCCGAAACGCCCTGTCGAGCGTGGCGCGGCGCCGCACGCATTCATCCGCTCAGGCGCTCACGGCAGACTCCGGATTTCCGCTGTCGGTAACAGCACGCGATTCAGGCTCACAGCAGTCAGGGCTTGCCTCGACCCGACCTGCCCGTGCGGACCTGGTAGATCGCGATCTCGCCGTCATCGCGCGGCGACGTCTTGGCGGAATCTCCCATCCCACTGCGCCACATTCACACCTTTCACAAGGAGCCACAGGGTGAGCGAGAGTCCGGCCACGAAGCACGGCAGAAGGATGCCGGCGTTGAACAGCGCGGCACCCGTCGCGGGATGAAGGAAATGCGCGAAGCTGCTGACCAGGTAACACGCCCCGGCAACGGCCATGAGCGCGCCGATGGTCCGGGGAAGGTAACCCGATCGGAAGATCAGGTGCCCGAGCGACGAGCACGCGAACCCAAAGAACACCAGGCGGATGGCATAACCATCACCATGCAGCTTCATGGCCAGCAGCGCGATGTGCCGGTCCACCGGCCTGAGCAGCGCATACAGGAGCATCGCGACGGCAACGTCACACGCGAGGTGCAGTAACTCGGCGGAAAAGCCGAGCCGGAACAGCGACTCGCCGGCCATGATGTTGGCGGCCGTGGCGGCGGCGTCCCTCGACACGACCAGCTTCGACCTGACGAACAGCGCGGCGAAGGTGCCGGCAACGAGAATGTAGGCATAGAGGACGCCGCAGATCCTCGCGTAGAGCTGCGGGGACATCTTCACGGTCTGCTGGGGCATGGCGATCCTCTCCAGACCACGCACGGTGACGGCGTCACGTGCCGGACGATCATGTCAGCGTTCCCCGGTGCCGTCCAATCGTGCCGGACGCGGGCGATCATGGTAGACGCTCCTTCCGCGGATGCTGACGCGCTATCCGGGCCAGCAGCCACGCGGCACCGCGCCCGGAGCCCGCGGCTACGCCAAGGCCAGCGCGAAGGGCCCACCAGCATGAGCCTGGGCGGGATTGTGGTGTTAGACGGGCCCGGCGGGTTGGCAGTTCGACGCATCAGGCCCGCAGCGGGGCTTGCTCCGTTCAGCCAACGCCCAGCAGCGACTCGTGCGCCTCAGCGGCCTGGGCCACGCAGGACGTTGACCCACGCCACTTCCAGCGCGAACGGGCCGGGTGTCTTCTCGGCCAGCAGGAAGCCAATCGACGTGACGCTGCCGGGATCCACCGGCCCCGCCTCCCGCAGGACCCGGCCGAATGAGGTGGCCTCGAACCGGTCCAGTGCAATGGCCACCTCGATCCACTCACCCGCGCGGGTCTTCAGGGGCGCCCGGTACGAGAAGGCCCTCGTCCGCTCGGACGTGTAGAGGTTCAGCTGGTACTCCCGCCCGTCGCCGCGCACGCGGGCCACGAGCGTGTCGCCCGTCTGCAGCCCGAGTGTCCGGGGCCGGGACCGCACCGAGGCGAAGCCGCCATTGTTTTCGAGCGAGAGCGTCCCGTAGAACGCCAGGGTCTGGCGTTCGGTGATCCTGAATCGGCCGTCGGACACGCCGCCCATCACGCCGTCGTTCACCGCCTGCCACGTTGCGGCCGAGTCGGACGACGTGAACGCAAACAGCGGGGCCTGCGGGGCCTGGGCCATCGACGGCACCCCCATCAGAGCGATCAGAGCTGAAAGCACCAGTGCGCGAGTCATGCGGAACACCTCGTCCTTCTGTTTCTGACGCTGCCGCGCACCAACCGGGTCCATGGCCATCTTTGCGTCGCCACACACCCGCGGCCGGGCTCCGGAAGAGGCCTTGGGATCCCGGCCGTCAATCCACGCGTCACAACAGCAACGGCGGCAAGAGCGACACGAGCGTGTCGTCTTCGCCGCGAGGATGTCCGGCATGCTCGAGCGCCCATGCCGGCCGCGCTCGATACAGAGCGTTTCAATCAGTCTGGCGCCTCAAGGAGTTCCGCCGACCATGCGTAAGTTGTTCGCCTCCGCGCTCGTCGTCGCCCTCGTCATCACCAGCGCCGCGGGTCTTCGCGCCAGCGAGCCCCAGGCCAAGGACATCGTCGACACCGCCGTCGCGGCGGGCAGCTTCAAGACGCTGGCTGCGGCCCTGACGGCCGCCGGCCTCGTCGACACCCTGAAGGGCGCGGGCCCGTTCACCGTGTTCGCCCCGACAGACGAGGCGTTCGCCAAGCTGCCGGCCGGCACGCTCGACGCGCTGCTGAAGGACAAGGCCAAGCTGACGGCGATCCTGACCTACCACGTGGTGCCCGGCAAGGTGATGGCGGCCGACGTGGTCAAGCTCAAGGAAGCCAAGACCGTTCAGGGCCAGATGGTCAAGATCGACACGTCGATGGGCGTCAAGGTAAACGGCGCGAACGTCGTGAAGACGGACATTGTGTGCTCGAACGGCGTCATCCACGTGATCGACGCCGTGATCCTGCCGAAGTAACCGGGACACCCCGGCGTTCGGGGGTGATCTGGCGCGGTGCGGCCCCTCGATTGGGCCGGCCGCGCCGGATTCGTTTCACCCCGCGTTCCGCGTTGCGGCATCGAGAGAGGTGAGACACCCATGGCACAGTCATTCGTGGTGGTCGGCGCGTATGGTGGCGTGGGTACAGCACTCTGCCGCCGGCTGGCCAAGCGCGGGGCTCGAGTGCTGATGGCGGGCCGAGACCCCGGCAAACTCGCGCAGCTCGCGGCCGACATCGGCGGGGAGACGGTCGCGCTGGATGCGACAGCACCGGATCAGGTCGAGGCGTGCCTGCGCCGCGCGGCCGAAGTCTTCGGGGGGCTGGACGGCGTGGCGAACTGCGTCGGATCGCTGCTGCTCAAGCCGGCGCACGCGATCACCGCGCAGGAATGGCAATCGATGCTGGCGACCAACCTGGGTTCCGCGTTCGCCGTGGTGCGGGCCGCCGGGCTGGTGATGGCCGAGCACGGCGGCTCGGTGGTCCTGGTGTCCTCGGCCGCCGCCCGAATCGGCCTGGCCAATCACGAGGCGATCGCCGCGGCCAAGGCGGGCATCGAGGGGCTGGCGCTTTCGGCCGCCGCGACGTATGCGCCGAAGGGTATCCGCGTGAACTGCGTGGCTCCCGGCCTGACACGCACGCCGCTCACCGCCAGATTGTGGCAGCAGGACGCGGCGGCGAAAGCGTCAGCGTCGTTGCATGCCCTCGGCCGCATCGGTACTCCGGAGGAGGTGGCCTCCGCGATCGACTGGCTGCTCGACACCGAGCAGGCCTGGGTCACCGGCCAGGTCCTCGGCGTGGACGGCGGCCTGTCGCGGGTGCGTTCGCGGGCCTGACCCGCCCGGCCGCACTGAGGAGGGGTCGAGGCGCGCGACGGCAACCTGCCGGTCCCTCGGGCACCGGGAGATGACGCTCACGCCGACGTCGCCGAACAGAGTCAGAGCTTCTTCGGCGAGCAGAGGTTCTTCGCGCTCGCCGCGGCGCGCCCGCAATCTCGGCAGATGAACTTCGCGTTCTTGACCAGCGGCTTGAGCTGCTTCATGTCGACCTTGCCGGGGCAGCAGGTCATCGCGCACAGCTTGCTGTCGTGGGGACCTTTGTGGTGACCGTGATCGCCCATGGTCTCTCTCCTTGCGGTCGTCGTCGCGTTTCACTCAGGATAGCATCAGCCGGGGCGTCCCGCCCGTGCTACCCTCACGGCCGGTCGCGGCCCGCCTCACGGAGCCCCAGCCAGGACGCCACGACGAATGCGACGCAGAGGGCCGAGACGCACAGCCCGATGATGAAGATGGTCGAGTCGGACAACATTTCAGCGACTCCCACCGGCCTTCGCAAACGCGCCGAAGGCGAGAATGGACGGTACCCAGATTCCGACGAACATCCCGGCCTCCCGCTGTCCGCCGAACCAGAGATAGACGGAGAGCAGGAACGAGACGAAAGCGGCTGTAAGGATGAAGTAGTCGCGTCCTCGGAACATCGATGGAACCTCCGGCCGGCCAGCGCGCCGTCGAGACGGGATTGGCCTCCGATTGGGAGGCCCGCCCCACTGCGTCGGGCAGACGTCAACGTTCTGATGCCTGAACTTTCTGAACATACCACGCCTG
>Ga0316622_100003085_pt1 | contig 11787 bp, 10 predicted proteins | sample OWC_Aug_OW2_C1_D_FD_207646 | JGI IMG/M metagenome (GOLD analysis project Ga0316622, IMG submission 207646) | Wetland soil microbial communities from Old Woman Creek delta, Ohio, United States - OWC_Aug_OW2_C1_D5_C | ecosystem: Environmental > Terrestrial > Soil > Wetlands | place: USA: Ohio... | reverse complement strand
GGAGCCGGTGGAGTTGAGGCCCGACCCGACCAGAATCCGTTCGGGAAACGGGAGATTGGCGGGCCAGAACGTCCTCACCATCTCGAGGTTGCTCTGGAAGCCGCCCGTGGCGAGCACCACGGCCTTGGCCCGTAGCTCCCTGCGCTCACCGGTGCGCATGTCGTCACCGACGGCGCCGACCACGCGATCGGCCTCATGCAGCAGGCCGGTCATCTTCACGTTCCATATGAAGGTCACGCGCGGGTGCCGGGCCGCATCGCGATAGATGGGGCTCACCAGGCCAAGGCCGCGCCCCCTCGTTTCGTGGAAGCGTGCGACGCTGTTGCCGGGCTGCCGCGAGACGGTGTCGAAGGCGACGCCCTTGGCCGTCACCCAGTCGTAGATCAGCTCGCGGGACCGGTCTACGTAGAAACGTACCCACTCGCGATTGACGTCCTCACCCCATTCGACGAAGTCCTTGAAGGCGAGGTCCGGCGTGTCGGCGATTCCACCCGCCTGCTGGAGCGGCGACCCGACGATACAGAGGCCGCCAGTCGACATGACCGCGTGACCGCCGAACACGGACCACATGTCCACCACCGTGACCTGGGCGCCGGCGTCAGCGGCATCGAGCGCCGCCGCCAAGCCAGCGATACCGGCCCCGACGACGACGAGATCAGGGGGGCGTGACTCGCGCGAGGTGGCGCCCATCGGCACGCAGAGGAGAGCCAGCACCAGCGCACGAGCGCGAACCGTTGGCCAGGTCATCTCGGGTCCTCCTCGGGCGCTGCGAATGCGCGGACGCGGCCGGCCTCAAGGCGTGCCGTCGAGCCGGGGAAACCAGGCGAATACCCGGCACACGAATTCACGCTCGTGACGATGGCCGGACTGGATGCGGGCTATCATCGAGCCCCTTCCAGAAGCGTGGCTGCGGCGGCGGGAGGCGCGGGGGCGTCCCGTCGACGCGCTCGTCATGCCCGACGGCGCGCTCCTCGCGCCGGACGGCAAGGCCGACGCGCATACGGCATCAGCTGCGCCTGCCGAGACAGCCGCATGATCGCCATTCGCACGTCCAGGCCGCACGCGCAGGTGTCCCGAGTTCAGTTGGCGCGGTACGCGGCCCATGCCGCCTGCATCCGCCGCACCTGCCCCTCCGTGAACATGTACATGCAGGAGTCCTGCGTGTAGTCCATGAAGTTGAAGATTGGATCGAGCCCGGGCTTCGACGTCTGCGAACAGGTGTCGCGCCCGACGGGGCAGTAGAACGCAGGCGAGAACTCCGCGGGCGTATCGTCGATGTAGTCACCCTTGACGCCGCACTTCCCGTCGAACGTGTGAAACAGGGCCAGCCAGTGTCCCACCTCGTGCGTCGCCGTGTCCCCCTCGCTGTAGATGGCGAATGTGCCACCGGGGAACGAGCGCCAGTCGAGCACGACGCCATCGAGAATCGCGTAGGTGGCCGAGGTGAGAATCGAGGGGAAATACGCAAACCCCAGATAGGGTCCGCCGTCCACGGTATAGAGGTTCAGCGTCTCGGGGCCGCCGCGGCGGAGCGCCTGTTTCGCTTCGAGTTCCACCTCGAAATCCACCGCCATCCGGTCGAACCAGGTCTGGTTCGTCGTGCGCGTGACGCCGGCCAGCTCGAAGCTGAACGGACTCCGGGCGCCGCCGGTCCGACCGCCGAACGAATCCTCCAGCACGCGCACCTGTGCGTGGATCATGTTCGTGGGCAGGTCGCCGTTTTCGAATCCTGGCCCTTTGGCAATCACGTGCACCCACACGGGGATGGTCTCGGTGGCCCTGGCGCCGCGGCCTCGGCCCCGGTCGATGTGCTGCTCCAGTTCCTGAACCTCTTCGAGACTCGGCTGCCGAGTGCCGCACCGTTCCTTCTCCGGGGCAGCGGCCGGCGTACTCCACACAGCTGACGCCAGAAGAAAGCTGAGAATGACGAGTCGTTGCATGGCTTGCTCCAATCGGCAAGGGGACGAGCGGACCGGGTCGCAGCGCAATCTACGCCCGGCGCAGCCGGCGCCAATCGCTCGAGGCCGATCGCGTGCCCCCCGGTCCGTCGTGCGGCCGAGGCCTCGGAGGCTTCACCGTTTTGCGGGCGCCGAGACCGGCTGGGGTTTCGGTCCTGTCCACGTCCAGCCGTGGATCAGCCAGCCCCCGGCGCCCTTCTTGAGCACGAAGGTCATCTGCGCCGCTTCGCGCATGGCCACGCCGCGCTGCGTGAAGGTGTAGACCACGGGCACCACGAGATACGCCTGATCACCGTTCGTCTCGACACGGGTAGGCGCCCCGATCGTGACCATCGGATCGGTGATGCCGCTCTTCTTGGCATCGCTGTCCAGGTCGGCACTCCAGGCCTGGAACGCCTGCGCCCCTCGCCAGAGGTAGGGCGACACCTCGTCGACGATCGCCAGATCCGCTTCCGCCGCGTGGGTCGCGGCCGCCGCTGCCATGTCGCCCTTGTTGAAGCTATCCATGAACTTCTGGATGGGCGCCATCAGCTGGGGGTCCGGCGTCTGCGCGCTGGCGGCGGCGCTCATGAGACACCAAAGGACAGCTCCAAGGGTCAGATACCGCATTCGTCGCCTCCTTCCGTCCAGGCCCGATCGGCTGGTGGCTGCCGCCGACCGATGCTCGAGGTCATGGCGGCCCACCGTGCGAAGTCCGGACGATAGCCGCGAATTAGGCCCCTTCTCTGGGGTGCTTGTCAAGAGCCGGAGTACGCTGACGCGGAGTCCCGACGGGCGCCCCTCCTCGGTCATCCGCGCGACGGGGCCGCGTGTTGCTGACGCGGGAGCGCCCCCTCGGCGCGGGGCTCTACGAGATGCTGATCCGGTCGAACCGGCCGTCCCTCGTGACGTTGCTCACCGGAACCGCTTCTCGTCGATGGGCGGGTTCACCTCGACCGTGTCGACGATGATCCTGAGCGCCTGGGGACGGCCCCTCGCGGTGATCACGATCGAATGGGGGAACCACAGCCCGCTGCTCTCCTTGTAGTCACCGAAGGTGGTCTCCAGCCGGAGCGTCTGGCCGCGCACCCGCCGCGTCGTGTCGGTGCGGATGATGAGAAAGGACTGCGCGTCGATGAGATCGTCGCGGACGGTGCCGCCTGCGAGGGTGGTCCTGAGCCGGTAGGCTTCGCGGCCGCCGGCCGTCTCCTTGCCGACCAGGTCGACCCGGTGCCCTTTCGAGCGCCAGCCGACGAGCGGACCCTCGATGTCGGCCTGATCGGCAGCCAGGCGCAGGTTCTCGGGCGCCATCGGCTGTGCCTCGAACATGCCGGTCGAGGGTGACACGTACCAGCCGCGCTCACCGTCGTACGCATAGACGTCGGTGACTCCCTGGTAGGTGAACTCCGTCCGGACCCGGCCGGGGCGCAGAATCTCCCTGCTCACCAGCGCTTCACGGGCGGGTCCGGCCACGGCACGGCCCGTCATGCGCAGGGAGCGCACGGCCTGCCAGTGCTCCGCGCCACCCCGGGCTGCGAGGTGCCGGGCGACGATCTCGTCCAGCGTCTGGGCGCCGGCCAACGCCGGGAGCAGCCCGGTGACGACGATGGCGATCCGGCAGGTGCGACGCACGTCTCCTCCTCCGGTTGCGAACCAGCTCAAGGTGGGAACCTGCTATCTCGGGACGCGGGCGGGCATCGGCCTCGGTTGCGGCCGGATCGCAGGACGATCGGGCCATGCCGGCGGACCAGGTCCCCACGTCGGACCCCAGTACACCGGGTAGGCCGCGTACGGCACGACCAACGAGGGGTCTGCGGCTTCCTGCGCACGTGCCTCGGCCTCGCGCGCCCGCGCGTCTGCTTCCGCGGCCCGCCCTTCCGCCTCCATCCGGGCCCGCTCGGCCTCCGAGGCAGCCGCGCGCTCGGCGAGGATCGCCTGCTGCGCGGCCGGGGTCATCCATTCGCCCTCGAACTGCACGAAGCCACGCGCGCGATAGCTCTCCTCTTCCGTCATCCAGCGCCCATCGACCTTGACCCTCCCCATCGCGGCGTTGGCCTCGGCGCTGTCCGGATCGATCGCCAGCACCATCCGGTACGCCTCGCGCGCTTGCGTGCCGAGGCCGTGGGTCGACGCCCAACGGGCCAGGTCCAGCCAGCCGTTCGGATCGTCCCTGGCCAGCGCCTTCGCGCGGTCGTGATAGTCGTCCAGCGGGGAGCGCTTCTTCTCGATGCGGGCCACGCTCGACATCGGGACGCCGACCTGGCCGAACCCGATGTCGATCTCCAGCTGCGTCTCGGTCTGTGACAGGATGCGGCCGGATACCTTGCCCCCGCCCTTCAGGTAGATGTCGTCAGCCCGGAGCACGGCGGGAAGCAGGACGATCAGCCACATCCAGGAAGCGCCTCGATGCATCGTTGGGCTCCTTGACCAGCCGGCATCGTACGCCGCCCCGGATACCCGGTCAAACCTCCGGATCCCGGTCCCCGGCGCATCGCTGGACGAGGCCGAGCCGCTTCGCGGACAACCGCCACGACGCGTACGTGGCCAGAGCGAACACGGCTGCCGCTATCAGGTGGCCAAGGGTCCACGGCCACTCGTAGCCGTCCCTCCCGACCTGCCGCATCACTCAGGCGCTGGCCGGCGCGGCTGCCTTCTGGGCGGTCTCGTCCGGGGCCTTCTGTGTGCCGCCGCCGCCCGCTCCGGCGCGGGCGAACCGGTGTTCGAGGAGCCCGGGCACGCGGGCCAGGGGCTGCCACCCAAGAGGCCCGAACGCCACGTCGGCCTCGGTCGCCCCGGGCTCATCGGCCCTCACAGAACCTCCGCGCGCCGCCGGCGTATGTCATATGTTGGACCTTCACTGGAGGAGAACAAGGATGCGACACCAGGCACGCACCTGCACCATGCTGGCGGCGGGGCTGCTGGCTCTGGCCCTGCCAGCGGCGGCGCAGTTCCCCGGCGTCACCATGCCGCCCTCGGGCGACAACCAACGCGCGATCGTCACGCAATACATCGGCCCGGTCTCGGTGACGATCGACTACCACAGTCCCGACGTGCACGCACCAGACGGCGAGGATCGGGCCGGGAGGATCTGGGGCGGCCTCGTGCCGTACGGCTTGACGAACCTCGGCTTCGGCACCTGCGGGGACGGGTGCCCGTGGCGCGGCGGCGCCAACGAGAACACGGTTCTGACCGTCTCGCACGACGTCGAAGTCGAGGGCCAGGCCTTGCGGGCCGGCTCGTACGGGCTCCACCTCATCCCAGGCCAGGACGAGTGGACGATCATCTTCTCCAGGAACTCGACCTCTTGGGGCAGTTTCTTCTACGACGCCAGGGAAGATGCGCTCAGGGTGAAGGCCAAGCCGGCCAAGAGCGAGTACCACGAGTGGCTGACGTATGAGTTCGTCGATCGGCGGCCTGACAAGACGACCGTGGCGCTCAGGTGGGAGAACCTGCAGGTGCCCTGGACCATCCGCGTGCCCGACATCAACGGCGTCTACGTCGACGCCATGCGCCGCGAGCTGCGCTCGAGCCCCGGCTTCGCCTGGCAGAACCTGAACGCGGCCGCGCAGTTCTGCCTGCGGAACAAGATCAACCTCGCGGAGGCTCTCGGCTGGGCTCGCGAGGCGACCAACACCCGGACGGTCGGGCAGGAGAACTTCGCCACCTTGACGACCTTGTCGCAGCTGCTCGAGGCCAACGGCAAGTCAGCCGAAGCCAGCCAGGAGCTGAGCAGGGCGCTCGACCACCCAACCGCCGACCCAGTCAGCGTACACCTCTACGGACGGACCCTGCTGGCCCAGAAGAAGGCGAACGAGGCGATGAAGCTCTTCGAGCTCAACGCCAGACGCCATCCCGGCGTGTGGCCGACGGAGGTTGGCCTGATGCGCGGCTACGCGGCGCTCGGCCAGACCACGGAGGCGCTCGAGCACGCGCGTCTCGCCCTCAAGCAGGCGCCCGACGAGGCGAACCGCAGGAACATCGAGAGCATGATCAAGCTGCTCGAACAGGGGAAGCCCATCGACTGACGGTGCGTCCGAGCGCGGCCCCGGGGCGACTCCGCGGGCTAACCGCCGAAGAGCCATGGCCCCGGCACACGGCCTGGCGGTTCCGGCACGCGGAGCGTGGGTCTGTACGGCAGGGCACGCAGACGCCGGGTCTTCCATCTCACCACGGTGGCGGCAAGGGGTTGCTGCAGACGTACTGCTCTACGCTTCGCCAATCCGTTCTATCCTCGCCTCGTGCGCTCGCCCGAGTGGATCGAACGACGCAGCCGAGCGCTGCAGGCGCGCTACAGGCGCGCTTGACGCCATGCGCCGGAGGCCCATAATTGGCGCGTGATTCCCCTGCATCGCGGTTCCTGGCCGGCGCGTGTCGGCCTCGTTCTTGTCGGTGTCCTTGCGGCGACGACCCGGCATGACGTGGCGGTCGTTCGGGCCGGGCAGCCGGCCGCGGTGTGTCGGACCTATCCGACGTCATCGACGATGGTCACCAAGGCCTCCGGGTTCTCGTTCACGCGGAAGCTGGAGTGCGCCTACGACACCAAGACCAATCAGATGACGTGCACGATGACGATCTCGACCTGCGGCGTCGTGCCCTTCGTCCTCACCTACGCGTCGGTCGATGATTTCATCGCCGAGACCCAGGTGATTCCGCCCCGCATGCTGCAGAAGCACCAGACCACGTCGGGGAATGCCTGCAACATCACCGATCAGGCCTTCGCCTACGACGAGCAGAAGCGTCTGCTGAAGTACACGATGAACGGCCTGACCTACGCGTACTCGTCCTGGGACGACAAGGGCCGGCCCCTGCGGGGTGTCATCACCGGGCCCGGACCAAGCGCCAGCGAGTCGTGGTCCTACGACGACGCCGCCCGGACTGCGACACTCATCCAGCGAGCGGGAGGCGAAACGCGGACGGTGTACGGCTACGATGCGAATGGCAACACGACGTCGGTGGTGGTGAACGACGGGGCGTCGACATCGACGTTCACGGTCACCGCGACCGCCCGAGTGTGCAGGTAGCGGCACGGGGCCCCGTTCGACTTCGGCGCCTACCGGCACGCGGCATCCTTCGCCGCCACGCCCCTGGTGCGTCTTCACGCCGGCCACCGTCTCCTTGAAGCCCCAGGAATCACGGTTCATCGGCGGCGTCTTCGGGAGGGAGAACGGTGACGCGGACCCACAGGTCGGTCGCGTCGTTGACGCCCAGAATGAAGATAGACGCATTTCCGTAGTGACGACGTCCTGCCTGGAAAGGCGCATGATGTAGTCAGGAGGCAGTCATGCGCCGCGCCGTCATCGCCTCATTCGTTGCTCTCATCCTGCTGGCGCCGTCGCAGGGATCGGCTCAGGCGCCGCAGTCCTTCGCCGACCTCGCGCTTTGGATCGACCTCAGCGATCGGGTTCGGATCGTCGATCGGTCGGAGGTCAAGACCACCGGTCGCCTCACCCGCCTGACGCGCGAGGCCATTGCGATTGAGGACGACGCGGGCGAGAAGCGGTTTGCGAGCGACTCCGTGAGCGAAGTCGCCGTGCAGCGCCACCCGCTCGGCAAGGGAGCCCTTATTGGTGCCGGAGTGTTCGCCGTCCTCGGCGCCGTGGCGTGCTTCCGGCGCGAAGACTCATCGGGGTGCGCCATCGCCGGACCGCTCGCCGCCGCCCCAATCGGCGCTGGCGTCGGAGTGGCAGCGGGGACACTTATCTCTCAGATGAAGCCAGTTTATCGGAGACCGGCGAGCGGGGTTCCCGCTCCGCTGCCGCGCGACCGGAGCGGTGTTCAAGCCAGCCTGCTCGAGGATCTTGGACTTCGGGTCAACCTCGACGATCGGCTCCGGGTCGAGGACCGATCGGCGGTTAGGACCACCGGTCGCCTGACGCACCTCACCGACGATGCGATCACGGTCCAGACCAACGACGGCCAGCGGCAGTTCATGCGCGAGACCATTCATCAGGTCGAGAAGCGTCAACGGCCACTTCGCCTGGCCACGCTCATCGGGGCCGGCGCGGGCGCGGCCTTTGGCGCGGTGGCAGGGTGCGCGGGCGAAGACCGTAGCGAATGCCCGGACGCGTGGATATTGGGGAGCGCGTTTGGCGCGGGCGCCGGACTTGCCGTTGGGGCGCTCATCCACAAGACGACGGTTGTCTACCCCGTGCCGGAGGGGCGCACGGTGGTCTCGCCGGCGATCGCGCGCGCCGGCGCCGGCGTTCGGGTCAACGTCATCTGGTAATCGCAGCGCGCGATGAGTGGTAGGATGCGCGCTCCCTCATGCCGAGCGACTGTCGCCCAAGTCGGCCCGCTACTCTGGCTCTGATCGTGCTGTCAGCAATCGCACTCACGTCATCCGAGCTGGCGGCCCAGCAGTTGTCCGGAACCGGCCACTGCTGGCGTTTGCCGGCAAACACTGGCGGATCATGAAGCTCGGTTCGGATGGCGTGCTCTCGACCTATCGCGAGGCGAGCAACCTCGCCAATGGGCTCTTGATCGATCCGCAGGGGCGGTTGATCGCGTGCGAGGGCCGTGTCCGGGAGGGAGAACGGTCGCCCGGACCCACAGGTCGGTCGCGTCCTAGGGCTCCTGGGCCGTCCGGGCACCGAGGCACCCGGCCTCAACAACGTCGTCCGACACAGCGGAGCCGCATCGGCGCGCGTGCACCTGTCGATGTCCGGCGGGGCCCTGCGGCTGGAGAACGGCGATGGGCTGGCAGAGGCCATCCCGGCGCTTCGTCCCGACGTGGTCGTGCTCGACATCACGCTGCCCGGCACGAACGGCATCGCCCTCGCGTCGCGGTTGACACGCGCAGGGTCCTGCCCGAGGATCCCAGGACCTGCTGCCGGCGCTCACGGCCGCAGTCGAGGGACGGCTGTTCGTGTCCCCTCGGGACGAGCGTGATCGCGCCGTGATGGACGGCGACTGGGCAGACGGGCGAAAGGGAATGACACCATGAAGCGTTCGATACGGTTGGCCGTGTGGACAGCGCTGTTGGCCGCTGGCGCCTGCGCAAGGAACGAGCTGGGCCCGACGTCAAACGCGACGCCAGTGCCGACCGCCGCGCTCGAGCGCCGCGTGCTGCCCATCGCCGACCCCTCGTATCCACCGAGCACGGAGCTCGAGGCCAGCAAGGCCACCCCGCCGCCCCGCTTCGAGGTGAAAGCGCCGGCCCAGGCGCCCAACGTGGTCGTCGTCCTGCTCGACGACTTCGGCTTCGGCCAGTCGAGCACGTTCGGAGGCGCGATCGAGATGCCCAACCTCGATCGCCTGGCGACCGGCGGGATCCGGTACAGCAACTTCCACGTCGCGGCCCTCTGCTCGCCGACGCGCGTGGCGCTCCAGACCGGCCGTAATCACCACTCGGCCAATGCCGGCGCGGTGATGGACATCGCGACGGCGTTTCCAGGGAACACCGGCAGCCGTCCGAACAGCATCACCCCGCTCGCCGAGATCCTGCGGCTGAACGGCTACAGCACCGCCGCCTTCGGGAAGTACCACGAGACGGCGCCGTGGGAGGTCAGCCCGTCGGGACCGACTGACCGCTGGCCGACACGATCGGGCTTCGACAAGTTCTACGGCTTCATCGGCGGCGAGACGAATCAGTGGGCGCCCACGCTCTACGATGGCCTCACGCGAATCGAAGCGCCTCCCGATCCGAACTACCACTTCATGACCGACATGACGAACCAGGCGCTTGCCTGGATTCGCCAGCAGCAGGGCCTGACGCCCGATCGGCCGTTCTTCCTGTACTTCGCGCCCGGCGCTACGCACGCGCCGCACCACGTGCCGGCGTCCTACATCAAGAAGTACGCGGGCCGCTTCGACCGCGGCTGGGACGTCTACCGTGAAGAGACGCTCGCCCGGCAGAAGAAGCTGGGGGTGGTGCCGCCCGAGACGAAGCTGGCGCCCAAGCCCTCCGCGATCAAGGACTGGGCCGCGCTCACCCCCGACGAGCAACGCCTGTTCGCCCGTCAGATGGAAGTGTTCGCCGGCTTCGGCGAGCAGACCGACGAGGAGATCGGACGCCTCTTCGCTGCCATCGACGAGCTGGGCGAAACCGACAACACGCTGGTCGTCTACATCGTGGGCGACAACGGCGCCAGCCCCGAGGGCGGCCTGTCGGGCGTGGTCAACGAGATGGCGTTCTTCAACGCGACTCCCGAGTCGCTCGAGGATCAGCTCAAGATGCGCGACCAGCTCGGCGGGCCCAGCACGTACGCACACTACGCCGCAGGCTGGGCGATTGCCGGCAACACACCGTTCCAGTACGGCAAACAGGTGGCCTCGTCGTTCGGGGGCAACCAGAATCCCATGGTCATCCGGTGGCCCGCCCGCATCAAGGATGGCGGCGGTGTGCGCACGCAGTTCCACCACGTCATCGACATCGCGCCGACCATTCTGGAGGCGGCAGGACTGCCGCAGCCCACGGTGGTGAACGGCATTCCGCAGCGTCCCATGGAGGGCACGAGCCTGCTCTATACGTTCGACCAAGCCCAGGCCCCGAGCCGGCGCACGACGCAGTACTTCGAGATCGGCGGAAACCGCGGCATCTATCACGACGGCTGGTTCGCCGGCACCGTGCACCGTGCGCCGTGGGAGCAGAAGCCGCGCGCGGCTCTGGCCGACGACGCGTGGGAGCTGTACCACGTCGCCGAGGACTTCAGCGCGGCCGACAACCTCGCCGCCAGCAACCCTTCCAAGCTGAAGGAGATGCAGGCCCTGTTCCTATCCGAGGCGGCGAAGTACCAGGTGCTGCCGATCGACGACCGCAGCGTCGAGCGGATGGACCCGGCCGTCGCGGGCCGCCCCGACCTGATGGGCGGCCGCACGTCGCTGACGCTGTACCCAGGCGCGGTCGCCATGGCCGAGAACGCGTTCATCAACGTCAAGAACCGCTCGCACTCGATCACGGCGACGATCGAGGTGCCCGCGCGCGGTGCCGAAGGCGTGATCCTCGCACAGGGCGGACGCTTCTCGGGATGGAGTCTCTACGTCAAGAACGGCCGGCCGGCGTACGCGTACAACTGGCTCGGGCGTGAGCACTACCGCATCGCGGGAACAGACCCTCTGCCACCCGGGCACGTGACCCTTCGCTACGACTTCACGTATGACGGCGGAGGCCGCGGCCGCGGCGGGTTGGGCACGCTCGTCGTCAACGGCCGGAAGGTGGCCGAGGGCCGGATCAACAGGACCATCCCCAATGTGTTCTCGCCAGACGAGGGAGCGACCGTCGGCGTGGATGACGAGACCGTGGTCACCGACGACTACCGGGAGCGCGACAACCGGTTCACCGGGCGTCTGGGCAAGATCGTCATCGACGTGAAATGAGCCGTCATGGGGTGACCTTGACGGGCTTCGGCGGCAGGACCACGAGCGCATTGAAGGCGTCGCCTTCCGTGGTGGTCCGGGCGGCCAGCGAGGACGACGCGGGCGAGAAGCGGTTTACGAGCGACTCCGTGAGCGAAGTCGCCGTGCAGCGCCACCCGCCATTCTCTACAACCAGGCCATGGTGCACGCGCTCGCCAGGCGCGTGCCCGAATCCGCCCGCTCGCTGGAACAGGCCATCAAGGCCGGCTATCCGCTGAACTTCGCCCAGGGCGATCCCGACCTTGAACAACTGTGGCGCGAGCCGGCGTTTGCCGCGCTGGCCCGCGCCCATGCAAAGCCTCCACGCCAAGCGCTCACCCGTTCAACCACGCCGTCGTCCCCTGCGTCGCGACAGCACGCCCGCGAGACCCGTCGCGAGTAGCGCCACAACACCGACGATAGGCTGCATTGACAGCGTCTCGTCAACATAGGACGTCTTCTCAGGCTCACGGGTGAAGACCGGGCGTCTCCTGAGTCTGAACGGCCTCGACCGGCG
>Ga0316622_100003083_pt1 | contig 11789 bp, 11 predicted proteins | sample OWC_Aug_OW2_C1_D_FD_207646 | JGI IMG/M metagenome (GOLD analysis project Ga0316622, IMG submission 207646) | Wetland soil microbial communities from Old Woman Creek delta, Ohio, United States - OWC_Aug_OW2_C1_D5_C | ecosystem: Environmental > Terrestrial > Soil > Wetlands | place: USA: Ohio... | reverse complement strand
GGCCTTACGGTGGACCTCAACGGCAATGCACGCGTTCAGGGCGGGCAGGTCGACCAGGGCGCGTATGAAGGCGTCGGACTGCCGCCGGCCGTGGTGCTCGTTCCCACGGTGGTCGGCCAGACACAAGCCACGGCTCAATCCATGATCACGAGCGCCCTGCTGACGGTGGGGACGATCACACAAGCCTACAGCGACACGGTGGCCAACGGACGGGTCATCAGCCAGGACCCGGCCGGCGGTTCGACCGCGGTCGTCGGCGCCGCGGTGAACCTGGTGGTCTCGAAGGGACCCGCTCCCGGAGGGTCATGGACGCTGGAGAGAACCACCTCCATCTCGGCGACGATACCGAACCCTCCGCCAGGTTACCCGATTTCGGTCAGCGGCGAAGGCTCATGGACGTTCTACGCCAGCGGCTCGACGGACTGGAAGATTGAGATTACCAGCGTCGCCGGCGTCGGCGGCACCTGGACCGTCAACCCGTCCACCGGCACGGTAGGTACCGGCACGCATACGATCAACTTCACGATGGAGGGCACGAACCTCGACATCAGCTCCCTGGCCCCTGGAGACCGGAAGATCGCCGACATCAAGTTCTACACCCGCTGAGAGGGCAAGGCCTTAAGAAGGTGGGAAAGTAGGAACGTAAGAAGGCAAGAGAGAGCCGCGACGCCTCTCGCCTCATCGTAGGCGAACCGCGGCAATCTCAGACAGAGGTCCTCTTGTTCTCGCGCAGAGCACGCCCTGAGCGAAGTCGAACGGGCTCGCAGCGACATCGGCTGCGAATGGGGAAGGATGTCCGCCGTATCCGAGGAAATCGGGGAAATAACCGTCGGCTACGCAGATTTATTGTTGGCGTTGATCGCACGTGGTTTCGACGGTCGAATCGGAGTTAGGAGGCCGCAATGGCACTTTTTGGCGGAATCGAGCTCGACGGACTGACGGCGGACCCGGCAGTAGGGTCGTGATCCGGCAGCGCCGTGATTGACGAGGTGCGGCCGGGAGTCTATGATGAACTGAAGCGAGCAGCACTAACGAAGGCTGAAGCCAGCTCTCGGAGCCAACTGCGCCGCCCATTGTGAGGTGAACGATGTCGGACATGACGAACGCAGAATACCGCAAGGCGCGAGGCACGGACAAGCCGTTCGACGGCACCGAAGAGCAGGCCAAGGCGATCTGGAACGAGTCCATCCGGAAGGAGAAATGGCGGTCTCCGAAAGCCACTCCTCCGGCCGGCTCCACAACCACAGGGTAAACCCGCCGGAGAAAGAGCGGGTGTAGATTGCACACCCTGCGCCTCGCACCGGAGATTCAGAGGACGTACGGATTCACGGGGACCTGGCCCGTCTTCCGTGCTCAGTTCTCGATATCCGCCGGGCGCCACACCCACACCAGCCTCACAACTTCTACCCGGCCCACAGAGGGGCGCAATTCCCATTCGTCACACTGTCGTCAGCGGGGCGCCTCTGGGGACGATCATGGCGACTGCCTGCAGAGCAAGCAAGGGAAGACAGACAGAAGGAGGACAGGGTTCACGGGTCGGGGCTCAGCCGGACCAATCACTCCTGAGCCCTGATCCCAGATCCAGCGGTTGATGATCAAGGAAGACAGCGGGGCAGGCCTCACCCTACACGATGCCTTCTCTCTGCGGCACTCTGGGTCCTCGGCGGTTAGAGAAGAGTTTGCCGCGTCGCTATGCTCCTCGCGATGAGATGGGTGCCCAGTGAATTGCTTCGCGGGTGGCTATGCCTTCGGCGAACGGCGGCGGGGGGTGATCAGGAGCAGACCCAGGGTGAGGAAAGCGGCGGTGGCGGGCTCGGGGACGGTGATCTCAAGAGTGAAGTTGGTGAAGCGGCCGGTGTTGGCGTAGTAGGCGTCACAGACGCTGAGTCGCCAGTCGCCGTAAGCGTCCTGGCCGTCGAAGACCGAGAGCGAGCTGAGCGGCCGGTACGTGCCTGTGAACGGCGCCGAGCCTTGCTCGATGGACTGGAGGGCTTCGTCGTCGAACTGCGTGCCCTGGTAGTCCTCGCCGTCAAAGTACCCTGTGAACGGGTCGTACATGTTCAGCAGGACCTTCGAGCCGGAGGGACTCTCCAGATACACCTGCAGGTCGAAAACCTTCGAGTGCGACACGTCGATGGAGACATCCACATCCGTGATGATCAGGTGAGAGGGAATGTCGATGACCGCGTCGGTCATCCAGCCACGGGTGTTCCCGGCGCCGGAGGGAATCGGCAGATTGAACGACCTGCTGTAGGTGCAGACGACGTCGGCGTGTGCGGCGGCCGTCAAACAACCTGTGACAATCGTGAGAATGAGAGGACTGACAACTGTCTTGTGAACGCTCATCCGCGGCACTCTCCCTGCAACACCACTCAACCTCCCGGGGGCACGTCCCCGGTCGTGGTGCGAAATCTATCGCGGGCCGTCGCGGTTGTCAAGAGGCGCGGGCGAATGATGATTCGCCTCTACCGCCCGGCGCAACTGGTGGGCGACACGTGTATCGGCCCAATGTCAAAGAAAATGGGGGCCATCGTCAGCGCTTCTGCCAGAGCGCCGATATGACCCCCACCGATCCGACTTCATCAGAGGGTATCTGATGCAGGTCGTTGAACAGACGACGTCACGGAAGCGACAGCAGTGACAAGACCATGGCAGGGATGTCGCCCTGGGTCATGCTGGGCAGCGACACGCCGTTCGTGCCCAACCCTTGGAGACTGAGGATGACCGGGGCCACCGCGGCGAAGCTGGGCATCTGCAGTCCCCAGAAACCGCTGATGTCCTGGGTCTGGAGCCCGGCGGCGGCTACGTTCTGCTGCAGGCCGATCTCGGCGCCGCCGCTGGAGGCGTGGCCGATCTCCGTGAGGTTGCCGGTGAACGATTGACTGGCCCCGGAGGTGGTTCCCTGCTGGTTGTAGACGGCCAGGTTCTGGACGGCGTCGGCCGCCTGAGCGCCTTGCAGCAGCAGGATTTCGTTGCCCAGGCCAAGTGTCGTGTTCTGTGCCTGCTGGATGTCGGCCAGCGCACTCGAACCGAGTGCCATGACGAAGACAAGACAACCGAGCACGATTTTCATGATGTGGATTCTCCTCTATAGGTCCTATTCCCTTCTTGCTCAGGACTGTAGGCCCCCGCCCTGGTGCTCGCCGAGTCCACGATAGTCGTTGGTTGTGTCGGCTGCTCACCTCCTTTCGTTCGGCCCGTGCCGCGCGCACTGAGATTCCGCGCGTGCCCGGCCCCGGCGGGCGCTCTCACAGGTGGATCTGGCTCTGGACGGTCTCGACCTGCATTTGAGTCTCGGCCCCGTCGAGCGGGCGGGCCATGCCGGTCAGAGCCGTGTTCTGCAGGCCCAGGACGGACGTCGTGGCGCCCATGGTCCCCTTGAAGTTGCCGCCGCCCTGGTCGCCCACCACGACGAACTGCTGCAACGCGGTGCCCTGGCCGGGGCCGTCGTCCATCCCGACCGATAGCAGGCCGTGCAGCGCGAGGTTCTGATCTTCCCGCTTCAGGGTGCAGGGACCGGTGACAAGCTGCCCCTGCCACGTGTCCAGATTGAGGGAGCGGAGCACACCGACTTGGGCGCCCTCGCTGGAGGCCTCTCCAACGCCGCCAATGTTGACGAGCAGGCCCTCGCCGCAGACGCCTTCAATCACCTGCTCGTTGGCAACCGCCAGATTCTGCACCACGTCGGCTGCCTGAACGCCCTGGTTCAACAGGATGTGATCCCCCACGTCGAGTTGTGTGCTCTGGGTCTGCTCGATGCCGGAGCAAAGTCCCGGACTGAGCAGAACTGCGAACACGAGAGAAACCGTCGTAAACCTCGTCATGCCTGTACCTCCCGTTCTCTCCCGCATCCGTAGGCCGTTAAGAAACCTCCTGGAGCGCCTCGCCCGCGGCGAGACACCCCTCACAATCACAGAACCCCTGGTCAGGCGGGCCATCCGTCGCGCCGCCGTGTGTCGACCGCACGGGACAGTGCCGCCCGACCAGAGGTAATGGTAGTCAGTTTTGTGCTACTTATCTGTCACTGTCGTGACACGGTTACTCCGTGGCCTGGGTTTGAACGGTGCAGACGTTCATGACGCTGTTCACGCCGCCGGTGGCGCAGGCGCTACCGGTGAGGTTAGAACTCTGCAGGCCGAGGATGGCCGAGGCCTGGTTGATATTGCCGGCCTGATTGCCGCCGCCCTGCTCGCCGCGCAACACGATCTGGTGCAGCGCGCTGCCGGCACCGGGACCCTCGGACTTGGTCAGGGTCTGATCGGCGGTCAGGTTCAGAGTCTGGCCTTCCGTTTTCGGATCGCAGGCATCGCCGATGAGCTGAGCCTGCATGCCGGTGGTGGTCAGATTCTGGAGCACGTTGAGGATTGAGCAGTCCCCGGAGGCATGGCCGATTTCGGCGAGGTTGGCCAGGAATGATTGGCCGGCCATGGCGCCGCAGGCCCTGTTACCGAGTTGGTCGTTGGCGACCGCCAGGTTCTGGATGGCATCGGCGGCCTGGTGACCCTGCAACAAACTGATCGCGTTATGAATTCCGATCGTCGTGTTCTGCATCTGGTTGATGGGCCCGATGCCCTGGCCGAACACGATGGAACCGATCGACAGTACAATCGCTACTGAAAATGCAACCTTCTTCATTGTAGACTCCTTTTTCACTTCCGGGCGTTGTCCGCTCCGTAGTGAGGCTCGGTGAGACCTCCGTCGTCACGTCCTCACAGAACAGCGCCGATTGTTGATTTCATCACATCATCCTCCGTCGAGCTCACCGCCGACACAGACAGGCAACCCCCCGGGGATCGCGTTCTTCGCTGCGGCATCGTCGCCGCACCCACCCCACGGTTGAAGACCGCCTATCCGAGACCCGTCTTTCACGCCGTTTGGGACACCCCCCCGAAACCCATCAAGTTGTCCATTCCTCTGTCGTTGTTACCGGCGAGCCCGAGAGCCGGGCCGGCACAGGCGTCCTGAACCGGCCCGGCCACGATTGATCCAAAAGCATGATTCGATGGGGCATTACGGCAGTTGCGTCTGGCCAATGCCGAAATCCGCACCACCGCTCACGATGGCCATGGCGGGGCCGTTGCCGTTGCCACCGAAGGCGTCGAACACGGCCACGCCGACACCCTGGGTGTTGACGCTGGCGCCGAACATCGTGAAGGTCAACTGCGTCTGGAAGCCCACGAAATTCTGCAGGGCCAGGGCTGAACCAAGACCGTCGCCAACCACACTCTGCTGGAGACCAGCGTCCAGGTTCTGATCCTGGAATCCGAGGCTGGCGACTCCGCCGGGATGCAGTTGGGTCTGGCCGCCGCCGCCGGCGCCAATCTGCTCGACACCGAGCACACCGGCGATGACTGATGCGGCCGCGCTCTGGACAAGCGAACCCACCTCGCCCTGGAACGACGTGATGTGCCCGGCGCCGTCCGTAGCTAACTGGTCCTGGGCCACGGTCAGCGCATTGGTGTTCGCCGCTCCGCTATCCGGACCTGCCGCGAGCACCGTGTTTCCGTTGGCCAGGAGGAAATTTTGACCCTGACCAATCGCCGCCATGGACGCAGATGACAGCAGCAGTACAAGTGCTGCGACTGCTAATCCTTTAAACATAGTTGGAACTCCTTTATTCCGAGAATTCTGTGTTCGTGACTCTTACCGGCCTCTCCCGATCGCCCGGGCCCTCCGGTCCGGAGGGATCCGAGCCGCGCCGGCCACATTCGTTGACCCTGAGTGGGGAGCCCCGAAGCTCTGCGCCTCGTCGTGACTTGGCGGGCCGCTCGGGGGCTCCCCGCGCCATCAGTTCTTGGGAGATGTCTTTGGCGTACTCAGTCATTCCACGCGTCTTACAGGGTGGATTGAGTCTGCACGGTCGTGACGGCCATCTCGCTGTTCACAGCACCGGTCGCGCAGGCGGCGCCGGTCAGATTCGAGCTCTGCAGACCGAGGATTGCCGAGCTTTCCTGCATGGCGCCGGCGGGATTCTGGGCGCCCTGGTCCTCGCGGAGCACAATCTGATGCAGACCGCTGCCAGCGCCCGGACCCTGGGACTTGAGCAGGCCTTGCTCGGCCGCCATGGCGAGGCTCTGGCCCTGAGACTTCGGATCGCAGCCATCGCCGATCGCCTGGGCCTGCATTCCAACGGCGGTCAGGCCCTGGACGACGCCCACGATGGCGCACTCGCCGGACGCATGGCCGATCTCCGCCAGGTTCGCCAGGAAGGTCTGGCCCGCCATCGCGCCGCAGGCGCGGGTGGCCGACTGGTCATTGGCGACTGCCAGGTTCTGAATGGCATCGGCGGCCTGAGAACCCTGAAGCAGTTGGACCGTGTTGCCCAACAGGACATTCGTATTCTGCATCTGGCCAATGGCGCCCATGACGCTCCCCTGGCCAAACGCACCTGACCCAATCATCAGCACGACAGCAACAGAAACTGCAACTACCTTGAACATTGTTTCACTCCTTTTTACTTGCCTGTAGTGGTCTTCACTCCATTTGGATCACCGACAACGTGCCGGCAATCAGCATACGCAATTGGTGCTACGTCCTGGGTGTCGCCTCGACCTCCTTTCTCCCCCCAGGGGCGTTATCCCTGCGTTTGAGTCGTTTCCGGAGAAGTTATTTCACCGTGATTGAATCGACCGGGACATCGAAGCCGGCCATGTCATACAGTTGTTTGCTCAACTCGATGCCGGGCCCGCGACGTGCGGCGTCAGCCGAAGTAGTCGCCGGACGAGGCTGCGAAGCTGCCTGGGCTCCCGGCTGACCCTGAGCCGCCGCCACAGGCGTGACCCGACGAAGCTTCTCGAACAGGCCCGTGGGAATTTGTCTTCGTTGCAGCAGCGTGGGGCTGTACCGGTAGGCCGACGCACTGACGACCGCCTCGCCCTTGCCCTCCGTGACGCCCCGGGCCGTGCCGCCGAACATCGACAGCGAGTAGTTCGCCTGGCTGTATCCCCCGGATGCGGTCGGGAAGCTGGTGTTCGAGCCGACCGTCACGCCCTTCATGCCGCCGGACAACAACAGCAGGTCCACGTCCCACGGCAGCGCCTCGGCCACCGCGGCGCTGTAGACCTGATCCCAGTTGCGGTTCCACTTGCCCTCCAGGCTCAAGCGCCCCACGTAGGCGTACCCTTCCTCCTTGAGAAGCAGCGGGTCGATCAGACTGTCGATGAAGACCACCATGGGCTTGCCCCGTGGGCGGTGGTCTCGCACGAGAGAGTTGGCAATCTCAACGCCGCGGCCCCGGTGGTAGTTGTCGGGTCCTCCGAGCAGCGCCACGAAACCGTTGACCACACCCCCGAGCAGGCCCATGGGACCGTCGTACGGCATGGACGTCAGGACCCGGCGCAGCTCGCGCATGTCCTCGGCGCTGGATGGATCGAACATCCGCTGGTAGGCGCCGTCGGCGGCCGTCGGGCCGTTCGGAAAGTACGCGTTGATGGTGCCCCATCCTCCGTGATTCCAGATGGGCAGGTAAGGCGGGTACGTCGTCATCGGCGGCACACGGGTCTTAAACTTGGAGATGGACGTGGTCTCGATGTTCACCTGCGCATTGGAGACGCCCCCGTCGCTCCAGGCGACCCCGGTCCCGCCCTCGGAACTGGAGCTGGACCAGCCGATCCCGTTGCCGCCCTGGGCGCTGGAGCTGGAGTAGCTGATGCTGTTGCCGCCCTGGGCTGTCGCCGTGTTGTCGCCGACCACCGCCGTGGAGATCGAGTCCGCACTGCCTCCGCCGATCGCCGTCGAGGTTTGGGACTGGTTATTCTGGACATTGTTTGCGTTGTTTTGCTGACCGGAGGCCGCCGCGACCATCAGCACAACAGACATGCACGTCGTTACTACCCTTTTCATCATCGTTCTCCTTACCCCGTGATTGCGGGTCCTCTGGGCGCAAAACCCCCCCGGGACACCCGACCTCCCCCGGAGGCGGGCGTATGGTTCCTGGGGTTCTCCATTCCCGAGCCGTCTGCGGGCTCCGGAACGCTATGCGTTTGGAGACACTCCTCCTTGCCGGGTTAACACCTGCGGAACACCCTCCAAGCGTTTACGCGTGTGTTGCATCCCCTGCCGGCGTCCCACGGACGCTCCGGCACACATCCTTGTTGTCGAGCGACGCGCACGCCTTTCCGAGGGGCGGCGCAGCCAACTCACAGGGAAAGCTTGAATGGTCTTGAGGGCCGGCAAAGCTGCCGAATCGAGGGGGCGGCACTACCGGTCTGTGGTAATAGCGTACACACAGCATCCATGCTTTTACCCTATTAACCCCACACCGTATACCGCATTCGTGAAGAACTTACATGTTGCAGGGGTAAGTGTAGCGACATTTACCTGTTTGTCAAGTCCAAAATCCATGACAGCCCCGAATTTTTTGCGCGCGAGCATAATGTGGCCACGCATCGACGATGAGAATGCGATGGATGAGATACACCTAAGAGTCACGGGCACGAGCGCGGGCGGGAGCATAGCCGGCCTGAAGCTGGCCGCAGGCAGCCTTGATGCCCCGACCCATGCGAAACCGAATCGTCGTTTCGACACCGGCGTCTTTGAGGACCGAGGCGAACCGCTGGATGCGCGGGCGACGGCTGGCGGCGTACTCGAAGCCCTGGTACGGATTGTGCTCGATGAGGTTGATGTTGTACATGAGGCCGTGGAGCAGCTTGACTAACATACGCGCGTGCAGCACGGAGTCGTTCACCGTGTCCATAAGGACGTATTCGAATGTGACGCGCTGGCCGGTTTTGGCCTCATAGGCGCGGACGGTGTCGAGCAGCTCGGCCAGGGGATACGTGCGGTTGATCGGCATGAGCTTGTCGCGAAGCGCATCGGCGGGCGCGTTGAGCGAAATGGCGAGGCGTGGGTGAATGTCCTCGTCGGCAAGCTGACGGATGCCCGGGGCGACGCCGCAGGTGCTGATGGTGATGTGTCGAATGCCGATGCCCTTGCCGGCCGGATCGTTCAGGATGCGGATGCTCTTGAGTACGGCGTCGTAATTCTGCATCGGCTCGCCCATGCCCATGTAAACCACGCCTGCGATCGTACCGGCCTGCTGATCGGCCGTGTTGACCTGATCGACGATCTCGCCCGCCGTCAGGCTCCGCCGCAGCCGAACCTTCGCCGTCGCGCAGAAGCCGCAGCCCATCGCACAGCCGACCTGCGTGGACACGCACAGCGTCTTTCGCTTGTCCTCAGGCAGAAGCACCGATTCGATCCGTTCGCCGTCGGGAAGTTCGAAGAGGAACTTCGCGGAGCCATCGGGATCACTGAGGCTCTGGACGACCTTGAGCTGCGAGATGGAGTATCCATGCTCGATGAGCTGCGCCCGGAACGCCTTGCTCAGCGTGCTCAGCGCCGAAATATCGTGCCCATTCTGCACGTGGATGAACTTGAAGATATAGCCGGCCAGGTACTTCTTCTGACCCAGTTCGACCGCGAGCCGTTCCAGCTCACTCACCGTCTTGTCTTTCAAATCCTTGCTCATGTCATCATTGTACCAAATCGGCGACTATCCGTCCGCCGCGTACGTCATTGCGAGCGAAGCGAAACAATCTCAACGCCAAGCCCTGACATTGCTTCGTCGCCGCGCTCCTCGCAATGACATAGGTGGCCCCATCAGGTCAAAGGCGCTTAGGCAAAACCCGCTCTTGTGTTCAGGGGTGGGCGGGCCTATCATCTTGCGGGTATGCGAACTGAGAGAACGGCAGAGCCGGCACGGGCCGCCCAGGCGGCTGCGACGCCGATGGTGCTTTCGATCACGGACCTGCGCAAGATTTATGGCAAGACCGCGGCTGTGGACGGCGTGTCGTTCAATGTCAAGCGCAACGAGATCGTCGGGCTGCTGGGACCAAACGGGGCGGGCAAGACGACGATCATCAATATGGTCCTCGGCATTCTGGAGCCGAGCGCGGGGTCGATCCACATTGAAGGCGTGGATATCGCCACCCACCGCCGCCGGGCGTTGGAGGGAACGAACTTCACGGCCGTCTACGCGCCGCTGCCCGGGAACCTGACGGTGTACCAGAACCTGCGATTTTTCGGGCTACTCTACGGCGTGTGCGACCTCGACGAGCGGATCGCTGCGGTGCTCCAGCAGTTCGACCTCGAAGGTTTTCGCAACACCAAGTGCGGCGTCCTCTCCTCCGGCGAGCAGACCCGCGCGGGACTGGCCAAGGCCATGCTCAACCAGCCCCACCTGCTCCTGCTCGACGAGCCCACCGCCTCGCTTGACCCCGCCACCGCACGCGACATCCGCGCCAAGATCTGCGAGTTCGCCGGTCGGGAGGCCGTCGGCGTCCTGTGGACCTCGCACAACATGGCCGAGGTCGAGAAGGTCTGCGACCGTGTGCTGTTCCTCTCGCACGGCAGAATCCTGCTCGAAGGCAACCCCAAGACCCTGCCGCGTGAGCACGGAAAGGAGACGCTCGAAGACCTGTTTATCGCCGTCGCGCGCGAACCGCTGACTCTCGAGGGCAACGGAACATGATTCACCTGCGCCCCATCGCCGCCATCCTGCTCCGTCAGTACTATCTCATGCGCGGCAGTCCCGCGCGTGTCTTGCCCGTCTTCGCGTGGGCCGCCATCGACATCGTGCTGTGGGGATTCATCACGCGGTACTTGAACGCCATCACGACCTCCGGTCCCAACTTCATCCCGATGCTACTCGGGGCCGTGCTCTTCTGGGACTTCTTCACCCGCGTGATGTACGGCGTGACGACGACGTTTCTCGAGGACGTCTGGTCCCGCAACTTCCTGAACCTCTTCGCGACGCCGCTGACGATTTTCGAATACCTCACGGGCCTCGTGCTCTCGAGTATCGCGACCAGCGCGATCGGGCTGATGGTGATGCTTATCCTGGCGACCGCCGCATTCGGCCTATCCTTCTTCGGCTACGGCCTCATGCTCATTCCCTACTTGCTCGTACTGTTCCTGTTCGGCATCTCGCTGGGCATCCTGGCCAACGCCCTGGTGCTGCGTTACGGCCCGGCGGCCGAGTGGTTCGTCTGGCCCATCCCCGCGTTCCTCTCGCCCTTCGCCGCGGTGTTCTACCCGATGTCGGTCCTGCCCCACTGGATGCAGGTCGTCTCGCACCTGCTCCCGCCGGCGTATGTCTTCGAGAGCATGCGAACGATTCTCGCCGGCCAGGCCGCCCGACCCGCGATGCTGCTGTGGGCCGCCTCCCTGGCGATTCTCTACATCCTGCTCACCAGTTGGCTCTTCACGCGCATCCACCACCGCGCCATCCGCACCGGCCTCATCGCCCGCTACACCGCCGAAACCGCCACTTGACCCAATCGCGCCAGCACCTTTGTCCCCCTCCCCGAGAACTGGATTTCCCCTCGTTCGGTTTGATTCCTCGAACGGGCCACGTTATGATCGCGCTCTCCAGGCGAAGGGGCTCGAAATGACTTTGTCGGTGGGTCAGGAGCATATCATGACACGCACGCAGCGGAATGCCTTGGTCATCAGTCTCGTTCTGGTCGTGACCCTGGTTGTCGTAGCCCTTGGTCTTGGTCTGTTCGCCATGGACTACGTCCAGACCCGGTCGGAGGCGCGCCTAGCGGTAACTCTTGCTCGTCTGGGGCCGGGAACGCCACTGGGCGACTACGTTGCCGAATTTGGGAATCCAACGCATCATTACACCGAGCCAAGCGTGATGAAGGAGTGGGGACCGAACACAGATGAGAACCTGTTGTCGAAGACGGAGCTCTACTACTTCCCATTCCAGGGGGGAGTGCCGTGCCGCTACCATGTCGTTTACATCGACAAGAGCACGGGTCGTTCTGTTCTGGTGACATGGAAGG
>Ga0316622_100003082_pt1 | contig 11790 bp, 8 predicted proteins | sample OWC_Aug_OW2_C1_D_FD_207646 | JGI IMG/M metagenome (GOLD analysis project Ga0316622, IMG submission 207646) | Wetland soil microbial communities from Old Woman Creek delta, Ohio, United States - OWC_Aug_OW2_C1_D5_C | ecosystem: Environmental > Terrestrial > Soil > Wetlands | place: USA: Ohio... | reverse complement strand
GAGCGGCAGCACCCAGCCGCCGAGGGTGTCCGTGTAGAGGCGCGAGAGGGTCGGGATCATGTCCCTGGCCGAGGGCACGAGGCCGAGCGGGCTCAGGACGCCGGCCCCGAGAAGGTAGAAGGCCAGCGTCGCCAGCGTGTAGAGGACCATGGAGGCGGCGACGTCCGCGTGCATCAGGCGGATCCAGCCCCGGGCGCGGGCGAGCCGGGACGCGCTCCCGTCGTTCGGGCCCACGAACCGCGCGTAGCCCTTCTCGACGCACCAGTACGGGTACATGAAGAGCTCGGTCGCCCCCACGCCCGTGATCCCGAAGACGGCCACCGCGGTGGCGAAGCCCGTCTCCGGGAGGCGGAAGCGGAGGCCCTCGGCCACCCTGGCCCAGGTGAAGTGCTCGCCCTGCCGGGTGAGGACGAGGGCGGCGAAGACGGTGAGGAGAGTGAAGAGCGCCACCTTCACGAGGGCCAGCCTCTCGACGCGCTCGTAGCCGCCGCCGAGGAGGAGGGCGACGGTGAGGACGAGGAACACCAGGGCCCAGGCCGACACCGGCACCGCCGGAACCAGCAGGTTCATGACCTGGGCCAGCCCGCCGTACATGCCGCCCACCTGGAGCATCGAGAGGAGGACGGTCGCCGCCCACGCCCAGAGCAGCCAGCTCGCCCCGAGGCGGGGCCCGGGCATGCGGTCGAGCGCCTCGAGGCCGGTCTCTCCGGTGGCGATCGTGTAGCGCCCGAGCTCCGCCTGCACGGCGGGCTTGACCGCGCAGCTCAGGAGGATCACCCACAGCGCCACGTAGCCCGCCTGGGCGCCGAGGGTGGTCGTCGCGATGAGCTCCCCGGAGCCGACGATGGCGGCGGCCAGGACCATGCCCGGACCCAGGCGCGTGATCGCGCGCGAGACCGTGGCGGGCGGCTCCTCGACGTCCCCGGGCCGCAGTGCGTACGGGTCGAAGGGCGCGGACTTCACACGAGGACCACGGGGTTCTGGAGCTCGCCGAGCTCGGGAGAGGACAGGACGACCACGTCCCCCTCCTCGAGCCCGATCTCGAGGGGCTGGATGATGCCGGTGCCGGTCGAGAGGACCGTCCCCGTGCGGACCTCGTTCGACCGGGCGAGCCAGCCGACGAGGTCGTCGAACCGCCGCTTCAGCTGCCCGGTCGAGGCCTCGCCCGCGAACACCTCCCGGCCCCCGCGCAGGATTCGGCAGCGCAGGGCGATCCCGTAGGGGTCGGGGATCTCGTCGGGAGTGACGACGGTCGGCCCGAACGCGAAGCAGCCGGTGTAGACCTTCGACTGGGGCAGGTAGAGCGGGTTCTCCCGCTCGATGTCCCAGGCCGAGACGTCGTTCGCGAGAGCGAAGCCGAGGATCGTGCCGCGGCGCCCGAGGACGATCGCCACCTCGGGCTCGGCGGCGGTGAAGCGCGAGTCCCGGCGCCGGCCGATGGGCTCGCCGGGACCGACGCACCGCCACGGCGTCGCCTTGAAGAAGAGCTCCGGCCGCTCCGCCGCGTACACGCGGTCGTAGATGCCGGTGCCTTCCTCGCGGAAGTCGGCGCTGCGGCGGTAGGTGACGCCGGCGCCCCAGACCTCCGGGGGCGTCACCGGCACGGCGAGCCGCAGGCCGGTGCCGCGGGCGAGGTCGTCCCAGAGGACCTCCGCGAGGCAGCCTGCCCCCTCGGCCTCGGCCAGCCACCGCGCAGGCTCGAGGCCGCGCTCCTCCTGGGCCTCGAAGAGCTCGATCGCCGTGGCGATCCCGTCGTGCGCCGACTGCACCACGAGGGCCCGGCCGTCCCACAGGACGCCCAGCCGGCTCGTGCCCCCCTCTCCCCGGACCTGGAAGATGCGCATGGGCCGGGATTCTGCGGCCGCGGCGGGCGGGGCGCAAGGGGACGCGCCCGCGTTTGCCGCTCCCCCGCGGAAGAGGCTAGTCTTCCCTCCTCCATGCCCGTCCTCACCGGCGCCCCCGTCGTCACCCTCCGCCACGCCCCGGCCCGGCCGTACGACGCGGCCATCGCCGCCGCCCGCACCTGCTACGCCCCGCGGGTGATCGGGGCGGAGGAGGTGACGCCGTCACAGCGGGAGGCGATCGGGCCCCTCACCTTCGAGGCCGGTCACCACACGGTCTGGCAGCACGCCCACTTCGAGTTCGGCCTCGAGAACGTGAGCCGGCAGCTCGTGTGGTCGTTCCTCCACTCGCACCCCTTCTACAACTCCGAGCAGTCCTCGCAGCGCTTCGTGCGCCTCGACGAGGTGCGGGCGCTCGTGCCGGAGGGTCTCCCCGCGGAGGCCCGGGGGGTCTACGAGTCGGCGGTGGAGTCGGCCTGGGAGAGCTACCGTCGGCTCACCCTTCTCCTGAAGGTCGACACGCTCCGGATCCTCGGAGGCCTCCGGCATCTGACCCCGAACGCGGCGGAGAAGCGGCGCAAGAAGGTGGAGCGGGAAGCGGAGAAGAAGGCGATCGAGACGGCGCGCTACGTCATCCCGGTGGCCGCCTTCACATCGATGGTGCACACGGTCTCCGGCGTCGTCCTCCACCGCCTCCACCGCATGATGCGCACGGGCGACGCGCCCTCCGAGACCCGGGCCGTGGTCGAGGCGATGGTCGCCCTCGTGAAGGGGGTGGACCCCGCCTTCTTCGACCGCATCGGCCAGGGGCCGCTCGCCGAGGGCGAGGTCGTCGAGACCCGCCTGCCCCGGCTCGAGGCGGACGGCGACGCGGAGGCTCTCCGCCTCGACGCGCGCCTCGGTTCGCGGGTGTCGCTCCTCGTGGACCACATGGCGCGCGCGGAGGAGACGACGGCCGAGGCGGTGCGCGCGGTCCTCGGCGCCTCTCCGGCCGCCCTCGACGACGACGCCGCCCTCGAGCGGCTCCTCCACCCCGGCCGGAACCGCTACCGGCTGGAGACGCTGCAGCTGTCGGTGCACTCGCCCCTCGGGCGGGCGATGCACCACGCGTCCTACACCTTCCTGAAGAAGCTCTCCCACACCGCGGACAGCCAGGACCAGCGGCACCGGATGGTGCCCGGCTCGCGCCCGCTGATGACGCTGACGGACACGCGCCGCCCGGACTACGTCACCCCCCCTCTCGTCGCCGCGAACCGGGACGCCCTCGCGGTCTTCCAGGAGGCGATGGACCGGGCGTGGGCGGCCAAGAACCGCCTCCTCGACATGGGCGTGCCGCTCGAGACGGCGCTCTACCTCCTTCCGAACGCCAAGGCTCTCCGCTTCCACGAGAGCGGCAGCCTCCTCTACCTCGCCCACAAGTGGGTCATGCGCACCTGCTTCAACGCCCAGGAGGAGATCTACCGGGCGTCGATGGACGAGCTCGAGCAGGTGCGGGCGGTCCACCCCCGCCTCGCCCGATACATGGGCCCCCCGTGTGTCCTCCGCCACGGCCACGTCACCCCGACCTGCACCGAGGGCGAGCACTTCTGCGGCGTGCCGGTCTGGCGCACCTTCCCGGACGTGGGGCGGCCGCTCTGAGCCCGTCATTCCGAGGAGCACCGGCCTCGCCGGGCGACGAGGAATCCGCCGGCCCCCGCCCCCCCGGCCGGGCGGGCCCATTCGCAATCCGCCGGCCGCCGGCGCGGAGACTGCGGATCCCTCGGCGCCCGACACGACCGCAGCACCTCGGGATGACGGGCGGATCCCTCGGCGCCCGAGACGACCGCAGCACCTCGGGATGACGGGCGGATCCCTCGGCGCCCGACACGACCGCAGCACCTCGGGATGACGGGCGGATCAGGCCGACGTCCCTCGGGGCACCGGCTCAGGTCACCCCCGCGTCAGCCCGAAGGCGCGGGCGTGCCGGGCCGCCCTCTGCCCGCTCCGCACCGCGCCCTCGATCGTCGCGGGGAGACCGGTGTCGGTCCAGTCCCCGGCCAGGAAGAGGCCGGCGATCGGCGTGTCCGGCCCGGGCCGGAGGGTCTCGAGCTCCGGGCTGGACGCGAACGTCGCCCGCGGCTCGCGGAGGACCAGGGTGCGCGTCACCGTCGCTCCCGCCATCGCCGGGAAGTACCGGCGGAGCGCCTCCTCGGCGGCGGCCCCGAGCTCGGCGTTCGTCTTGGGAGCGCTGCGGTAGGCCGCGCTCACGATGAAGGCGAGGTGCTGCGGCGCCCCCGGCCGGCCGTAGAGCCGGCCCTTGTCGAAGACCCACTCCATCTCGCTCGAGCGCAGGCCGAGCATGGGCCGGTCGATCACGACGCGGTCGAGCCACATCTCGACGGAGACGATCGGAGACTCTCCGAATCGCTCCAGGGCCGCGAAGGGCGGGCGCTCCCGCCACTCGTCGGGGAGAAGGCCGCCCAGCGCGGGGGCGGGGACGGCGGAGACGACGGCGTCGGCCCCCTCGAAGCCGGCCTCGGGCGTTCGGCCCGCGGCCACCTCCTCCCGCGTCCCGGCGCGCTGCGCGTAGCGGACGCCCACGGCCCGGCCGTCCTCCACGACCAGGGCCGAGGCTCGCGCCCCGCGCCTCACGACGCCTCCCCGCCCCTCGAAGTAGCGCGCGAGGCGCTCGAGGAGGACGCCCCAGCCGCGCCGCAGGAAGACGAGGCGCGAGGCCCGGTGGTCGCGGAGGAAGGCTTCCTGGTAGACGCGGTGGAAGAGGACGGCCGCCGCGCGTTCCACCGGCTCGTTGAGGACGGCGAGGGCGAGCGGGTCCCAGAGGAGCCGCCGGGCCGCCTCGCCCTGGCCGCAGCGGCGGAAGTACTCGGCCAGGGTCAGGCCCACGGGCCGCCGGCCGAAGCGGACGGCGAGGCCCATGCGGATCGCCTGCAGCTTCACCGAGAGGGGCACCCGCAGGCCGAAGAGGCCGACCAGCAGGTGCAGCGGCGCGGCGAGGGGCGGGCAGTCGAGGGCCGTCCTTCCCTTCTCGTCGACCCACTCGAGCCGCAGGTTGTCCTGCTCGTGGAGGAGGTCGGCGGCTCCCGCCCGCCGGACGAGGTCGAGCGCCGCGGCGTAGGCCCCGATCATGAGGTGGGTCCCGTTGTCGACGTCCTCCCCGGTCACCGCGTCGCGCGACGACGTGGCGCGCCCTCCGAGGACGCCGCGACGCTCGAGGACCACGACGTCGTGCCGCCGCTCCTGGAGCGCGATGGCGGCCGCGAAGCCGGCGAAGCCTCCCCCGACGACGGCGACCTTCATAGGCCCCAGTAGACGCGCGGGATCGTGCGGAGGGCGAGCCAGATCCTTCGCGGCTTGCCGAGCGTCGTGCGGGCCCCGCCCACCGGGTGCCCGCGCCGCGCCCACTCCTCGAGGACGGCCCGGTAGATGGCGCCCATGATCTCGGCGGGCAGCATCGACCGCCGGTCGGCCCTCGGCAAGGCGGCCGCCGCCGCGGCGTAGTGCGCGCGGGCGCGGTCCGCCTCGAAAGCCATGAGCGCGTCGAGGCCGCCGGGGCGCGCCCGACCGGGATCGAGCGCGGCTGCGAGAAGGGCGTCCTCCGGGACGCCGAAGCGCGCGAGGTCCTCGAGCGGAAGGTACAGGCGGCCCCGCGCCGCGTCCGCCCCCACGTCGCGCAGGATGTTGGTGATCTGCAGGGCGAGGCCCAGCTCCACCGCGTAGGCGCGGGTCGCCGGGTCCTCGTAGCCGAAGATCTCGATCGAGGCGAGGCCGACTGCCGAGGCCACCCGCTCGCAGTAGACCCGCAGGTCGGCGAAGGTGGCGTAGCGCCGCGGGACGAGGTCCATGCGGCAGCCGGCCACGATGTCCTCGAAGGCGCCGCGCGGGATCGGGAAGCGCGCCACCGTCTCGGCGAGCTCCCGCCCGAGCTCCGTCTCCGGCCGCCCCGCGTACGCGCGGTGCGCCTCGGCCAGCCAGCGCCGGAGGCCCTCCTCGCCCTCGCCCCCCTCCTCGTCCACGCAGTCGTCCACCACCCGGCAGAAGGCGTAGAAGGCGAAGATCGCCCGCCGCTTCTCCTCGGGCAGGATGCGGAAGGCGTAGTAGAAGCTCGTGCCGCTCGCCCGGGTCACCCGCGCCCCGACGCTCGCGGTCACGGCGAGGGCCACCGCCAGGCCCTCCAGGCGAGGGCGGCCTTGTCGAGGGCGCCGTGGTGCGGCCGCCGCCGGAACACGTCCCCCCCGGTCGCCTCGATGCGGTCGAGGATCGACATGCCCCCGAGCCAGGTGAGGCGCATCTCGAACCGGAGGCTCCGGTCCACCCGGTCGCAGAGCGGCTTCCCCTGCTCGAAGAGGGCCCGCGTCCGCCCGATGAGCTCCGCCATCAGGCCCCGCCAGCCGTCGCTCACCCGGCCGGTGCTGAAGTCCCAGGTGCCCACGCCGTGGCGGCGCATGAGGTCCTCGGGCACGTAGATCCGTCCGCGCGCGTAGTCGACCGCCGCGTCCTGCCAGTGGTTCGCGAGCTGGAGGCCGGTGCAGAAGGCGTCGGAGAGGGGGGGCAGGTCCTCGCCCTCCTGCTCGAAGACGAGGAGGACGAGGCGGCCCACCGGGTTCGCCGAGCGCCGGCAGTAGTCGAGGAGCTCGTCCCAGCTCGCGTAGCGCGCCTTCTCGGTGTCCTGGCGGAAGGCGGAGAGGAGGTCGAGGAGAAGCTCCTTCGGGATCCCGAGGCGGCGCACCGTCTCGGCGAGGGCCACGAAGATGGGCCCCTCCGCCTCGCCGCGGCAGGCCGCGTGGGTGAGGGCCTCCCACTGGTCGAGCTTCTCCTTCCGCATCCCCTCGTAGATCGGCTCGTCGGCGAAGTCGTCCGCGGCGCGGGCGAAGGCGTAGAGGGCGTGGACGTAGGGGCGCTTCGCGCGGGGCACGAAGAGGCCCACCGGGAAGTTCTCGTAGTGGGCCTTCGCGCGCGCCTCGCAGTACGCGAAGGCCTCTTCGACGGTCGCGGCGGGCATGGCGCGGAGGATGATACCAGCCCGCGGGGGCGGTGCTACGATCCCTCCCGCCCGATGGCCGAGACCACCGCGTCCCTCACCCCCTCGGAGGCGTTCCGCTTCTGCCCGCGCTGCGGCCGGGGTCCGGCCGAGCGGCCCGAAGCCCACGTCCTCTCGTGCGCCGCGTGCGGCTTCCACTACCACTTCAACCCCGTGGTGGCGGCGGGCGTCCTGGTCGAGGACGGCGACGGGCGCGTGCTCTTCGTGCGGCGGGCGAAGGAGCCGGCCCGGGGCCTCCTCGCCTTCCCCGGCGGGTTCGTGGACTTCGGCGAGACCGCCGAGGGAGCGGCGAGGCGCGAGGCCCGCGAGGAGACGGGCCTCGACGTCTCTGGCCTGGCCTTCCTCGGCAGCTGGCCCAACCTCTACGAGTGGAAGGGGCTCACCTACCCGGTCGCCGACCTCTACTTCACCGGCCGCGTCCGCCCGGGCTCGACGGCCTCGGCCCGGCACGAGGTCGAGGAGATCCTGTGGCTCCGCCCGGACGAGGTGGACCAGGGCCGGCTGGCCTTCCCGACGACCCGGGCCGCGTTCCAGCGGTACCGCGAGACCCGCTCGCGAGCCGGGAGGTGACCCTGATCACCGGGGGCCGGCTCGTGTTCGAGCGGTCTCGATGGATGCTCGCCCGGCGGTCGTGGGTGAGCCTGGCCGCCGCGGTGACCTCGCTCGGCGGCACGCCGGCGAGAGCGGACGTGCCGCTGCATCTGTGGTACGACCGTCCGGCGACGGAGTGGGTCGAGGCCCTGCCGGTCGGAAACGGCCGCGTGGGCGCGATGGTGTTCGGCGATCCGGCCAGCGAGCGCCTCCAGTTCAACGAGAGCACGCTCTGGACCGGCCGGCCTCACGGCTACGAGCACGAGGGCGCGGTGAAGGTCCTGCCGCGGCTGCGCGAGCTCCTCCACGAGAGCCGGCGCCTGGGCCTCCAGGCGGACGCCCTGCTGCGGCAGGGACGCCGGGACGAGGCGGACGAGAAGCGGAAGGCGGCCCGCGCGAAGCAGGAGGAGGCCGAGGCCCTCGGCACGCGGGAGTTCATGAGCGTGCCGCTCCGGCAGAAGGCGTATCAGGCGTTCGGCGACCTGCGCATCGCGTTCCCGGGGCACGCGAAGGTGACGGCCTACCGGCGGGAGCTCGACCTCGACACGGCGATCGCGCGCGTCACCTACCAGACGGACGGCGTCACGTACACGCGCGAGTGCTTCGCGAGCTTCCCCGACGAGGTGATCGCCTGGCGCGTCAGCGCGTCCCGGCCCGGGCGCCTCGCCTTCACGGCGCGGCTCGGCAGCCCGCACCCCTCCGCGCGGACCGCCGCGCGACCCGGCCACCAGCTGGCCCTCTTCGGAGAGGTCGCGGACGGCGGGATGAGGTTCGAGGCCCGCATCGCCGTCACCTCGTCGGGGGGCCGGGTCCTCGCTGCCGACGACCGCATCGAGGTCGAGGGCGCGGATGCCGCGACCATCGTGCTCGCGGCGGCGACCAGCTTCGTCGACTACTCGGACGTCACCGCAGACCCGTCGGCGCGGACCGAGGCCGTCCTCGCCGCGGTGTCCGGACGGGACGCCGCCCTTCTCCGTGAACGGCACGTGGCCGATCACCGGGCGCTCTTCCGGCGCGTGGCGCTCGACCTCGGCACCACCGAGCAGGCCGCGCTCCCCACCGACGAGCGCGTCAGGCGCTTCGCGGCCGGGCGCGATCCGGCGCTCGTGGCCCTCGTCTTCCAGTACGGCCGGTACCTGCTGATCGCGAGCAGCCGGCCGGGCGGCCAGCCCGCCAACCTGCAGGGCCTGTGGAACGACTCGCTCACCCCGGCCTGGGACAGCAAGTGGACGGTCAACATCAATACCCAGATGAACTACTGGCCGGCCGAGGTCACGAACCTCTCCGAGTGCGCGGAGCCGCTCTTCGATCTGATCGCCGAGTGCGCGGTCACCGGTCGGAAGACGGCGCAGGCCCACTACGGGGCCCGGGGCTGGGTGCTGCACCACAACACGGACCTGTGGCGGGGGACCGCCCCGATCAACGCCAGCAACCACGGCATCTGGCCGACCGGCGGCGGGTGGCTGTGCCGCCACCTCTGGGAGCGGTATCTCTACACCGGCGACCGGGAGTTTCTGGAAAGGCGCGCGTACCCGCTGATGCGCGAGAGCGCTCTCTTCTTCGTGGACTACCTGACGAGGGACCCGATCACCGGGAGGCTGATCAGCGGGCCGTCGAACTCGCCGGAGCAGGGCGGCCTCGTCATGGGGCCCGCGATGGACCACCAGATCATCCGCGCCCTCTTCTCGAGCACCGCCCAGGCCGCGCGGGCCCTCGGGCGCGACGCCCCTCTCGCGGCCCGGCTCGACGCGATGCGCGCCGAGATCGTCCCCGACCAGGTCGGCCGGCACGGGCAGCTGCAGGAGTGGACCGAGGACGTCGACGACCCGGCCAACACCCACCGGCACGTCTCCCACCTCTGGGCCGTGTTCCCGGGCGCCGAGATCACGCCGAGTCAGCCGGAGCTGTTCCGGGCCGCCCGGCAGTCGCTCGTCTTCCGCGGCGACGCGGCGACCGGCTGGAGCATGGGGTGGAAGATGAACCTCTGGGCGCGCTTCCGGGAAGGCGACCACGCGCTGCTCATTCTCAAGAACCTGATCCGGCCCCCGGGAAAAGGCGTCGCCAGGGAAGGCGGCGGGCTGTACCCGAACCTGTTCGACGCGCACCCGCCCTTCCAGATCGACGGCAACTTCGGCGCGACGTCGGGGATCGCGGAGATGCTGCTGCAGAGCCACGAAGCTGTCGTCGCGTTGCTGCCCGCGCTGCCTTCGGAGTGGCCGTCGGGGAGGGTGTCGGGACTCCGCGCGCGCGGCGGCTTCGAGGTCGACTTCGAGTGGGAAGGCGGCCGGGTCACCCGCTATCGCATCGTGTCGGACGAGCCGGGGCCCGTCCGGGTTCGCGTGAACGGCGAGACGAAGGACGTCCGGTCGGAGCGCCGGTAGGCGAGCAGCGCCTCAGCGAGGGGTGCCCGGCCGGGGCCCGACCCGCAGCCGGCGGCTGAGGCGCCTGGGGTCGATCGGCATGGGCAAGGTCGTCTCGACGAAATCGAGGAGGGCCGAGACGAAGCGCGCGGGCTCGTCACGGTGCAGGAAGTGGCCGGCACCGGGGAGGATCTCGAGGCGGCTCCCCACGATCCTCTCGTGCGCCTCGTGGGCATGGCGAACGGGGATCAGCGGGTCGCGCGCTCCCCAGAGGATCAACGTCGGCAGGTCGGCGGTGAGGTAGAGCCGGTCGGCGGCGCTGACGCGCTGGCCGCCCAGGTCGACGAGGCCCCGCACGGTGTGCAGGAAGGCCTGCCTGGCCCCGGGCTCCTCGAGCGACACGAAGCTGCGCCACGCCTCCTCGAGGTCCGCGCCCGCCCGCAGCCCCAGCCTCCCCAGGGAGTGGACCATCCGGCCGACGCTGTGCCGCCCGGCCACGCAGAGCCAGGGGAGCACGACCCCGGCCCCGGGGAGCGCCGCCGCGCGGAGCACCGCGTGGAGCTCGCGACCGAGACCGCCGCTCGACACCAGAACGAGACGCTCGCAGCGCTCGGGGTACTGGTAGGCGAGCTGCATCGCGACGCCGCCCCCGAGGGAGTGTCCGACGATCGTCCCCCGGGGCAGCTCGAGCGCTTCGAGAAGGTCGCGGACCGCGTTCGCGTACGCCCCGAGCGAGTAGTCCCCCTCCGGCTTGGAGGACTCGCCGTGGCCGAGGAGGTCGGGGGCGAGCACACTGTGGCTCTCCCGCAGCCGGGGAATGACCTCGTCCCACGTCGCCGAGCTGCCGGCAATCCCGTGGAGCAGGACGAGCAGGGGCCCGCGTCCGGCCATCCGATAGCTGACCCGGTGGCCGTGCAGGACGATCTCGGACCTCTCCACGGCCCGCCGCGCTCAGGGCCGAGAAGAGAGCTCGCCGGCGAGGGCGCGGCGCAGGCCGGTCGCCCCCACCGCGCCGCGGAAGGCGACGAGCGCGAGGAGCCCCACGAGCGTCACCGCGGCGAGGGTGGGGCCGGCCGTCCACGCCGAGAGGTCGGTCGTGAGGGGCAGGCTTTCCAGGACGTCGTTCGCGAGGTGGCCCACGATCGCGGCGAGGAGGCCGAACCGCAGGAGGATGGCGATCCACGAGACGGCCCATACGACCGAGACGGCGGCGTCCATCCAGCGCGCGTCCCCGGCCCCGAGGAGGCTCGTCGCCACCGCGAACGCGGCGATGCCGGCCATCGCGAGGAGGTCGCTCCGCAGCAGCAGCCGCGTGAGGACGAAGAGGAGCAGGACGGCCATCGAGAAGAGGATGGCGACCGTGGCCATCTGGACGAGCGCGGACAGGACGAAGCGCGGCCCCTGCAGCGCCTCGACCCATCCGACCATCGGCTCGAGAGCGGCCTGCCCCAGCCACCCGGGCAGCAGGCGGGACAGGGGCACGAGCAGGACGAACGCGACGGCCCACGCGAGGCCGACGAGGGTGTCGCGGCCGACCACGGGGTCCGAGAGCCCGCCGCTGAGGAGTCGCGTCCAGGAGACGAGCGTCCAGGGCCGCAGCCGCCGTGCGTAGGGCTCCACCGCGAGGTAGAAGAGCCAGACGAGGGCGGACTGGAGCAGCACGAAGCCGGCCCCCCGGGAGAGGAGCTCGATCTCCGCGTTCGTGTCGGCCACGTGGTGCGCCCCGAGGACCCACGCCGCGATCCCGAGCGCGAAGAGCACGAGGGCGACGCGGAAGGCCCCCTTCCGGTCCCCGCGGCCGAGGACGATGTTGCGCCGGGCCATGAAGCCGGCCGCACCCATCAGGAGAACGGTCGTGCCCAGGAAGGTGACCTGCCTGGCGTACTTGCCCTTCGGCCAGGCCCAGCCCCCCATCCGCTCGGGCTTCGTCCACGGCGTGATGACGGAGAACCAGACCGGC
>Ga0316622_100003081_pt1 | contig 11791 bp, 12 predicted proteins | sample OWC_Aug_OW2_C1_D_FD_207646 | JGI IMG/M metagenome (GOLD analysis project Ga0316622, IMG submission 207646) | Wetland soil microbial communities from Old Woman Creek delta, Ohio, United States - OWC_Aug_OW2_C1_D5_C | ecosystem: Environmental > Terrestrial > Soil > Wetlands | place: USA: Ohio... | reverse complement strand
CGACTCTCGCGCGATCGCCTCGAACACCTCCATCGAGCATTCGTGCAATCGGGTCGCGGTCCGCATGATGTCCTCGACCGTCGTGCCCGCACCGACCTCCACACTCGGGCACTTGAGCACATCCTCCTCGTCCGCGTAACCGAACCAGGCGTCGAGGACCCGGTCCGGGGTCTCGTTGATGAAGTTGGAGAGCGCCTCGGACACCTCCGTTTCCCGCCCGCTCAGGTAGTCCAGGAGCAGCTTGACCCGCGTCTGGTCGGCCTGCTGCTCGAGCCGCCGGTAGTAGCCGCCCAGCTCCTGGTGAAAGCGCCTGGCATGCTCCAGGACGTCACGGGTGCGTTGGAATCGCATGGGGTCCACTCCGTGTTCAGGCCATGAACGTCATGCCGCCATACTAAGGTCCCCGTCCCCCGCAGCCGTCACTGCCCCAGCGGGTGGCGCAGGGCCTCGAGGGCCCTCAGGACGTCGCGCCGGCTGATCTGGCCCACCAGGCGATTGTCGCGCAGCACCGGGAATCTCCGGTAGCCACTGCCCAGGAACTTGCGGGCAACGTCCGTGATGCTCGTGTCCGCATCCACCGTCTCGGCCTCGGCGTGCATGTGCTCGGCGACCCTTCCACCCCACTCCTCGTGGTAGCTGGCGCTCAGGGCCACGGCGAGGCAGTCCTTCTCGGAGAGCACCCCGATCAGGTTGCCGAGCCGGTCCACGACGGGTGCCCCCGATATCCCGCGCTCCACCAGGATGCGGCCGGCCCCGAGCACGTCCATGTCCGGCGAGAACGTCACCGGGTCATGCGACATGTAGTCCTTGACAGTGAACGGGACGGACATGCTGCTCCCTCCTCTACTGGGTCTTCGGATGACGGGATCGGCCTGTCAGAGGCCAGCGTGTCGGCGACGCTCGCATGGGTTCGCGCAGGCGCCGCCACAATCGGGCTCGATGCCGGGGATGTTGCCGAGCCCGCCGCAGCTACCCCGGATCCGCCGTCCCGACAGGATCACCCCGAGACTCATCAGCGCCACGGCCACGAGGAAGGCGAGGAATGTGAGGACAAAGACGGTCAAGGGTCCTCCCGAAGCGTGACCTCACAGCGCTTGACCCCGAAGACCTCCCGCGGGACCTCGATCTTCAAGTCTTGCTTGACGACGAGCTGGCAGGCCAGGCGCTGCCCCTCGGCCGCCTCACGCTTGGAGATGTGCGCGGTCTCGGTGGGCAGGATGTCGCCACCTCCCTCGAAGACCCGCACCCGACACTGCCCGCCGCTTCCGCCCCCGCCGCAGGCGGAGGCGACAAAGATCCCGGCATCGGCGAGCGCGGTCAGGAGCTTTCCGCCGACCGGGGTGGTCATGGTGCGCTCGTCGTTGATGTGGATGGCGGCGCTGCCCGAGGGCACGAGCCGGGAGCGCGCGAGCAGGATGACGAGCACCAGGGCCAGGATGACCGCCGTGAACATCGCGACGCCAAGGGCGATCGTCACCACGTGCCCGTCTACCTCGCCAACCCCCGGAGCCGGTGAAGAGATTGCCTGAGCGCCCTGCCGCTGGCGCGGACCCCGCACGCCGTCTCGCGGTACCGTAGGCCGCCTGCACGGCGCCGTATGAGGCTACCGGTACGTCGTCACGAGGTGTCAAAGCTGGATCCCGGAGAAGGACATGAAGGCCATCGCCATCAGGCCGGCGGTGATGAAGGTGATGCCCAGTCCCTGTAGCCCGTCGGGGACATCGCTGTACTTGAGCTTCTCGCGGATCCCTGCGATCCCCACGATGGCGATCGCCCAGCCGGCCCCGCTCCCCACCCCGTAGACGACGCTCTCGGGGAAGGTGTAGCTGCGCTCGACCATAAAGAGCGAGCCACCCAGGATCGCGCAGTTCACCGTGATGAGCGGCAGGAAGATACCGAGCGCGTTGCTGAGATAGGCGTCCATCAGATCGCCTCGGTCCGGTGCACGACCTGGATGCGGTACTCGGGCCGCTCGACGTGCCGGGGCTTCCAGGTGCGCACCAGCCAGATGAGCAGCCCGATGAGGAAGAACGCCCCGGGGGCGAGGAGCATCAGCCCGTTCGGCTCGTACCAGCCGCCGTTCCTCACCGTCGGCAGGACCTCGACGCCCAGTAGCGAGCCCGCCCCGAGCAGCTCGCGGATGGTGCCGACGAGCACGAGGATCAGGCTGTAGCCGAGCCCCTGCCCGATGCTGTCAAGGAAGCTCGGCCACGGGCGGTTCTTCATGGCGAAGGCCTCGGCACGCCCGAGCACGATGAAGGTGAGGCCACGGATGGTGCGTCCGTCGGCCGCCAGCGCCAATAGGCCGTACATGGTCGACCACAGCCCGTAGCCGTGGACCGGCAGGACGACCAGCCTCGGCCCTTCCCCTGCCGACACCAGGTAGACCGGGGCGTAGTGGCTGCGGCGCTTGATCCGGGCGAGGTCCTGAGCCGGCGGCACCGCCGTGCTCCGCTTCGGGTCCCGGGCGGCCTCCCGCTGGTCGTAACCACCGGGGTCGACACCCTGAACGTACTCGCCGGTGGCGAGGTCCACGAGGCGGGCCTGGACGGAGCGGTTGAATACTGCGTCGACCTCCTCGCCCTGCGTCTGGAGACCGGCGACCTTCAGGATCTCCCGCTTCAGGGTGAGCGCCTTGTTGCGCTCCTGGGCCGGCCTCAACAAGACCGCCGCGCCCGCCACGGCGACCGAGCAGACAAGGCAGAGGACGGCGGCGACCGTCAGGGTCCCGATCGGGCTGTCCTTACGCACCGCGGTGCAGCCTCCGGCGGATGTTCGCTCGGACTACGAAGTGGTCGATGGTGGGCGCGACGACGTTGCCGAACAGGATCGCCAGCATGACCCCCTCCGGGTAGGCCGGGTTCACGACCCGGATGAGCGCCACCATCACGCCGATGACGGCGCCGTAGATCCACTTGCCGGTCTCGGTCATCGCCGCGGAGACCGGGTCGGTCGCCATGAAGACGAGCCCGAAGGCAACGCTGCCGAGCACCAGGTGCCAGTACCAGGGCAGCGCGAACATCGGGTTGGTGTCGCTGCCGAGGACGTAGAAGATGGTCGTCATCGCGACCAGACCGAGGACGACCCCGACCATGATCCGCCACGACGCGATCCGGGTGTAGACGAGGAACACGGCGCCGAGCAGGCAAGCGAGCGCCGAGGTCTCGCCGATGGAGCCGGGGATAGTCCCGAGGAAGGCGGCCGACCAGGTGAGGCCGGCGCCCTGGACCGCCTCGAGTCCACCCTGGGCGGCGAGGGCCAGTGGCGTCGCGCCGCTGTAGCCGTCGACCGGGACCCACACGTCACCTGTGATCTGTCCGGGATAGGCGAAGAACAGGAAGGCGCGCCCGACCAGGGCCGGGTTGAGGAAGTTCTTGCCCGTCCCGCCGAAGACCTCCTTGCCGATGACCGTGCCGAGTCCGAGACCCTCGAGCACCGCCCCCCGCCAGCCGCCGATGCCCGCGATCGCGAGGTCCGCGAGGGCCAGGTTCGCCTGGAGTCCGACGTTGTAGATGCCGACACGTCCTGGTAGCCGAGGTACCAGGCCGTGCGATGCGCGCCGACCGGGGCGAGGAAGTGGATGTGGGTGCCCGGGAGTCCGGCCGGATGGGGCCCCTCGAACTCGGCCACGGTGACCGAGCCGACCTCGCTCACCGGGAGGACCGCCCCGGCGGCCTTGCAGACGTAGACGCGCCCCCCGTCAGCTTCGCGACGACGCTGAGCCCTTAGAGAAAATCGTCGCGATGCTGATGGATCATCCCGACCGAGCTCGGGGCGAGCGGGTGGGTGTCGATGGCGGTGACAAAGACTGCCTGGGGCTCGGTCTCCGGGTCCGCCACCAGCCCGAAGGGCCGGGTGCGAAGGGCGAGCCACTCGCCGGAGGCGAGCAGGTTGGACCGGACCTGATCCCGGTTGAGACCCACCAGCTCGGGCGGGCGGTAGGCGTTGAAGGTCTCCTCGCCCTCGCCCTCCAGCCGGATGACCACGCTGTGCAGCAGCCGCCGCTCACCACGGTGGATGTGCTCGATGACGCCGGTCCCGGGGGCGGTACCGAAGACGTCGCTCACGTCCTTGCCCCGTGCGAGGGGCTGGCCGAGCCTGACCCGGTCGCCCTCCTGCACGAGCATGGTCGGGAGGCGCTTGTGGCTGCGGTAGTCGGCGGCTACGAACGCCACCCGGCCGGGCGCGCATCGTGGGCCTTCTGCTCGGGTACCCCGGCGAGGGGGATGTCGAGCCCTTTTCTGATTCGTATCTGCATCGGGGTGGCGAGCGCTGGGGGAAGCGCGCGCTGACCCCCTGCGCTCACCTCCTCCCGCGGCGAGTATGCCCAGCCGTATGCCGGCCAACAAGCCTCAGCCTCGGCGGTCCTGGTCTCAGGGACCCTGCATTATCGGTGAGCGCGGAGCTGTGCCTCGAGCTCCTCACGGGTCGTCGCCGGGGCGGCGCAGGTGAAGCCCTGGCAGAGGTAGGCGACGACCTCTCCGCGAGGCGTGCGCTCGGCGAGCAGGCCCGGCAGGCTGCGCTCCTGGGAGGGGATAGCAAGGTTCAGCCGCCGTGGCGCATAGCCCTCGGTGCAGCGCCGCTGCCACTCCGCGAGGGCCTCGCCCTCACCGCGCAGGACCACGGTGAGGGGCGGGTGCAGGTGCTCCTCGAGGGCGTCGAGAAGCGCCGCGTGGGCGTGGGGGAGGGCCAGGATCGAGGGCCACGCGGCCTTGAGGGTGCGCTCGGCCGCCTCCAGGTAGCGGCCCTCCCCGAGCAGGTGGCCGAGCCGCCCGAGCACCCGGGCCGCCACGCCGTTGCCCGAGGGAATGGCCTCGTCACCCCATGGCTTCGGGCGGTGGAGGAGGGCCTCGTGGTCGCTCGCGGTGAAGTAGAAGCCGCCGCTCGCGCGGTCCTCGAAGGCCGCGCACAGGACCTCGGCCAGCTCGAGGAGGAACGTCAGGTCCGCCGTCCGCCACCGGGCCTCGAGCAGGGCCAGGAGACCGTCCATGAGGAAGGCGTAGTCGTCGAGGTAGGCGGGCAGGTGCGCGCGGTCGTCCCTGCAAGTCGCCAGCAGACGACCGTCGCGCCAGAGGGTCGCGTGCACGAAGTCGACGGCCCGCTGGGCGGAGCTCACCCAGGTGGGCTCGCCGAAGACCCTGCCGGCTGTTGCCATGCCCTTGATCATAAGGCCGTTCCACGCGGTCAGGACCTTCTCGTCCCGGCCGGGGTGCACCCGCGACTCGCGTGCCCTGAAGAGCTTGGCCAGCGCCCCGGAGAGTTGGCCGGGGAGCTCTTCCGGCTTGCGGCCGAGCTCGCGGGCGAGGGTTTCGAGGTCCGCCTGCACGTGCAGATGCCAGCGGCCCTCGAAGTTGGCCGGCCGGTCCAGGCCGAAGCGCCGGGCCACGAGGCGGTATTCGTCCTCCTCGAGCACGGCGCGGGTCTCCTCCGGGGTCCACAGGTAGAAGCGGCCCTCCTCGCCCTCGGAGTCCGCGTCAAGGCTCGAGTAGTAGCCACCCGCTGGGGCCTGCATCTCGCGCATCGCCCACGCCGCGACCTCGGCGGCCACCCGAGCGAACAGGGGATTTCCGGTGACCTGCCAGGCCTGGCTGTAGAGGGCGAGCAGCGGGCCGTTGTCGTAGAGCATCTTCTCGAAGTGCGGGATCACCCAGCGATCGTCGACCGAGTAACGGCAGAAGCCACCGCCGACCTGGTCGCAGATCCCGCCTTGGGCCATGCGCTCCAGGGTGTGGGTGACCATGGCGAGCGCCTCATCGTCCGCGGCGCCCTGCCCCACGCTCGCCGCGTAATGGCGGAGGAGCCGGTCCAGGGTCGCGGGGTGGGGAAACTTGGGGGCCCGGCCAAAGCCGCCGTGGCGGGGGTCGTAGCCCTCGGCGAGCTGGCGGCGGGCGGTGGCCAGCGGCAGGGGGGACAGCTCCGTCCCGGCGCCACCGGGCTCGCCCTCGACCTGGGCCAGGGCGTCGCGCATCGCCTGGGCGTGCTCGGCGAGGTCGTCCCGGTGGCTCCGGTAGTAGTCGGCCACCCAGGTCAACACGTCGCGAAAGCTGGGCAGGCCGTGGCGCGGCTCGGGTGGGAAGTAGGTCCCGCCGAACAGGGGCGCGTGGGTGCGGGGGTCCAGGAACATGGTGAGGGGCCAGCCGCCCGGCCGGCGGGCGATCAGGTGGTGCGCCCCCTGGTACACCTTGTCGAGGTCGGGGCGCTCCTCCCGGTCGACCTTGATGTTGACGAAGAGTCCGTTCATCAGCCGCGCGGTTTGCTCGTCCTCGAACGACTCGTGCGCCATGACGTGGCACCAGTGGCAGGCCGAGTAGCCGATGGATAGCAGGATCGGGCGGTCCTCCCGCAAGGCCTGGGCCAGCGCCTCCGGGCCCCAGGGATGCCATTCCACCGGGTTGTGCGCGTGCTGGAGCAGGTACGGGCTCGTCTCGTGAGCCAGGGCGTTCGGCCTGGGATTGCCCAACATGGCGGCCTCGTCTATGCCTGAGCTTGGCGCTCAAGCATAGCAGGCCGCAGCAGGCCCGATGCGATCGGCGGACTTCGGTCCCCCGATGGCGGGTGGGTCGGGGCGAGGGCTTGCGGGGCGCGAGGCCCAGGGGGCGCGGTCAGGCCCCCGCGGCCGTGCGCAGCGGTGCCGGCAGGTCGCCGTAGGCGAAGACGCGGTTGCGGCCGTTGTGCTTGCAGTGATAGAGCGCCTTGTCGGCCTGGCGCAGCAGGTCATCGAGCAGCGGGCGGCCGGCCCGCCGGCTGTCGGCCTCGAGGCTCGCGAGGCCGATGCTGACCGTAATGGCGAAGGCGGTGCCGTCGACCTCCCAGTTGATCTGGGCGATGTGCTCGCGGATGCGCTCGGCGAGCGCGCGTGCTCCTGAGAGCAGGCTGCTCGGCAGGGCCAGCACAAACTCCTCGCCGCCGAAGCGGGCCAGGATGTCACCCTCGCGGGTATAGCGGCCCAGGGCCGCGGCCAGGTCGCGGAGCGCGTTGTCACCGGCCGCATGGCCGAAGGTGTCGTTGATCTGCTTGAAGAAGTCGAGGTCGACGAGCATCAGGCAGAAGGGCTGGCGGTAGCGCACCGCGCGGGCCAGGGCGGCCTCGGCCTCGGTGAAGAAGAAGCGGCGATTGTGTAGCCCGGTGAGCTCGTCCACGGTGGAGAGCTCTTCGTAGCGGCGCTTGAGGTGCTCGGCGTCCGCGAGCGCCACCTCGAGCTGGTGGGTGCGTCGCTGGACCAGCGACTCGAGGGTCTGCATCGCCCGGGAGTGGGCCAGCATGTGCGCGAGGATGCCGCAGAAGGTGGCGACCACCTGGCGGTGCCAGTCCTGGAAGAACCCCGGCTCGGGGTGGAAGACGTTGACCACCCCAAGCACCGCCTTGCCGTCGAGGATCGGGGCGCAGATGAGCGATCCGCCCGGTTGCTCGGCTTGCCCGGCATAGGGCGAGAACCTCGGGTCGGTGCTGCAGTCGGCGCAGTACTGGAGCTCTCGGGTCTGGGCCGCGAGTCCGATGATCCCCTCGCCGAGCTTGAACGTGCGCGGCAGGTAAAGGCGGCGCGGGCCACCCTCGGCGTGGCCCTGCGCGACCTCGGTGTAATCGCGCCCGGCGGCGCAGGTCAGGGTGTCCCCGTCGAGCAGAAACACCGAGGAGCGCGCCAAGTCCTGATGCTGCAGGAGGGCCTCCAGTGCCCCCACCACCAGCTCCCGGTCCTCGCGGGGGCGGCCGCAGTCGAGCTCGCTCAGGGCCCGCACGGCCGACAGCGAGTCGAGCAGGGAGATGAATCGCTGGCGGAGCTCCTGGGCGGCGCTGACGAACGGGGTGGCGTCCATGGGTCAGCCGGGCTGCGCGAGCGAGGCCGCGAGCTCGCGAATCGGCTCCAGGCGGGCATCGACGAGCCCCTGGACCTCCTCGAGCGATTGCCCCGGGATACGCAGTTCCTGGAGGCTCGGGGTCACCTCGCTCGCCTCCAGTGGCTCGCCAGCCATCCGTGCCTCCGCAAGCCGGTTGCAGACTCCGACCAGGCGGGCGTGGGTCCAGTAGGCGCCTCCATACTGAGGCTCGCGGTGGTGCTCCATGACCACGGCGACCTCTGGAGGCAGGTGCCAGCGGTCGGCGAGCCAACCGCCCACCTGATGGTGGTCGACGCCGAGGACTTGGTGCTCGGCCGACTGCAAGTCGTCGGCGGAGCCGGCCCCGGCGAGGGCGAACACCTCCTTCATCTCATCGGCGAACACGCTCACCATGGCCTGCAGGCCGAGGTTGTGCAGCAGCCCGCAGAGATAGGCGCTGTCGGCCGAGGGCTGTGGCGCAGCGCCCACCCGGGGTGCCAGCGCGCGCGCGCCGTAGGCGGTGAGGAGGGCATTGCCCCAGTAGCGAGGCAGGTCGAACCCGCCCACCGGGCCCGCCCTGAGCTGGCTGCTCAGGGCCAGGGACAGGGCCAGGCTCCTCACGGTCTCGAGCCCCAGCACGCGCACGATGGCGTCGCGCACGGTATAGACGGCGCCCGCATAGCCAAAAAAGGCGGAGCGGGCCAGGCCGACGACCCGCGCGGTCAGGCCCGGGTCGAGCTCGATGGTCTGAGCAAGGGCGGTGGTCGTGACCCGGTCGTCGGTGAGCATGGCCAGCAAGCGTTGCGCCACCGGCGAGAGCGGCGGCAGGTCGCTCAGCTGACGCACGCGCAGTCCCGTCGCCGCAGCGCGGTCGACCGCTGGGGTCGCCTGCATGAGCATGGTTGGCGTCATTCCTTGCCCGGGCGGGTGAGGCCGGCGCGCGGCACGAGCGCGCGCCCACTGAGCCTCAGGCTTGTTCGATACCTGCGGATAGCGGCCCGGCCCGAGTGAGGTTTAGTCCCCGTCTCCTTTCCGGTATCCTCGACCAAACTCCTGCCTGACCCCGCCCGTGAGCCATCCCCCCCTGTACCTCAGGCGCCGCGAGGACCGGCGAGTGCGCGCCGGCCATCCCTGGGTCTACAGCAACGAGGTCGACGTTGAGCGGAGTCCGCTGGGCGGCTTCGAGCCGGGGGCGGCCGTCGAGGTGCGTGCCCAGGACGGCTCGCCGCTCGGCATGGCCTACGTCAATCCGCACACCCTGATCTGCGCCCGGATCTACAGCCGCCGGGTCGGTGAGGCGCTCGACGAGGCCCTCATCACGCGGCGGGTCGCCCGCGCGCTCGCCCTGCGCGAGCGCCTCTTTTCCCAACGCGGGTACCGCCTGGTGTTCGGCGAAGGGGATGGGCTGCCGGGCCTCGTCGTCGACCGCTACGGGGACCTGCTCGTTGTCCAGCTTGGCACGCTCGGCATCGAGCGTGTGCGCCAGCAGGTCCTGGCGGTCCTGCAGGCGGCCGTTCAGCCCGCGGCGATCGCATTGCGCAACGACCTCGCGGGTCGAGCGCTCGAGGGTCTGCCCGTGGAGATCGAGACGGTGCTCGGCGAGGTCCCCTCTCACTGGGAGACCGAGGAGAACGGCGCGCGCTTTCGCTTCTCTCCCCTCCACGGGCAGAAGACGGGCTGGTTCTGGGACCAGCGACTGAATCGCGCGCGCCTGCCGGCGTACGTCCGGGGTGCCCGGGTGCTCGATGTCTTTAGCTACGATGGCGCCTGGGGTATCCAGGCCGCCCTGGCCGGAGCGGCGCGGGTCACCTGCATCGACTCCTCGGCGGACGCCCTGGCCCGTCTCGGGGTGAACGCCGCCCTGAATGGGGTCGCCGATCGGGTGGACGTGATCCACGGCGACGCCTTCGATCGCCTCAAGGATCTGCGCGAGGGGGGCGGGCGCTTTGGCGTCGTGATCGTCGACCCGCCGGCCTTCATCAAGCGCCGCAAGGACCTGGAGGCCGGGATCGAGGCGTACCAGCGGCTGAATCGGCTGGCCCTCGGCCTCCTCGAGCCCGACGGGATCCTCATCTCTTGCTCCTGCTCGTTCCGCCTCGAGCGCGACGTCCTTGTGGACCTGATCCATCGCGGGGCGCGCCGCCACGACCGCGTGGCCCAGCTGCTGGAGCATGGCCACCAGGGCCCGGACCACCCTGTCCACCCGGCGATGCTGGAGACGGCCTACCTTAAATGCGTGACCGTGCGCGCCTGCCAGGATTGAAGCGGCGATGCTGAGCTACCCCCTCATTGACCCCGTGGCGGTGCGCCTCGGGCCGGTCGCGATCCACTGGTACGGACTCATGTACCTGGTTGGATTCGCCGCCGCCTGGGGCCTCGGGCGGTGGCGGGCGCGCGACCCGTGGCGGGGTTGGACCCCGGCGATGGTCGACGACCTCATCTTCTACGGGGCCCTGGGAGCGGTGCTGGGCGGGCGTCTTGGCTATGTCCTGTTCTACGGCCTCCCCCAGTACCTCGCGGCGCCGTTGGACGTGCTCAAGGTCTGGCAGGGCGGCATGTCCTTTCACGGTGGCCTGCTCGGCGCCCTGGTCGCGTCCTGGCTGCTCGGGCGCCGCCACCAGCTGGGGTTCTTCCAGGTCACGGATTTCCTTGCGCCGCTGGTGCCGTCGGGGCTACTCGCCGGGCGTTTCGGCAACTTCGTGAACGGCGAGCTCTGGGGGCGGCCCACCGACCTGCCCTGGGGGGTAGTCTTCCCGGGTGAGGCCGCCGCTGGCGTCCCGCGCCACCCCACGCAACTCTACGAGGCCGCGCTGGAAGGGCTGGTCCTGTTTGCCGTGATCTGGGCGTTCAGCCGCCGGCCGCGGCCGACGATGGCGGTCTCAGGGTTGTTCCTCACGGTCTATGCCGCCTTGCGGGGGCTGGTCGAGCTGCTGCGCGTGCCCGATGCCCATATTGGCTACCTCGCCTTCGGCTGGCTGACGATGGGCCACGTCCTGAGCCTGCCGATGCTGGCCGCGGGCCTGCTGCTGCTAGGCCTGGCCTACCGCCGCCGAGGGTGATCAGAGGCGCGCTCGTCGCGGTACAGGTGGTAGCGGGTCCAGGGGACCGCGTTGCTCCTGCCCGGCGCGAACACCACCTGGAAGAGCTGAAGGCTGCCGGTGGTGAAGGCGGACACCGACCCCGCCAGATAGAGACGCCACATCCGGACGAAGCGCTGATCGAACCTCTGCTCGACCCGGTCGGCCACGCGCTCGAATCGCTCGAGCCAATCGCGGCAGGTCCGCCCGTAGTGCAGTCTCAGGTTTTCGACGTCGAGGACCGAGAAGTCCCACGGCTCGAAGATCCGGGCCATCTCGGAGAGGCTCGGCGGGCGGCTCCCCGGAAAGATGCGTCGCTCCGTCCAGGCGTTGTTGGGCCTCGGGCTATTGCGCCCGATCGTGTGGATCAGGCCGAGGCCGTTCGCTCCCAGGCTGCGGTGGATGACCTCGCCGAGGGTGTGGTAGTGCTCGGGACCCACGTGCTCGAGCATGCCCACCGAGACGAAGCGATCGAACGTGCCGCCGATGTTGCGGTAGTCGTCCTCGACGAAGGTGACCCGGTCCTCGAGCCCCTGCAGGCGGGCCTGCTCCCGCGCGTAGGTGAGCTGCTCGTGGGAGATGTTGTAGGCCCGCACGCGCACCCCGTAGTGGCGGGCCATGTGCAGGGCGAGGGCCCCCCAGCCGCAGCCGGCCTCGACGACGCTTAGGCCGGGCTCGAGGCGCAGCTTGCGGCAGACGTGGTCAAGCTTCGCCAGTTGGGCCTCTTCGAGCGTGGACTGCGCGCTGGGGTAGTAGGCGCAGGTGTACACCATCCGCTGGTCAAGCCAGAGCCGATAGAAGTCGTTGCCGATGTCGTAGTGGTGGCGAATGTTGGCGCGCGCCGTCGCCAGCGAGTTGGATCGTGGCCGGTTGACCCAGCGCATCAAGGCCGTGCGCAGG
>Ga0316622_100003080_pt1 | contig 11791 bp, 22 predicted proteins | sample OWC_Aug_OW2_C1_D_FD_207646 | JGI IMG/M metagenome (GOLD analysis project Ga0316622, IMG submission 207646) | Wetland soil microbial communities from Old Woman Creek delta, Ohio, United States - OWC_Aug_OW2_C1_D5_C | ecosystem: Environmental > Terrestrial > Soil > Wetlands | place: USA: Ohio... | reverse complement strand
GGCGACACATACACCACAACCCTGCTTTACGACACCGCCAACCAGAAGTTCCTGATCGGGTCCTGGGGGGACTGGTACGAGCGTCACGAAGCCGAGGAGCATCCCGGAGAAGAAGAAACCGATGATGCCGGAGGGGAATACCACAGCATCAAGAATTGGAGGCCATGATGGCGATACCGGATTGGGCCAAGGAGCGTTTCGAGCTCCTGAGGGAAGCCGAAGACCATGACAGTCTTGCGCTCGTCGAATCCTACAAAACAGAGACGGGTGAACCGGTCTACCTGGTCTGCGCCGTCCGCAAAGATGTTGGGCCCGAATACACGATTATTCCGATTGCGGAAATGATCTCGGGAGACCCCTACGCGAAGTATGCCGATCCCAGCCAGGCTCCGCCGAGCAAGAAAGACTGGACCCCCTGATGGGAATTCGCCTGGTACGTCAATATCGTTACGAGAACCGTCCCGGTTGGGGAATCGGGGTCGTCGGCGACTGGCAATGCGAGACCTGCGGAAGGATCGTCTACCCGGAGACCAACATCATTGACGTGCCCCAGAACGAAGTCCGGGACGGATGCCGGCGCTGCCAGGAGGCGTCGGAGACGGCGAATCGCGTGGCCGAGGATTGGTGGGGAAAACATTCCGGGATCATCTACCGGTCCAAGGCGTGGGGATCCACGGGCTTCTACGGTCTCCGGGACGACCTTCTCATCTACCTCGCGCGCGGCGTGGCGTCGGACGAACTGAAGCGCTTCGTCCGGAGGAACCGCGTCGAGCTTCCGCCTGTTGACACGGCCCGTTAAACCCGGTATACTTCTTCCGAATGTCGCCCTGGGAATTCAAGGTCGGCCAGGTGGTCGGATACAGGCCCCGCGGAGAGAAGTGGCGCGCCCGCGTGACGGCCATCGAGCGCGACGGGAAACCCTTCGTGGCCGAGATCCCCGTCGTTGACGAGATGGGGGAATCCATCCTCTACGACGGCCCTCCGGGGATCGCGAATCCGATCTGGGACTACGAGAATTACTACATGGTGGAGGACGTCAAGGGCTCCCCCACCGAACCCTGGCTGGCCGCCAGACTGGACCACCAGGACCTCGAGGCCGCATGGAAATCCCTCGCGGAGAGGGTGGGCCTCCGGGAACCCTACTACCAGGCCCTGGCGACCCTCGTGGAACGCTGGGCGACCGTGGAGCGGCGGGGGGATCTCCTGGACGACCTCCTCGTCCTCATGCACGCCGCCTGGTCGGCCGGCATGGGGGCCGCCAATGCCGAATGCATCCGGTTCCTGGAGCATCACGGCATGGCCGAGGCCTCAAGAGCGCTCAAGGACCGCATTCCCTGAGTTGATCCATGCCGTCCCTCGGGATACAATCTTGTAAAACCCGGGGAGGAGCCATGGCGAGGAAGAAGAACTTCACTGAAACGGTGGAATCCCACTGGGACATCGAAGGGCTCGCCCAGGAACTCTGCGAGGCGGCGTGGCACAAGACGGAACGGGATCGCTACGATCGGATGATCGGGATCGGGTCCTACGAATCGATCGCGGAGAACGCGGAAGACACGGTCTCCAAGAAGGAATGGAGCGAGGCCAAGAAAACCGGGTTCGAATATGAAATCGTGGACGACTACCTCAGCGCCCTTGCGGAGATCGTGTCCGAGAAGGGCATGTGCGTGAAGAAGGCCGTTGGACCCGGCCGGAAGGAGTGGCGCCCGGGACCCGTGGAGACTCTTCAGCCCATCGGTCACGTGTACGGAACGTACGAAGATGGCGAGTGCTACCTTGGTCAATATGAGGATGCTACGGAGGAAGAGATGAAGGCCATGGGGCACAGGATCGAGGAGTAGCGGATCCCATGAGGACAAAACGCAAATTCCACAAGGGCGTCACCATCGCGCCCCGGGAGCATGTCGAAGAATGGACCCGGTGGGGTCTCGTCGTGGAGAATGTATACCCGGACGGGTCCATCGACGCCTATTCGATCGGGGGCGGATTCGTCCACAAGTTCTCTCCGGAACGGGTCGAATTCCACGATTTCATCGTCGTTCCCAACCGGATGCTCCACAACCCGACCTGGTACTACGCGGAGTTCTGGGCCGACTGGGTGAACGACTCGTTCAAGGCGTGGACTACCGGGGAGCTCTGGAACGGGTGGGGGATGCCGCGATTCGAATTCCACGAGGCGATGCGGTACGCCCGGGCCACGGAATCCAGCCGGACCGCCCAGCGGACCCGGTACGACAGGGTCAGGAACGCCTTTGTGACCCAGATGGAAGAATGGGAAGAAGTCGATGCCGCGACCACGATCACTGTTCCTGACGGACGCCGGATCACGGTGTACCCCGTAGGAGCCGGATCGTGGACCTGGGACGAGAGGGAGAAGACGGAATACCAGGAAGGGCGAAGCGTCAAGGACTGGACTCCGGAAGATTGATGTCGACAAAGAAACGCACGGGCACCCGGGAATGGTCGTCCCACTCATACAACTGCGTCTCGGGATGTGTCCACGCGTGCCGGTACTGCTACGCCCGGGCGTCGGCCCTCAGGTTCGGAAGGATCTCAAAACCGGACGAATGGGGCACCGAGACGATCCGGTGGAATGACGTGCGGAGGAAGCATCCGAAGTACGACGGCGTCGTCATGTTTCCGACCGCGCACGACATCAGCCAGGGCAATCTGGAGGCGTGCGGAGAGGCGCTCCATCACCTTCTCGAAGCCGGCAACCAGGTCCTCGTCGTGTCGAAGCCGGATCCGCAGTGCATCGGTCAACTCCGCCGGGATCTCAAGAAGTACAGGAGTCAGGTGGAGTTCCGGTTCACGATCGGATCCCCGCACAAGGCCGACCTCGCCTTCTGGGAACCCGGGGCTCCGGACTTCAGCGCCAGGAAGAAGGCGCTAGAGCAGGCGTTCGAAGACGGATGGAAGACGAGCGTGTCGGCCGAGCCGCTCCTGGCCCCATGGGCCGCCCGGGAGCTGTGGAACGCCCTGATCCCCTACGTGACCGAGACCTTCTGGATCGGGAAGCTCAACAAACCGAAGAGCCGGTGCGCGATCGAAAACCGGGATCTCGGATGGCTCAACCATCTCGTGTTCTGGCAAAACGACGATCCAATCTTGCATGTCTACGACGAATTCAGAAGAGAGCGAAAGGTCCGCTGGAAGGACTCGTACAGGGAGGTCATAGACCGCATTTGTCATGGCTGATCTGATCATCCGGGAAGAGGACGGGTGGATCGAGATCACGGATCTCGTCGAGGAGATCCTCCCGCACCAGGTTGCCGAAGAAATGTGGACTTTCCTGGCCGAAGGGAATCGTGAGGAGGCCGCGGCTCTGCTGATAGCGGAGATCGGACAGGAAATAGAGGGCCGCACGGGCATCATCCGTGAAGTCCGGATGGCCGAGCTTCCGGGCGAGCCCATGAGGATCTGGATCAGGAGTTGAGCCATGCCATGCCCCCATTGCGGAGGATACGAACACGCCTTGGAGAGTTGTCCGAAGGCGATCAAGGACCGGAAGGCCGATATCGCGATCGGCCGGATCATCCTGGTCGTTCTCTTTCCCGCCTGGTGTCTCGGGAGCTTCTTCGGAATGCTGTATAGCGCGATCAAGGCCGGATTCGTCGCCAGCCGAAAGCTGTGGGAATCGGCGAGCGACCTGTCCCGGCAGAGACCCGGAATATAGGAGAACACGCCATGGCCGCGAATCCGCTCACCCCCCAGGACGTCGGATCCAGGCTCCTGGAAGTAGCTTACGAAGTTCTGACCGAGAACCTGGGACGCGAACCGGGTCCGGTGGAATTCTGCGAAATGGTCGAGTCCATGGTTTCGACTCTTCTCGCGTCCAGCTACGTCGAGCTTCGGGGCGAAAATGGGGCGGAAGCGGCCGAGAAGTGGCTCAAGAAGGTCCTGTCGATGGTGTCGGCCGGCGTGCGCGCGTCCGGGTCCGACGCGTTCATCCATATCGACGTCGCGATCAAGGACGTCCCGAACCGGATCGTCCGCAAGGCGCCCGAGAAGCCGAAGGAAGCGAAGGCCCCGCCCGCCGAAAAAGAGCCGGTATGCGGATGCGCCCGAACCCAGGGGCAGTGCCAGTCCTGCCAGGACGCCCTCATGGAAAAATTCCGGGGCATCTACGGAACCATCAAGGATCTCAGACGGATCAATGAATCTCCGGAGCCATGTCCGGTCTGCTGCATCACGGAGTTCGACCATGCCCTGGCGAGGCTGGTCCCGGAGTTCTGGAAAAACGGAGAAGACCTCAAGGCGGAGGAAAAGGCCGATTTCGCCAAGGACCTCATGGGTATCCTGGCCATGACGGCGGCGGTTCGAGGGATCAGCGAGATTCCCGTGACGCTCGAATCGTGGTCGAAGCTGGCCAAGGAAAACGGAGTCAATCCTGAGGCGTGACGTGAACCCCAAAAAACCTCTCCGGACGCTCTGCCGTCATTGCCGGGCAGAACAGCACATCCAGTGCAACGGTATGGCCCGGCAGAAGATCCGAAACACCGGCCGCAAGGACCTGGACTGGTACGAATCCCCCTGCCAATGTCCGTGTTCCCCCAAGGTCCGCGGATGAATAGGGCGTGCAAACCGGCGGCCTCGTGCTAAAATAATCCCATGCCCGTCGTGTGGTACACGAACAAGTCGTTCCAGGAAGGCGAGCTTATCGATACCCACGATTTCTGGAGCGCCAACCGCGAGGCCCTGCTCGATTTTCCGCCTGAGGTGTCAGAGGTCGAACGGTTCCTCGAGGAAGTCCGGCTCGGCCTGGACCCCGAACTTCCGAGCAGGCTGTACAGCATCCTGACCATTCCGTGGCCCGACCGCGAGGTCGTGAGCCAGCACAAGGACGCCACAGGAAGAATCCTGACCTCGAAGTCCAGGGAGACCATGGATCCTCCCGGGGCCGGAACCCACTGCTACTACGTGATCCCGAAGGTCGATACCAAGCATCTCATGGTGGACGAGCGCTGGGTCCGCATGCTCGTGGCTCAATGGCCGGACATCGCCGGATCCGAGGAGGCCATGGACATGGCCATCAGCTACTGGAAAAGCGAAATGGTCCGGTACGAGTTCGGAGGTGTCGAATACCTGTTCGAGGGAAAGGTGCTCGTGCATTCGGTCTGTAGAACTCCCACGTACGTCTGACCCATGATCATCCAGGTGCTCAAGAACCGCCAGTTCCCCCAAGGAGTTCTCGACCTCGGCAATCTTCCGGGATCCGAGACGGTCCTCGTCGGCATGGGCAAGGGACAGGAACTGTGGGTTAAAGGGCAATCCACGGGTCGGGAACCCGTCTTCGGAGGATTCAACATCCGCCCAAGCCAGGGACCGAAAGGGTACGGACTCGAGATCGTCAGTTTTGTGGGATCTCCAGTCACCAAAGTCATGGCGGGCGACATGACCGTCGAGACCAGCGGACCCATATTTCTGTACCACATGGTTCCCCTTCCGCCCGGAGTGAAGGAATGGAGGCCCGAGTGAAGATCAGGATCCAAATGGGCGTCATCCGCACCTGCCGCAAGAAGGACCTCGACCCCAAGCGCCCGGGCCACAAGGTCTGCCTGTACTCCAAATCGAAGCCCCGGCGTCTTCTCGGGAGGCACAAGACGCGGAAAGACGCCCTGACCCAGGAGCGGGTCATCCAGATGAGGAAGCGCGGCATGGGCTGACCCATGTCGGAATGAACGGTTGGTCCAACCGTTTTTTCGATTCGTCTTGATGCCGTCAACCGATCCGGTTACACTAATCACGTCGCGGTAGCTTCCCTCCCCCGGGCGGCCGCACGAGGACTGATGTCTATGCGGCTGCACTTCGGAAAGGATCGCCCATGAACAAGAACTCGTTCTCGTCGTTCGTCCCGGGTCCGATGAAAGTCCCCATCGTCAACGGACCCGGCCAGCCCGTACCGGCGAAACCCGTGCCGATTTCGCCCCCACCCACGACCGCCCCGGCCCCGGCTGCGCCCAATCGCGTCCCGGCCGGGAAGAAGGGGGATTGCCCCGTCTGCAACCGCGGATTCCGGAGGGGCAATTTCTGATGCGCCTCCTGACGGACTCGAACTTCCAGGACATCCTCGGCGAGGCCAGGGCCGTCATCGACTTCTGGAACCCGTCGTGTCCGCGCTGCGTGTCGTACAAGCCGACGTTCGAAAGCGTGGCCGGCCAGGTCGGCGGGGACGTCGTCATGGCGACCGCGATGACCGACGAAGCGCCGAAAGCGGCCGCCCAATACGGGCTCACCTCGATTCCGACCACCGTCTTCCTGGCCAATGGACGGCTCGTGGGGAAGGTCGAAGGAGAGATGTCCGCCCGGGATCTCATGGCGGAGATCTCCCGGGCCTTCGGGCAGGAGATCAAGGAGAAGCCCGTCCTCCTCCGGATCGTCGGCGGAGTGGTTCTCGCGGGGCTCCTGGCCGGGGCCGTTTACTTCATCGTGAAGGAGTGACCATGAAAACCCTGATGATCCGCAGAATGGGTGCGGCGGCCTACGGGAACTGGATGAAATTCGTGGTCGCGGACGTCAACGGACGGCCCATTTCGGGCGCCGTCGTCAAGGTCGCGAAAACCGGCGACAACCTCATCACGGATTCGGACGGGGTCGCCAACCTCAGGCGCGATCTCTCCGACCCGGGGCAAGTGCCGACCCGCGTGAGGGTGGAATGGAACGGCATGGCGATCGAGCGCGACATCGTGAATGACGAGATTTCGTCGCTGACCTCCTTCTTCAAGTTCCCGGTCTGCGCCCGCGGACCGGTCATGACGACCATCGAGATCGCGTCCCTGGTGGCCGGCGCCGCGTCGATCGGAGCCGGAATCTACTGGAAGAAGGAAGCCCTCCAGCTGGTCGGGGAAGTCCTGGTGGGTGCGGCCGTGTTCACGACGATCTACAGGCTCTCGTGCATGTAAGAGGAATTCCATGGCGAGGAAGCGCAGGCGTTCCCTGGGCAGTCTCCGGGATGTGCCGATTCCTCCCAACATCGATCGTCCCGAGATGTGGGACACGGCGGCTGTTGTCCGGGCCGTCCAAGACGGATTTACGTTCTTGATCCCGTTCGTGTGGGGCGAGTCGATGTTTGACCCCAACGCCTACTGGATCAAGGGCATTCAGGTTTCGGCCACCGGGTTGACCGTGGGGCCAGACCACACCCCGGAAATCCAGCTCATCGACAACGACTGGATCCGGGCGAAGACATTTTTCAGGAGCACAATGGTCCCCAAAGAGGCATGGCTGGACAATCCCAATCAATACGGAGTTGTCCCGGTCTACCTCGAGATCGACCCCGACACCATCGACTGGAATCTTCTGAATCGCGGGCACCAGTTCACGGTTCGCAATGAATAGCGACGAGCATCGGGAGGGCATCTGGATTCCCGGGGCGCGGTTCGAAGCCACAGTCTCCCCGGACCGAACATCCGCGGAGATCTACGATCGCGAGCTCTACGGACGCCTCCAGGGCCTCGATTCGTCCGGACTCAGGGAACTCATCACGACCATCGTGGCGATAAAGACGGACATGTACAAGTGGAAGAAGGCGGGCATCGAATCCTGGGGCCGATTCCGCGGGTACGTTTCGATGAATTTGAAGCGCGCCGATATCCGGGACAACAATCCTCCGGAGCCGAACAAGGGGGTCATCATTGCCCTCAAGCCCGAGGACGTTGACGAGCTTCACGAACTGGCGACGGTTCTTCTTGAAACCATGGAGGTAGAACCGGTTTGACACGCGTGGCCCACAGCATCGAGATCCCTTACATCATCCAGAAGATGGCCGAGGACGGAATCCTCGAGGAGATGCCCTTCAATCCGGACGGATGCCCCGGATTCAGCGCAGGCTTTCACGACGGGCATCGTCGGCGCCTGTGGGCCTGTCTCTGGGTGGAGCGCAACGACCGAGGATCGAGGAAGACGTGGCCGGACAAGTACACCCTGACGGTACAGCCTGATCCCACGGTGCTTTTCGGGCGCCGGATCATGGCCACCGAAGATCTTTCGGAGGTCGTGGTAGGGCTGAACAAGCTCCTCAAGGGCGGGCTCAAGGACAAGCAGGGAAGATTCAAGATTCTGGAGAAGCCATGTCCAGACCAAAATTCATGATCATCTCGGCCCCGGAGACGGACGACCTCACCCCGGACGATCTGGTCCTGGAGCCGGCCGAGACGGAGGCCGAAGTCGATGCCGCGTGGAACTGGCACGACGGCAGGAATTACGGAAGCATGGTCTTCGGGGTCTACCGGCTGGACAAGGATTCGGGCTACTACGTCCGGGATACGCGATGGGGGATCCTCGGGGACACGCGGAAGAAGCATCCGGCTTCCCCGGAGGACACGATCAATCCGTCGATGGGATTCATCCGGAACGACGCCCCAAATCCGGAAAGCGAAAGGGTGATCCAGCTCGGAGATCTCCTGCCGCCCGAGATGTTCGCAAAGATCGAGCCGGTCATGAAGAAGATCGGGCGAAACCAGGTGGATCCCGGAGAGGGGAAGAGGAGGATCCTGGAACTTCTCCAGCCGATCAAGGAAGATCTCCTTCGGAAGGGAGTCCTCGACGAATACCTGGCATGGGTCCTCGTGGGAATCGCCCAGAACATGTGGAGGTAAACGTGGACAAGCACGAATGTGTCGAGAGGATGAAAAATCTGACAAAGGCCAGGTGTGGACTGGCTTTCGTCGAGTACCTTCTCAGGGACGATCGCCTGAAAGCCACCAAGACCAGGTCCGTTCACAACGTAGACCTGAAAGCCGGGTTCACCACGGCAGCGGGAATCCTTGGGCTGATTCCCTCGGAAGAGTGCGTGAAGATGTCCAAGATCGCCCGGTCGATATCCAGGAAGCTCGGCGATACGGGAGTGCTCGACAAGAAGAATATCGTGAAGATCCGGAACAAGGCCAACGGCATGGCGACCAAGGTCGAGGAGATGATCCGCGCGACGGATCTGGAATGCACGGGCGAAGCCGCGGTCGGGTCTTCCTGCGGGTGTCGGAGATGACTTCGGATCAGGCCTGGTTCACGCTCATCTACCTCGCCGGAGTGGCATTCGTCATGTTCGTCTACCCGTGGCTTTACGAGCTCAAGATCCGCAAGGGCGGGCCAGGCTGGTAGGCGAGTCAACTTGACTTGCGGTCTCCGGGGTGCTACCCTTACTGAAGACCTCCTCCCCCGGAGAGTCTCACGGGCATCGCGCGCACGGAGAGACACTGCATGGGAGCAGGAGGACTACTCAAGTTCCCTGAAAAGGCTCCCAACCGGGACGCCGGGAATTCCCTTGCCCTTCGCGCCCGGGCTCTTCCCACGCTCCAGGCGTTCGACGTAGACGCCTCCAAGGATCTCCTGGGGGTTTGCCAGGCGGTCATAGAGAACGCCAAGGAGCTCCTGGCCTTCGTGGACGGCAACCGATCCGTGGCCAAGCAGGCCGGCATCGAAACCATCGCGATCGAGCTTTCGGGAATCCTGGAGGGAGGCGGCCTCGAGCGGATCCAGGCGTCGCTTGAGCATTCGGCGCTCAAAGATCGGTCGGCGCAGATCACGCTCGAAGGACTCGCGCGTCTCCGGCGCGCCGAATCGCTCCTGGCCGAGGCCAACAGCAACATCGCGAAGTATTCCGGGAGATGGAAGGGAAAAATCCTGGAACACGACGCCCTTTCGGGTGACGATGTTGAAAGGGCTTCCGTTTCCAGCGATCTGTCTTTGTGGATTCCCTTTGTCGCGCTCACGGCCGTAGCCATCATCGTGGTCGCCCTGGTGATGGAATCGAAGAAAGACTGAAAACGGGATCCCCCGCAGTCAAGTGATCAATGAGCGACCTCGATCGGGACATGCAAGGCGGCCGGATCCGCCGCCTCGGTCCCGGTGAGGATCCGGACGACGCCGCACGTCTTTGCGACATCCCCAAGGTAGTCCAACAGGAAGTCTCGAAGTGCGTCCCCGGCCCGCTTGCCCTCGGAACCGGAGGCGGCCGCGGACCTCGTGGCTATCAGGGTTTCCAGGGGCCTGGTAATGCTGGCGGAGGAGGCTTCCAGGGTCCACAGGGCGTCCAGGGCTGGCAGGGATTCGGAGAACAAGGGCCGCAAGGTCCACAGGGGAATCAGGGGAATCAAGGAGCACAGGGATTCCAGGGTCCCGGAAATGACGCCGCGGGAGCGCAAGGCGAACAGGGATCTCAGGGACCGCAGGGGTGGCAAGGAGCTGGGGGTCAGGGTCCTCAAGGACCTCAAGGCAACCAGGGCTGGCAGGGAGCCGGTGATCAGGGCGCACAAGGGCCTCAAGGCCAGCAAGGCTGGCAGGGGGCTGGAGATCAGGGCGCACAAGGACCCCAGGGTTGGCAGGGGGCTGGAGATCAGGGTCCCCAAGGTCCCCAAGGGAATCAGGGGTGGCAAGGGGCCGGAGACCAGGGCGCTCAGGGGCCCCAAGGTCCCCAAGGGAATCAGGGATGGCAGGGGGCCGGAGACCAGGGCGTTCAGGGTCCACAAGGCGCGCAAGGAAACCAAGGGAATCAAGGCTGGCAAGGTGCGGGGGATCAAGGCCCTCAAGGGTCGCAGGGGAACCAGGGGTGGCAGGGTGGCGGCGGCCAGGGACCTCAAGGGCCGCAAGGCGCACAAGGGAACCAGGGGTGGCAGGGTTACGGAGATCAGGGGCCTCAGGGTCCCCAGGGGCAACAGGGGATTCAGGGGTCTCAAGGATTCCAGGGTCCGGGTAACGAAGAAGCCGGAGCTCAAGGAGAGCAGGGGTGGCAGGGATTTGGAGATCAGGGTCCGCAAGGCCCACAAGGATCTCAGGGAAACCAGGGGTGGCAAGGGGCTGGAGACCAGGGCCCTCAGGGCGCACAGGGGAATCAAGGCTGGCAAGGACCCGGCGGCCAGGGCCCTCAGGGGGCGCAGGGGACCCAAGGCTGGCAGGGGGCCGGTGATCAGGGACCCCAAGGTCCCCAAGGAAATCAGGGCTGGCAAGGCGCTGGAGATCAGGGCGCGCAGGGTCCTCAGGGTGCGCAGGGAAACCAGGGGTGGCAAGGAGCCGGAGATCAGGGACCGCAGGGTCCTCAAGGGAATCAGGGGTGGCAGGGGGCCGGCGATCAAGGCCCTCAAGGGTCGCAGGGGAACCAGGGGTGGCAGGGTGGCGGCGGCCAGGGACCTCAAGGGCCGCAAGGCGCACAAGGGAATCAGGGGTGGCAGGGTTACGGAGATCAGGGACCTCAGGGTCTCCAGGGGCAACAGGGGATTCAGGGGTCTCAAGGATTCCAGGGTCCTGGTAACGAAGAAGCCGGAGCTCAAGGAGAGCAGGGATGGCAGGGCTTCGGAGATCAGGGACCGCAAGGCCCTCAGGGTGCGCAGGGGAACCAGGGCGAGCAGGGATGGCAGGGCTTCGGAGATCAGGGGCCTCAAGGCCCTCAGGGCGCGCAGGGAGCACAAGGGAATCAGGGCTGGCAGGGCGGAGGCGGCCAAGGACCGCAAGGCCCCCAGGGAAATCAGGGCTGGCAAGGCGGCGGCGGCCAAGGACCGCAAGGCCCCCAGGGCAATCAGGGGTGGCAAGGCGGCGGCGGTCAGGGACCTCAAGGCCCTCAGGGGAACCAGGGGAACCAGGGCTGGCAAGGATGGCAAGGGGTCCAGGGGGTTCAAGGATCGCAAGGCCCGCAGGGCAATCAGGGGTGGCAAGGCGGCGGCGGCCAGGGACCTCAAGGCCCTCAGGGGAACCAAGGGAACCAGGGCTGGCAGGGCTGGCAAGGGGTTCAGGGGGTTCAAGGCCCGCAAGGCCCCCAGGGCAATCAGGGCTGGCAAGGCGGCGGCGGTCAGGGGCCTCA
>Ga0316622_100003078_pt1 | contig 11797 bp, 8 predicted proteins | sample OWC_Aug_OW2_C1_D_FD_207646 | JGI IMG/M metagenome (GOLD analysis project Ga0316622, IMG submission 207646) | Wetland soil microbial communities from Old Woman Creek delta, Ohio, United States - OWC_Aug_OW2_C1_D5_C | ecosystem: Environmental > Terrestrial > Soil > Wetlands | place: USA: Ohio... | reverse complement strand
CTGCGGCTCGCCACCACCTCCGGGCCCCTCGAGCTGCGGGCCCGCGTGATCTGGATCGGCGGGCTGCAGTTGGGCGGGGGCACGCTCCACGGCCTGGAGTTCAGACAGGTCCGCGCCCCAGAGCGGGCCTTCCTGCAAGAGTACGTGCAACTCCTCCAGGGGCAAGTGCGGGTGGGGCTTCGGTTCCCGCTCACCCTCCCCGCGCGCTGTCAGCCAAAGAGTCCCCCGGGTCCCAGCTTCGACGGGCACACCGGAAATATCTCTCGGGGGGGTGCGATGCTGGCCCTGCCGCAGGCGGTGCCGGTGGGGTCGGTCCTCGGGGTGAGAATTAGCACCGCTGCGGGCGCGGCCGAGGTAGATGGGGTGATTGTCTGGGTCGACCCCCCACCCAAGCGGGCTCCCGGGGCGCCGATCCGGCATGGGATGGAGTACGTCCTGCTCGACTGGCCCACGGCCCTCCTGCTCGCCCAGGTCCTCGCGGGCGGCCCTCCCGCTCGATCAGCTGGCTGACGGAAAGGAGGGGCAGTTCCGTGGGAGGCGCGGGCCCGGCGGCGGCGCCGCGGCGTTGAGCCGCGGCTGGCGGGGCAGCCGAGTCGGTACCGGGCAGGGGAACGCTGAGGCGGAAGTGGCCCCGCCAAGGGCGCCGCGACGTCCCGCGAGGAGCGAACCGCACCATGACCAGGCCACTGGACCGGCGGCACGGCGCACGGCTCCCCGTCCCGTCACAGTTCAACGCCCGCCGGCTCGCACTGCAGCCGGTGCGCCTCGTCGAGCTCAGCCTCAAGGGCGCCCGCATCGAGCACCCCGACTCCCTGATTGTCGGCCTGCTGTGCTTCGTCGACCTCCCGCCCGTCCTGGGGCGCGGCACCCTCTCCGGCCGAATCGTGTGGACGAAGCTCCAGCGGCACGAGCAGACCCTGGAGGGCGACCGGCATCTCTACTACCAGAGTGGCCGCGCCTGGACTGGGCTCACCCCCGCGCAGCAGGGGGCTCTCACAGCCGCGCTAGAGATCCTCACAGCTACCCCGCCGCCGGCACCCGCCGGGACCCCCAAGCGCCGGGCGTGAGGGGCTGATTAGGATGGTGAGAGCGTAGCCAGGCCCCCCGCCTCCTCCGCCCCCACCCGACCCGCACTGGGGCCGCCCTGATATACACGAGTCGGCCGACGAGTGAGCGTCCATGAGGGGAGCCGGGAACAGGCCTGCGCCGCAGGCTGGCCCGTGGACCGTCTGATCGGCGAGCCCGACCAGGCTGGGCAGTGACAGCTCGAGGCGAAGGTGGGCGAGCTAGCCCTCCCGCGCCAGGCGAAGCCCCACCTCGGCCGGCTCGGCCTCCATCGTCCGCTCCTCCACTCCCAGAGCCCGTCGCGCCTGAGCTGCCAGACCGGGTCCTGGGCCCCGATGGACTAGCTTAGCTCGGGGGCCCTTGCCGCAGCGGCAAGGTAAAGGTGAAGGTGGTGCCCTTGCCGAGCGCGCTCTGGACGCCGATCCTCCCGCCGTGCAGCTCCACGAACCGTTTGGCCAGCGCCAGCCCGAGCCCCGTGCCTTCCCCCTGCTGCGCGGGCGGTCCCCCAACCTGCCGGAATTCCTCGAAGACAGCCGCCTGATCCTCTGGCGCGATCCCGATGCCGGTGTCGCGGACGGAGAGTTCCACCCAGTCGCCCCTCTGCCCAGCGGTGACCGCGACCCGCCCGCCGTCGGGGGTGAACTTCACCGCGTTGGCGAGGAGATTGAGGAGAATCTGCCGGACCTTGCGTTCATCGGCCACCACCTCGCCGAGCGCCTCGTCGGCTGCCACACTCAGGGCGATCCTCCGCCGGGCTCCCCGCTCGCGGATCAAGCTGACGGTGCTCTCGATGGCCAGGGGCAGATGGAAGGCGGTGAGGTGGAGGTCCATGCGGCCCGCCTCGATCTTGGCGAGATCAAGGATGTCATTGATGAGCGAGAGCAGGTGCTTGCCGCTGCTCAGGATGTCCTCCAGGAATTGCCGGTGCTCTGCGTCCGGGACGACCAGGGAGGGGTCCAGGAGGACCTCCGAGAAGCCGATAATGGCGTTCAAGGGTGTGCGGAGCTCGTGGGACATGTTGGCAAGGAAGTCGGATTTGTGGCGGGAGGCCACCTCCAGTTGCTCGGCTTTCGCCTGGACCTCGCGGAAGAGTTGCGCGTGTTCGATGGCGATGAGGGTTTGGTGGGCGAATGTCGCGAGGAGCTGGACGTGCCGCTCGGTAAAGGGGCCGGGCACTTTTCGCGCGACGGTCAGGGTGCCGAGCGTCCGTCGGCCGCGGAGCAGGGGTAGCGACAGGACGGCCCGGTAGCCCTCCCGGGCGAGGAGGTCACGGAACGGATAGCCGGCTTCAGTCAGGATGTCGGGAATCTGGACCGGCCGGCCCGTGAGCGCGCTCTGGCCCGTGGTGCCCCGCCCCAAGGTGGGAGGCGCGGCCTCAATGGCCCGGAGCAGTTCCTGGCTGGTGTTCCAGCCCGCGCGGGGCCGGAACTCCCCGGCGGCCTCGACATACTCCGTGATGAGCCCGCCATCCGCGTCGCACAATCGCGTGGCCTGCTCGGCAATTGTCTCCAACACCTGGCCCAACTCGAGCGACGAACTGACGGCCTGGATGGTCCGCCCCAGGGCCTGCAAGCCCTCCACCGAGCGCACGAGCTCCTGGGTCCGCGCCTGCAGGGCCATGGTCAGGCGCACGTTCTCGATGGCGATGCCGGCCTGGTCCGCGAAGGTCGTCAACAGGTGAATCTCTTTCTCCGTGAAGGGGCGGACCGCGTTGCGCGTCAGGACGATGACGCCGATGGGGATGCCTTCCCGGAGCAGAGGGATACCGAGAACCGTGCGAAAGCCCCCGGCGCGCTGCGCCTCGGCCCACCGGTACTCCGGATCCGCCAGGACGTCGGGGAGATGGAGCGCACAGCATTCCAGGGCGATCCGGCCCACGAGGGTGTCTCGCCCCGATCGAATCGCGTGCTGGCGGAGGAGGGTGCGCAACTCGGTTGGCGGCCCGTAATCGGCCGCGAGGCGAAAGCCCGCCCCATCCTGCCGGAAAAGGAATCCGCTCCCGGCGTCGCAGAGCCGCGTGGCGCTCTGGACCATGCTCTCCAGCACCGGCTGGAGGTCAAAGGGGGAGCGGCTGAGCACCTTGAGGAATTCGCCGGTCACGGTCTGCTGCTCGAGGGCCGCCACCAGGTCGTGATTCCTGACCTCGACCTCGTGGAACAAGCGGGCGTGATCCAGGGCGATGGCCGAATGGGTGGCGAAGGTCGTCACCAGCTCGACCTCGCGCGCCGAGAACTCCCGGGGCCGCGTCCGCAGGACACTCATGGTGCCAATGACCCGCTCCCCGCGGAGGAGCGGGACCACGAGGACGCTGCGGTACCCGGAGCGCAGGAGGAGCTCCCGGCTCGGATAGTCGCTGGTGGCTTCCACGTCGGCGATCTGCACCGGCCTCCGTTCGGTGGCGCTGCGCACGACCAGCGACTGGCGCAGCGGCGACTCGGCCGAGGCCGCGCCGTCCCCCGGTAGGGGGCGTTCCCCCACCTCCCGGAGGTACCGCGCGGCCGTGTTGTACGAGGCCCGCACGCTGAAGGCATTGCGGGCCGGATCGTACAGGAAGATGCAGGCCGCCTCGGACCGGGTGACCTGGGCGGCATGGGTACTGATGGCGTCCAAGCTCTTGTCCAGCTCCAGGGGCTCGCTGACCGCGCGCGTGCTCTCGGTGAGGGCTGCCAGCTCGATGGCGAGCCTGGCCTGATCGACGAGGGCGCGGTCTTTCTTCTGGATCTGCTTGGACAGCGAGACGATCAGGTTCCGGTACATGACCGGATGGCTGCCAATGCAGGCCTCGAACCGATCCCGGGAGAGCACCCACGCCTCCGAATCGCTCAAGGCCGTGATCGTGACGAACCGGGTCGGCTCGGTCAGCACCGCCAGCTCGCCGAACCAATGGGGCGCGTCGATGACTGCGACCGGCGGCACGTCGGGGTCGCCCTCTGCGACGGTGATGACAATACGGCCGAGGGTCAGCACGAAGAACTCCCGGGCCGGATCGCCTTCCTTGTAGATCGTCGTGCCTCGGGCGAAGCGCCGCCGATGCATCTGGGTGGCAATCTGGGTCAGTTCGGCCTGCGCAATCCCCTCGAAGAGCGCCAGGGAGGCCAGGACGTCCACCAGGCCCGGTCCCGCGGAAACGGAGAGGCTGCCCTCCGCAGGCGGGGGTTGCCTGTGAGAAGGGGCCTCACCCTTCCGGGATGGGGTGGACCGCGCGGCGGCTGATGGGCCGGGGGCCGTCTTCTCAAGCGCCATTGGGGCTACCCTCTCCTGTCCCATCGATCGGGGGCCCGGCGAGGACCGGGCAGGCCACACCGGTGACGGACTCGGTGGCCGGGGGAGGCAGGGCCTGGAGGCGGTCTTCCGGATACCCGAGCAGATGGACGAGGTAGGGGCCGAGCGGGAATCGGACCGTCTCGGTGGGGCTCGTCGCGACCCGACAGTGCACTGCCGCGACGGCGGCCCCCACTGGAGCAGCGGTCCCCGGTGGTGCGCGGAGTAGCTGAGGCCCCCATGGCTCCCTCCCGATGGCCATGAGTGCGAGGGCATCTCGGCGCCAGTGAGACGGTACCGTACGCCTGCGTTCACTCGTCGTCAAGGAAATAAACCGAGAGGGTTCCATTGTAGCTGTCCGTCACAGAGCGGCTCGGCGCCACTGCCGGTCCCCGGAGACCTGAGCCAGGCGCAACGGCAGACGGGGTCCTCGCCTTGGGACTGGGGAGGATCGGCCGGGGGGTGCAGACGACGAGTTGCACGGAGTCGCATTCTGCTTGACCGCGCTCCGGCCTCTGTGCAAACGTTAGCCGATTGACTGGACAGCGGTCCCCCCCCAAGGAGGTCCGGGGCCCAGCGGGAGAGGCACACCCGAAGGCACCACGACGGAGGGCCAGACGCAATCCCGATACAGCGACCTGGAGGCGGTGGACCTCACGCGGCCCTTGCGCAAGGCCCTCGTCACGCTGCAGGCGGAACGCGCCCGGATCGATCAGGAGATCGCGGGCGTTGAGCAGGCCCTCGCCGCGCTCTCGGGGATCCCGCAGGCCACGAAGGGGAGACCGAAGCCTCGCCGCACGCCTCGGCGCGGGCTCATGAGCGCGACGGCCCGGAAGGCGCTCAGCCAGCGGATGAAGGCGTACTGGGCAAAGCGGCGCGAGACGGCCGCGACGGCGAAGACGAAAGCCGGGAAGTAGCCCCTGGCAAAGAATCCTGGCGCTCCCGCCGAGCGCGGAGGCGGCCGGGCCTGGCGAGGCACGGATGGACCTGAGCATCCCGCCGGCGTTGATCTATGTGGCCTCCTGGCTGAGCCTCACGGGGGGTGTCTGGGCGCTCTTCGACCGGGCCGAGGCGGTGGCCACAGAGGAAGCGAAGCGGGCGATCTCGCGGTGGCTCCGCAACCTGGACCCCGGGGGCCCCCTCGCCCCGTGGCCGACCGCCTTTGCTGCGGTGTTCGACCGGGTGTTCGGCGCACGGCACCTGTCGTGGCGGTGCTTCCTCCGCTCCTGCGTCGCGTCGGTGGCCTCGGTGGCGATCGTGACGCTCCTCTGGGTCGTGGTGCGCCGGGATGAAGCGAGCCTCTTTCTCGACACCCTGGGGGAGGGCCTGCTGCTCGGCCTCGCGGTGCTCCTCGCGACTCTCGCGATCAACACCGTGCCCGATTACCTCTCGCTGCTCGAGACCAGGTACGTGCTCCACTGGATGGGCCTGCGACCCTCCCTGGGGCGGATCTTGGGGTTGCTCGCGCTCGATTGTCTCGTCACCGCCCTCCTCGCGGCAGCGGTCATCCTGCTCTTCGCCTCCCGGGTGAATTACACGGTCAGCGGGCAGGTCCACCGGCTCGACTCGCTGGCCACCGTGCGGCAATTCCTCGGCACCACGGTGCTCCCGTTGACCGCGGAGCGGGGCGTCCCCATCCTGTTGCAGGTCACGATTGATGTGCCCGCCTCCCGCCTCAAATCGGCGGCCGCACAAATCGAGGCGGAGCTTTCGGCCCCGCCAGGGCGCCGACCCCCCGCCGCGCAATCACAACCTACTCGGCCCGCTCGCCGCGGCGAGCCCCCCCTCACGGTGCGGATCTCTGGCCCCCCCTGGGGGATCTTCTTCTACTCCACCTTCTTTACCTCCGTGTGGGTGTGGCTGTATGCGCTGGCGGGCGGACTCCTCAAGCTCGCCCAAGCCCTCGGGGTGGCGTGGCGGGGCCTGCGGTGGCTGCTCGACATCGAGCAGAAGCCCCTCCGCTCGATGGGCCTGGTCGCGAATCTCCTCATCACGCTCGTCTACTTGGTGATGCCGATCGTGCGCTAAGGGGAGCGGCGAGACACCAAAGCCTTGGAGGTTCGGCGCGACGCCACCTGCAGCATTCGAGGGGCGTGCGAAGCTCAGGTGAGCTGGCGAGCTGACGTCCCCTCCTTCTTGCCACGGCCCACGCACTCGCGCGAGCGTTAGCCCGCGTGGCCGGGTCCCCGTGACCCTCACACGAGGGGAGGCGGGTGACCCCGGCAAAAGGAGATGGCGAGCAGACACCCGCTCAGGCTGCCAGGCCAACACCCGGCCCACTGGAGGACGGACGCCCCGGTGGGCGACTGTGGTTTCACTCGGTGGACCCTGGCGAGGAGCCACCTCGACAAGGGTGTCGAAGGCGGTGGAGGACCCAGCCGGAGGCCATCTCGATGCGGGCCTGACGCAGAAACCACAGAAGCCTGGTCAAGCGGGCGCGACCGGCAAGTCGGTCCGCGGCTCAGGCCTGCGGCCGCGACCAGCCTCGGGACCCTCGGCAGCGAAGGGCCAGTCCACCTGCTTAGCGGGGTCGCGGCTGGAGCGCCCCGGTCGGCCGGCTAAGGAGGGGGACCGGATGTTTGAGCAACTCAGCGGCATATGGACGGCGCAGCTGTACCGCCCCTTTGCCTTCGAGTCGCCCTTCCCGGGGGAGGAGTTCGCGCTCCTGCTGGTCGTGGGGGCCCCCGATGCCACCGCCGCCGAGCGGGAGCGCCTCAGCCGGGCGTTGGTCGCGCAGGGCTGCCGCTATGCCGTCTGCACCGGGGTCGGCGCCATGGGTTGGGACGAGGCGATTGACGACGCGGCGGTCTGGGCGGAACTGGAACGGCCGCGGCCCAGTGAGCGGCTCCCCCGGCCGGCATGGCACAATGACGAACCGCTGCCGGAGGTCCTACGCTTCTACTTGCAGCAGATCGCCGTGGCCGACTTCGGGCCCTCACGTCGCCTCGCGCTGGTCCTGGGCGGGCCGGCGGCAGCGTTGGAGGACCTCCGGGGTATCTTGGAGCGCCTGGGAGCCGGCCCCACAGGGGAAGGAAGGTAATAGGGTCCAACCAGAGGGGCGCTGTGCCGCCCGTCCCCGCTGTTCACGACGATCCGGCCCGAGGTCGCGCCTCACCGAAACACATATCCTGTGAGCGTCCACTGCCTCCTCGCTCTCGACCCCGCCCACGACCCCGTCTGGGTGCGCCCCTTCGTTCATAAGAGTAACCACAAGTAAGACGACGTGATCGTGGCGGATGATGTCCCGCCACCGGGGCTGCTCAACCTCTGCAAGCCGAATGACCATGCCGCCCTTATGCCGACTGCCCCGGCACGTGAACTACAATCTCTACGTCGCTTCCTCCTGGGTCATCCCGCAGCGGCACTCGCGCCGGCCTCCGCCCGTGCTGCGCCTTGGCCCAGTACCCCCCGGGGGAGCACTGGAATCCTGAGCCGCTGGCAGGCCGCGGCCGGCCCCCGCCCAGAGAGCCCCCACGCTTTGGCAATCGCCTCCACGGGTTCGCTCCAGACCCGTTCGTAGAGGGTGCGCCGATCCGGCCAACTCGCCGTGCTAACCTGGTCCACACTGGTCCTCGGCGCGGTATGGGTGCGGCTGGGATCGACCGCGGCCGCCCCGTTGTTAGGCGGAGATCGTCGAAGGGGACGAGCATGAAATAATCCCGAACGTTGCAGTTGGCTTCATAAGTTAGCCTCCGCCGGGGCCACTGCATTGCAGTTGGGCACCCAGGTCAAGAGGCGCCGGAGGTGCGCCAGGAACCACTGCTGCCAGGGAGCCGTCCGGGACAGCCGGAGGACGGGCTGGCGGCCGTCGCGGCCCAGGATCGCCCCACAGGCGAACACCGTGACCCGGAGCGTGCTGAGCGTGCGGCGGGCGGGGGCCCCGAGCGCGCCCTGGAACGCCTCGACCAGGTTGTAGAGCAGGCAGATCGCCCGGAGGGCGGCCTCGGTCGCCCAGAAGCGCCGGGAGCAGAAGCCGTTGGCCCCGAAGCCATACTGCAGCTTCTTCAAGCGGTTCTCGGTGTCCGCCCGGCCGTTGTAGGTACGCCAGACGTCCTCCGGGGCGGCCGACAGGGTCGTCACCACCGCGTGGAAGCGGTACCCCGGGGCGTGGAAGAGCTCGCGGCCCCGCGCCGCCGGGCGGCGCACGAGTTCCTCGCGGACCACGATCAGCCGGCGGCTGCTCCGCCAGCGCAGGGCCTGGTACGGAAGCTCCGCGACCTCGAGCTCCGGCGCGAAGGGACGGAAGGCGAAGCGGTAGACCGCCGCCTGGACGGGTTGGTGAAGCGGGCGGCCACGATGTAGGGGAGCTGGGCCGCTTCGAGCGCGAGGAGGAACGCCTCCTCGAAGAAGCCGCTGTCGGCGCGGACGAGGTGGACGGCGACGTGGCCCGGCAGCAGCGCCCGGACCTCGGCGAGGAAGGCGGTTGCCCCCCGGGCCGCCCCGGTGTTCCCGCTCCGGAGCCAGACGTGGGCGATGCAGCGGGCCTCGGCCAGGACGGCGAAGAGCGGGTGGTGGGAGGGGCGGCCCCGCTTCTTCGGGTTGTAGCCATTCAGCGCCCCCGCCTGCGTGCCGTAGCGGGCGAAGACGCTGGAGTCGAGATCCAGGGTGTAGCCCTCCGCCCGGACCGGGAGCCGGGTCAGGCACCCCGCGAAGAGCGCAGCGAAGGTCTCGGTCACGGTCTTCGCGGTGAAGCGGCGGAAGAAGCGGGTGAAGGTGGCGGTGCTCGGGAAGCGGCGGAGCCCGCAGAGCTGGCGCACGGGCTCATCCGCGCGGAGGACGGCGAGCTGGGCGAAACGGCGGGCCCCGGCGAGCACGCCGGCGAAGAAGGCCAGCAGGATCTGGTGCGGCGGCGTGGCGTTGGGCGAGGTGACGGGGAATGGGAGCGCGGCCTGCAGCGTCTCGGCCAGCCCGATCCGCTGGGCGAAGGCGACGAACAGGGCGAGGCCCCCGAAGGCCATCACCGGCTTGTCCGTGAAGATAATCCCGATTGCCTTCGCGCCATCCAACGGGGTAAGCTCCGCTTACATCGTCTTGGTCTTGTCCTCCCTTGGCTAGGGTGTAAGGTCTCGCAACCCCACGTTAGCAAAGATGCGGGGCAAAACGATGCACCTTTTTGACTGCAACGTCTGGGCTCAAAGTGTTGCTAGTTTCTGACTCGATCTGCTTCTCATGTCAATAAACACCATGTGCGCCGGGAGGCCCCGAGGCCCGCGATGAGCCCGCGATCCGTTGGGAGTGCACCCTCTCCGGATTCCCCGTGAAGTTCCGTCCCCTACCCCACGCTCCAGATACTGGCGGGTTTCAGGTTTGCCCCACTTAGAGGGCCCGGCCCGGGCGGTTCGGCCGGGGGCGGGCCTGCCGGTTTATTCCAGGCCCCGGACGGCGGTCCGGAGCTCGTTCACGTGGGTTGCTTTGATCAGGGTCACTCGGGCCGTGAGGGTCGGGTCGGTGTAGGTCGGGGGGGTGCATCCCGCCTTCGTGTAGGCCGCGTTGAGGGCCGTGCGGAGTTCGCTGAGGTGCACGGCCTTCACCCGGGTGCTGCGGACGGTCAGGATTGGGTCGGTCCAGGAGGCGGCGCCCAGGCTGAAGCGGCTCCGGAGGGTATTCACCGCCTCGCGGAGCTCGCTCACATGAAGCGCCTTCACGAGAGTGGTCCGGGCCACCAGGGTAGCATCGGTGAACGCCCTCGAAAAGACGGCCGTGACGCCGGCGGCCGCCGTGAGGGTGAAGGTACAGCTGGCGCTACTCCCCGTGCAGGCCCCCCGCCACTCCTTGACGGTGGCCCCGGCGGCGGGCGCCGCCGTGAGGGTAACCGCCGTGCCGTAGGCGAAGCTCGCCACGCAGGTCCCCGTGCACCCGGCGATCCCCGCCGGGCTGCTGCTCACGCTCCCGACGCTGCTGCCCCCGATCACCACCGTCAGTAGATGTGTCACCTTGGTGAAGGTCGCGGTGACGGTCTGCGGCCCCTCCAGGGTCAGGGTGCAGGTGTCCCCGGGCGCCCCCGTGCAGCCCCCGCCCCAGCCCGTGAAGCTGGAGCCGGCAGCGGCGGCAGCCGTCAGCGTGACGCTGGTCCCCGGTTCGTAGTATGCCGTGCAGGCGTCGGGGCAGCTGAGGTCGCCCCCGGCGGTGCTGACCGTGCCGCTTCCGGTGCCTTCAAAGGCTACGGTGAGAGTGCACGTCCGGCAGACGCTGGTCGCGTACAGCTCGGCCGAGGCGAGGGCGTTGCCTGTCACCCCAACCCCCCCCGCGAGGAGCACCTTACCGGTGGGCAGGAGGGTCGCAGTTGCGCCGCTCCGCGCTTCGGCGAGTCCGCCGGTGGCCGTGAAGCTCCCCGTAGCCGGGTTGTACAGCTCGGCGGTGGCGAGCTGACCCGTCGTCCCATTCCCCCCCGCGAGGAGCACCTTGCCAGTGGGCAGCAGGGTGGCGGTCGCATCGCGCCGCGCCGCGCCAAGTGAGCCGGTGGCCGTAAAGCTCCCGCTGGCCGGATTGTACAGCTCCGCCGAGGCGACGGCAGTGCCTGTCACCCCAGCGCCCCCCGCGAGGAGCACCTTGCCGGTGGGCAGCAGGGTGGCAGTGGCCGAGAACCGCGCCGCGCCGAGCGACCCGGTGGCCGTGAAGCTCCCCGTCGACGGGTCGTAGAGCTCAGCCGAGGCAAGGGTGCCTATCGTCCTATACCCCCCCAAGATGAGGACTTTGCCGGTGGGCAGGAGGGTGGCGGTGGCGAGTGCCCGTGCTTCTTTGAGGGATCCGGTGGGGGTGAAGCTCCCCGTGGCCGGGTCGTACAGCTCGGCCGAGGCGAGGTAGCTGTATCCCGGCGGCCCATATCCGCCCGCGATGAGGACTTTGCCGGTGGGCAGGAGGGTGGCGGTGGCGTAGTTCCGTGCCTGGGTGAGCGCGCCGGTGGCCGTGAAGCTCCCCGTGGCCGGGTCGTACAGCTCGGCCGCGGTGAGAAAGCCTGCCGCCCCCCAGCCCCCCGCGAGGAGCACCTTGCCGGTGGGTAGGAGGGTGGCGATGGCGTCTTTCCGCGCCGTGCCGAACGGGCCAGTCGGCGTGAAGTTCCCCGGCGTGCCCGGCATTTCCGGGCAGTACAGCTCGGCCGAGGCGAGGGTGACTGTATCCCTAATCCCCCCTGCGATGAGGACCTTGCCGGTAGGCAGGAGGGTGGCGGTGGCGTAGTACCGTCCCGTGTCGAGGGTATCGGTCCCCGTGAAGTTCCCCGTGGCCGGGTCGTACAGCTCGGCCGAGGCGAGGGTGCCCGCCGCCCCCTGCCCCCCTGCGATGAGGACCTTGCCGGTGGGCAGGAGGGTGGCGGTGGCGTTGTACCGTCCCGCGCCGAGCGCGCCGGTGCTCGTGAAGTTCCCCGTAGCCGGGTCGTACAGCTCGGGCGAGGCGAGGGTGCCTGCCTCCCCCTGCCCCCCTGCGATCAGGACCTTGCCGGTGGGCAGGAGGGTGGCGGTGTGACCCCAACGCG
>Ga0316622_100003077_pt1 | contig 11800 bp, 13 predicted proteins | sample OWC_Aug_OW2_C1_D_FD_207646 | JGI IMG/M metagenome (GOLD analysis project Ga0316622, IMG submission 207646) | Wetland soil microbial communities from Old Woman Creek delta, Ohio, United States - OWC_Aug_OW2_C1_D5_C | ecosystem: Environmental > Terrestrial > Soil > Wetlands | place: USA: Ohio... | reverse complement strand
GACCGCGCCGGCGGGCCGGTCGTTCTGGCCAAGCCCCGGCTGTTCATGAACCTCGCAGGCCTGTCCGCCGCGGCCTTGACCGAGGAGTTCGGAGTCGATCCGAGGTCGCTGGTCGTCGTGGTGGACGACGCGGACTTGGAATTCGGACGACTACGCATCAGGCCGTCGGGCTCGTGCGCGGGTCACAACGGGGTTCGCTCGATCGCCGAAGCCCTGGGGACCTCCGAGTTCGTCCGGGTTCGGCTGGGGGTGCGCGGTGCCGGCAGGCTGGAGGGCCAGCTCGCGGAGTACGTTCTGGCTCGCTTCGAGGATCACGAATCCGGTGGGGCAGCGGCCCTGGTCGAGGCGGGCGCGGATGCGGTCGAGTTCCTCCTGCTCCATGGCGTCGTGGCGGCGATGAACGAGTTCAACGGGCGACGGTTGGCAGCCGTTCCTCGGGAATGCTAACTTCTCGGTCGCGGCCACCGGGCCGGGACGAGAAAACCAGGAGACGGCGGCGCGAGCCGCCCGCACCCCTTGCCTCCGACGAGTTCGGAGGCGGTAACGCCGTGGGGAGGTGCCTTTGAATACCTACGAAACCGTCTTCATCACCATCCCAACCCTGACCGAGGACGAAGAGCGGTCGGCAGTCGACGCGTTCTCGGCCGTGGTGACCGATCGTGGGGGGACGCTGTACATCGCCGAGCGCATGGGCCGCCGTCGTCTGGCGTACCCGATCAGCAAGGTCGACGACGGCGTGTACACGCGCCTGCTGTACGACTCCGAGACCGAGGTGCCGAAGGAGATCGAGCGCCGGCTGCGCCTCTCGGACAAGGTGCTGCGCAGCCTGACGGTCCGGCTCGATCGAGAATGGGCGCAGGACGCCAAGGAAGAGTCGGTCCGGATCAAGGAGCGGATCATCGAGGACGCCGAGCGCGCCAAACGCGAGGAGGCCGAGCGCGAAGAGGCCGAGCGTCGCGCCGCGGAAGCCGGCCTGGCCTACTCGCCCCCAGCGCCGGAGCGCCCGGCCGCCCCGCGGCTGGACGAGGTCGTGGACCAGGAAGACGACGAAGAGGCGCCGGTCGAAGAAGACGCCTATTCCGATTCCGACCGGGATTGACGCGCGGACCACCAGGAGGACAGCACGATGGCGGAGATGAACGACGATCGCGGTCGACCGGGTCCTCGCGGACAGCGTTCCGGGGGGCGGTTCGGGGGACGCCGCCGCTTCCTGTTCCGGCGCCGGAAGTACTGCAAGTTCTGCGAATCCAAGGCGAAATACATCGACTACAAGGACCTCAAGACCCTGCAGAACTACACGCCGGAGCGGTCCAAGATCCTGCCGCGGCGTATCTCGGGGACCTGCGCCAGGCACCAGCGCGAACTGATGGCCGCGATCAAGCGTGCCCGGGTCCTCGCGCTGCTTCCGTTCACCAGCGATTGACCTCGCGGGGGAGATCATGAAAGTCGTATTGCGCGAGGACCTCGACAACCTCGGTGACCGCGGGCAGGTCGTTTCGGTGAAGCCCGGGTACGCTCGGAACTACCTGATCCCCAAGGGGTTGGCACTCGAAGCCACGCCCGGGAACCTACAGCAGGTGGAGCACCAGCGGCGGGTGTGGGAAGTTCGGCGGAGCAAGGAGGTTTCCGAGGCGCAGGCGCTCGCGAACCGGATCGGCCGGCTGTCCCCGACGGTGGAGCGCAAGGCCGGCGATCTCGGCATGCTGTACGGCTCCGTGACCACGGCGGAGATTGCCGAGATCCTGCGCGCCGCGGGGATCGTCGTCGATCGCCGCCGGATCGTCCTCGCCCATCCGATCAAGCACGTCGGTGAGTACGAGGTCGCCGTCCGGCTGCACCGCGACGTGACCGCCAAGTTCAAGGTCCAGGTGGAGCCCGAAGGCGGCCGAACCGCTCCTCTCGCCGAGGGGGCCGGGGACGCAGTCGCGCAGGGCTCCGACGACGAGGACTGAGGAGTTCGGGGTGCCGGAGCACGAACGACCGGACCCGGCGGGTCGCCTGAGCATCGGCCGGACCGGGGTGGCGATTCTCGCCGGCTGGTTGCTGCCCGGGCTCGGTCACGCGTTGCTGCACAGGATTCGGCGCGGGGTGTTGTTCGGCGCAGTGGTGTTCGCTTGCTTCGGACTCGGGGTGGCGTATGACGGCCGGTTGGCCCTGCGCGATCCGGGTCAGCCGATTCTGAGCACGCTACAGCTCGGCGCCAATCTCGGCGTCGGGCCGGCCGATGTTCTGGCTCGTTGGGCGGCGTACGGGAGGCCGGCGTACGCTCTCTCGGGCGTCCCCGGGCATCCTGGCTCGGAGGAGTTGCGCAAGTCGTTCCGCAATCGCGCGCGCACCGGGGCCTCGAATTACGGCACTGCCTACCTGTGGACCGCGGGCCTCATGAACCTGCTGCTGCTCCTCGACGTCTGGGACATCGCGCGTCGCGGAAAGGCGTGAAGTCCGCGTCATGCGCAGCCACCTGGGCCACCTCCTGTCGTACGCCACCCTGGTCGCGGTGTTCTTCTCCGTGCTGGTTCGTCGCGACCGCCGCGAGCAATGGCGCCTGTTCGCATGGCTGTGGCTCGCCATGGTAGGTGGCGCCCTGGGGCTCGCCTACTTGATGTTCCCGTTCCCGCGGTGAGGGCGGCAGCCGCGCGGTTCGGCCCGGCGCTCGCCGTGATGGTCGCCCTGTTCGCGCTGTCCTCCGTTCCCGGATCGAACGCACCATCCGCCGTCCCGGACAAGCTCGCCCACCTCGCGGTGTACGCGGTCCTGGGGTACGCGATGCAGCGGGCCTTTCACGGGAACGCCCGGCCCCCGCGAACGGCGATCGTGGCGCTCGCGGCGCTGGCCGCCGTGCTTTACGGCATCACCGATGAGTATCATCAGACCTTCGTCGAGGGGCGTACGGCGAGTCTCGCGGATCTTGGGTTCGACGCTCTGGGGGCGGTGCTCGGCGCGCTCGCTTACGCCGTGCGGCACCGACGCACGGTGAAACGTTAGGCCAGCGGAGGCCGGATGTCGGAGAGGCGGTACGCGATCATCGCCGGGGACGGCATCGGCGTGGAGGTCACCCGGGAGGCGTTGGCCGTCGTCCGGGCGGCTTGCGCCGTCGAGGGCGCAAGCCCGGTCCTCGACGAACTGCCGTACGGTGCGGAGCATTTCCTGTCCACGGGAGAGACTCTCCCGGCGGGTTCGTTCGACCGGTTCCGGACCTACGACGCCGTGTTCATGGGTGCGTTCGGTGATCCGCGCGTTCCCGACATGCGGCACGCGCGGGACATCCTACTGGGCACGCGGTTCGCCCTGGACCTGTACGCCAATGTCCGGCCGATTCGCTGTCTCGACGATCGCCTCTGCCCTCTGCGGGATTACCGGGCGGAGGACATCGACATGGTGGTGTTCCGGGAGAACACCGAGGGACTGTACGTCGGGGTCGGAGGGATCCTCAAGAAGGACACCCCGGACGAGATCGCGATCCAGGAGGAGGTCAATACCCGCAAGGGCGTCGAGCGGATCGTGCGCGCCGCGTTCGAATTCGCGCAGGCCGACGGCCGACACCGCGTGATCATGGCGGACAAGTCGAACGCGATGCGGTTCGGGCACGATCTGTGGCAGCGATGCTTCCGCGAGATCGCGGCGGAGTACCCGGCGCTCGAAAGCGGTCACTACTACATCGACGCGCTGGCCATGGAGATGATCCGCGATCCCCGGCGCCTGGACGTCGTCGTGACCAACAACCTGTTCGGCGACATCATCACCGACCTCGGAGCGAGCCTGCAGGGTGGTCTGGGGATGGCCGCCTCGGCCAACGTGCATCCCGGACGGACCTCGATGTTCGAGCCCGTTCACGGATCGGCGCCGGACATCGCGGGCCGCGACCTCGCCAACCCGTTCGGGGCCATGCTGACCGCCGCGCTGATGCTCCGGCACACCGGGCTCGCGAAGGCCGGGGAGCGCATCGAGCACGCCGTGCTGGACGCGGTCCGCAGCGGCGCGTGCACGCGCGACATCGGAGGGACGTTGGGGACCCGCGCCGCGGGCGATGCGGTCGTGCGGCGGCTGGAGGGGGATCGATCGTGAGCGACACCTTGGTTCGGTATTCGGTCGAGGGCGGCATCGCGTTCCTGGAACTCGACTGCCCTCCGGCGAACACGTATTCGTACGAGATGATGCGCGACCTCGACGACGCCGTTCTGCGTGCGCGTTTCGATTCCGAGGTCCACGTCCTGGTCGTGCGCGGGCGCGGCGAGCGGTTCTTCTGCGCGGGTGCTGACATCGCGATGCTCCGGCGCGCCGACCCAACGTGGAAGTACTACTTCTGCCTGCACGCCAACGAGACGCTCGTGCGGCTCGAGAACACTCCGAAGCTGGTGATCGCGGCGCTCAACGGGCACACCGTGGGCGGAGGACTGGAGGTCGCGCTGGCGGCCGACCTGCGCGTGGCCAAGGAGCACGGCGGCAAGATCGGGCTCCCCGAAGTGCAGCTCGGCGTCTTGCCGGGGACGGGCGGCACCCAGCGGCTTGCCCGAGTGCTCGGCAAGGCCCGGGCCATCGAGATGATGGCCACCGGCCGAAAGATCGAGTTCGAGGAGGCCCACGAACTGGGCTTGGTCAACGAGATCCTGCCTGCGGCGGGGTTCGACGACGCGGTCGTGGAATACGCACGCCGCTTCGTGCCGCCGGCCGCGGCGTCCCGTGCGATCGGGCTGATCAAGCGGGCGGTTCAGACGGGCGGCGAGATCGGGCTGACCGAGGGTCTGGCGCTCGAGCGCGAGCTCCAGCAGCGGCTGTTCGAAAGCGAGGACGCTCGCGAGGGGCTCGACGCGTACGCCGAGAAGCGTGCGCCGGCGTTCAAGGGACGCTGACGGCGGTCTCCGACCAGGCGGCCGCGCGGACGAGACGGGCGGCGGCCTCGATCCACGCCGGGTGTGCGTTCAGCGAGGGCACGAGCCGGAGTTCCTCGCCGCCGTTGGCCACGAAGTCCTCGCGCGCGCGCACGCCGATCTCCTCGAGGGTTTCCAGGCAATCGGCCACGAACGCCGGGCAGAACACGGCGAGCCTGCGAGTGCCTCCGCGTGCGAGGGCGCGGACGGTCTCGTCGGTGTACGGCCGGACCCACGGCGTTCGGCCGAGGCGCGACTGGAAGCTGACGGTGAATCCACCTTGCGGCAGGCCGAGCGCCGCCGCGATGCCCTCGGCCGTGCGGTAGCACTGCGCCCGGTAGCAGTTGCGGTTCTCTGAGACCATCGCGGAGCAGCACGTCTGCGAGGCCAGGCAGTGACGGCCAGAATCGTCGGACTTGCGAACCTGGCGCTCGGGAAGGCCGTGGAAGCTGAACAGCACGTGGTCCGGACGCAGGTCGCCGAGGACCGGCGTACCGACCTCCGCGAACGCCCGGAGCATCCCGGGATCGTCGAAGAACGGGGGGACCACCGACACGGCGGGAACGTTCCACTGACTCCCGGCCACGCGGAACACCTCCTCGAGTGCGGTGCCCGAGGTCGAGGACGCGTACTGCGGGAACAGCGGGAAGGCCAGGATGCGATCGATGCCGAGCCGCCGGAACTCGGCGATCGCCTCCGCGATCGACGGGTTGCCGTAGCGCATCGCCACGCGAACGGCGAACCGCTCGCCCAGGGTCAAGGCGAGTTCCTTCACGAAGTCGCGGCTGTGGCGTAGAAGCGGCGAGCCGTGGTCGTCCCACACGGTGTGATACGCCTCCGCCGACTGCCGGGGACGGAACGGCAAGATCACGACGTTGAGGAGCAGGAACCGGGCCCACGCCGACGTGTCCAAGACGCGTGGATCTCCAAGGAACTGGCGGAGATATCGCCGGACTTCGCGCGGGCGAGGCGCGTCGGGAGTCCCGACGTTGAGGGCCAGGACTCCGATGGGTACTTGGCGAACGTGCATGGCACGGGCAGACTATCAGGTCGATGCTCACCAACGCACCTGTCGGAGGGCCGGAACGGATCGTGGTGGTCCAGTCCGCGTACCTCGGAGACCTGATCTTGACCACGCCGCTGCTGCGGGAGTTGCGACGGATCGCGCCGCACGCCGAGCTGAGCGTGGTGGTGGCCCCCCGCGCCGCCGCGCTGGCCCCGTGCCTGCCCGCGGCGGACCGCGTGCTGTCCTGGCGCAAGCGCGCGGGCATATACGGCCTGCGGGAGTTGTGGAGAACCGGGCGGGCGCTCGCGGCCGATCGCTTCGACCTCGCGATCGCGGCCCAGCGCTCCATCCGCAGCGGCCTGGCGCTGTCACTCGGCCGGGTCCCCCGGCGGATCGGCTTCGCGGGCTCGCAGGGCGCCTGGACGTATCACCAGCGCGTGCCATGGCGCGCCGAACGACACGCCGCGCGCCGCCTGCTCGACCTGGCGATCCCGCTCGATCCCTCGGCCGCTGGCGCCGACCCCCGACCGAGCCTGAGCGTGCCGCATGAGGCGGAGTCTTCCGCGGCTGCCAAGCTCGCGGCCCTGGAGGTCGCGGATGGCGCGCCGCTGGTGGCCATCGCTCCCGGATCGGCTTGGCCCACGAAACGGTGGACCGAAGACGGTTTCGCCGCAGTGGCGCGGGCGGCGGCGCGGGCCGGCGTGGTCCCGGTACTGGTCGGGTCGCCGGAGGAAGCCGCTGCCTGTGAGCGCATCCGCGCGTCGGCAGGCGGTGGCGCGGTCGTCGCGGCGGGCCAGCTCACTCTTCCCGAAACGGTCGCAGTCGTGCGGCGGTCGGAAGTTGCGGTCGGCAACGACAGCGCGATCCCGCACATCGCCGCGGCGGTCGGCACCGCCGTCGTGGCGGTGTTCGGCCCGACGGTCCCGGAGCAGGGGAGCGCGCCCCGGGGGGAGCGGGTCGAAATCGTCGGACTTCCGGGGCTCGCTTGTCGCCCGTGCGGGCGGCACGGGGGGCGCCGTTGCCCGCTGGAGCACCACCGTTGCATGAGGGACCTCCGCCCCGAGCCGGTCGTCGACGCGATGCTCCGCTGTATCGCCGGTCGCGGCGGTCAGGTCCTCCCCGGGTAGGCCTGCAGAGCGGCCGAGAAGGCCCGCATGGCCCGGTGCAGGGCCTCGACCTCGAGTACGTACGCCAAGCGCGCCTCGTGCCGCCCGAGCCCCGGGGTCGCATAGAAGCCGTCCGCCGGCGCGATCATCACGGTCTCGCCGTTGAGGTCGAAGTCTTGCAGCAGGAACTCCGCGAAGCGCGCGGCGTCGTCGACCGGCAGACAGGCGCACACGTAAAACGCGCCTTCCGGCCTGCGCAGCGCGACCCCGGGAGTCGACGTCAGGGCCTCGAAGATCGTGTCGCGGCGCGCCTGGTACTCGCGAACGACGCGCTGCATGTAGCTGGCCGGAACATCGGCCATGGCGAGCGCGGCATACTGACCCAGCGTCGGTGGGCACAGGCGGGCCTGCCCGCAGCGCAGAACAGCCGAGAGCAGGTCGCGGTTGCGCGTCACGATGCACCCGACGCGGATCCCGCACACCGACAGGCGCTTGGAGAGGCTGTCGACGACCACGACGCGATCGTCGAGGCCGGGGAGCGACAGCGCGGAGCGATGCGCCCGGCCGTCATAGGTGAACTCGCGGTAGACCTCGTCGGCGATCAGGAACAGGCCGCGATCACGGCAGATGTCCGCCAGGAGGTCCAACTCCTCGGCGGTGTACACCGTGCCCGTGGGGTTGTTCGGGGAGCAGATCAGGATGGCGCGCGTGCGCTCGCTCAGCCTCGCCTCGATCACCGCGCGGGGGGGCAGGTGGTACCCCGTGCTGGGATCGGTGGTCACCGGAACGAGCCGGACGCCGAGCAGTCCGGAAAACCCGGCGTAATTCGTGTAGAACGGCTCGAAGGCCAGGACCTCGTCACCGGGATCGCTGACGGAGGCGAGAACGAACAGGATCGCCTCGCTGCCCCCGGTCGTCACGAACAAGTGCGAGCGCTCCACGTCGAGGCCAAGGCCACGGTAGTACGCGTGCAGGACGTCGAGCATCTCGGGGAGCCCCTCGGACGGTCCGTACGGCACGTTGTCTTGCCGGAACGACCGCAGGCGGTCGAGGACCTCGCGCGGGGTCGGGATGTCCGGCTGGCCGATGTTCAGGCCGTAAACTGTTTTCCCTGCGGCGCGGGCCGCGGATGCCAGCGGAGCCAACCGGCGGATCGGCGACGAGGGCATCCCCGCGGCTCGGGAAGACAGATTCACTGCGAGGGTCATCGACGTTCCTCCCCGGGGCAGTGTACCGGATTCCGCGCTTGGCGGACGCCGACGCTGCCGCTAGACTCGTGCGGCCGGAGAACCAGGAGGCGTAGTTGTTCCGCACGCTGCTGATCGCCAATCGCGGGGAGATCGCCCTGCGCATCGCGCGCACCGCCGACCGCCTCGGAATTCGCACGGTCATGGTGCACTCGGAGGCCGACACCGGTGCGCCGTGGCTGGACGCGGCGGACCGCACGGTGTGCGTCGGCCCTTCGAAGGCGTCCGCCTCGTATCTCGACCTCGACGCGATCCTGCAGGCCGCCGAGCAGAGCGACTGCCAGGCGGTGCACCCGGGCTACGGATTCCTCTCCGAGAACCCGGTGTTCGCGGCGGCGTGCATACAGCAAGGGCTCGCGTTCGTCGGTCCCGGCCCCGGGGCGATGCTCGTGACCGGGAACAAGATCCGGGCGAAGCGGGCCATGGCCGAAGCCGGTGTGCCGGTGATCCCCGGCTCCGACGGGGCGGTGCATGACGCGGACGAGGCGGCGGCCCTCGCCGACCGGATCGGCTACCCGGTGCTGCTCAAGGCCGCCGCCGGAGGCGGCGGCAAAGGGATGCGTGCGTGCGCGGAGCCGACCGCGCTTCGCGCGGCGTTCGTGGAAGCGGCCAACGAGGCCGACAAGGCGTTCGGGGACCCCGCTCTGTACCTCGAACGGCTGATCGTCGGAGGGCGGCACGTCGAGTTCCAGGTTCTGTGCGACGCCTTCGGTGGCGCAATCCACCTCGGCGAGCGCGAGTGCTCGGTGCAGCGCAACCATCAGAAGCTCGTCGAGGAGTCGCCGTCCCCGGCGTTGTCGCCCGAGGAGCGCTCGCGCTTCGGGGAGCGCGTGGCGCGCGCGATGGCGGCGATCGGCTACTGCAACGCCGGAACCGTGGAGTTCCTGCGCGCGCCCGACGGCGAGATGTACTTCATGGAGGTCAACGCGCGACTGCAGGTCGAGCATCCGGTCACCGAGGTCCGCACCGGCGTCGACCTGGTCGAGATGCAGTTGCGCATCGCGGCGCTCGAACCGCTGCCCCTGTCCCAGGCGAACGTCCGGTTCGAGGGCCACGGCATCGAGTTGCGCATCAACGCCGAGGATCCCGACGACGGCTTCCGGCCCGATCCGGGAGAGATCACCGCGTTCCGAGCGCCTCCGCCAGAGGCCGGCACGGCCCGCGTGCGCTGGGACTCGGCGGTGCGCGCCGGGTACCGGGTGCCCCCCTACTACGACTCTCTCATCGGCAAGTTGATCGTGCACGCCGCTGACCGCGAGGGCGCGATCGCGGGGGCTGTCGCGGCGCTCGATCGCACGGACCTGCAAGGGATCAAGACCACGATCCCTCTGCACCGCAAGGTGCTCGCCCACGAGCGGTTCCGTAGCGGGCAGTACGACGTCGGATTCCTGCACGCCGCCGGACTTGCGGGGTGACGTGATGGCCAAGGTCCTGATGGAACCGATCGGGCGCCCGAGGGAGCGGGTCCTCGACAACGCGGCCTGGGCGGTGCGCCGTGCGCACGCCGCCGGGCTGAACGCCCGGATCCACGGTCTTCGGGCGGAGGTGCGCGCCGGCTGGGGGCCCGAGTACCACGCGCGCGTCCGGGACAAGGGCAAGCTGCCGACCTGGGACCGGCTCGAGCGGCTGCGTGATCCGGGCAGCGACGTGTTCCCGATCGGCACGCTGGTCAACCACGGCCGGGATTTCGGGGGTCGAAGCTCCCCCGGCGCCGGACTGGTCACCGCGTTCGTGCGCGTTCACGGGCTGTGGACCGTGGTCATCGCCAACGACAACACGGTGGCCTCGGGGGCGTGGTGGCCCCGGAGTCCGGAGAAGATCCAGCGGGCGCAGGAGGTTGCGCTCGCCCTGCGGCTGCCGGTCGTGTACCTCGTGGATTGCTCCGGGCTGTACCTGCCCGAGCAGTCGGCGACGTTTCCGGGACGGACCGGGGCCGGCGCGATCTTCCGTATGAACGCGCTGCTGTCGGCGAACGGCGTTCCCCAGATCGCCGGAGTCCACGGAGACTGCATCGCCGGCGGCGGGTACATGCCGATCATCAGCGACGTCGTGTACATGACCGAGCAGGCCTACATGGTGATCGCGGGCGCGGCGCTGATCAAGGGGGCGAAGTCGCAGCACCTGACCTCGCTCGACATCGGTGGGCCGGACGTCCACGTGCACCTGTCGAGGTGCGCGGACCATCGCGTTCCCGATGACGAAGTCCTGCTGCGTGCAATCCGCGCGGAGGTCGCGAAGCTCCCCGGCTCCGCCGCAGCGTTCTACCGCTACGGCGCAGATCCCGCGCCGCCGCGACTCGATCCCCTGGAGCTCGACGGGCTGTTCCCCGAGGACTACCGGGTCGCCTACGACGTCCGCGAGGTGCTCGCCAGGCTTGTCGACCATTCGCTGTTCTGGGAGGTCCTCCCGGGCCGGGGCGCGGAGATGGTCTGCGGCGTGGGTCGGGTCGGCGGTCTGTACGCGGGATTCGTCGCCAACAACCCCGAGTTGACCGAGCATCCGGTGGAGCGCGGCGCGAAGCGGCCGGGAGGGATCCTGTACCGCGAGGGGATTGCCAAGATTTCGCAGTTCTCGCGCGCGTGCAACGACGACGGGATTCCGCTGATCTGGCTGCAGGACATCTCCGGCTTCGACATCGGCGTGGAGGCGGAGAAGCAGGGGCTGCTCGGTTACGGGTCGGGCCTGATCTACACGAACTCCACCAACGAAGTGCCGATGATCACGGTTCTGCTGCGCAAGGCTTCCGGCGCCGGGTACTACGCCATGGCGGGCCACCCCTATCGCCCGGTGCTGCAGCTGGCCACGCCGATGGCCCGGCTGGCCGTCATGGAGGGGCGCACGCTGGCGATCGCCGCGTACCGCACCAAGCTCGACGACGAGTTCCGGATCGCTTCGTCCGACGAGGGCGAGGCGGAGGCCGTGCGGCGGGGGATGGCGGAGGTCGAGGCGCGCATCTCCGGCGACATGGATCCGGTTCGTGCCGCTTCGCAGATGGATGTCGATGAGATCGTCACGCCGGGCGAGATCCGTTCGTGGATCGAGGCCGCGGTCGAGATGGCCTACCAGTCGACCGGGTATCGCCGAGTGAAGAACCCGCGGATCTGGTCGTTGCACGACCTGCGAATCTTGTCGGTCTGATCGGGGAGGGCGCGTGGACGAGCCGATCGTCGTGCTGGAGATCCGAGCGGTGGACGGAAACCGCCGGGCGGCGAGGAGTCCCGGCCCCGGGTGGTGGTCCGGATCGCCGCAACCCGGAGCGATGCTCGGACCGGGCACGACCGTCGGGTGGCTCGAGGTCCGCAACCGTCGATATCGCCTGGTCATGCCGGAGAGCGCCATGGGCCGCCTGGTCGGCGGCTTGCCGGCCGCACGACGGGTCGCGGTGGAGTTCGGACAGCCGTTGTTCGAGTTCGTGGAGGTCGCGGCCGGGGAGTCCGATCCGGCGGCGGCCGACCCTGCCGCGTCGCGTCTCGGCCTCGACCCGTCGCTCCCGGGAGGGTGTCGGGCGGTGGTCGCGCCCACCGCCGGAGTGTTCTACCGCCGGCCGTCGCCGGGAGCGCCGCCGTTCGTCGC
>Ga0316622_100003076_pt1 | contig 11804 bp, 10 predicted proteins | sample OWC_Aug_OW2_C1_D_FD_207646 | JGI IMG/M metagenome (GOLD analysis project Ga0316622, IMG submission 207646) | Wetland soil microbial communities from Old Woman Creek delta, Ohio, United States - OWC_Aug_OW2_C1_D5_C | ecosystem: Environmental > Terrestrial > Soil > Wetlands | place: USA: Ohio... | reverse complement strand
TATTTGTGCTCGATCGCGAGGCTGGGATGAGCGGAGAGAAGCAGAACTGCGAGAACACCGGTTAACGCACCAAGGCCAACCAGTCCTTTCATGGCGGATCCTCCCTCGTTAAAACCGCCGAGTCTGTTTGGAGCGGGGTTTATTTTGCAGCGCGTGTATTATAGCACATTTGTTCGCGTTTGAGCTCGTACTCGATACGGAGCTCGAAACGTTCGGCTATTGCCCCGAAGCGACCCGGTCTGGTATACCAGCTTTATGAATACCCTCTACGGTTCCTCCCGCTTTTGTGGCCACCGACGTGTCGGTTGCCTTTTGGCGCTCGCCATCGTGTCCGCCACGCTCGCGACCGCCTCCGCGCGCGAGCGCGTATCCGTCCAGACGGTGGACTTTCTGTCCTTACCGGGAGTCAGCATCAACGCCGCCGGTCCGGTGCTGGTCAAACTGGACACCGACCGCGGCCGCCTGGTTGTGGCGCATACTTTGAGCTCCGCGGTTTCCTTTATCACTTGCCGCGATGGCTCGGTCGTCAACGTGCCCGTAGGCGGGCGCGCGTTCCAGCACCTCAAATCCGAAGCGCTGGCGATACGGCCGTCCACGGGCGAGGCGTACCTGATTGGCGCCGGGGCGCTCTTCATCGCGTCCCCCGAGGCCAAGAAACAGATCACGGTCCCTACCGAGGTGCAGTTCGAAGCGGTCGCCGTGGACGACGAGACCGGGAATGCTTTCCTCGCCGGCCGCGAGAGCCGGCAGCTCGGATTCTATGACGCCAAGGCCGGAAAGCTCCGTGCCATCGATTGGCTGGAGACCGCAGAACCGCTCGTCAATCTCAATGCCACCCCGCCGCCACCGATCCGAAAGGTCGTGTGCGATCCCAAGCTCCGCATGGCGATCGCCATCGACGGCGTCGCCTCGACGCTCCACCGCTTCGACTCGCGAACAGGAAAACCCATCGACTCGCGCGCGCTCCCCCTCACGAGCGGCGGAAGATGGCACCTCGCGGGCTACGACGCTGCCACCCGCACGCTCTACCTCGTGGTGGAAACCGCCGACCGCAAGGTGATCGAGGCGGCGCGCATCGATGTCGCCGGCCGCGATGACGCTGTGGTCGGGCTCCCCGGACTCACCGAAGGCGTGGGCATGGCGTACCATCCCGTTCGCAAAGAGGTATACGTCGCCTACGACAATCACCCCACCGTCCACGCCATCGGCTTCGAGGACGGAGGTTCTATCGCTGAGATCATGATCCCCTCTTACGGGAACGACGGTTCCGCCCTCGATGTCGCAGGAGACTTGCTTTACGTATCGAGTTGGGCGTTCGGCGAAGTGGACGTCGTGGACCTCGAGACGCGCACGTTGCGGGAGCGCATCAAAGACCTGGGAATCATCCCGCACATGTTCGCGTCGGCATTCGATCCCGCCGGGAAGCGGCTGTACTTCCCCAAAGGTGGGACGGCGGTGAATGGGGCTTTCGGCGCCTCGCTCACGGCGCTCGATCCCGCGACCGGTAAAACAGAGAAAGTCATCACCGGCTGGGCGCCCGTCGATCTCGTGGAGCTCCCCGACCGCGACGGCTTTCTCGTCTTCAATTCCGAGAACCAGTTCGCGGAGGTGAAGCCCGACGGGAGCTTCGAGGTGCACACGCTCCCGGACGATCACCCGATCGCGGCGGCCGCCGCGGCGTCCGGCGGATACATCTATCTGTCATACGGCGCGCATCAGTCGTACTGGCCCGTCGTGTACATATGGGGCGCGAAGGACGGCATCCTCCGCATCGACCCGAAGACGTTCGAGCTCTACGACCGGCGGATCCCGCGCCAGGCGCTCCAACTCGTCACGGACGACAACGGCGCTCTCTATTTTACGCAGAACAACTGGGGGGCCGAGGAGCCGTTCGTGGGCGTCCTCGCGGACCCCGTGCGTGAGTTCGACGTCGCCAACCGCATCCGCCTGGGCGGGCAGGTCCAGCGCGAGACCACGCAGCGCGTTCTCCGGTACGATGCGGGCATGAACCGGCTCTACGTCGTGCGCGTGGGGGAAAATGACGACGTCCCCGGCGTGCTCCACATCGTCGATCTCGCCACCAAAACGGTCCTAGACACCGTCCCGGTCGGACTCTCGCCCACCGACCTCGCCTTCGACGCGGAGCACATCTTTGTCGCCAATTTCGATTCGCGGAATGTGAGCGTGATCGACAAGCGCGACCCCAAGACCGCCTTCGAGCGCCCGACACGCGAGCAGCCGCTCCGCTTGTGCGCGGCCGGTGACGCCGTTTACGTACTCACCCATTCGGGAAAGAGCCTCGAACGCCTCAATCCCCCGGCACGCGCGTATGATGTCCCCCTCGACGGGATTCCCGACAATGTGTTTGCCTGGGGCGACCGGCTGGTGGTGACGTCGCACAACGCCCGCGAGCTCTTCGTGATGGCATTCGACCCGCGCCGCGGCGCCTTTGACCTGCTCCACCGGGAGCGGTACGCCTACGGCGACACCCGCTTCGACACCCGGAACGCCTCCTTCTACATGAGGGGCCAGTTCGGGGACGCCGTGCTCACCCTCACCAAAGGCCGGACCGACCGGGCGGGGCGGCTCTGGATCACGGACTTCCTGTCGGGAAAGCTGTTCATTCTGTCTACAAAGGCAGGGGATTGAGGGCCGCGGAAGGCGCCGACCGGAATTTGGGGTAACGGACGGCCCAGGGGGCTGCAACCCGCTGGCCGGGAAAACTTTCCCCTTGACGGCCGGAGGCCAATGTTCTATTTTGCTCCCGATCAGCTATTCGAGATCTGTCCGGTACAACTCCTCGCTGCTACGGTTCGCCGATTTCACCCCCGTCCTTCACCAGCCGCGGAGTCCTGTTCCGACCCTGTCAGGATCCATGATGATACCTGAGCCGAACTAGCGCGATCGGTGATTCCGATGACTACAGTCGCCGGATCATCAAATTGGTTCTGTCAATGGGGTGAACAAGGAGAGTTGCTCTCATGACAAAGAGGATCTTTGTCGGCAATCTACCGTTCAGCGCGTCGGAAAACGATATCCGCGAGCTGTTCAAACCACACGGCACTGTTCACAGCGTCAGCCTGGTCACGGATCGTGACACGGGCCGTTCCCGCGGTTTCTGCTTCGTCGAGATGGACGAGGCCGAGGCTGCCAATGCCATCAAGGCCCTCAACGGGACGTCGATGGACGGGCGCGACCTCGAGGTCAACGAGGCCAGGGAGCGCAAGAGCCGTGACCGTGGCGACCGTGGTGACCGCGGCGATCGCGGTGACCGTGGGAACCGCGGCGGCGGTGGCCGCCGGTCCTGGTAACCGGACAGCATCCACGCTGAGTGGAAAAAAAAGGCACTGTTGCCGGCGCTCATCACTGGGCGTCGGCACAGTGCCCGTTTTTTTTGGCGGGAAGCACTCCCCGCCCCGTCCAGACCGCTCTACCGCGATCCCCCTACCTCGAAGCTCGAGGGCGCCGGAACGGGGTTCTTCACCGGCGGCAGTGATTTCAAGTAAGCAAAAATCGCCTTCAGATCATCGTCGGGAAGCGTGTTCAGATTCTGCCACGGCATCGGCGGAAGGATCGGGCGGCCCGCGCCCATGTGCTTCCCCGTGCGCATCGCCTGAATAAAAACATCCTCGGTCCAGAGCCCGATACCCGTCTGATCGTCCGGGGTGAGATTCGCCGCATAGGTCATCCCCCACGGGCCCGCGCATGCGGTGAGATCGCCCGTAAAGAGAACCAGCTTGCCGTCAGCAACGATCTGTTTGTCAAAGGCCGGCACCGTGGCTGCAGCCGGATGGCCCGACAGAACGCGCGCAGGATCCAGTTCGGGCCCCCGGGGGGTCATGACCTTCGGCGAGTGACAATCGTGGCACCCGCCGAAACTGACCAGGAATTCGCCTCTCTTGACGAGCGCGTCCCGGTTTGTGGTCCGGTCCCCCGCCGGCGCGCCGGCGTAGAGGCAGCCGCCTGCCAGCATGATACACAGAGCCGTCACGATAGCGGTCGTTACGGTTTTCATGGAATCCTCCCTTGCCGCTTCGTCTCTGAAGCGGCCTGATGATGGAACAGAGGAATTACAAAAAAACGCACGCCGTGTGGCGTGTCGAGGGAGAAAAAATAATGGGGAGGGGGTTTGCTGTCAAGCGGGCCGACGACGAAAAGGCGGCTCCCCCACTACCGTGCCACGGGCGAGGGTGGATTCGCAAACTCGCCCAACGCGGCGAGGAGAGGCCCCAAGTGCGCCTGGTAACGCCGCCAGCGAGCCACGGACGACGTGTACATGGGCTGGCGCACCTGCCAGCTGCTCTCCGCTTTCACCGGCCTCCGCACGGTAGCCCCCCCGAGGCAGCGCGGTTCCCACGGGAGCTTGCAGTGACGCAGCAGGCTCTGCGCGACGGCCTCGGTGCGGGAAACCAGCTTTTCGTAGTGCACCTCGAGGATGTTGAGGGACGAGCAGCAATTGTAATGGCCCATGAGCCGCTCGTACGCCTGGTAGTAGTGGCCGAGGTCCTCGAGGTCGAAGGAGAACGAGAACTGCGGCGAGAAGAATTGGAAATAGCACGACAGGCAGGTGTCGACGGGATCGCGCCGGCAGTGCACGATAACGGCTTTCGGGAAGATCGCCTCGATGAGCCCCAGATGCATAAAATTGAGCGGCATCTTGTCGGTCACTCGCAGGGCCGCCGGAGAGATCGCGCTGAGCTCGGCGAGGTACTCGCCGGCCGCTTGCGATATTGCGGCCGCACTGATGTCTTCGAGGCAAGCGGGGTACAAACGTTCGGTGCCGATGGCGGCGGGCAGCCCCCCGGCGATGCGGTCGATGGTGAGAAGCTCTCCGCCGCCGGCCACGCCTGGGTGCCGGGCGAGGATTTCCTCCACGAGGCTCGTGCCCGATCGCGGCATGCCGACGATGAAAACCGGGCGGTCGGAAAGAGAGCCCACGGGCCGGCCGATCCGAGTGATGAACCGCGAGTGGGCATCGATGAGCGCCGTCACGAACCGGTCATGGGCGTCGCGGTCGTGCCGTGCGCCCGCCAAGCGGTTGCCCTCGTGGACATGCGCAAACGCCTTGTCGTACTGGCCCTGATCGTCCAGGAGCTTCCCCAGCGCGAAGTGAACGTATGCCCGGTCGCTATCGCTGGTCGCGGAGTCCAGTAGTTCGACCAGCCGTTTGCGGTGCGCCTCATCCCCGGACACCCACTTGCCGGTGAAGGTGAGATCGTAGGCCGCTCGAATGTGCCCGGGCCGGATTTTCAGCACCTGGTGGTATTGCTCGGCGGCCTCGGCGAAGGCGCCTGTTTCGAGCAGCGCGCGGCCACGGCGGTAGGCGGCCTCCAGGTGGTCCTCCCGCTCTTGGCTTTCGACGACCTGATCGGGTTCCAGCTGGACAGAGAGGATGCTCTGCTCGGACATACCGACAGGCCATAGCAAACCGCGTACCCGCGTATGCGCGAGACCGCCGCGGTCAGTCGCTCCGCCTGCCGCCGAACAGCCCCAGGCGGTACGCCCAGTACAGCAGTGTCAGGAGCGAGGTAAGGAAAGCGGCCACATAGGTCAACGCGGCCGCGGACAGCACCTTGCGCGCGCCCGCCAGCTCGTCGGGCGTCATGTACCCGCCCTTCTGGAGTGTGACGAGCGCCCGCCGGCTCGCGTCGAACTCGACCGGCAGGGTGACCAAAGTGAAGACAGTGGTGGTAGCAAACAGCACAATGCCCGCCACGGCGAGCTTTCCGCCCGTCACCGTCGCGGCGCCGCCCATGACGGCGGCCATGATGAGAACGAACATCGAGATCCCGCCTCCAAGGTTCGCGACCGGCACCCAGGCCGACCTGAACTTGAGGGGGGCGTAGTTCTGCGCGTGCTGCACGGCGTGTCCGACTTCGTGCGCGGCCACCCCGCAAGCGGCCATCGACGCGCTGCTATAAACGGCTTCGCTCAGGCGCAGGGTCTTGCTGCGCGGATCGTAATGGTCTGTGAGGGTGCCCTGCACGGGCTGCACGGTCACGTCGGAAACCCCGTTGTCGCGGAGTATGGACCGGGCGACATCCGCGCCGGTCAGGCCGCGTTGGGTCGTGAATTTGCTGAATTTGGCGAAAGTGCCCTTGGTCTTCATGCTCGCCCACAGGCTGAGCAGCAACCCCACAACGATGATCAACCAATAAATGGGATCGAAAAACATTTCGTCATGCCTCCTCGTCAGGCCCTGTTATTGGAGTCGGCCTCACACCAATATACACCACTGTCAAGCGTTTGCACCAACCCGGCACCGGCGGCCGGGGGGAGGCTGGTCACATCGGGTCGAGCGGGCCGTCTTCCGGCGAGCCATAATAAGAGGGTCCATCTGCGAGCCGGAAGCCGAGGCGACCGTCGGGCTCGGAACTGCGACGGGCACAGTCGGTCGTAGGGAGCCGTGCCCGAGCGACCCGATGTGATCAGCCTCCCCCGGGCGACGACGCTAGCTCTGACCGAGCTCCTGCCGAGCCGCCTCCAAGTCCGAGAGCATCTCGCCCGCCTTCTGGTACCGATCCCGCGGGTCTTTCGCCAGCGCCTTCGCGGTAATCCGCGCCAGCACTCCGGGAACTCCCTCGCGCACCCGCTCCATCGGCTCGGGGGCTTCGTCCAGTATCGCCTCTTTGACCGCTTGCTCGTATCCCCCCCCGAACGGCGCGCGGCCCGTCAACATCTCATAGAGCACCGCGCCCAATCCCCAAACGTCCGTCCGCCCGTCGAGACGCGCGCCCCGCACCTGTTCCGGCGAGAGGTACGGCATCGTCCCGGGAACAATGGCCACCCCGGCGAAATCCGTTTCGCCCGGCCAGCGCGCGAGGCTGAAATCGACCACCTTGACCACGCCGTCCCGCGTAATGAAAACATTGGCGGGTCTCAAGTCCCGGTGCACGATCCCCTTGGCGTGCGCCCGCTCCAAACCGCGCGCGATTGCGATCGCCGTTTCCGCGGCCTCCAGCGGTGAAAGAACCCCGCGCGCGATCCGCTCCTGGAGCGTTTCCCCGTCGTAGCAGGCCATCGCCACGAACAGACGCCCGTCCGCCGTCTCGTCGATTTCGAAGATCTTACAGACGTTTGGATGGTCCAGTTCCGCGATCGCGGTGGCCTCCCTAACGAACTCGGAGCGGATTTTCGCGTCGCGCGTGACATCGGGGGGCAGGAACTTCAGCGCGACCACGCGCTCGTGTTCCATGTCTTCGGCTTTGTAGATGACGCCGATTCCCTCGCGCCCCATTTTCTCCAGAATTTTGTAGTGGGAAACGATGCGGCCAATCATCGGAACACCCCGAAGGAGAATACCACGAGGCCGGACCGCGGCGCAGTCAAAAACACAGTAACAACGTCCGGCGGATTGGCGTACAATGACGCCGAAAGTGAGGTGCGTCATGATCGATTCAGGCGAAAAGGTTTCGAGGAGGGGTTTCATCGGGCAGAGCGTGGCGTCCGTGGTGGCCGCCGGCCTGGGTGTCACGGCGGCTGCCGGCGCGGTGGAAGCCGTAACGCAGTCGATGAGCACGCCGCAGGAACCGGCCGCTCCCGCCAAACCCCAGATAAAGGAGTACCGCCGTCTCGGCCGCACGGGATGGAACGTCTCCGACATCTCGTACGGGAACGCCGGCATGCAGGACCCCGCCATGCTCGAGTACGCCATGGAGCGCGGCATGAACTACGTCGACACCGCGCGCCAGTACTACGATATGGAAATAGTAATCGGAAAGATCTTCCCGGCGAAAAGGGACAAGCTGTTCGTCACCACCAAGCTCGTGCCCGAGCTGTTCACGACGACCGTGACGGCGGAGGAAATCACGACCGCGATCGAGGAGAGTCTCAAGCGGCTCAACACCGATTACGTCGATTGCTGTCAGATACACTCCGTGGGCGATCCCAACCTCGGCGACCGCGCCCGTATCGAGAACCCGAACATCTACACCGCGTTCGAGCGCGCGAAGCGCGACGGCAAGATCCGGTACTGGGGCGCTAGCTCGCACGGACCGAAGATGGTCGAGGACTTCACCTGGCTCATCGACAACACCAGCATCGACCTCATTCAGCCGGGCATGAACTACATGACGAAGGGCCTCGAGCCCGTGCTCGCCAAGGCGAGGGAGAAGGACGTCGCCGTGGTCGCCATGAAGAGCATGTCGGCGGCGCGCAAGATCGACTACTCCGCGTACGCGACCGAAGGACGCACGGTGCGACAGGCGCTCCTCAAATGGATGCTCGCCCAGCCGAACATCGACAGCATCTGCCTCACGATGCGCACATACGAAGACATCGACGAATTCGTGGGCGCCTCGGGAAAGGTCCAGCTCACGCCGGGCGACAAGAAGGTGTTGGAAGAGTACGGTTCCCTGCTCCAACGCGACTACTGCCGGCCCGGCTGCAGCGGGTGTCTGGAGGCCTGCCCCGCCGGTGTTCCCATCCACGACATCCTGCGCTACCGGCTGTACTTCAACAGTTACGGTCGCGAAAAATACGCGATGGCGCGATATGCGTCGCTACCGAGTCCGCGCAATGCTGCACGCTGCGCCTCCTGCGACGGACCATGCGTGTCGTCGTGCCCGTACGGAATCCCGATCCGTACGAAGCTACTGGAAGCCCATCGGGAACTCATGATCTGAGGTGTGGATATGAAAACAAATACATTTCGCGTTCGCGCGCACGGCGCAATGACATTCGCGGTCGTGTGGCTGTTCGCGGGGGTTGCCACAGTGGGCGCCGGCGATCCCGGCGAGGAAGCCCGCACGCTGTTGCAGCACTCGGAGCAGGTACTCGGAAATCAGTCCCAGCCTGGGAAGATGCGGTGGCAAACTCGCGTCGATCGCGGTGTCATGCTGGCGCACTGGGAGGGATGGGGGGACCTCACCGCCGATTGCGTGCGCCACGTGAAGCTGCCGGACAAGATGAAGCTCGACCAGGACTTCAGCGCCTACGATCACCCGTTCTTCTTCACGTACTATTACAATGCTGGTGAGGTTTGGGCGGTGGTGAATCTGGGCGTGCGGCAGCACCCGCGTTACACCGAACAGATGACGGCGGCGATGCGGAACAACGTGGACGAGATGGCGTACTACCTCGCCGAGTGCGACACCTTCTTCGTCGTTCCCAACATTCCCGACGACTCGCTCTTCGCCGGTTCCACCATCTCTCGTGTCGGCATCGTCGATAACGGCGACACCATCCTCGTCGACCTCGACCGCAAGACCACTTTGCCCCTGCGCCGGATTTCGGACAAGGGGACCGCAGTAACGGTCATGGCCGACTATCGCGAGATCAGCGGCGTCTGGATGCCGTTCCGGATCGATCTCTACCAGGATGGCGTCAAGACGAACGAATACATGTGGAAGTCGATCACGTTCGACGAGCCGGTCGACGACGCCGTTTTCGAGGAAAGCCGTCCGCCGGTGAAGCCCGCTTCCGGCGGATAGCCGGTCGATCATCGCCCTTGGGGGGCCGTCGCAACGTCGGGAGAGGAGATTGCGCCTGGCGGGGAGTCGGATCGACTATTCGAGGAGGTGATGCTCCTTGAGATTCTCCTCGATCCCGCGGAGGACAGTACCCAGAGCTCGAAGATCGTCGCCGACCGCGCCCCAGACGTAGTTGCCGTGCCGTTTTAGCGTCACCGGGCCGGCGCTTTGTCGCGGGTCCCGCAGGCAGACCACCCCGTCACTTTCCTCCACTTTGCCGCCGCGGTCCGCCACGCTCTTGCGAAAACGATCCACCATGCCCTTGGCGTCGTCCGCATCGCGCGCCTCGATGATGAATGCGCGCGAGCCCTGCTCGCCGATGTCGTATTCAGCGACGAACGCAGAGCGCAGGAATTCCTGGCCGAGAAAATCCCTGGCGATGTAGCGCTCGGTGTTGGGCACCTTCCCCGTCGCCGGGAAACACAAGAGCGCAGCCGGCAGAGTTTTGTCTCCGGCGCGATCGGTCCCGCTGCCCTCACCGGAGCCGCTCTCAGTGGAGTCGACTCTGGCCGAGCTGATCTTCGCCGAGATGCTGTTCGCGACTGCAGCCAACGCGACCTTCTCGCCGTCGGCGAGCTCGTAGCCGAGAATCTTGATGTAGTGATCACCCTGACAGAAATTGAGCACGCCGGGATCGTAATAGCCCTGCGCGCCCGACTCCACATAGCTCGGATCCCGCGGCCGCTCCTGGCTGTAGATTCCGTACGCGCACTTCGCGTCGCCGAGCCGGTAGATTTCGACGGAGACGCTCCCGCCGCGTCCATACGCATAGTTGAGCGTTCCCATTTCCTGGAAGTCATAGGCGAGATACAGATCCGCCGCGCCGTTGATGTACTCGAACAAGTTGTCCGGAAGGTAAACAGCCGGCTCCCCCTCACGTTCCCAACCAATCATGTCCGGGAACATCACCGTGATGTCGGCCCATGCCGGAGCGGCGGCGAGCAGGAACAACACCGTCACGACGAGCGGGCCCCACGCGCTGTTTCTCACGGGATACCTCCGTTTATCGGTGGTCAAACGACGAACTCCTCCGGCACGTGTCGGATCCGGGCCACGTCCCGTACCCGGCCGCGCACGTCGAAACCCATGGTGCAATTCACCGTGCACCGGTCGCAACTCTCGCACGCGAGCCGGCCGAGCTCCACGCCGTCCAACGCCTCGCGCGCGGCGGCCAGGTTTCGGTAGCCGTACACGTACATGTAGCTCCGGAGCATGGTCGGGATATCGACACCGCGACCGCACTGGGCCATACACACGCTGCACTGGTCACAGAAGAGGCCCCGGTATCCCATGTCCTCGCCCTGTTCAAGGTCCTTGCGCTCGTCGACAGTGAGCGCGAGGTCGGCCATGACGGAGAGATCCAGCTCCAGCTGGTCAAAGGTGGTGAATCCGGGGATCGCGGTGTGTACGTTTTCGTTCCCCAAGGCCCACTTGAGCGCGGCTTTCATGTTGATCGGCTTCTGGCGCTCCTTGTCCCAGTAGACGCCGGCTTGCGTTTTCATGGCCACCACACCGAGGCCGGCTTTCGCCGCCTCCGCCATCGCCGCCTCCACGTCGGCCACATGCGGTTGCCGGAAGTTGTATGCGGTGAGCACGACGTCGTGCACGCCGCTCCCGGCGACCGCGCGGATCACTTCCGGCTCGTTCCCGTGCGTGGACACGCCGATGAAGCGCGCCTTCCCCTGCTCCTTGAGCTTCACCATCGCGCTCAGATATTCCTCGAACAACGCGGCCTGGCGGGTGACGACGTTGTGAAGGTAGAGGATCTCCACATACGAAACACCGAGGCGTTTGAGGCTCGTTTCGAAGTTCTCCACGAAAGGACCGGCCTTCGCGTCGGCCGTGAACTCGCCGGTCTCCCGGTCGACGCCGTCGCCCCGCACTTTGGTGGCGATCATGTAGGAATCGCGCGGGCGGCTCTTGACCACCCCACCGATCATCTCTTCGTTCCGGCCCCGCTGGTAACCGTGCGCGGTATCGACGAGCACGATGCCCGCATCCAGAGCGGCCCGCACCAACTCCGAGTTGTCCGCGTTCATAACCCCCATGCTTACGACGGGGAGCTCGAGTCCGGTTTTGCCCAGCTTGCGCTTGACGATCACGCGTTCTTTTTTCTCGCTCTGCGCTTTCTTCTCGCTCTGTCCGGCGGCGCCGAACAGTTCGCCGGGGGTCAGAACAGGCAGGGCGGCCATGCCGGCGGCGCCCACCAGCGTATGCTTCAAGAACTGTCTGCGACTATCGTTGGTGGTGTTCATCTCCTTCTTCCTCCTACAACAAAAACCTGTTGGTCGGCGAGCGATCCTCGCCCACGCTGTTGACGCGCACCGCCGCTTC
>Ga0316622_100003075_pt1 | contig 11805 bp, 11 predicted proteins | sample OWC_Aug_OW2_C1_D_FD_207646 | JGI IMG/M metagenome (GOLD analysis project Ga0316622, IMG submission 207646) | Wetland soil microbial communities from Old Woman Creek delta, Ohio, United States - OWC_Aug_OW2_C1_D5_C | ecosystem: Environmental > Terrestrial > Soil > Wetlands | place: USA: Ohio... | reverse complement strand
GGCTTCGCCGTGGGCGGCCGAGACGAGGAGAACGCGACGCGGCAGAAATTCCGCAAGAAGCTGCGTGAAGGCGAACTCGACGATCGGGAAATCGACGTCGAGCTGAGCGCGGTATCGCCGTCACTGGAAGTGATGGCGCCGCCGGGCATGGAGGAACTGACGCAGCAGATCCAGTCGATGTTCGCCAACATGGGGCGCGACCGGCGCAAGAGTCGGCGCATGCGCGTGGCTGAGGCGATGAAGGCGCTGACCGACGAGGAGGCTGCGCGGCTTGTCAACGACGAGGACCTGAAGACGCGCGCGGTCGCGAACGCCGAATCCAATGGCATCGTGTTCATCGACGAGATCGACAAGATCGCCTCGCGATCGGAACTGCAGGGCGCCGATGTGTCGCGCCAGGGCGTGCAGCGTGACCTGCTGCCACTGGTCGAGGGCACGACGGTCAACACCAAGTACGGCATGGTCAAGACCGACCACATCCTGTTCATTGCCTCGGGGGCGTTTCACCTGGCCAAACCCTCGGACCTGATCCCGGAGATGCAGGGCCGCTTTCCGATCCGCGTCGAACTGGATTCGCTGACCGTGGACGACTTCGAGCGCATCCTGAAGACCACCGACGCCAGCCTGACCCAGCAGTACCGCGCGCTGCTCGGCACCGACGGCTGCGAACTGCAGTTCACCGATGACGGCATACACCGCATGGCGGAGATCGCCTACGCGGTCAACGAGAAGACCGAGAACATCGGTGCGCGCCGGCTTTACACGGTCATCGAGAAACTGCTCGAAGAAGTGTCGTTCGATGCGGGCAGCGGACTGACGACCAGCAGCGGTGCGGTGCGCATCGACGCGGCCTACGTGGACGCGCGCCTGGCCGATCTGGCGGGTAACGAGGACCTTGCCCGCTACGTGCTGTAGCCGTACCTGCCAGACCGGTTCCAGAGGCCAGTTACTCCTCTGGTGACCTTGCCTTTCGTCAAGCCGTGCAAGCACTGGGGTGCACGCCGCCGGGTCGACGCGGTCCGCTGCCTATACTCCGGGGCGATTACGCACGGTGGCTGCGCGCGACCCGACGATGAACCTCCTACTTTTCCTGCTTGGACTGGCGGCACTCGTCGGCGGCGCCTCGCTGCTGGTGCGTGGAGCGTCCAAGCTGGCGCTGTCGGCCGGCATCTCGCCGTTGGTCGTAGGGCTGACGATCGTCGCGTTCGGCACCAGTGCGCCCGAGGTGGCGGTGTCGGTGGGCGCAGTATTCGATGGCAAGACCGACCTGGCCATCGGCAATGTCGTCGGCAGCAACATCTTCAACGTGCTGTTCATCCTGGGTGTCAGCGCGCTGATCACGCCGCTCGTCGTCAACGTCCAGCTGATCCGCCAGGAAGTGCCGATCATGCTCGGTGCGTCGCTGCTGCTGCTGGTGATGGGCCTCGACGGCAGGCTCAGCCTCTGGGATGCCGCATTCCTGTTCGCGCTGCTGGTCGCGTACACCGTCTTCCTGGTCCGGCAGTCGCGGCGGCAGACCAGCAATGCACAGGCCGAGTACGCCGAGGACTTCGGGCCGGCGCGCGCCGGCGCCTGGGATGACTCCGTACCGGTGCAGATCGCGCTCATCGTCGGCGGACTCGTCGCGCTGGTCTACGGCGCGGACTGGCTGGTGACTGCGTCCGTCAACGTCGCCAAGGCGATGGGCGTCAGCGATCTCGTCATCGGGTTGACGATCGTCGCCGCCGGAACATCGATGCCGGAGGTTGCGACCTCGATCGCCGCCGCGCTCAAGGGCGAGCGCGACATCGCTGTCGGCAACGTGATCGGCAGCAACACGTTCAACATCCTCGGCTGCCTCGGACTGTCCGGACTGGCCTCGGGCAGCCAAGGCCTGACCATGGCCCCGGCGCTGCTCGCCTTCGACATCTGGGTCATGCTGGCTGTCGCGCTCGCCTGTCTGCCGGTCTTCGTCACCGGTCGTGAGATCGCGCGCTGGGAGGGCGGCGTGTTCCTGCTGTACTACGTCTGTTACGTCGCGTATCTGATCCTGGCCGCGCAGAAGCATGCCGCGCTGGAACCGTTTTCGACGGCGATGATGAGCTTCGTCATTCCGATCACGGTGATCACGATGATCGTCGTGCTGGTGCGTAAGCCCCGTACCGGTTCATGAGCCTGCTGTTGCTGGCGCTGCTGCCGTTCGCCGGCGCTGCACTGCTCGGCGTCGTGCCGAACCAGCGACGCCGCACGGCCGCTTGGGTGGCCGGCCTCGTGACGTCGGCGGCGCTGGCGCTGGTGCTGGCTGCCGCGCCGCAGATCTTCCAGGGTCAGGTGTTGCGCTGGTCGACCGACTGGCTGCCGACACTTGGCCTGACGTTCGGCTTCCGCATGGACGGCCTGGCGTGGGTGTTCGCGCTGCTGATCTGCGCCATTGGCGCGCTGGTCGTGCTCTACGCCGCCTACTACCTGGATGCGAACGATCCGGCGGCGCGATTCTTCCGTTACTTACTGCTTTTCATGGGCGCGATGCTGGGGCTCGTGCTGGCAGACAACCTGCTGCTGCTGGTCGTGTTCTGGGAAGCCACCAGCCTGTCGTCTTTCCTGCTGATCGGCTACTGGAACCATCGCGAGGACGCGCGCGAGGGTGCCCGCATGGCACTGACGATCACCGGTGCCGGTGGCCTGGCGCTGCTCGGAGGTGTGCTGCTGCTCGGTCACATCGTCGGCAGCTTCCAGCTGGACGACGTGCTGGCGGCCGGCGATGTGATCCGCGCGCATCCGCTCTATGTTCCGGCGCTGGTGCTGGTGCTGCTCGGCGCGTTCACGAAGAGCGCACAGTTCCCGTTCCACTTCTGGCTGCCGCACGCGATGGCCGCGCCGACGCCGGTGTCCGCCTACCTGCATTCGGCGACGATGGTGAAGGCCGGCGTGTTCCTGCTGGCACGCCTGTATCCGGCGCTCAGCCACTCCGACGAGTGGTTCTGGCTCGTCAGCCTGACCGGACTGACGACGCTGATCGTCGGTGCCTATCTCGCGATCTTCCAGCATGACCTCAAGGGCCTGCTCGCCTATTCGACGATCAGCCATCTCGGACTGATCACGTTGCTGTTCGGGCTCGACAATGACCTTGCAGTGGTGGCGGGCGTATTTCACATCCTCAACCACGCGACGTTCAAGGCGTCGCTCTTCATGGCGGCGGGCATCATCGACCACGAGACCGGCTCGCGCGACATGCGCCAGCTGAACGGATTGTGGAAATACATGCCGTGGACCGGCGCGCTCGCCGTGGTGGCGAGTGCCGCGATGGCGGGAGTGCCGCTGGTCAACGGCTTCCTGTCGAAGGAGATGTTCTTCGGCGTCGCGGTCGCGGCCGAGGGTCCGCGACTGCTCGCCCTTGCGCTGCCGATCGGCGCGACCGTTGCCGGCATCTTCAGCGTCGCCTACAGCGCCCGCTTCATTCACGACGTCTTCTTCAACGGCGAGCCGGTCGGGCTGACGCGCACACCGCATGAACCCCCTCGCTTCATGCGCGTTCCGGTCGAAGTCCTCGTCGTCATCTGCCTCGCCGTCGGCATCGTGCCCGGAGTGACGGTCGGACCGCTGCTTGCCGTCGGCGCGTCGGCCGCACTCGGTGCACCGCTGCCGGATTACAGCCTGGCGCTCTGGCACGGCTTCAATCTGCCGCTGCTCATGTCCATGATTGCGCTCACCGGCGGGGTGGCGCTGTATTTCGGTTTGCAGCGGTTCGTCAATTTGCACCGGGTCACGCTGCTGCCGCGCGGCGGACGCGAAGCCTTCGTGTTCCTCGTCGAACGCGGCATCGGCGCGGCGCGGGCGCTGACACTGGCACTGCAGAACGGCAGCCTGCAGCGCTACCTGCTGATGCTGGTCCTCGTCTCCCTGGTGGCGGGCGCGCTGCCGTTCCTGCGCGGCGCCGGAGTCGGCGGGATCGGTTCGCAGACGCCAGCCGGGCCGATCGTCATAGCGATCGTGGCGATGGGCTGCGTGTTTGCGATCGCCTCGGCCGTCATGTATCGCCGGCGCCTGGTCGCGCTGCTGTTTCTCGGCGCCGTGGGGCTGGTGGTCGCGTGGGTGTTCGTTTACCTGTCGGCGCCCGACCTCGCGCTGACACAGGTGCTGGTGGAACTGGTCACGGTGGTGTTGATGATGCTGGCCCTGCACTGGCTGCCCCCCGCGAGTCCGCCGGAGCCGAATCGCGTCCGGGCGCTGTTGCACATGACGGTCGCGGCTGCGGCCGGCGTCGGCACCGCGGCGCTTGCGTTCCTCGTGATGACGCGGCCGTTCGATTCCATTTCCGCCTATTTCCTCGCGAACTCGGTGCCTCTCGGTGGCGGGGCGAACGCGGTGAACGTCATCATCGTTGACTTCCGGGGCTTCGATACGCTCGGCGAGATCACGGTGCTCGGGATCGCAGCGATCATCGTGACGGCGCTACTGACGCCTGGAGCGCGCGCGATTGCGCACCATACCCAGGCGTCGCCGCTGGTTCCCGCCGGCCAGGTGTCACTGATGCTCGCACTGGTTTCCCGGTTGCTGCTGCCGTTTGTCGCTCTGGTGGCCGCATTCCTGTTCCTGCGAGGTCACAACGAGCCGGGCGGCGGCTTCATCGCCGGGCTCGTGCTGGCGATCGGTCTCATCGTGCAGTACATCGCCAACGGCCAGCGGTGGACCGAGGAGCGGCTGCCACGCGACTTCTCGCCCTGGGTCGGCGGGGGTCTCGGCCTCGCGGGGATCACTGGAGTCGCGAGCGCACTTTTCGGCAGCCCGTTCCTGACCAGTACCTATGACTACCCCGAGGTGCCGCTGATCGGGCCGGTGCCTCTCGCGAGCGCGAGCCTGTACGACCTCGGCGTCTTCCTGACGGTGGTCGGCGCAACGATGATGATGCTGGGCGCCCTGGGCCGGCTGCAGGAGCATCGATGATGGAAGCACTGCTTGCCCTCTTCATCGGTGCGATGGCCGGCGCCGGCGTGTTCCTGCTGCTGCGTGCCCGCACTTTCGATGTCGTGCTTGGGATGACACTGCTGTCGTACGCGGTGAACGTCTTCATCTTCGTGACCGGCCGCGTTGCGATCAACAAGCCGGCCATTATCGACGGCGTGCGCGCCGCGTCACTGACCCAGTATGCCGACCCGCTGCCGCAGGCACTGGTGCTTACGGCCATCGTCATCAGTTTCGCAATGACGGCGCTGCTTTTGGTAATCGCACTCCGGGCGCGCGCGGAAGCGGCCAGCGACCACGTCGATGGCGAGGAACCGGCGGCGGTCGATGCCGCGGAGAAGGCATCGTGAGCGGCTCGCACTGGATCGTCGCGCCCATCGTGCTGCCGTTGCTGGCCGGAGCGATGGCACTGCTGCTCGAGCGTCGTTCGCCACGCGCCGCCGCGGCGGTGTCGATCATCGCCACGCTGGCGCTGCTGGGGATCGCAACGCGGCTCGTGGCGGTCGCGGCCGACGGCGCGGTGGGAGCCTACCTGCTCGGCAACTGGCGCGCGCCGTTCGGCATCGCGCTTGCGCTCGACCGCTTGTCCGCGCTGATGCTGCTGCTGACGGCGCTGATCGCCGTCGCCAGCGTGATGTATGCCTGCGGCAGCGGCGCGCGCGGGCGCCACGATGAACGCGGCCCCCACTTCCATGCGCTGTTCCAGTTCCAGCTGATGGGACTCAACGGCGCGTTCCTGACGGCGGATCTCTTCAACCTGTTCGTGTTCTTCGAGGTGCTCCTGATCGCGTCGTACGGGCTGCTGCTGCACGGTGCCGGCGTGGTGCGTCTGCGTGCGTCGATTCACTACGTCGTGTTCAACCTGACCGGCTCGGCGTTGTTCCTGATCGCGGTGTCGACGCTGTACGGCCTGACCGGCACGCTCAGCATGGCCGACCTCGCGCAGCGCATTCCATCGATTCCGGCGGAGAGCGCGGGCCTGCTGCAGGCGGCAGCGCTGCTGCTGATCGTTGTCTTCGGTGTGAAGGCAGCCATTTTTCCACTTTACTTCTGGCTCACCGACACCTACGGTGCGGCGACGGCGCCAGTCGCCGCACTCTTCGTCATGATGACCAAGGTCGGCGTCTATTGCATCGCCCGCGTGACGACGTTGATGTTCGGCGCTGAGGCGGGACCGGCAAGCTTCGTCATCGAGCCATGGTTGTCGTGGCTCGCGCTGGCGACACTGGCGCTCGCCGCCTTCGGCGCTCTGGCCGCGTGGCACCTCAGGCGGCTCGTCGCTTACCTTGTACTGGCGTCGGCCGGCATGCTGCTGCTCGCGGTCGGTCTCGGAACCGCGGGCACGATCGCCGCCGGCCTGTTCTATCTGGTGCACAGCACGGTCTTCGCCGCGGCGCTGTTCCTGCTGGTTGACTCGATGGTTGCATCGCGTGGCGACGCTGACGACGAAATGGTGCCGGCGCCGTTGGCGTCGGCAGGCGGCTACGGCACGCTGTATTTCCTGCTGGCCGTCGCGGTTGCCGGCTTGCCGCCGTTCGGAGGCTTCATCGGCAAGAGCATGCTGCTGGCGGCGAGCCGATCCGAACCGCTGGCGGTCGGCGTGTGGACGGTCGTGCTGCTGTCGAGCCTGGGGATCGTCGTTGCACTCGCCCGGGCCGGCTCCACGGTGTTCTGGAAGGCGGCTCCTGCCAATGCGATGCAGACCGCCGCGGCCCCGGCGTCGGCGCCAGAGCGCGGTGCGCTGGCGCTGCTGGTCGGCGCTGCCTGCGCCGCAGTCGTGGCGGCCGGCCCGATCGCCAGCTACGCCGAAGCGACCGCGCAGCAGCTGCTGGACCGCAAGGGCTATATCGCGGCCGTGCTGGGTGCGGAGACGGCCCCGCCGGCGTGGAATCCGCGCGCCGACATGAAGAAGGTGAAATGATGCGGCTCCTCCCGGCACCGGTTCTATCGGCCGTGCTCTTTGTCAGCTGGTTGTTGCTGGCAAGCAGCCTGTCCGCCGGTCAAGTCGTGCTGGCTTCGGTGCTGGCCGTTGTCATACCCTGGTGGACCGCACGCCTGGGTGCCGATCGCGTCCGCATCGACTCCTGGGGAGCGGCGACTCGGCTCGCCGTGATCGTGCTCTACGACATCCTCGCCTCTGCGGTCACCGTGGCACTTCAGATCCTGGGTCCTGAGGAGCGCATTCGTCCGGGTTTCGTGTGGGTGCCGCTGGCAATTCGCGATGCCTACGGCACAGCAAGCCTGGCCAGCATCATCACGATGACGCCCGGCACATTGTCGGTCGACCTTTCGCACGACCGCCGGCACCTGCAGGTGCACGCGCTGCATGTCGACGATCCGGCTGAGCTGATCGCTTCGATCAAGTCGCGCTACGAGCAGCCGCTGATGGCGATCTTCGAAGGGGAGCAGCGATGAACCTACTGGAAACCGTGCTGCCATGGGCGGCCGGCGCCTTCACGATTGCGATGCTGCTGGCCGGCTGGCGACTGCTGCGCGGCCCGACACTGGCCGATCGAATCCTGGCGCTGGATACGCTTTACGTGAACTCGGTCGCACTGCTGGTGCTGGTCGGCATGTACTTCGGCACGGCGATCTACTTCGAGGTGGCGCTGATCATCGCGATGATCGGCTTCGTCAGCACCGTGGCCCTCGCGAAATACCTGTTGCGTGGAGACATCATCGAATGAGGGAACTGCCGTTCATGCTTGATCTCGTGCTGGCGCTGCTGGCGGTGATTGGCGCCGCCTTCGCGCTGGTCGGCGCGTACGGACTCGCGAAGTTCCGTGATTTCCTGAAACGCCTCCACGGTCCCACCAAGGCCAGCACCGTCGGTGTGGGTGCCGTGCTGCTCGCCTCGATCGGTTACTTTGCTGCGGCCGGCAAGGCGAGCCTGCATGAACTGCTGATCACACTATTTGTCTTCATGACGGCGCCGGTCGCTGCGCACCTGCTGGTGAAGGCGGCGATGCATGTCGATCCGCGCCTGCGTCCGCCTAGCGGCCCGCCGGAAGAACGCCCCGCAGGGTCGGACGCTAAACTGCCGGACTGATCGAGGAGCTTCGAATGTTGCGAGTAGCGGTTGCGGCACTGTTGCTGGCGTGGGCGAGTGCCGGCCAGGCGCAGGTTCAGGTAAAGGATGCATGGGCACGTCCCGCGGTGCAGGGGCAGTCGGCAACCGGCGCCTTCATGTCACTCACCTCCGCCGACGGCGCGCGCCTCGTCGGCGCGTCAAGTTCAGTGGCGGGCGTGGTCGAGATCCACGAGATGGTGATGGACGGCAACGTGATGAAGATGCGCGCCGTGCCCGGTATAGACCTTCCGCCCGGGCGCAGCGTCGAACTGAAGCCCGGCGGCTATCACGTGATGCTGATGGACCTGAAACGGCCTCTCAAGCTCGGTGAGCGCGTGCCGCTCGAATTGCGTCTCGAGACCCGCGACAAGCGACTGCTGACCCAGCCGGTCGAGGTCGAAGTCATGGCGCGCGCGCCCGCTGCAGCCGGCAGCGTGCACAAGCACTAGCATCAGTCGCCACGCCGATGGCAAAGAAAGCCGCGGCGCGTTCGCCAAAGTCGAGCATCACGGTCCCCGCACCGAGACCTCGCAACCTGCTGAGCGTCGCGGCCCGCCAGCGCAGTGCTGGTCCGCATGGGCCGACCCGCAAGGCCGAGCGTGTCGCGGCAAGGGTGCGATTGAAGAAGGGCCTGGACGGCGCCTAGGCGCTATTCGGAAGAAACAACATAGTCGCCGGCCGCGGCGACAGCGGCCTGCACCGCTTCCGTGCTGAGCGTCTCCGCCGCGTCGAGCGTGATGCGCGGCGGATCCAGGGTCACTTCGACCTCATCAGCGATTGGTTTCAATGCACGGGTGACCCGCGCGACGCAACCGCCGCAGTGCATGCCTTCGATGCGAAAGATCTGCTGCATGGCAACTCTCCTGGCGAGACGCTGATGCTAGCGCGTCAGGAGAAAAGGCCCGGCGCCCGGGCGGGTAACATGCGCGCCCAACGGGAGGACCGCGCCTCCCGTTTCCACTTCGAGCCCGCGAACGCCATGGATACCGCGCAGATCTCCCCGCAGCTGAAGGCCGACATCCTTTCCGAGGCACTGCCGTATATCCGCCGCTTCCATGGCAAGACGATAGTCGTGAAGTACGGTGGCAACGCGATGGTCGATCGCAACCTCCAGGAAGCCTTTGCCCACGATGTCGTGCTGCTGAAGCTGGTCGGTATGAACCCGGTCGTCGTGCACGGTGGAGGGCCGCAGATCGACGAAGCGCTCGAGCGCGTCGGCAAGAAGTCGACTTTCATCCAAGGCATGCGCGTCACCGACGCCGAGACAATGGAAGTCGTCGAGTGGGTGCTGGCAGGCGAGGTGCAGGGCGAGCTCGTGATGTTGATCAACGCCTTCGGCGGCCAGGCCGTCGGCCTCACCGGCAAGGACGGCGGGCTGATCCGGGCGCGCAAGCTGCGCATGCCGGATAAAGACGACCCGAGCAAGACCCACGACATCGGCCAGGTGGGCGAGATCGAGGCCATCAATCCGGCCGTCGTCAAGGCGCTGCAGGACGATGCCTTCATCCCGGTGATTTCTCCGATCGGCTTCGGTGCCGATGGCATGTCGTACAACATCAACGCCGACGTGGTCGCCGGCAAGATCGCGGAGATCCTGAAGGCCGAGAAGCTGGTGATGCTGACGAACACTCCCGGCGTGCTCGACAAGAACGGCAAGCTGCTGACCGGCCTGTCGGCGCGCGAGATCGACGAGCTGTTCGCGGACGGCACGATCTCCGGCGGCATGCTGCCGAAGATCTCCTCCGCGCTCGAGGCGGCCAAGAGCGGGGTCAACGCCGTGCACATCATCGACGGCCGCGTGGACCATTGCCTGCTGCTGGAAATCCTGACCGACCAGGGCGTCGGCACAATGATCAAGAGCCACTGAGTCCGACGGGAACACGATCGACATCGTTCGGTGATGATCCGGACTCGGCCATCGGCCGGTAGTCGGCGGCGAGCCCTGAGGGTGGCAAGCGCGGGTGACTCACCGTCCGCGCCCCGCGCGCGACCGGTCTGGCTCTTCGATCTCGACAACACCCTGCACGACGCATCGCACGCCATTTTTGCTGCGATCGACAAGCGTATGACCAGCTACGTCGAACGGGTACTCGGAATCGACCGCAGCGAGGCGAACCGGCTGCGCACACTCTACTGGCGCCGCTATGGCGCCACCTTGCTCGGCATGGTCCGCCACCACGGCGTCGACCCGCACCACTTCCTGCGCGAGTGCCACGACTTCGATGTCGCCGCACTGCTGCGGGCGGAACGTGGGCTCGCACGCCTTTTCGCCCGGCTGCCCGGGCACAAGGTGCTCCTCAGCAACGCGCCGCGGGCATATGCCGGCACAGTGCTGCACGAACTGGCCCTGCACCGGCACATCCGGACGCGCTACACAATCGAGCGCATGCGTGTGCACGGCACATTCAGGCCGAAGCCTTCCCGGCTGATGCTGCGGGCGATGCTGGCACGCGAGCGCATCGTGCCGGCCACGGCGGTGCTGGTCGAGGACTCGCTGGCCAACCTGAAGTCGGCCCGCGCGCTCGGCGTGCGCACGGTGCTGATCACACGGCACGGGACCACGTGGCGGCAACGCTACCGCGGCACCGTCGGCCTGCGGATTGCTTCGTTGCACGAGCTGACGCGCCGGCAGCCGCGCTGAGCCGGCCGGTTGAGTCGGTCACCTTAGCGCGACGCGGTAAGCTCGACGTTCCCTTCCCGACGACGGTTCCTGTATGGCGCGCCCCGGTCTGATTCGCAGGTTCTTCGGTTTCCTCTGGCGCGGCATCGATTTTTCGCGCCGCCTCGTCCTCAATCTGCTGTTCCTGCTGATCGTGGGCATCGTGCTGTTTGCGTGGCTCTCTTCGGACAAGCCGCCGCGGCTGGCGCCGGATACGGCGCTGGTGGTCAATATCCAGGGCGACGTGGTCGAGGAGTACACCGTCGGTGCCCAGGAAGCGGCACTTGCCGAGGCACTGGGACGCGACCGGTTCGAGACCCGGCTGCGCGACGTGCTCACCGTCCTTGACGCCGCGGCGCGCGATCCGCAGATCAGCCGTGTGGTGCTGGTGCTTGATGAGATGGGCAGTGCAGGGCTGGCAACGGTGCGCGAACTGGGCGCGGCGGTCGAGCGCGTGCGCGGCGCAGGCAAGCCGGTCGTGGCCTGGGCCGAGTCGTATACGCAGGGCCAGTATTTCCTCGCGGCGCACGCCGACGAGGTGTACATGCATCCGTCGGGTGCGCTGCTGATCCGCGGCCTCGGCGGCACGCGTGGTTACTACAAGGACCTGCTCGACAAGCTTGGCGTCAAGATCAATACGTTCCAGGCGGGCCGTTTCAAGAGTTTCGGCGAGCCGTTCACACGAACCGGTCCGACGCCTGAGGCACAGGAGGCGGACGCCTACCTGCACAATGGCCTGTGGTCGACCTGGCTGGCGGACGTCGAGCGGGCGCGCAAGCTCAAGGCAGGCAGCGTGATGGCCGCCATCAACGACCTGCCACAGCGGCTGCAAGCGGCCGAAGGCGACCTGGCGCAACTGGTGCTGAGGGAGAAGCTGGTTGACGGACTGAAGCGCCGCGACGAGTTCCGCGCGCTGATGCTGGAGCGCGGCGCCCCGCGCAGCGATGATGATGCCGAGACTTTCCGCCAGATCTCGATGTACGAGTACCTGCGGTATGCCGACAAGCCGGCGATCGGCAGCGCAGTCGGTGTCATCGTCGCGCAGGGCGAGATCGTCGATGGCGATGCTCGAAGGGGCACGATCGGCTCCCGCGCTGTCGTCGAGCTGATCCAGCGCGCGCGCGAGGACGAGGAC
>Ga0316622_100003074_pt1 | contig 11806 bp, 13 predicted proteins | sample OWC_Aug_OW2_C1_D_FD_207646 | JGI IMG/M metagenome (GOLD analysis project Ga0316622, IMG submission 207646) | Wetland soil microbial communities from Old Woman Creek delta, Ohio, United States - OWC_Aug_OW2_C1_D5_C | ecosystem: Environmental > Terrestrial > Soil > Wetlands | place: USA: Ohio... | reverse complement strand
GACCTTCACCGTCCCCGCGGTGGCGGGCATGAAGCCGGTGATGATCCGCATGGTGGTCGTCTTGCCGGCTCCGTTGGGCCCGAGAAAGCCGAGGATCTGGCCCGTCGCGGCGGTGACGCGGATGTTGCTGATCGCCACGAGGTCGCCGTAACGTTTTGTGAGGTTGCGAACTTCGATCATCGCGCCGTGCCGTGCACTCCGTCGAAGGGAATTGACCTGTTGGTTGCGTCAGTGAGCGCGGCTCGTTTAACCAGCGCCCGGCGGCTTGTCAACCTCGGCGCGTGGTGTGCGCGCCGGCTGGCGGCAGGGCCTGCGCCGGGCGGACCGGGAGTCGGCTGGGCGCGGGGCGCTGGTTGGACTTGGTGCGGGCCATTTGTTACCGTCCGCCTGCGCCCAGCCGATCCAATGTCGCGACCCCCTTCCGCCGCGCCGGTGCTCTATCTGATCGACGCCAGTTCCTACGTGTACCGCGCCTTTTTCGCCCTGCCGCCCCTGACGAGTCCGGCGGGCCTGCCCACGAACGCGGCGTACGGCTTCACCACCATGTTGCTCAAGCTGCTGCGGGAGACCACGCCGGCCTATGTGGGCGCGGTGTTCGACGCGCCGGGGCCGACCTTCCGCGACGAGCTGTTCGAGCCGTACAAGGCGAACCGTCCCGGCATGCCGGAGGACCTCGCGGCGCAGCTGCCGCTGGTGCACGAACTGGTGCAGGCGTTCGGGATTCGCAGTCTGGCGGTGCCCGGGGTCGAGGCCGACGACGTCATCGGCACCGTGGTGGAGTCGCTCGGCCGCACCGGGGTGCGCTCGGTGATCATCTCCGGCGACAAGGATCTCCTGCAGCTCGTGGGCGAGCGGGTGACGTTGTGGGACACCATGCGCGACCGGCACTACGATGTGGCCGCGGTGCGGCAGCGGTTTGGTGTCGGGCCGGAGCAAGTCGTCGACATCATCGGGCTGATGGGCGACCCGATCGACAACATCCCGGGCGTGAAAGGCATTGGGGAGAAGACCGCCACCCTTCTCGTGCAGCGGTTCGGCAGTGTCGCGCACGTGCTGGCGCGGCTCGGGGAGATCGAGGCCGCGGCGGACATCCGGGGTGCGAAGCGTCTCGCCGCGATGCTCCGTGAGGGAGCGGAGGCGGCACGGCTCAGCCGCGAGCTGGCGGTGATCCGGCGCGACGTGCCGGTGGACTGCGCGCTCGACACCTTTCGTTTTGCGCCCCCGTCGACGGAAGCGCTGCGGCCGCTGTTCACGCGGCTGGGGTTCCAGAGCCTGCTCGCGTCGCTGGCGCGATCGCTGCCGCCGACGGCGGTGTCGGTGCGACGGGTCGGTCACGATGCGGAGTGGGAGGGTGTGGCGGGTGCGGCGCGCGCGGCCGGGCGTCTGGCGCTGGCGGCCGATGCGGCGGGAGTGGTCATCGCGGTGGCGGGGGAGCCGACGGTGTACGTGCCGCGGGCGTCGCCCGGGTTGCGCGCCCTCTGCGCCGACCCAGGCATCGCGAAGGTGGCGCACGATCTCAAGCGGGACCTGCGCTGTGTGGACGGCTGGGCCGTCGCGCCGGCGTTCGACGTGATGGTTGCCTCCTACCTCCTCGAGTTGTCCGCGTCTCACCGGCTCGAGGACCTGGCGACGGAGGTGTTGTCGCGGCACCTGCCGCAGTTCCGTGACGGTCCTGAGGCACTGGCGGCCGGGGCATCCCTGCTCAGTGCGCTGCGCGATCACATGGCGCCGCTGCTGCACGAGCGGTCCCTGGCGGAGCTGTTCCAGGACGTGGAGATGCCGCTGGTGCCCGTGTTGGCCGCGATGGAGCGGCGGGGGATGTGCGTCGACACCGGGATGTTGCGCGCCATGGCGAGCGAGATGGAGGGGCGACTGGCCGCGTTGATGGAGGAGATTCACACGCTCGCGGGCGGTGCCTTCAACATCAGTTCGCCGCCGCAATTGCGCGAGGTGCTCTTCGATCGACTAGGCCTGTCCCGCAAGGGTGTCCGGCGTGGGAAGACGGGGCTCTCAACCGACGTCGACGTCCTGACGCGTCTGGCCGCGGAGCATCCGTTGCCGGCGAAGATTCTCGACTACCGGGCGCTGGCCAAGCTCAAGTCGACCTATGTCGATGCATTGCTGGCCGCGGTTCATCCGACGACGGGCCGGCTGCACACGACCTTCAACCAGACGGTCACCGCCACCGGCCGTTTGAGTTCGACCGATCCCAACCTGCAGAACATTCCGATCCGCACGGAGGATGGCCGGCGCATCCGCGCCGCCTTCGTGGCGGCGCCGGGATGCGTGCTGATCGCTGCCGACTATTCGCAGATCGAGTTGCGCTTGCTGGCGCATTTGTCGCAGGACCCGGTGCTGCTGGAGGCGTTTCGTGGTGGTGCGGACGTGCACGCGCGGACGGCCGCCGAGGTGTTCGGCGTGCTGCCGGGCACGGTCACCGCAGAGATGCGGCGTGCGGCCAAGGTGATCAACTTCGGCATTCTCTACGGCATGGGCCCGCAGCGTCTGGCGCGGGATCTCGGCATCCCCCTGCGCGAGGCCGAGCAGTACATCGCCAACTACTTCGCCCGCTACGCCGGCGTGCGGGCATATCTGGACGAGACGATCGCCCGGGCGCGGCAGTGCGGCTATGTGACCACGCTGCTGGGGCGGCGGCGGGCGATGCCGGACCTGGCGAGTCCGGATCGTGCCGTGGCGCAGGCGGCGGAGCGCACGGCGGCGAACACGCCGATCCAGGGGTCCGCGGCCGACGTGATCAAGGTGGCGATGGTCGCGCTGGAGGGCCGTCTGGCGCGCGAGTCTGTGCGGGGTGGTATGATCCTGCAGGTGCACGATGAGCTGGTTTTGGAGGTGGTGGCTGAGGACGCCGAGCGCACGCGCGGGATCGTCCGGGAGGAGATGGAAGGCGTGATGCCGCTGCGTGTGCCCCTCCGGGTGGATCTGGGGACGGGGCACGACTGGGCGACCGCCCATCCCTGACCGCACATGCCGAATTGGACGCTGAATAAACGACGGCAGAGGCCGTCTACCAGGTGTCGCGGTGGAACGTAGCGACAGCGAGTTGGTGCGCGACAGCCAGCGCGGCGATCGGGAGGCCTTCCGGAACCTCGTCGAGCGGTATCAACGGAAGATCGTCGCCGTGGCTATGGGGATGGTGCAGAATCAGGACGATGCGCTGGAGATCGCGCAGGAAACGTTCATCAAGGCGTACCAGAACCTCGACAAGTTCAAGGGAGAGTCGAGCTTTTACACCTGGCTGTATCGCATCGTGGTGAACCGTGCGATCGATTTCAGACGCCGCGAACGACGGGCGCCCACCGTGCCGCTGGACAGGCCGAGCGCTGACGGCGGCGAAGGCGTCCCATACGAGGAGTTGGTCAAGGAAGAGCGACTCACCGATCCCGATCGGCAGGCGCAGGTGCGCGAGATCCGTGATCGTGTGAGCGAGGCGATCAACGAGTTGACCCCCGATCACCGAGCCGTCATACTCCTGCGCGAAGTTGAAGGTCTCTCGTACGAAGAGATCAGCCGGGTAATGCGGTGCTCGAAGGGGACAGTGATGAGCCGGCTACACTATGCCCGCAAGAAACTGCAGAAGCGCCTCAAGGACTGCCTCTGATCGTTTTGCCGCACGCGGAAACCTCGTTGCGTGGGCGATGGCGTGAGACAGTAAGCGAAGCGGGGGCACCGAATGACCTGTCGCGAGAGTGAGAACCTGTTACCGCTGTTCCTCGACGGTGAACTGGACGCGCGCCAGATGCGCGCCGTCGCCTTGCACAGCAGCCGCTGTCGACCGTGCGAGCAGGCACTGCGGCATCTGGAACGGATGCAGGAGTTGGTGAGCAGCGCCATCCAAGCCCGAGTGGACGAGGTCGACTTTTCGGCCTTCTGGCCGGCCATCGAGCGCCAGCTCGGCGAGCGGCCGTTGGGCTGGTGGCAACGCCTGGGCGTCTGGTGGCGTGCGGGTGAGCACCCGTGGGCCGTCCGCTTGCCGGCGCTCGGTGCCGCGATGGCGGTGGCGCTTGCGGCGCTGTTCTTCTTCACGCGCGTGGCGCCGCGCACGTCGGAGCCTGCCGCGCCGCGCCTGGCGGCCGTCGACAATGCGGCGATCATCGATTCGCTGGAAACGGACCTCGACTCGGTCGCCGTCGTGAGCGATCCCGAGACACGGACCACCGTGCTTTGGGTGAGCGACAACACGGTGGTCGGGGAGGTGCCGTGACGCGGGTGGCCGGACGCCTTCTCTGGGGTGTCGTGGCGATTGTCTGCGGGACGGGGGCGGCGCGGGCGCAAGCGCCCGCGGGCGGCCCCATGAGTCCGGCCATCGGTGCCGTGGAGGTGCGCATCGGGGCCGTGGTTGCGAGCAACTCGGGGCAGGGATTCGACCAGCGCCTGGCCGCGTGGCAGCGAGAGTTCCGTACCCTCTTTCCCTATTCGTCGTACCGGCTCGTCAAGGAAGAGCGCCAGCTCGTCCCCTGGGGCGGCAAGGCCGGCTTCGACGTCCCCGGAGGCTACTACGTGCTGGTCACTCCGCGCGAGTACAAGGACGAGCGCGTCTCGATGAAGGTCATGGTGATCGAGGGATCGCGCCCGATCGTCGACACGACGCTGTCACTGCGTAATCGCGGCACCTTTCTGGTGGGCGGTCCGCGTGACCCGGACGGTGTCCTGATCCTGTCGATCGGGGCGCACACGGAGGCGCGCTGATGCGTGACCTGCTCTTGTTCCTCGACCAGCTCGGGCGCGGCGTGGACACGGTGCGACGCGTCATCGAGTTCTGGCAGCCGGTGACACCGGGGCCGGCGTTGGTGAAGGTGCTGGCGGCGGTTGCGTCGGTGCTCGCGGTCGGGCTGTTGAGCGGTGTCGCGGTCAGTTCGCTCGCGATGCTGGTGCTGGCACTCAGCGCCCTCCTGCTGCTGATCACCGAGGTCTTCGGTCTGTCGATCGAACTCGACGTGCGGTGACGGGCCGCACCCTCACGGGCGACCGGACTTGCCGCGGTAATAGTCGATCAGGATATCCGCAATCTCCGGCCGCAGGATCCGTTCGTCCGGCCGCTGGCCGTCTCCGAGCAACGCCCGGATCTTTGATCCGGAGATGCCGACCGGGGGTTCCCCCGGGTGGAATTCTGTCAGATCTACGCGACCCACGCTGTCGAAGTACGCCGCGAAGCCGATGCTGCAGGGTCGGATGCGCAGGTCGCCCCCCAGGGTCTGGAAGATTTCCTGTGCATCGAAATCGCCCCAGATCGCGCTGCCGTCGTCGTACGGCGCATCGGCATGCTTGCGCCCGATGACGATGTCCGTGAAGCCGAGGTTCTGCCGGTAGACGGCGTGCATCACCGCCTCCTTCGGTCCGCCGTAGAGCATCTTGATGTCGAGCCCGACCAGCTCGAAGACTTCCGTCAGGTCGTACCCGCACTCCCGCCAGAGCGCCTCGTCCTTGTCACCCTTTCCGAGCAGCTTGCCGTCGTGCAGCGCGCGATAGCAGTGCATGCGCACGCGCGCCGGCACGTCGTCGCCCTTGAGTTCGCCGATCAACGGATTGAGCACCGCGCCGGCGAAGTGCCCCGCGCGCGTAAGACGCTCCACCCCCGCGACGAGGGCGTACTCGTGGGCCCGGTGAAGCGGATTACGGGTCTGGAACGCGAGGGCGCGGTCCCAGCGCCGTTCCGCGATGAGCGTGCGCACTTGCCGCGGCGTGAGCACGAACTCCGCGTACTCGGGGTCGACGACCTGCGGGAGCGCCCACAGATCTCCGCCCACGAGTCGCACCCGGGGGTCGTCCATGATCATATGTCCGCCAGGATGGTCGGCGCGGGCGGTTCCGTAGAAGCGCTCGAGGTGCTTCGGCTTGTCCCAGCCGAAGATGCTGGACACGTGCAGGACACCGACGATGTCACCAGCGTGAACCAGCGCGGCCGAGTGTCCCACACGCAGGGCGCGGGCCTCGTCGTCCGTCACCGGCAGCGAGATGGGGGCTGTCCAGGCGTAATGGCGGAAGCCGTAGTCGAGGGCGTCATGGTCGAGGACGTAGTGCCAGGTTTCCTCGTCCATCGGCCCGGTCAGGGGTGAGAGGGTGCCGTCGGCGATGCGATAGACGGTCGAAAGGTCGGCCCGATTGACCTCGATGCGCGGCAGTTCGGCCGCTTCCGACAGGAACTGCTTGCGCCGCGACAGCGGAACGGTGCGGGAGACGGGCGCCTCCAGGCCGCCGTGAACGGGTACGAGATCGGGCATGAGACTCCTCCTTGTGTGAGATGCGGATGCGGCCGGGTGGGATGCAGCGTGCAGGCGGTGAGGTCGAGCCTGAGGACGGACGGGGGATCGCCGGCCGTCTCACCTTCCCGAGCTCCCGCCGCTCGGCGCGCACACCCGGCACGCGGGATCCCTCGGAATCGTGACGTCGCGCATGGCGGCGTCGTGTCCGGCGAACACCCACAGCCGGCCGGTGCGCAACTCGCCCACACCCAGCACCACCTTCATGGCCTCGCCGGCGAGCCGGCTGCCGCCCATCGAGGCCACGGGAGCGGCGAGGAAAGTGGTGCCCGCGGCGCGCGCGCCGGGCACAGCGGGCAGCGCGGTGAGGCAAGCCAGGCAGGGGCGGTCGTCGCCCGCCGAGGCGAAGAGCGCTATGGACCCGACGTCTCCCTGCGCCGTTCCCCACAGCAGCGGCGTCCCGCGCGCGACGCATGCGGCGTTGACGGCCGCGGCGGTCGCTCCCGGGGCGGCGCCGCAGATGACGACGTCAGCCATGTCTGCCAGCGCTTCGACCGTGAAGTCCTCCACCGCGGTCAGGCGGACGTCGTCGTTCAGGCCGTGCAGGTACGCGATGTGCTCCCGCGGCAGTGCCAGCGAGCCCACGCCGGCGGCCGCCAGATAGAGCGCGGCGGTGGCGATCAACTCCCCCTGCCCGACCAGAGCGACGGAACTGCCGAGCAGCGCTTCCTGGCCGCGGCCGCCCACCTCTTGGAGGATGATGTGACGGCTGTAGCGTTCGATTTGGTTGTCCGTGAGCATAGGGCTTGCTGCACTCAGACCGCCGGCCGCGCCTGCTTGTACCAATCGTCCCAGCCGGTCCACAGCGCCGTGCTCATATAGCGGTCCCCGAAGTCGGGGAACACCACCACGATCACGCCCTCCTCGATCTCCCGGGCCACCTGCAAGGCCGCGGTCATCGCCGCGCCGCAGGACTGTCCGACCACGAGGCCCTCCTCGCCCCCCAGCCGGTACACGGCTTCGTACGCGCTGTCGGTCGAGATACTGATTTTCCGGTCCAGCTCCTCCTCGTGGTAGATGCCCGGCACGATCGAGCTGGCCATGTGCTTGAGGCCCTCGATGCCGTGCCAGGCGTCGTCCGGTTCGACCGCGATCACCTGCACGTGCGGGTTGTGTTCCTTCAAGTAGCGCCCCGTGCCCATGATCGTGCCGCCCGTACCGATGCCGGCCACGATGTGGGAAACCGTTCCGCCGGTGTCGCGCCAGATTTCGGGGCCGGTCCCTTCGTAGTGGGCGAGGGGATTGACCGGATTGAAGTACTGATCGGGCTTGAAGTACCGGTCGGGGGCGGCTGCGATGATCGAGCGGCACAGGCGGATGGCGCCGTCGGAGCCCTCGAGCGGCGAGCTCGGGATGATTCTGGCGCCGTAGGCCCGCACGATGCGCTTGCGTTCCGCGCTGACGTTCTCGGGCATCACCAGGTCGACCGGGTATCCCAGCGCTGCACCCGCCAGTGCGAGCGCGATCCCGGTGTTTCCCGACGTCGAGTCGATGATCGTCTTCCCGGGGCACAGCGCGCCTGTGCGGAGCCCGTTCCTGACCATCCAGACCGCCGGGCGGTCCTTGACCGAGCCCCCGGGGTTGAAGCCTTCCAGCTTGGCGAGGATGCTGACCCGAGGGGAAATGCCGCGGGTCAGACGGCGGATGGCGACCAGCGGCGTGTTGCCGACGAGGTCGAGAATCGAGGTCACTCGATCGGGGCGCCGGCGCGTCGCGGCGGCCGCCGCCGCGGGCGCGGCCGCCGCGTCACCCACCCGCAATGGCTGGAACGATTGAGACTTCGTCCCCATCCTTGATCGCAGTGTCCAGGCTGTTCAGAAACCGGATGTCATCGCCGTTCACGTAGATGTTCACGAAGCGGCGGACCTTGCCCGTGTCATCACACAGCCGTTCCTTGATGCCCGGGCACTTGTGCTCCAACTGGTCGATCGCCGTGGCGATGGTCGCTCCATCGACTGCGACCTCTTCGGCTCCCGCGGTAAAGCGCCGCAGGGGCGTGGGGATTCGGATGCGTACACTCATGCTCAGGGTCCTCCTGCACGTTGGGCGGCCCCGCCCGCGACGCGGCGCATCGGCGTTGGTCCTCCCGCAATCAGTTGTTCCTCTTGCGCTGGGATTATGGAGCTAACTTCGACAGAACGAAAGGCCGCCTGTTCCCGCCGGATGGACGGCGTCACTGACACGCATCCGCGCCGTAGGCCGCGTCCGTCAGCTCGCGGATCGAAGGCGTGCGGCCGCAGACCGGGCAGTCGGGACTGTGGCGCACGGTCACCGTGCGCCAGCGGCCCTGCAGGGCATCGTACGTGACCAGCCGGTTGGTCAGCAGAGCTCCCACGCCGAGCAGGCACTTGATCGCTTCGGCTGCCTGCAGCGCCCCCAGGCTCCCGGGTAAGGGCGCCGCGATTCCCGCTTCCTGGCAGGTGGGCACTTCCCCGGCGACGGGCGGCAGCGGGAAGAGGCAGCGCAGGCATGCCGAGCGGCGCGGAATGACCGTCATGGTCTGACCCTGGAAGGCGACGACGCCGGCGTGCGAGTAGGGGACTCCGACGATGACGGCACCGTCGTTCACAAGGTATTTCGAGCCGATCCCGTCCGTGGCGTCGATGACGAAATCGAAGCGGCGGAAGAGTGCTACGAGGTTGCCCGGTCGCAGTCGCTCGTCAAAGGTTTCCACGTGCACGGCGGGGTAACGGGCGATCAGTCGCTCGGCGGCGGCGACGACCTTGCGACGGCCGACGTCCGCCGTGCGGTAGAGGATCTGGCGCTGGAGGTTTGACAGCTCGACGGCGTCACCGTCCATCAAGCCCAGCGTGCCGACGCCTGCGGCCGCAAGCTCGAGGGCCGCTGGGGTGCCGAGGCCGCCCACGCCGACGAGCAGGACGCGTGCGTGCGCCAACCGCTCGCGGGCACCGTCTGGGCGCTCGGATGTCGCTCTGCGGCGAGGTCGTGTCGTGAGGCTCATGTCGTGTGCTGTGCGGCTATGCTGGTGCACGGCCCGCGGTCGCGCCAGCCGTGCACGGCCGCTACCATCCGCCCGCGGGCGGCGCTCCCATCAGTACGGCCGGCCGCGCCCGCGTCCGAACGGATCGTAGCCCGGCATGATGGCCGGCCCCATGGCGGCCGATGGCCGGCGTGACGTGTCGCTCTCGAGCCCGGGCACGCGTACGACCTCGAGTGGCTCGGCGCCGCGCACCCGGCCGTTCGCGGCCAAGAGCGCATCGATCGGATCCCCGGGCGGGGTCAGCTCCGGGTTCAATCCTGCCAGTTCGGTGCGGGCGGCCTCGGACTCGGGGGCCTTGGGCTGCAGCTCCATGAGCGCCCGGTAGGCCAGTGCGGCCTCCTCGGGTCGCCCCTCGCTGCCGTACAGCTTGGCGAGTTGGAGCAAGCCCTTGGCCGCCGCCGGCGTGTCGCCGAAGCGTGCGGCCATCGTCAACCAGCGGATCTCGGCCGCCCGGTTGTTTCCGCGCCGTGCGTAGAAATCTCCGATGTAGAGTTCGTGCGCCGCCTGCGCCTCCTCGCATTTTGCCAGTTCGCTGCGCGCCAGTTCTGCGAACGGGCTGTCCGGGAATTGCTGGATCACCCGCTGGAAGTAGACCTCGGCACTTTGCGCCGCGGTCTGGTCACGGTCGATGGTCTTCATCTGCTTCGCGTAACACATGCCGATGGCGAAGCCGACGAACGGCAGGTGCGGGCTCGTCGGGTGGCGGCGCTGGAAGTCGTTCAGCGCAACCACCGCCTCCGCGTATTTGCCATTCAGAAAGAGGGCATGGGCGATGCGGAGTTCGGCCTCCTCGGAGTTGGGGCTGAACGGGTATTCATCGATCAACTGCCGGTACTCTTCGACGGCTTGTTCGAGCGATCCGCCGCTGAAATGCTTGTTGGCGTCGCTGAAGTACTCGTCAGCGGACCGTTGCTGTTTGCTGCCGCAGCCCGCCCCGGCCAGCACGATCGCGGCGGCCAAGAGGCCGCGGACGACGCGACGCCGTAGCAGTGGCAGCGCGAGGCGTGACGCAAGCCAGCGACTCATAGGATGATCACCCAGACCCGGCCCGCCTCCCAGACGCGGCGATGCACGTCCGGCCAGGCCTCGAAGAGTTGCTCGCCGAGCAGCGTGCGGGTGCGGTCCACACCGAAAAAGACTAACACGCCGCAATCATAGCGCCACCCGCGAGAGGGGTCACCAGTCGTCGCCGCGTACATGGTGACCTGGTAAATGCCGCACGCGAGATCCGCCCGCGTCCCCTCGTATCGGACCTCCCCGGCAGCGCCGAACGGCAACGGATGTTGCAACCGGAAGGTCGGGGCGATCGCCGCCGTGGGACGTTTGCCAACCGCCGCGCGAGCGTCGGGGAGTTCCGGCACCTTCTCGGCCAGTCGATCGAAGGCCCGCTCGACCATGGACAGGGAGGGGCCGATGGCGGTTTCGTGCTGGGTGGGGCCTCGCTCGGGACCCCCGTACCGGAAGACCGTGAACGGGTCGGTTTTGATCTCTCGCCTGCGACACCAGCGGACGATCGCGTCATCGATCCGATCGAACAGCAGCCTGGTGCGGAACGCGGCTTCGGGGTCGAATCGTTTGCGCGTGTGGCCGGCATGCTCGGCCCGTGCCTTCTCGACGATCATGCGCACGCACTGCTTGTCGCTGAGGACCTCATCGGCGCGCAGCTCGCGTTCGAGGTACTCGAAGAAGCCCCGTGCCGCCTCGCGGCGTGCATCCACGTGCGTCGGCATCCGTCCGCTGCACCTCAGGTTCCGGCCGAGTATTTTCCGCGCCTCTGTGGCGCCCTCACGACGTCGGCCGTCGGTAACGCAGTCGCAGGCCAGCGGCCGTGGGCGGCTGCGGCCGCGCGGCCAGGGCCGCCTCGATCCGCTCCGAGATCAGCCGGAATGCGGGTTCACCCTGCAGCACCAGGTCGTCGTACAGGTCTTCCAGGGTCGCTTGTTCGAGCGCGACGGCGACAGCCAGCGCATCGTCGAGCGAGTGCGCCGTGGCGGCGCGTGCCTCGAGTTCCCGGAGCCCCTTGTCCAAGCGGTCGATGCGGTCGGCAAACTCGGGCACAAATTCGCCGGCGTGGTCCTGGTCCTGAAACGTTGCCAGTTCGCGGCGCAGGACGTCGGCGTGCGTTTCCTCTTCCAGAGCCAGCTCGCGCCAGAGTTCGACGCGCTCCGGGTCGCCGACGAACCGCTGCGCCAGCGCCCGATAGACCCGCGCCGTTCGCGCCGCCAGCTCACCACATCTTTCCAGAATCTCGGTCGTGTACACTACGCTCCCCTCCCGGCCCCGGAAACCTGCTGGCTCTACTTGCCCCAGTTCGCCCGGCGCTTCAAGCGCAGGGCCCTGTCCGCCGGCGGTTGCCGCCTCGGAACCGGGAAAAAAGACAGGCCCTGATGTGGCAGGGCCTGTCGGGGAAGCGGGCGACCGGGGTCGAACCGGCGACCTTATGCTTGGCAAGCATACGCTCTAGCCAACTGAGCTACGCCCGCATGGATGTCGGTCTTTAGCGAAGTCCACGGGCGGAGTCAAAGCG
>Ga0316622_100003073_pt1 | contig 11806 bp, 8 predicted proteins | sample OWC_Aug_OW2_C1_D_FD_207646 | JGI IMG/M metagenome (GOLD analysis project Ga0316622, IMG submission 207646) | Wetland soil microbial communities from Old Woman Creek delta, Ohio, United States - OWC_Aug_OW2_C1_D5_C | ecosystem: Environmental > Terrestrial > Soil > Wetlands | place: USA: Ohio... | reverse complement strand
TGGGACGCGCTCTGGGCGAGCGACCTCTTCCCGCCGGGGCTCAGCACGGTGACGGTGACGGTCGACGACGACCGGGGCGGCGTGACCACGGCGAGCATCACGGTCGAAGTGGGCGACAACACGCCCGTCGGCACCGGCGTGCGCGTCTGGCCCGGCAACGAGACGAACCCGCGGGGAGGCGGCGCCGTCGTGACGATCACCGGGGACGTGCTGGCCGCGGGCAACACGTTCCTCGCGCTCCGGAACGACGTGAGCCCGCTGCCGCCCGCCGACCGTCAGCTCGGGAGCCCGCCGTACTACTACGACGTGCGCACCACGGCCACGTTCGCCACACCGCCGGCCGTCTGCATCGACGTCCGCGGCCACGGCTTCGCGGATCCGGCCGTCACGATCCACCGGTACGGGGGAGGCGTGTGGACGCCGCTCCCCTCGACCCTCGTGGAGACGACGCCCGGGTTCGTGCAGATCTGCGCGCCGGTCGCGCTCGGCGCCACGCCGACGACGCTCGCCATCCTCTCGCCGGAGGTCCCGGCCAACCGCATCCGCCGGCTCGCCGGGACGACGCCGTGGGACCCGGTGAATGACCTCTGCCTCGGCCCGGGTCCCGACCCGAACGAGGGCGGGACGGCGACTGCCTCCCGCCTCTACAAGCCGGAGGGCGCGGTGTACGACGCGTCCCGGAACGCCCTCGTCTTCGCCGAGACCTGCGGCTTCCGGGTGCGCCGCCTCGACCTCGCTTCCGGCACGATCCACACCCTGACGGGGACCGGCTTTCCCAGCCAGTCCTCGAGCGTGGACTTCGGCGTGAGCCCGACGGACGCGGACGCGCTCTCCACGGATCCTGCGGTGGCTACCCTCAACCAACCGAGGGGTGTGGCCCTCGACCCGGCGGGCAACCTCTACATCGCGGACGCCGGTCACTGCCGCATCCGCAAGCTGTATCTCGACGCCTCCGGCAACCCCACGAGCATCGTCACCGTTGCCGGCACCGGCACGTGCGGATACTCCGGGGACGGCGGCCCGGCCACGGCCGCGCGGCTCAGCTGGTACCTGTGGATCCGCACGGACGCGGCGGGCAACCTCTACATCTCCGACTACGCCGGAGGCACCGGCCGAGTGCGCAGGGTGGGGACGGGGGGCGACGGGTCCGTCGACGGCAACCCCGACGAAACCATGGTGACCATCGCCGGAGGCGGCTCGAACGAGCCGGGCGCGAGCCCCGCCCCGCCGACCAGCCTCGCCATCGGGCCCCTCGGGCTCGCCATCGCCCCGTCGGGCGACCTGTACGTCGGGCTGATCTCGAACAGCCAGATCCTGCGGGTGAGGGCCGACGCCGACGGCCGCGTGGACGGAACGCCCGGCGAGACCGCGGCCCTCGTGCGTCCGCCCTACGGGGGCAACGGCGTGGTGAGCGACTCGCTCGCACTGCTGCCGAACGGCGACCTGCTGTGGGGCTCGTCGCGGTGCCGAGGAGGCACCGGGCCCGCCTGCCAGGGCTTCGGCCGGGTCAACCGGCGCTCCCCGGGCGGCGACGGGATCGTGGACGGGTCCACGGACGAGATCGAGGACGTGGTGGCCGGCTACGACGATTGGGCGGACCTCCCCCTCTCCGTCCCCCCGGACTTCGACGGCGACGGCCACGGCCTCTCCGCCCGCCTGCAGTCCCCGATCACCATCGTCCCGTTCGCCAGCGGCTCCTTCGTGATCGTGGACCACGACAACGGCCAGCTTCGCCTCGTGGGGACGCTGCCGGGAGGAACGGCGAACCGGCCGCCGGTCGCCAACGCGGGCCCCGACGGGACGGTGTCGGCGGGGTCGGAGGCGGTCCTCGACGGCTCGGCATCGTCGGATCCCGACGGGAGCGCAATCACGTATTCCTGGTCCCTCGTCTCCGCTCCCCCGGGCAGCGCCGCGGCCCTGTCCCAGGCGGCGTCGGCCACGCCGCGCCTGACCCCGGACCGGCCGGGAGCCTACGTCGTTCGGCTCGTGGTGAACGACGGCGCGCTGGACAGCGCCCCCGACACGGCGACCGTCACGGCCGTGGACGACACCCCGCCCGACACGTGGATCAGCGGTGCTCCGTCCGGGACGACGGTCGCGACCGTCGCGACGCTCACACTGTCCGCCAGCGAGGAAGTACAGGGCTACTTCTGCACCCTCGACAGCGAGGACCACGCCTGCCCGAGCGCGACCGTGGTGCTGCTGGACCTGGCGGACGGCCCCCACACGTTCACGGCCCAGGCCCGCGACCTCGCCGGCAACGACGATCCCACCCCCGCATCGGTGACGTGGGACGTCCAGGCCCCGCCCGTAGTCACGATCACGTCGCCGGCCGACGGCACCTTGCTGCGGCCCAGCGAGGTCCCGACCGCTCCGGCCTACACCTGCACCGACAACAGCGGCGCGATCGCAAGCCAGGAGGTGACCGTTGATGGCTCGGTCCTCTCCGGTTCCCTGCCGACGTCGCTCGGCGCACACTCGATCCGGGTCGTCTGTGTCGACCCGGAGGGCAACGAAGGAGCGGGAGCGGCCAGCTACACCGTCGTCCCCGTGGGGCTGTCGCTGAGGGTGACGGCACTGCCCGACCAGGTGGGGGTGGGAGGCACGTTCCGCTTCTCGGTGGTGGCGACGAGGACGGGTCAGGCCTATCCCCGGAGGCCGGTCCAGGTCGTCGTGGACCTGCCGGCCGAGGTGAGCGTGCAACGCGTGTGGGGTCCGCAAGGCGCCGCCTGCAACCAGAGCGCGCCGGCAGGGTCGTGGGTGTCCTGCACCGTGCTCTCGTTCCCCGGCGGCGGGATCGCGCACTTCACACTGCAGGCGACGGCGGTGAGCCTGCCGCCCGGAGAGCGGGCGCTCGCGACCGCCTGGGTGCAGAACGAGGACTGTGCGGACATGGACCCGACGCGTGCCGGCTCGCAATGTGCGATCGCCTCGGGTGGCCCGAGGGTCACCCCGGGCCTTCTTCCGGGATCGCCGGCATCGTCGGCGGGCGTCCCGTTCCCCTACGGTCAGGCCCCGTCCCGTCGACTCGGCGCCGGACCCTTCGCGGCAGCTCCGGCCCTGAGTCGTCTGCCGGGCGGTCCCGGGCGTCTGGCGCCGGCCGCCCGGCCGTCAGAGCTCCCCGATTGGGCGGGGGCGGCCGAAGAAGAAGCCCTGGGCGTGGGTGAAGCCGAGCCGCATGCAGACGTCGGCCTCCTGCGGGGTCTCGACGCCCTCGGCCACGGTGTAGACGAGCAGGTCCCGGGCGACGGACACGAGGGAGCTCAGCAGGCGCTGGCGGGAGGCGGGGGCGGCGTCGATGCCGCGCACGAAGCTCATGTCGAACTTCAGGTAGTGGGGGGGCACCTCGGCGAGCTCGAGGAGGCGCGCCTGCCCGGCCCCGAAGTCGTCGTAGGCGAGCCCGACCCCCGAGCGGCTCAGCTGGGTGCGCAGGCGGTCGACGCTCTCGAGATCGGCGAGGGCGCCCTCGTGCACCTCGAGGACCAGCCGGAGCCCGGGCGCCCTCTGCCGGGCCGCGACCACTGCCGGGACGAGACCGGGCGTCTCGAGCTCTGCCGGGTGGACGTTCAGGAAGAGGGCGGGGATCCCGGGACTCGCGTCCGCGATCTCGAGAGCGACCTCGCGGAAGGCCCGGCTCAGCTCGGCCTCCGCCCCGACCCCTGACGCGATGCGGAAGAGGTCCAGGGGCGCCTCCGGCAGGCGCGGGTGCCGGCCCCGGCCGAGGGCCTCGTAGCCGGCGAGGGTCCCGCTCGGCAGGCTCACGATCGGCTGGAAGAGGGACGTGACCTGGCGTCCGCGGAGCAGCTCGGGAATCTCCCGGGTTCCCTCGAGGAACTGCTCCGACAGGCTCACGTCGCCGAGCGCGACCGTCGACGGCTCGAGGGCCTGCTCTTCCTCCTGGTCGATCTCCTGCAGCCCCAGACGGAACTCGACCTGCGCGAAGTGGAGGATGTCTCCCTCCCGCAGCGGGGCCTCTCCGATCCGCTCGCTGTTCACGAACGTCCCGTTCTTGCTGCCAAGATCACGGACGTGGAGCATCCCCCCGCGCAGGAAGAGCTCGGCGTGCTCCTTCGACACCGACTCCGAGGGGAGAGTGAGGGCGAGGCCGGGGAGTCGTCCCACCCGGAATGGCAAGGGATGCACGGCGACCCGGCGCAGCTGCCGTCCGCCCTCCACGAGACTCTCGAAGTACCACCGGAAGATCCGCTCGGGCTGCCCGGTTCCGGGAGGGCGGGAAAGCATTGCCGGCGACAAGGGTATCATCCTTCCCCCGTGCCCCCCGCGACACAGGTCCGCGTCGCCGCGCTGGCAGCGGCCCTCGCCCTTCTGCCGGGAGCCTCGTCCGCTCCCGGGCCGGAGGAGCGCCTCGCCGCCGATCTGCGCCGGCTCTACCGTGGCGAGGCCCGGCCCGGGGAACGCTGGCGCCGACGAGCCGTGGCGCGCCTTGCCGACGGGCGGGAGGTCCCCCGCGAGGAGGCGTACCGGGACGACCCGGCCTTCACGGGGGCCGCTCGACGCCTGCTCGCGAGCGCGGCCGGCGACGACGCGGCTCTCGGGGCGTGGCTCCTGGGAACGCTTCCCGAGGGCCGTCGGGGGGAGGGGGAGCCCCTCCTGGCCGAGGCGCTCGCCCACCGCGATCCCCGCGCGGCGTTCGAGGCCGCCCAGGCGCTGGCCGCGTCCGGGACACCGGCTTCCCTGGACGCGCTGGGGCGGGCGGCCCGGCGGTCCTCCTCCGCCGACGTGCGCACCGCGGCCGCGTGGGCCGGGGCCGAGATCCGGCGCCGCGCCGGGGGCGCGGCCGAACCGGTGGCCTCTCTCGCTGAGGCGTCCCCGTCCCGCGGTCCCGCGCTCTCCCCCGGCTTCCGCCGAGGCGTGTCGTGGTGGGTGAGCGAGGGCCGTTCCGACTCGGGCCAGGCCTCGTTCCGGCGACTGGCCTCCATGGGCGTGACCTGGGTGTCCATCCACACGTGGGATCCGCTCCAGCGGGGACTCGACGACCCGGTCTTCGCCACCCCGGACCGTCACTTCGGCTTCCGCGATCTCGGCGCGCTCGTGCGGAGCGCCCACGCGGCCGGCCTCCGCGTGATGGTGAAGCCGCACCTCGAGATGCGCGGCTACGAGGCGACGGAGGAGGAGCGCCGTCTCCTCCGGGGCGAGGACTCGCCGGAGCGTCGCGCACTCGTCGCCCGCGTGGAGTCGCGGATGGCGACGGGCGAGCGGCTCCAGCACAACCGGATCGCGATGCGAGGCGAGGCCGACTGGCGGCGCTGGTTCGAGAGCTACTCCGCCTACATCCTGCCCTACGCCCGCGAGGCCCAGGCCGCGGGCGCCGACATGTTCTCGGTCGGTCGGGAGATGGACTCGACGGTCGTCCAGCGTGAGGCGGACTGGCGGGCTCTCGTCGCCCGCATCCGGGCCGAGTTCCGCGGACCCCTCACCTACTCGGCCAACTTCGACACCTGGCAGGGGATCGCCTTCTGGGACGCCCTCGACTTCATCGGCGTCTCCGCCTACTTCCCCCTGTCCGACCGGCCCGACCCGACCCCCGCGGACCTCGAGGCGGGCTGGACACGGGCGCTCGCGCCCCTCGAGGAGGCCTCACGCCGCTGGGGCCGGCCAGTGCTGCTGACCGAGGCCGGCTTCCCCTCGATCCCGAGCGCGGCGCGCGCCCCCTGGCGCGAAGAGCACTCCCCGGCCGACGTGTGGCTCCAGGCCCGCTGCTACGAGGCCACCCTTCGCGCGCTGGCCCGCCGGCCCTCGATCGAGGGGGCTTTCTTCTGGCTCTGGGAGCGAACGACGCCACCCCCGTTCCGCGACCCCTCGCACGCGATCGTCGGAAAGCCCGCGGCCTTCACGATGGCCCGCTGGTACGCCGGGGGCCCGGACGACTAGAGCCACGGGCCTCAGGCGGCCCCGACGGGCTGCCTCTCGGCGGATTCCTCGACCATCTCCGCGGCGAGGCCGAGCCGGCGTCGCATCTCGGCCTGCACGATGTCGGGCCCTGGCGTGCCGTCCACGGTGACGATCAGCTCCTTCTCCCGCAGGAGGTCGAGGATCGGCTGCGTCTTCTCCCGGTAGTCGCGGAGGCGCGCGCGGATGGCCTCCGGCGTGTCGTCGGCGCGGGTCACGAGCCGGCCGCCGCAGTTGTCGCAGACATCGGGCACCTTGGGCCGGAGCTGGATGAGGTTGTAGTCGAGGCCGCAGCTCGAGCAGAGCCGGCGGCTCTGCATCCGCGAGATGGCCGCCTCCTCCGGCAGCTCGATCGCGATCACCGCGTCGATGTCGTAGTTCTCGAGGAAGAACTCGGTCTGGGCGGCGTTGCGGGGGAACCCGTCGAGGACGAACCCGACCCGCCAGTCGTGGATGTCGAGCCGCCACTTCACGACGTCCGACACCATCTCGTCGGGGACGAGCCGACCCTCCTTCATGTACCGCTGGACCTTGGTGCCGAGCTTGGTCCGGTTCTGCACGTGCCAGCGGAAGATGTCGCCCACGCTGACGTGGACGAGGTCGAAGTCCTTCGCCAGCATCTTCGCCTGCGTGCCCTTCCCGCTGCCCTGCGGCCCCATGATGATGTACTTGCGCACGGACCCCTCCCTGCGGGCCAAGTATGCCCAATCCCGCCATTCCGCACCAATGGTCAGCCTGAAGCAGGCCGTGGACCGGCCGGCTCACGGCGGGGTACGATCGTCGGCGTGAAGAACGCGCTGCTGCTGCTCCTCCTCGCCGTTCCGGCGGGCGCCGCCGTGCCGGAAACGGTGGACCCCGCCGAGATCCCGGCCTACAGGCTCCTCCGGCCGGGCCTCGCCGTGGCCGGCCAGCCGTCGCCGCAGGCGCTCGCCCGGCTCGGGGAGATGGGCTTCCGCACCGTCGTCAACCTCCGGACCGAGAAGGAGGGCGCCGCGGCCGAGGCGCCGGTCGTCGAGGCCCAGGGCCTCCGTTACGTCTGGGTCCCGGTCACCCCGGGCACTTTCAGCCTGGCCGACGTGGAGGCCATCGGGCAGGTCCTCGGCGACGCCTCGGCCTTCCCGGTCCTCGTCCACTGCGCGTCCTCGAACCGCGTGGGAGGCGCCTGGGCGGTCCTCGAGTCGAAGAAGGGAAAGAACCTCGACGAGGCCCTGGCCGCCGGCCGCGCCGCGGGGCTCCACAGCCCGGAGATGGAGGCGGCGGTCCGCCGCGTCCTCGGCGTGCCCGAGACTGCTCCCCCGGCCCCGGCGGCCGCGAAACCTTGAGAGCCATCCCGGCTCTCACCTTCTGAGGCGAGAATAGATGGACGGCTGGCTCACCCCCCTTCTCATCCTGATCGGCTGGATCGTCCTGCAGACCTGGGTCCTGCCCCGGCTCGGCGTCCCCACCTGAGCCGTCCCCCAGCCGCGCCGGTCGGCGCGGAAGGCGGAAGCGGAAGGCCCCGAGCCTGACCGAAAGGAGTGCTGACGTGGCCGCATTCGGAATCCAGAAGACCCTCGACCTCGGCTTCGACGAGGCCCTCGCGAGGGTCCCCCAGGCGCTCTCGGCCGAGGGCTTCGGCGTCCTCACCGAGATCGACGTCCAGGCGACCCTCAAGAAGAAGCTCGGCGTGGACTTCCGCCGGTACCGGATCCTCGGGGCCTGCAACCCCCCGTTCGCCCACCAGGCCCTGCAGCACTCGCTCGACGTGGGGATGCTGTTGCCGTGCAACGTGATCGTCTACGAGACCGACGACGGGAAGACCGTGGTCTCGGCCGTCGACCCGATGCAGACGATGGCCTCCCAGGGCGACCCGAGCCTCCGCCCACTGGCCGAGCAGGTCCAGCAGAAGCTCCGACGGGTGATCGACGCTCTCTAGCTCGGCCCGGATGGACGCCTTCATCCTGCTCCGGATTCACGCGCTCTCCCACCCCGCGCTCGACGTGGCGGCGCGGGTGGGGTGGGCCCTCGGAGCGCTGCGCTTCTGCGCGCCGGCCGTCCTCCTGTTGATCGGCTGGCACCTTCTGCGCCGCGAGCGCCGGGAGGCGACGGCGTGGCTCGCGGTCGGCCTGGCCGCGGCGATCCTGCCCGAGCTCGTCAAGGCCCTCGTGGCCCGGCCTCGGCCGACGCTCTGGCCCTGGCTCATCCCGGCCTCCGGCTACGCCTTCCCCAGCGGCCACGCCGTGGCCGGGGCGGCCCTCTACCCCCTCCTCGGCTGGCTCGCCCTTCGCTCGAGCGGCCGGGGCCGGCTGGGCTACGGCCTGGGGCTCGGGGTCGGCGTCTTCGTCGGCCTCTCCCGACTCTATGTCGGGGTCCACTGGCCGAGCGACGTGCTCGCCGGGTGGCTCCTCGGCGCCGCGCTGAGCCTGGCCTCCGTCCGCTGGCTCGCTGGCTCGCTGGCGCCTTGACAGCCTTTCCAGGCTCCTCTAAAGTCGTCGGTCTGGGACGATAGACACATGACCCCCCGCGCGCACACGGCTCTTCGGACCGATCGTGGCGGGGCGGTGTGCCGCTGGCGTCCCGTGTTCCATTACTGGCACCCGTAGCGGCGGCCCCGCGGGGGTCCGCCGCCACAGCGGGTTCCCTGGGGATGCGGACGCCGGACACAAGGCCTCTCCAGGAAGACCCGGAGAGGCTTTCGTGCTCGAGGGCGGAAGGACGGCGATCGCAGTCAGCCTGACGGAGGAGACGACCGCCGCGGTGGTCGCCCGGATGGCCGCGCTCGCCCCCGTCGCCGACATCTTCGAGGTCCGGGCCGACTTCGTCCGCGACCTCGACCTCGCCGCCCTTATGAGGGCGCGGACGAAGCCGATCCTCTTCACCTGCCGGCCCGAGTCCGAGGGCGGGCTCTTCCCCGACCGGGACCACCTCGCACGCCACCGGCTGCTGTCCGAGGCCGTCGTCCGCGGCTTCGACCTCGTGGACGTCGAAGCCCGGGCGGGCCTCGACGACGTCGTGGCCTCGAAGGCGGGGCGGGGGCTCGTCCTCTCCTGGCACGACTTCGAGGGCACGCCGGAGGACCTGGACGCCCTCTACGCCCGCCTGGCCGAGCCGCAGCCCGACGTCGTGAAGATCGCGGTGACCGCGCGGTCGGTGAGAGACCTCGGGCGGCTGCTCGCCTTCGCCGCCCGTCACGCGCGCGCCCGCGGGCCGCGCCTCGTGGCTCTCGCCATGGGTCCCCTGGGCGCGGCGTCCCGAATCCTCGGCGGCCGCTACGGCGCGCCGTTCACGTTCGCCTCCCCCGAGACCGGCCGCGAAGCGGCCCCCGGCCAGCTCCCGGCGGCCGCCCTCTCCGAAACCTACCGCGTCCGCTCGATCTCGCCGGCGACGCGCGTCTACGGCCTCCTCGGCTCCGACGTCCTCCGCAGCCTCTCCCCGGCGATCCAGAACCGCGCCTTCGCCGAGCGCGGGCTGGACGCCGTCTACGTGCCGCTCCAGGCGGACTCGATGGACGACTTCGCGGAGGCCCTCCCCGACCTCGACCTCGCCGGCTTCAGCGTGACGCGCCCCTACAAGGGCGACGTGCTCCGGCACCTCGAGTCCGTGACGCCCCACGCCGCCGAGGCGGGGTCGGCGAACACGGTGGTGGTGCAGGACGGGCGCCTCGTCGGCCTGAGCACCGATGGCGACGGCGTCCTCCTCCCGCTGCGGCAGCGGCTCGACCCCGCGGGGCGCCGGGTCGCGATCCTCGGCGCGGGCGGCGCGGCGCGGGCGGCGGCCTTCGCCCTCGTCCGCTCGGGGGCGCGGGTGACCGTGCTCGCGCGACGCCCCGAGCAGGCGGCGGACGTCGCGGCGGCCACGCGCTGCGCCGCGGCCCCGCTCGACTCCCTCGCCAGCCTGGAGTGGGACGTCCTCGTCCACGCGACGCCCCTCGGCTCCGGCGCCCTCCCGGGCCAGATGCCCGTGCCCGCCGAGTCGCTCCGGACGGGCGCCGTCGTCTTCGACATGGTCTACGAGCCGCGCGAGACGCCGCTCCTGCGGGCGGCGCGGTCGCGAGGCTGCGTGACGATCGACGGCGTCGAGATGCTCGTCGCCCAGGCGGTGGGGCAGTTCGAGGCGTGGACGGGAAAGGACGCGCCGGTCGAGGCCATGACGGAGGCCGCCCTCGCGGCCATCGCGGAGGCGCGGGGATGAGCCGCTACGCCCGCCAGGAGCTCTTCGCCGGGATCGGCCGCGAGGGCCAGGAGCGGATCCGCCACGCCCGCGTCCTCGTCGTCGGCTGCGGCGCGCTCGGCTCGGCTCTCGCGGAGACGATGACGAGGGCTGGCGTGGCGAGCCTCACCGTCGTGGACCGCGACGTCGTGGAGGTGACGAACCTCCAGCGCCAGGCGCTCTTCGACGAGGAGGACGCTGCCCTCGCCCGGCCGAAGGCGGTGGCGGCGGAGGCCCGTCTCCGCCGCCTCAACTCTGACGTGGCGGTGCGGGGGATCGTGGCCGACCTGGACGCGACCCTCGCCGATCGCCTCGTCGGCGAGGCCAGCCTCGTCCTCGACGGCACCGACAACTTCGAGACCCGCTACGTCCTGAACGACGTCTGCCTGCGCGCGGGCGTGCCGTGGGTCTACGGGGCCTGTGTCGCTACCCACGGGGCGGCCCTCGCCGTGCGGCCGGGCCGGACGCCCTGCCTGCGCTGCGTCCTCGGGGAGAGGCCGGCCGCGGGCACCGGCGAGACGTGCGACACGGTCGGCGTGGTGGCGCCGATCGTCCAGGTCGTGGCGGGGATCCAGGCGGCGGAGGCGCTCAAGCTCCTGGCCGGACGCGCGGAAGCCCTCGTCGGCGGCCTCGTCACCGTGGACCTGTGGGCGGGGACCTTCGAGGTCGTCCGCGTCGACGACCGGCCGCCGTGGTGCCCATCCTGCACGGAGCGCCGGTACGACTACGCCGAGGCACCTCTCGCCCCGGCGGCCGCCCTGTGCGGCCGCGACGCCGTCCAGCTGCGGGGCGCGGGGGCGCCGCTCGACCTCGAGTCCCTGGCCGCCCGGCTGCGCCCGGCCGGCGACGTCGTGTCGAACCCGCACCTCGTCCGCCTGCGCGCGCCCGAGGCGGAGATCGTCGTCTTCGCCGACGGCCGGGCGATCGTCAAGGGAACCGCCGACGCGGCGCGGGCGCGGTCCGTCTACGCGCGGTACGTGGGGGCCTGATGAACGGCACGCACCGTCTCGCCCAGGTTCCCCCCGGCGTGCAGTGCTTCGTGGGCGAGGAGGCCCGCCGCCGACGCCTGATCGAGGAGGCGGTCGTCTCCGTCTTCGAGGGCTGGGACTACGAGGAGATCATCCCGCCCCTCTTCGACTACGCCGACGTCTTCGCCGGCGAGGCCCTCGCCCCGAAGACCTACTCGTTCGTGGGCCGCGACGGGAACGTGCTCGCCCTGCGGCCGGATTTCACGAGCCTCCTGGCCAAGATCGCGGCGGGGCGGCTGCGCGACCGCAAGGCGCCGATGCGCCTCTACTACTCGGGCGAGGTCGTGCGCTACGAGCCCGTGAAGGCCGGCCGCCAGAGCGAGCTCCACCAGATGGGCCTCGAGCACCTGGGCGGCGAGGCCCGGGCGGCCGATGCGGAGGTCCTGGCGATCGCCGCGGAGTGCCTCGAGCGGCTGGGTGCCGTGGAGTGGGTCCTGGCGGTCGGCCACGTGGGGGTCTTCAACGGCCTCGTCGAGGGGGCGGGCCTCGACGCGGAGCACCTCGAGGCCCTCCGGGAGCGGGTCGAGGCGAAGGACCCGGCGGGCGTGCGCGCTTCCCTCGAGGGGTCACCCGTGCCCGCCGCCGCGGCGGCCGCGCTCGAACGGCTCACCGCGTTGGCGGGAGGGACCGACGTCCTCGGCGACGCGGCCCGGGTCCTCGCCTTCTGCCCGCCCGCGGCA
>Ga0316622_100003072_pt1 | contig 11808 bp, 9 predicted proteins | sample OWC_Aug_OW2_C1_D_FD_207646 | JGI IMG/M metagenome (GOLD analysis project Ga0316622, IMG submission 207646) | Wetland soil microbial communities from Old Woman Creek delta, Ohio, United States - OWC_Aug_OW2_C1_D5_C | ecosystem: Environmental > Terrestrial > Soil > Wetlands | place: USA: Ohio... | reverse complement strand
GGCTTCCTCGGGTACAAGAACGCCCGCTTCGGCCGGATCGAGGCGCACGAGGCGACCACCGCGTGGGGGCGGGAGAAACTGCTGTCGGCCAAGGAGGTCGCGGAAGGCGAGGGGTTCTCCTTCCTCCACGGCCTCACCGACGCCCTCTGGGTGGCGCGGGAAGGCGCGACGGAGGACGACTACCGGCGCCTCGCGGAGACGATCACGGCGGAAACGGGGATGCCGATCGCGCTGGAAGGCGTGTACCGGTGGATCGCTTTCCTGCCGTCGAAGGGGAACCCGCGCGTCGGCGTCCCCAACCGGTTCGTCGGCGCTTTTGCCGACGGGGAGGTCAAGGCGCGCGGCGTGGCGATGCGGCGCTCCGACACCCCGCCCTTCGTCGCCCGCTTCCAGCGGGACCTCCTGCTCCGGATGGCGCAGGCGCGGGGGATCGGCGAACTCCGGGCGATGCTGCCGGCGCTGCGGGAGGCGGTCGAGGCGGCGGCGCTGGAGATCCGCGAGGGGCGCGTGCCGCCGGAGGCGCTGTCGGTCGCGCGGCGCCTGTCGAAGGAGCCGGAACGGTACGTCGCGGAAACGGCGGCCGCGGAGGTCGCCCGGGAACTGTCCGGCCGCGGCGTGGCGCTGCGCCCGGGCTCGCGGATCCGGTACCTGCTGGTGGCGGAGGGGGGGAAACGGAAGGCGGCTACCGCCCGCGGCGGGGGGAAACAGCACGGTCGCGCGGCCGGGTTCCTCGACGGAAGCGAGTCGCCGGACCTCGCCCACTACGAGGCGCTCCTGCGCGAGGCGGAGGAGGAGGTGCTGGGACCGCTCGCCCACCCGGTTCCGCAAGCCCTCCCGTACCTCCGGGAGAGGGAAAAGAATCCTCCGCGCCGCCCGCGGAATCGGGATACTATCTTCCCCGATGGGCGAGACATCCCCGGGTGAGGGTTGGCCTTCCGCGGGAAGATTCGCCCGGGAGGAACGCCGCGATGGAAATCCTCGTCCTGGGCGGGGAGGGAATGCTGGGGCACAAGATGTTCCAGCTCCTGCGGGCCCGCTACCCGGACACGGCCTGCACGATCCGGGGCTCGCTCTCCGACCCGCTGTACGCGAGGGTGCCCCTCTTCCGCGACGGCGCAGTGATCGAGAAGGTCGACGCGATGGACCTGCACGCCCTCGGCGTCATGCTGCGCGACCGGAAACCGCGATTTCTCGTGAACTGCATCGGCATCATCAAGCAGCGCGAGGAAGCAGGCGCGGCGATCCCGAGCATCACGATCAACTCCCTGCTCCCCCACCAGCTGGCCGAATCCGCCTCGGACTGGGGGGGGCGGATCATCCACTTCAGCACGGACTGCGTGTTCGACGGAAAGCGCGGGGGATACACCGAGGAGAGCCCGTCCGACGCGACGGACCTGTACGGGAAGAGCAAATACCTCGGCGAGGTGGCGGTGGAGAATGCCCTGACGCTGCGGACCTCCATCATCGGCCGGGAACTCTCGCACTTCCGGTCCCTGCTGGAGTGGTTCCTGGCCCAGAAAGGGAAGCGGATCCGGGGGTTCAACCGGGTGACCTACTCCGGAGTGACGACCAACCACCTGGCGCACCTGGTCGGGGACCTCATCGCCCGCCATCCCGCCCTTTCGGGGCTCTACCAGGTGGCCAGCACCCCAATCTCCAAGCACGACCTCCTCTGCCTGCTGAAGAAAGCGTACCGCCTGGACGTCGAGATCGTGCCGGACGGGGAAGAGGTGTCCGACCGCAGCCTGATCGGCGACAAGTTCCGTCGCGCCGCGGGGTACGACTGCCCGGAATGGCCGGCTCTGGTGGAACAGCTCGTCGCCGACCCCACACCGTACGAGGAATGGAGATGACGGATGACTGCGAAGCTTCTTGACGGCAAGCGTGTCCTCGTCACCGGTGGGACCGGTTCGCTCGGCAAGATCCTGCTGCGACGCCTCCTGGGGGGGGAGGCCGGGGAGCCGGAGCGGATCATCGTTTTTTCCCGGGACGAGGCAAAGCAGCACTTCCTCCGGGTGGAGTACGAGAGCGGGCCGGCGGCCACCGAGGAGGTAATCTACCGGAATTTCCAGCGGAAGCTGCAGTTCTGGATCGGCGACGTCCGGGACGCCGACAGCGTCGCGTCGGCGCTCCGCCACGCCGACGTCGTCGTAAATGCGGCCGCGATGAAGCAGGTCCCGACCTGCGAATATTTCCCGTACGAGGCGGTCCGCACGAACATCGAGGGAGCCGAGAACATCGTCCGTGCCATCCAGAAGCACAAGCTGAAGGTCGAGACGGTGGTCGGGGTATCCACGGACAAGGCGTGCAAGCCGGTCAACGTGATGGGGATGACCAAGGCGATCCAGGAGCGGGTCTTCATCGAAGGGAACATGCGCTGCCCAGGCACCCGCTTCGTCTGCACGCGGTACGGCAACGTGCTGGCGTCGCGCGGGTCGGTGATCCCCCTCTTCCACGAGCAGATCCGGAACGGCGGCCCCTTGACCATCACCACCCCGGACATGACACGGTTCCTCCTGACCCTCGACCACGCGGTGGACACCGTCCTCGCGGCAATCGCCGGTGCACTGCCGGGGGAGACATACGTTCCCCGCGCCCCGTCTTCCCGGATCGTGGACATCGCGAAGGTCCTCATCGGCGATCGGCCCGTCCGGACCGAGATGACCGGCATCCGGCCCGGGGAGAAGGTCCACGAGATCATGGTGAGCGACGAGGAAGCCCACCGCACGGTCGAGCGGGGCGAATGGTACGCCATCCTCCCGATGCTCCCCGAAGTGTGCGGCGACCGGACCGGGTCCGGCTGCCTCGGGAAGGAGTACAGCTCGAGCGACAACGTGCTCGACCTTGAGGGTACCCGGGAGCTGCTCGCCCGGCACAGACTTTTGGTCGAGGACCTCCCGAGGCGGAGGGAGGGGGAGTTGCTCCAATGAAGGTGATGACCATCCTGGGCACCCGCCCCGAGATCATCAAGCTTTCACGGGTCATCGACGAACTCGACCGGCTCACGACGCACATTCTCGTCCACACCGGACAGAACTACGACTACGAGCTGAACGAGATCTTCTTCCGGGAGATGGAGATCCGGAAACCCGACCATTTCCTCGAAGCGGCCGGGGAGACGCCTGCCCGGACGATCGGGAACGTAATCGCGAAGTCCGACGACGTGATGGCGATCGAGAGACCCGATGCGCTCCTCCTCCTCGGGGACACGAACAGCTGCCTCGCGGCGATCGCTGCGAAGCGCCGGAAGATCCCGGTCTTCCACATGGAGGCGGGGAACCGTTGCTTCGACCAGCGGGTCCCCGAGGAGATCAACCGGAAAGTCGTCGACCACGTGAGCGACATCAATCTCCCCTATACCGAGCACGCGCGGCGCTATCTGCTGCAGGAAGGATTGCCCCCGGAAACCGTGATCAAGACGGGGTCCCCCATGAAGGAGGTCCTGCGGCACTACATGCCCCGGATCGAGGCGTCGGACGCCCTTGCGCGGCTTTCGCTCTCGCGAGGTGAATACTTTGTCGTGAGCTGCCACCGCGAGGAGAACGTAGACGACGAAACGAACTTCCGGGATTTCCTGGAAACCCTCTCCGCCGTCGCCGGGAAATACGACATGCCGCTCGTCGTCTCCACCCACCCCCGCACCCGGAAGCGGATCAAATCCCTGGGGGGCGGCGCCATCGACCCTCGGGTCCGCTTCCTCGCTCCTCTGGGGTTCTTCGACTACGTGCAGCTGCAGCGGAACGCGTTCTGCACGATCTCCGACAGCGGCACGATCACGGAGGAGGCATGCCTGCTGGACTTCCCCGCCGTGACCATCCGGCAGGCACACGAGCGCCCGGAGGGAATGGACGAGGGAGTCCTCATCATGTGCGGGCTGAAGCCCGAAAGCGTCCTGCGGGCCGTCGACACCGTCATCTCGCAGCACCGCGGCCCGAAGAGGCCCTTCCGATGCGTCCCGGACTACGACGTGGACAACGTTTCCGGGAAGGTCGTGCGGATCATCTTTAGCTACACGGAGTACGTAAACCGGACGGTGTGGCACCGCAGATGACCGCGGGAAAACCGGGAGATCACGGCCCGGACACAGCGAACAACCCCGCGCGAACACCCGGACCATTCCTTCCTACCGGTTGAATCGCGCCCCTCGCGGGAACGGGACCGATGCGGGAACGGATAAAAGGAATTCTTGGTCGATTCCGGCGTCCCACTCTCCCCGGAAATGTTATCGTCGGTGCGCCCGAGAACATTCCGCCGAGAATTCTCTTCATCGCCATGCCCGACAGTATCCACACGGCGAGATGGCTGTCGCTGTTTGAAAACTGCCGAATCCATGAAGTGCATGTATTCCCGTCGACTCCAGGGAAATGGCACCAGAGAATCCTGAGCAACAAAAGCTTAACCCTCCATGATTTCAAATATCCGAAAGGGTTTCAGTTCCTACACGTCTCGGACGAGATCATTCACAGGGCCTCGCTGCACATAGAAGAAATCATCCGGAAAATCCATCCGGCGATCATACATACCCTGCAAATCCAACATTCCGGATATCTCGTGCTCCCCTTGAAAATCCGGCACAGGGAATCGTTTCCTCTATGGTTCTGCTCGGCATGGGGGGGAGACATTTCCCACTATGGACAACTGGAGCACCACAAGCAGAAGACGGAGTTGGTATTACGGAACATCGACGCCTTGTTCAGCGGGGACTTGCTGAGCATAAACAAGGCGAAAGAACTTTATGGCTTCGACAAACCGACTTTGAATGTCCCCAGCCCGGGAGGCATCGAAATCGACCACTACCGGAGAATGGTCGATTTCACAATTCCATCGCAACGAAGGAATATCGCTGTAAAAGGGTACATGGGCGGGGTACACAGGCCCGATATTGTTTTTCAGGCCCTGACACTGTGCGCGGAAGACATAATCAGCAAGGGCCTATCCATCATCGTATATATGCCAAAGGTTACGGACGACATGATTCAGCCGCTCAGGAAACTCGGGATACAGGTGACGAGGTTTCCCCATACCGAAAACCACACGGAAGTCCTGAAAATGTTCGCCACCGCCAGGGTAAATGTGGCGGCCAGCATAACCGACGGGGTTCCGAACTCCATGATCGAGGGAATGATCATGGGGTCGTTCCCTGTTCAATCCAATTCCGGTTCCGTCGGGGAGTATGTCACAGACGGGTTGAACGGATTCCTGCTGGAACCGATGGATGTGGATGGTTTTGCGGAGAAACTGAAAGTAGCCATCAACCGTGATGATCTTGTAGATGCCGCCGCCGACTACAGTTACAAAATCATCAAATCGAAAATGGATTTCTTCCTGGTCCGGGAAAAAGTTTTTGCATTTTACGAAAACTTCACGAAGAAGGGAACTTAGGACGGGCGGTCCAGCACCTCCCGGCACCACAGTTCGGTGATTGTCAGCAGCCAGGGTCTTGACCAGTCGCACCGGTCGCGCAGGAAATCTTCCAGCAACCCGCTCGCAGCGCGAGGCTCGAACAATCCTCTCGCCCGGGTCGATACGGGGGAGAGCGTCTCCTCGAGAACCTCCCGCAACGGCCCCTTCAGCCAGGAGCCGAACGGCATGCCGAATCCCCGCTTCCCCTGGAGGTCGATCCCATCCGGCAAGAGCCCCTTCCCGGCATCGATGAGGATCCGCTTGGCGCCGGTGTCCCGGTAGGAGACCGCGTCGCGGAGGCCGCGGGGGACAGGATTCCCGAGCTTCGTGCCGGGAGGGAGGGACAGCGCGAGGTCGATCAGCGGGGGGTCCAGGAAGGGTACCCGGACCTCCAGGGAGTGCCCCATGGAAACCGCGTCGATGTCCCGCAGCAGTTGGTTCTGTGTGTACCCGCGGAGGCACAGCGCGGTGACCCTCTCAACCGCCGCGGCGCGCGGAAGCTCGTCCCCGAGCACGTCCAGCGCCGGTTCGCGCCCGATCCGCGCGGCTTCTTTCAGGGCCGGCGAAAGGAACCTTGCGGCCCCGCCCGTGCCAAAAACCTGGTAGCACCGGGCGTACCGGGGGAGAAAACCGGACCGGGCCCTTCTCCTATCGATCCATCTGCCCAGCCGCCCGGCCATCCACGGGTCGAAACACGGGCGCCCCGCCATGGATCCGAACGCTCTCCTCACAGCGGTGGCCGCCGGATGGAGGCGATCGTCCTCGCAGGCGTCGGCCATCTCGTGGAACCAGGGGTACCCGGCGAACAGTTCGTCGCCGCCGGTCCCGGATATCGCGACCGTCACCCCCCGGCGGGCAGCCAGAGAAACGAAATAGGCGTTCACGCCGTCGACGGACGGCTGGTCCAGCGAGGAGGCAATGTGCGCGATCCGATCCCGGACATCCCGTCCGGTGACGAGGACCCTTTCGTGATCGGTCCCGATGAACCGGGCGGTGCGTTCCGCGTCGTCCGTCTCGTCCATGTGGGCCCCCTCCTCGCCGAAGCCCACGGAGAAGGTCTTCACGCGGTGGGAACTCATGCGGGACATCATCGCGACCAGGAGGGAGGAATCGACCCCTCCGCTCAGGAACGCACCCAGCGGAACATCGCTTACCATCTGCAGGCGGACGCTCTCCTCCAGGGCGGATCGCACCTCCCGGACGAGTTCCGCGTACGGCCTCCCCTCCAGCTCCCCCCCGCGCCCGGTTTCCAGCGTCCAGTACCGCTCGACCCGCTCGCGACCGTCCTCGCGGATCAGCCGGTGCGCAGGAGGGAGCATCCGGACTCCGGCGAGGATCGTCCTCGGCTGCGGGATCGACCCCTGTGTCAGGAGCAACCGCAGCGACTCGGCGTCGATCTCCCGTTCCACGAGGCCACTGGCGAGAAGGGACTTCATCTCCGAGGCAAAAAGGAAGCGGGAGCCCACGCGCGCGTACAGGAGCGGTTTGATTCCGACCGGATCACGCGCCAGCAACAGCCTTTCCCTTCCTTTCCCCTTCCGGCGATCGTAGATGGCGAGCGCGAACATGCCGCGCATGCGGAGCAGGAAGTCATCCCCGTACTGCTCGTACATCCGGAGGACCACTTCCGTGTCGGACGTCGAGGAGAAGGAATATCCCCTCCCCCTGAGAATCTCGCGCTCTGCCTGGAAATTGTACGTCTCGCCGTTGTAGACGATGTGGAGCGAACCGTCCGGCGTGGCCATCGGCTGATGCCCGGAGGGAGTGATGTCGAGGATCGCCAGCCTCGCCATCCCGAGCGTCGCCCCGCCCTCCGCAAACACTCCGGAGTCGTCGGGTCCCCGGTGGCGCATGGCGCGAACCATCCCTTCAACGCGCCCCGGTACCGGGTCCCCGAGGATGCCGCAGATTCCGCACATGACTATAGCCCGCCGGCGAACAACGACCGCTCCGTCACCAAAGGGAACGGCCCGTAAAGGATCTCATCTCCAACCGGCAACCAGCAGGTACTGATCGAACTCGTTTGGATTTTTCATGGGCCGGTGGACCAGGTCCACCCATTGCCCGAATGAATTCACAGAGAGCCGGAATCCGCTGCCGGCAAGGACACTCAGCATCGAAGAAAAACGCTCCACCATTCCGTGGTCCAGGTGGCACTCCACCACCAGGTTTTTCACAAGATGGAGCCTCCCCTTTATCGAAGGGATCACGTCGAATTCCGCCCCCTCGATGTCCATCTTGATCAGATCGACCGGCCCGGTGATGTAATCCGCAAGATCGATGGAATCCACCCGGACGGACTCCTTTCCATTTCCCTCAGGCAGAATCCTGCTTCCATCCGCTCCCTCCAAGAAGAACGAGACCTGCCCTTTCCGGACCCACACGGCAGCCTGGACCAGCTCGACATCGTTTATCCCGTTCCGGGAAAGATTCCCTTTCAGTGTCGGGAACACGGCCGGGTCCGGCTCGAACGCGACTATCTTCGCCTCGGGGTGTTTTCTCTTGTAATTCAACACACTGATGCCGATGTTGGCGCCACAGTCGAGGATGATCGGCTGGTCCGCCGTACAGGGAAAATCGTTGTACCCCTTCTTTAGGATGATATCGATGCTCGACCACAGGGATTGACCGTCCAGGTAAGCCAGGTCCCAACCCATGACCCGGATCGTCCCCGCGGTGTATCGCCTCATGCCCCGGAGTCTGTCGATCCGGCGATTTTCCCGGAACTCGCCGTAATTCCTGATCGCGTCAAACCATTTCGGCAGTCTCATTCCTTTTCCTCCGGACAAATTCAGAAAACCGGTGTCCCACCAAGTCGAAAATGTCCCAAGCATGTCAACGTGTCATTATAAGTCCCTGAAAATCAGGGCGTATAGGATTCTCCGCAGCGGTACCGGAATCACCCTCGTGCACGCTTAACGTCGGGCGCCGTGCAAAACCCTTCCCGCGCCGCCCAGGATCGCCCACAGCTTCGGTGCGTTCTTCCGCGCGTCGTGTCGTTCCTCGAAAATCCGCAGGGCGTTCCTTACATACATGTCGGCGGCCGACGGGTCACGGAGGAATTCCCGAATCGCGTCCGCGAGGGCCCCGATGTCGTCCCGGTCCACGACGATGCCGGTTCCGTGCTCCTTCGTGAACCGGGCGACGCAGGAGTAGTCCGGGGCGTGGACCAGCATCGGACGCCCGGAGGCGAGGTAGTCGGTGAGCTTTCCAGGCGTCGCGGTCTCGATGATTTCCGGCGCATTCGTTCCCCAGGACAGGGGGAGGAAGAGGAGTGTGGCGTCGCACTGGGCCTTCGCCACCTCGGACTGCGGGGCGCTCGTCAGATCGATGTTCGGCCGATCTGCCGCCGCGGCCCGGATCTTCTCCGTCGGAGAGGGGATATACAGGAGGAGCCGAACCGGAAGGTCCCTGAGGTGATCCATCGACCGGATCAGGTTCAGGACCGCGTGCTCCTGGGCCCAGTACACGTTCCCGGTGAAGACGATGGAATACGGGGGACGGACTGTAACGGTGCGGCGGGTGCGCTCGAACTCCTCGGGGAATGCGGAATTGGGGATTACCACCGAACGGAACGATCCCCCGTAGCGACGGCGCAAGAGTCCTTCCGTCGCCTCGTTCGTCGTGACCACGACCACGGCTTTCCGCAGGAGCCCGGGTTCGACGGCGCGCGCGATGAACCTGAGGGATGAAGAAAGGTCGTTCCCGCGATACAGGTCGAAAAGGTACAGGGCGTACGGAAGCCCCGACAACCGGTGGGCGAGGTAGGTACCGACCAGGGCGGGCCCGTCATCCGATATCCCCAGCAGCATGGTGACCCCGTGCTCCCGGATGGCGCGCAGGGCGGCCCGGACGATTTTCGGGACGTTTCTCAGCAGGAACAGTACCTCGACGGCATTCCTCCCGAGGAACCGGAACCTCCGAATCGGGTCCGGTCTCCGCGACGATAGTATCTCCCGTATCGGGGTCCCTTCCGAAACGTCGTCCCCCCGGATATCCGAACCTTCTTTTCGATCGAAGAAGATGTACCTCGCGGGCAGCCAAGCACCCGTCCCGGCGGAAAAAGGATCGATCGCGTCCGCCGATGTGAGGACGACCAGGGAATTCGGGGGGAAAAGGGAAAGGAGATTGTACAGGTTTTTCGGTCCCCCGATGATCGGGGGGGCCCACTTCGTCACGACAAGGATCTTCGGATCCGGGGATCGATCCGCGACCGGCGTTGCACTCTCTACGGTCATGACGGAAGGCACCGTGAGACGTCGCGCAATGCCCACAATGCAAGGGCCTTGTCGGCAAACTTTGTCAGTGGGTGGTCTTCGTAAATGATTTCCAGGGGCTGGGGGAAGGAAAACGGATCCACTTGGAAATTCAGCGGCCTCCAGCCGCCCGTGGCGATGTTCTGGTTCCATACCCGGCAGGGGAACGTGGTCGTCATCAGGTATTCCGATCCGCTGGCGCATATGTTCTTCAGCGCCCGGAAGGCATCCGTGAAGGAGAAATGGACCAGGCAGTCCCGCACGAACACCAGGTCCGCCTTCGGAATCGCGTCGGCGAGGAGGTCGAGCCGGACGAACACCCGGTTTTCGGAACCGTACCTCCCGTTATTTGCGTCGATCAACCCCTGGACGATATCCCCCCCCGTGTATTTCACCCCGGACAGGTCGATCTCCTTCATCCAGTTGAAGTCCCCGCAAGGGATATCCAGGATGGAACCGACACCGTATTTCCGGAGGAGCCGCGGCAGGTCCCGCCGGATCGTCCTTGTCTCCATCAGGTTGGAACCGGGCCCTGAAAGGGACTCCTTGTCCCCCCAGAGGTTTCCCTGGAACACTTCCGAGAAGATCCTTTCCGTGGTCCTCGTCTTGAAGGACCCACGGAGTTTCCGCGGTACGTTCCGGAGGAGCAAGGAAAGGAAGGGGCTGTTCCAGACGAAATCTTCCAGTTCCATCAGGAGCTTCACCTTCCTCTTTGCGTCCATCAGCAGATCGCCTTTTTCAGTCCGGCTTCGAATACATCGACAAATCCCTCCCAGGAATACCGCTCCACGACCCAGGAACGGGCTGCTTCGCCCATCTGCCGGGCAAGGTCGGGGCGGTCTAGCAACTGTCCGATCTTTTCCGCGACAGCCGCGGGATCGAGCGCATCCACGTGCGATCCGGTCACCCCGTCGACCACCACTTCGGCGGGCCCGCCGTGATCGGACACCACGCTGGCCTTTCCGCACAGCGCCGCCTCCAGCGGTACGAGGCCGAACGGCTCGTCGAGGGGGATGTGCACGAGGAAGGAAGCCTTCCCGTATAGATCCCATAGCTGTTCGTGCGGGACGGACCCCAGGAACGTGACGACGTCGTCGATCCGGAGGCGCCGGCTACGGTCCCGGTATTGCTCCAGAAGCGGGCCACCGCCGGCCACGACGAAACGGAACCCTCCGCCGGGGGCCGAACGCTCCGCCTTCAGGATCCGGATCGCCGCAAGGAGGGTGTCGAAATTCTTCTGCCGTTCGATCCGCGCGACGGTCAGGACGACCGGCAGATCCTCCCGCGCGATCGGCGTCTCGCTCTCCCCGGATTCTGCAGTTTCGGGCAACCGTACCGGCTGCACCCCGAGGACGCACGGTTCCACTTCCCGGAAGTAGATTTTCCGGGCCAGCGCGGCGGTGTACCGGCTGTTGGCGATCACCCGGTCGAACGAGCGCACGGCGGTGTTGTCCAGTTCCCGGTAGCCCAATAGATTCTGGCGGAGTTTCCGGAAGAGTCGTTTCGGGCGGAACCGGTACCACGCGTTGCGGAGACCCGGCAGCCTGTAGAGGTGCGGCGCCGCAACCTCCTCGTAGAGATAGCCGGGCAGATTGTGGAGGAACAGGACGGACGTAGGGAACTTCGCGCCCGCCGCTTTCGCGTAATGGACCCAGAGGCTCGCCGGGTGGTTGTGCGCGTTCACCACGTCGAAGGACCGGGACGCCAGCGCCTCCGCCAGCGCCGATCCGGCATCGCGGTTCGCCTTCCACGTGGAGTGCGGCCATTTCCGTTTTCCGTCGAGGACGTGGACCGTGTACGGCCGTTCCGCGTCCCCTCCCCAGACCGCCTCGGAGAACTCGAGCGTGAAGACGGTGACGGCATGCCCCTTCTCCGCCAGGCTGCCTGCGAGCCAGACCACGACGTTTTCGGCCCCGCCGACCGCCCGGAGCGACTGGATCACGATCGCGATGTTCATGGCCAATACGTATGGTACATCAGGCCGGTCCGGAGCTCGCCAACGAATCCCTGTGGTATCCTCTGACGTTGAAGGGGAGCGGATTGAAGATCCTGTACGTGAACAACGCCCGGATCTCCAGCGGGGCCGAGGACCACATGGTGGACGTGGCTTCCTGGTTGAAGGAGCACGGCCATGAGCCGGTATTTCTCA